>Ga0066637_10000292_pt1 | contig 29406 bp, 18 predicted proteins | sample CryGeyCG2014_020_FD_62737 | JGI IMG/M metagenome (GOLD analysis project Ga0066637, IMG submission 62737) | Groundwater microbial communities from aquifer - Crystal Geyser CG08_land_8/20/14_0.20 | ecosystem: Environmental > Aquatic > Deep subsurface > Groundwater | place: USA: Utah: Grand County...
TGTCTTTAAAAGCAGAAGGGGCAGCGAAGCAGTCCCCAACCATGTCTTTAAAAGCAGAAGGGGCAGCGAAGCAGTCCCCAACCATGTCTTTAAAAGCAGAAGGGGCAGCGAAGCAGTCCTGACAGAGCGCAGGATAAGAAAAGGGAGGGCGAAGCGGTTCTTGAAGATTGCAACTGTGATGAGTCCCTTGTTGGGGACAACGAAGCAGTCCCCTCTCGAGGTGGTGATAGGAAGAAGGGACAAAGAAGTGTTTTTTATCTTAAGCCCGAATAAAGCAGGTTGAGGTTTAGATTGAGATTGAAGAATGAGCGACATCTTGTGATTTATTTTGCCGGCAGTCGGCGCAGCAGCCCCTCTTTACGCGGCGGGGCCAATCTCGATCTGCTTTTGTTCAGGGCTTTTTTTGTTAGTGGCAGGTAAACGGCAGATTGAGGTTGATAGCGAAGCGGGAAGTGACGCAAGACTAAGGGAACGGCGAAAAGAGGTTTTTAAATGCTGTTTCTGTTTTTGACCTTAGCCTTAATTTCAGTCTGCTGTTCCGGCCAAAGGGCCTAAATGCGGAAAGGTCAAAGGACACTTTATAAACGCTGTAAAATGGTATAGAGTATAAGGAACAGAGAATGGAGATTGGAGAGCGGGGGCTGGACCAAAAACTTGAGACTTGTAGCTTGAGACTTTACGTTTATTTGGAGGCGTTATGAACTTCGGTAAAAAAGACGATGACAAGGGGATGCCCTTAATGGGCAACACTTCCTTTAACAAGAAAACCACCGGGTTTTCGGTGAACTCCTTCGGCAAAGCGTCGCAGGGTTTACTGGAAAGGATAAAGAACCTTTCCAAGAAAGACATAGCTTTCGTCCTCGTGGGCCTGAGCGTTCTCGTGATGGCTCCCGTCGCGGAGTATTTCCTTTCCAAGCCCGCCACGGATAATCTTCTTACCCCGGGCTTCGGCGAGAGAAAAAGCTCGGACGGGCTCGGTCCCAACCTTTACGATCCCGGCATTAACGGTATGAGCGCCGGTTCGGATATGAACGGCGAGGTTATAACCCCGCTTACTTCCAGGGACCCTTCTTCCCTTATAGTGGGTTCCCAGCAGACGCCTCCGCCAGTGATAACGCCCCCTTCCACTTCCCTCAGGGATTCGATGAAGGATGTGGCGCAGAAATCCTTTTCGGAAGCGGTAAAGTCGTCTCCGGCTCCTTTCATACCGCCTAAGATGAATTCCACGCTCAGGGGCTTCGGTTCTTTCTTCGGCGGCGGCGAAAGCTCCAAGACCGGCGGTACCCTTGGCGGGGGAATAATAGACGCCGCTAAAAAGGCTTCTTCCAAATCCCAGGACAAATCCATGGTCGGAGTGGGCGCCATCCCGGGTTATAAAGGCGTCGCTTCCAACAGACTTAACAGCGCCAATAAGGGCAATCTCGAGAAGTTGAGAGGGCAAGCCGACAAAGCGGCCGACTTTTTCTCGGGCGCGAACGCGGTGACCGCTTTGGAAAAGGCGGGCTCGGAATCTCCGACGGCCGGACTTGGCGGCGGCGGGCTTGACGCCGCTGGAGAGGGAAATCTTAAGAACAGCAAGGAGTCCAGTCTCAAAAACGACAAGGGCGGCGGCGGCGGAGCCAAGGACCTGGACGAATGTTCCAATACTCTCGCGAATAAGCTGAGATGTAAAAGGGCGGAGATGGAACTGCAATGGGAATTCGACAAAAAGAAGGCCATCTGGAACGGCCTGTTCGATATGGCTAAAAATTTTCTTACCAAAGGTCTTCTGGACCCTATAACCGACAAAGTGGCCAAGACCACGAAGGGCATACTTAATCCTTCCTCCGGAGCCAGCGGCCCCAGCTATTACTGCTGGGTGCCGGCCGACCCGGCTAAAGGCTGCGCGGGCGGAGCGAAGAAAGGCACCGCTATGAGCATCGGTTATAACTCGAGTAACGGCACGCCTTATTGGGACCCGCCTCTCACCCAGGACGACTGTCCTTGCGGCAGGGGCGAAGCCCCGCGGGAGGGCGGTTCCGGTAATCCCGAAGGCGATACCTCGGGCGGCGGCGGTACACCCGTCGATCAGGGCGATGCCAAGTCTTACGAGGAAAACCTGATACAGCTTAAAGCCATACATGACAACTATAAGGAAAAGCAGGAAACCATAACCACTCAGGTTATCGAACAGACTAAAAAACTCGCCGACTCCACGGCTCAACTGGGCGCCAAACTCGCCCAGGAGCTTCCCAAGAAATACGGCGCGGAATATTCCACCAATATGTCCGCCTTGGGAGAAGTCGACAAACAAATAGGGGGGAGTTATAATACCCTCCAGGACGATTATAACCTCTCGCAGAAAAGGCTGGAAAAGGTGCTGGTGTATCTCAGCAATCCCCAGTCGCTTAAAAACGACATCCCGCAGGGCGCCCAGGTCTCGGAAAAAAACGCCCCGGCCAGGAGCGAAGTGGAGACCAAGGTAAGGGAAGTGCTCCAGAACAACCAGGCCACCTTCGACTCCTTTAACTCGGCCGTTTACAGGCCTTATCTGACGCTTACTTCCGCGGCCAAGAACTTCTACGGCAGCGAAAAGGGCAAGGCTGATTCTTCCAGCGGCAATCTGGCTTCCTCCTACGGTTCCCTTTCCAGCGCGGCCAATTCCTTCTCCAGCGATCCCAGGGCCTTTTTCCCTTACTTCCTGACTCTTTCGGGGGACTCTTCGGCCCCGGCCGGAACGGGAAAGGTTTACAGAGCGGCCCCGGCCAGTTCTTCCATATTGTCGAGCCTTGTCTCTTACAGGGGCTATGACATGGGAAAGTTTATAAGCTCGGTCCAACCGGAAGAAATAGCGTATAACATGACTTCCGATTCGGTTCTGCCCGGAAAATGTCTCAGCGGCAAAACGGGCGGCAAAACGGAAGCCCCGTTATCCGAGGGAACCGCGAGCGGCCCTAAAACCGAAACCTTTTCCTCGAGCCCGTATACGGCGTGCGCTGCTTCTTTCAACCATAACCTTGAAAAATACAGCGAGGACGTAGTTTCGGTCAGGGTGACTTTCGGGAACGTGAACGACGATATAAAAAATCTCGGCAATTTCAATACCATGTTCGTCGCCGGATTCGTCGCCAAATTCCTGGCTACCCTGGAAGACAATAAAATTTACCTCAAAACCTATGCCGTGGGCGGAAACGCCTGGATAAAGGACGTGTTGGACGGCAAATACGATAATGTGAACCCGTCAGGCGGCGGAGGCACTCCGACGACTACGCCGACGACCACGCCGACGACCACGCCGACGACTACGCCGACGACTACGCCGACGACCCAGCCGACCACGCAGCCGACTACTCAGCCGACCATTCCACCGGTCGTTCCGCCGGTAACGCCTCCGGCTCAGCCCGTTAATACGACCGGCCAGTATAATACGGCTAAGGGCAACTTCGACCGGAAGGTTAAAACCGCGAAAAAAAGCCTGCCCAAGATAAACAAATGCAACAAGAACGGCAGCGTCTGTAAGACGCAATATGACGCGGCGAAAGCGGCCATTACCAAAATGGACGGCGTAATAAGCCGGTTCGCTCGGGAATGCGGCGGCGGAAAATGCAGCGTCGCGAAGATAAACCAGTACAAAAAAAAGTTCCAGGCGGCCCTGACCGACTTCAACAACAATTACAACAAGGCCGTGCAGCTTCTTAAGACGGAAGCGGACAAGGTCTGCTATAAATCACGGTACGGGTGTACCGGGATAAGTTCCCTGTACGTGGCCAAGAGATGGATAGTGAAGAACAAGGCCCTTAAAGAAATAGACATGGGCTGGGTGCCCGGACTTGAATGGAATATCTTCGAGAAACTCTCGAAAACTCCGGCCAGGATCTATACGACACCCCAGGTGAAAAATATATGCCACAGCATCTGGAAAGGCAAATGGATCACCAGGGAAGGAAGCTGTCCCGAAAGGCTTTTCAAGGAGAGCTTTGTCCTGGAAATAAATCCTTCGGGAAGCATGCCCAGCGACGTAGAAACCGATATTTTTGAGTGGTCGGTGACTAACGGGAACGAATCGGAGAAGACTCTCGCCGGCAAGGGAGCCGCCGTAAAGTATCCCGTCAGGCTGAGGGTTTCCTGCGCGAATTCCAGCTCCACCAGGCAATGGGATATTACCCTGATAAAGATGCTCGTGGAAAAGGCCGTTATGAATGCCAAATCCGTCAACGTCAACGTTTCCGTAGGCCCTTCCTGGGGCAAGGTCGGAGGCGGGTATTCGCAGGGTCAGAACAAGATCATTTCGTACAGCGAAGAATGGAGCATCCCCGGCATACCTAAAGGTATCGCCTGCGGAAGCCCGATGGACAAGAAGGATAGCAGGTAACTGAAAAAGTTTAAAAAGCCCTCGTCCGCCTAAGGCGGACGAGGGCTTTTTTGTTGCCTCTTTGACCGTCTTTTGCGCTTTTATTGGGTCTTCAAAAGTATTATAATTAACTCTAGGGAACAGCCTCTAACCCCCTGCAGTCGCAACTTAAAACGGAGGGAGGAATAAATGAAAAAAACGATATTAGCGGCTCTTATGTTCGTTTCCGCCGGCGCGGCCAGCGCTTATTTCGACGGCGGCCTGAATCACGTGAGCGGCACTGACGGCTACAGCGGCCAGGACGCGTATTTGATGATAGGTTTCGACAATTTCTGGATAAAGCCGGAATATTCCGCTTATAAAAACGACAATACGAACACTTACAGGAAGTATTCGGCCAGGGTCGGCTTTGAGAAGGATCTTTACACTCTTTCCATACTTGCCGGTATGACCCCCGAAGCGGATAATTACAAGAACAAATTCGCGGGCGCGGATATAACCTTTTCGATAAATCCCGCTTCCGGCAGCAAAAAAAGAATGGCAGGCCCGAATTCCGGCTACGGTTCGAGAAGCGGCGAAGGCGTAACCCAGATAGATTTGGGAGCGGGTTTGGTCTATACCGCCCATACCGCCAACGACAAGGACCTGGCCCAGCTGGACGCTTCCCTTTTCGCGGCCGTGAAGGTTCTTATGGCCCAGATCTCGACCGGCTATACGGCTTCAAGCTATGACAAGACCATGAGCCTGGCGAACGTAGGCGGCACTTTGGTTAGGAGTCAGAGGGTTTCCGGCCTCAGCTCTTATCTCGTGGGTTATCCCAAATCCAACGTAAACGTGAAAGTAGACCTTGTCGGCGCTCCTATGGTCACTCCTTTCGTCTCGTATAACAAGACGAAATTTGAGCTCGCCAGCGTGGACGATCTGAGCGCCTACGGCCTCGGCGCTTATATCGATTTGAATATGGTGGGAGCGACGGTAGCCTATCAGACTTACAAAATCGGGGACGACAGGAGCAGCTTCCTTTCCGTTTCCGCCGGCGTGAGGTTTTAAAAAGGCTGTGAAGCGTGAAGGGGCAAGGGTAAAGGGTTTCTAAGGAACTTCCTTATAGACTCTTTACCACTTACTCTTTACCACTTACTCTTTACTACTTATGGCATATGAAAATTTAGCCTTGAAATACAGGCCTTTGTCTTTCTCGGATGTGATAGGCCAGGACTCTATTTCAAAGACCATAGCCAATTCCATAGACCTGGGCCGTATAGCTCACGCCTATCTTTTTTACGGCCCCAGAGGCTGCGGGAAAACCTCCACGGCCAGGATACTGGCCAAAAGCCTTAACTGTCAGAAACCGGAAAAACACGATCCCTGCAACAAGTGCGCTTCGTGTCTGGAGATCTCCCAGTCCAGGTCCATAGACGTCATGGAGATAGACGCCGCCAGCCACACGCAGGTGCAGAACGTGAGGGACGTGATAATAGACAATATAAATCTCGCTCCCTCCAGGGACAAGTACAAGATCTATATCCTCGACGAGGTCCACATGCTTTCGAATAGCGCTTTCAACGCGCTTTTGAAGACCATGGAAGAACCGCCCGCGCACGTGGTTTTTATAATGGCCACCACCGAGATAAACAAAGTGCCGCTTACCATAGTTTCGCGCTGCCAGACCTTCAGGTTCAGGCCCATAAAAGAGGAAGTAATAATGGAGAGGCTCGTGGATATCTGTAAAAAGGAAAAGTTCGCCTACGAGGACGCGGCCCTGAAACTGGTGGCCCAGTCCTCTTCGGGCGCCATGCGCGACGCCATAACCGCGCTGGACAGGATAGCCTCTTTTTCCAACAGGGAGATAAAATTCGACAATGTAGCCGCGATGCTGGGGCACGCTCCCTTCGACGTCACCCGGGAGCTTTTTTCCGGCCTCCTCGAGCGGAACGCGGCCGCCATACATTCCGCTTTTTCCAAGGCTAACGGCGAAGGTTACGACATACTTACCATAATAAGGGACCTGAGGAATTACGTCTCCGAGTGTTTTTTGGTCTCGCAGGGGTTCAACCCCTCCGATCCGCAGAAACAGCCTCCCAGAGACGTAAACCCCTTCATTCTGGCCAAACTCGCGCGCAAGCTGAACAGGATAATAGACGAGGTCAAGTTTTCGGATAACCCGTCTTTAGCCGCGGAAATGGCCTTTTACAGCGTCATAGAGACTCCCCTCGACCTGGAAGCGCTGGTGAAGAAAATAGAAAAGATGGAAGGCTCGACCGCCGAAGAGCTTCCGGGGGCTTCCGAGTCTCGGTCTTCGCAAAAAAAAAGCCCGATTTTAGACAATAAGTCTCAGGCCGCCGAGCCGGTCCAGGGCGGGGATCATGCCGCCCTGTGGCAGAAATTCCTCCAGGCACTTTTGAAAGAGAAGATCTCCATTTACAATTTTCTGATCTCCTCCAGGATCACTTTCATAAAAGGCGACGAATGGAAAATCGACCTCAAAAGCGAGTTCCAGAAAGAGATGGTCGAAAAGAATCTGGAACTGATAGGGCGCCTTCTGGAAAGCGTTTGCCGCGTAAAGGTCAGGCTCCTTTTGAGTGTTTCCAAGGCGGAGAACCGGATAGAGGAGATCTCCAACAGTCCGGAGAAGGAAGCCGGAACCGCGCCGGAGCCCGATTTGAAATGGCAGGACGTGGACAGCGGAAATCCCGACGAAAATTTTCCCGAATACAAAAAAATAAACAAGGTTTTTCCGGGAAAAATAAAAAAAATAAACAAGATAGAAAAATAGGAAGAGGATGAAGATTTTTTCCAGGCTCATCGCCAATCTGAGAAAACTACCGGGAGTGGGCCCCAAACAGGCCGAGCGTTTCTCCCTTTATGTCCTGAAAGCGAGCGGCAGCGAGGTGAACGAGCTTATAGAGTCCATAAACGAGATAAGGGACAATACCGTGTCCTGTCGGAAATGTTTCAATTACTCGCTTAAAGAGCTCTGCCATATTTGTTCCGACAGCCAGAGGAACGGCGCGGTCATTTGCGTCGTGGAGAACGCGCAGGACCTGGAAGCCATAGAAAAGACCGGATTTTACAAGGGCCTTTATCACGTTCTTGGAGGCTATATCTCGCCCGTGGAAGGGGTGGAGCGCGGTCATATAAGGCTTAAGGAGCTGGTTGAAAGGGTTAAAGACGGTTCGGTGGAAGAGGTTATCATAGCCACAAATCCCAGCGCCGAAGGGGAAACCACGGCTATATACGTCCACAACGGCATAAAGGAATTCGTGCCGAAAATATCGAGAATAGCTTTCGGCATTCCTTTGGGGGGAGACATAAATTACATGGACGAGCTTACCATAACTCACTCTCTTGAAGGCCGCAGAAAAATCTGAAAAAGTCATTAAGATATTGAGAGATTCAGGAGGGCAAGAATCAATTTTTAAAGGAAGCCTTTTTTGCTTTTTAGCCCGAAAGTTTCAGTTAAAACTTTCCCCGCTGTCAGCTTTGCCTGCGGCAAACTGCCACAGTGTCCGAAGCAAACCTCCGAGGGCGAAGTCCACCCGCATCACTTCAAAGCGCCAGAGGCTGAAGTGCTACCAGAGGTTGAGTTCGGGTCCCGATATATCGGGAGCGGTTCACCCTTGGAGATTGGGACGCACAACGAAGTAGCCCCTCTTTATGGGGTAGCGCCCAATCCTCAACCCGTCCCTCTTCCTTATGGAATCAGGGAAAGGGACAGTCCCGTCCACATGGACTATGGGGAGTGGGACGCTGAAAGCGGGGAATCCTGCATAATTTAGTTCCATTGATTTGTCAATGGAAATCATTTTCAACTGCAGGATTCAGGTTAGCTTAATATCTTAATCTCTCAATTTCTGAATTTCTATCTTTATTATGCTTTTCTCCTATTATAAAAGGCCTCTTTTCCTGATTCTGCTGTTTTATTCCCTCCTCATATTTTATTTTTTCGCCCCTGATGAAAAGGTTTTTGTGGAACGAGAAGAGTCCCGGATTGAATTATGCGGCCGGGTCGGGTCTTATCCGGAGATTTCCGGGGATAAGGGCAAATTCGAGTTCGAAGCCCTTTATAAAGGCGAAAAAAACGGTTTCATGGCCTACCTGGATAAAACCGGGGGGATCTCTTACGGGGACCGGGTCTGTTTTGAAGCCGCCGTCAGGCGTCCCTACGGCTCCTCCCTGCCGGGCAATCTCAACTGGGCCGGACACCTCGCCGCCAAAGGGATTTTTTTCGAGGCTTTCGGGGCGGCCCCGCGCCTGGTCGAAAAAGCCGGTTTCCCTTTTTCTTTCGCCTCCGCCATGAGAGGCCGCCTGCTGGATATTTTTGAAAAAAATTTTAAAGACGATTCCATGGGGGTTCTGGGCGGGGTGGTCCTGGGCGACAAAAGAAAGATATCTTCCCCTTTGAAGACGGCCTTCCAGAATTCCGGCGCCATGCATCTCCTGGTGGCCTCCGGCTCAAATGTGGGTTTTCTTATGGCTCTTTTTTCCTTCCTTTTCTGGAAAATACTGAAGCTTGGAAAAATCCGCTCTCTTTTAACGGCTATTTCCCTTACCGGGATATACGTTCTCGCCGCCGGTCTCGATCCGCCGCTTACAAGGGCGTATCTTATGACTTTTTTCGCCATGCTGGCTCTGATTTTCCAGAGGAAAACCGATTTATTCCAGGTCCTTATCGTTTCGGCTTTGGCCATACTCCTTGTCTCTCCCCGTTCGCTTTTCGCCCCCGGCTTCCAGATGTCTTTCGCCGCGGTTTACGGCATAGTTACCGGTTTCGCCTGCTGGGAAGACAGCCTGAAGATAAAAAACAAGTTGTTCTCTTATGCTGTTAAACTTTTTTTTATAACAGTTTTTGCCCAGCTGGCTCTTTTCCCTCTTTTAGTGATTTATTTCCATAAATTTTCCCTGGTATCTTTTTTTTCCAATATGGCGCTGGTCCCGCTTTCCGGTTTAATAATGTATTCCGGTTTTGTGCTTTTTGTTTTTGAAAAGCTGGGTTTTCTATTCAGTTTTTTTCTCTTTTTAACGGATTCCGTGGTTTCCATTTTTATAAAGCTGGTTTATTCCTTCGGCTCGCTTCGATATTCTTACGTGCATGTCCCGAACCTTAATTTCGCGGGCTTCGCCTCGCTGGCGGTCCTCATTTTTTCACTGCTGCATTTGCCTCTTTTCGGCCTGAAAAATAAAAAGGCCCGGCTCGTTCCCGCGCTGGCGCTTTTTTTGACCGCTGTCTCCTTCTTTTTGCCCAGAAAGGATTTCTATTCGTCTTTTTACGAGAAAGGCGCCGCCGGAGGCCTGGGCGCGTTTTCAGGCCGGCTGATAGCGGTAAATCCGTCCGACGCCAAATTCGCGAACAGCGCGCTTTATTACGGTTATGAGCGTGTTGACGCGGTTCTTATTACTTCCAGGGAAGGTTTCAGGCCGGAAGCGATAAGGGGAATGAAAGAGATTATGCCGGTGGGCCCGGTGTATATGCCGTTTTGGATAGGGGATGATTACGAGGACCTGGGAGCCGTAAAGATGTGGCCGGGAGATTCTTACGGGGTAAGTCCCGTCCTTAAAGCTCTTTGGCCGCAAAAGAAGGACGGTCCCGGTTATTCCGGGCTTTACCGGGAAAAGTTGAACTATCTGGTTAACGGGAAAACCGTCATCCGCTAACCCCCGCTTTAAGCGGCGGGATTAATTTATATAATATTGAGTGAAGAGAGGCTATAACCGTTTTTTTCGGCGGAAGGATGAGTTTGATATGATAAAAAAAGTCGCGGTTTTTTTTAATTCGAAAAGGGAAAACGCCTTTAAATTTTACCTCGGAGCCGTAAAACATATCCTTTCCAGGGGCATAAAAGTGGAAAAGATCTGCGTCAATAAATCCTGCCGCGGACCCGTAAAAGCGGATCTCGCGATAAGCATAGGAGGGGACGGGACCGTGCTTTACGCGGCCCGTCACATAATAAACGCGGATATCCCTCTCCTTTCGGTCAACGCGGGCGGACTGGGCTTCTTGAGCGGAGTGGAGCCTGCCGGCTTCGAAAAAATTTTCGACGAGATAGTAAAGGACAAATATCGGATAATAGAAAGATTTTTCCTGGACGTCAAGGTAAGGTCCGTGGGCCGGGAAAGGCGGTACATTTCCCTTAACGATTGCGTGATAAGAGCCAGGGACCCCCGGGCTTTCAGCCTGGACGTTTATTATAACGGAGTTTTTTTAAGTAAATATTTCGGCGACGGGCTCATAATTTCAACGCCCACCGGTTCCACGGCCTACAACCTCGCTTCCCAGGGGCCCATAATAATGCCGCATACCAACGTCTTTTCCCTGACCCCTATTTGCCCGCATACCCTGACCCACAGGCCCATGATCCTGCCGAACGGGGGAGAGATAGAAATAGAGATACTCAAAAGCCTGAAGGAAAGCAGCAGGATAATAATTTCGGTGGACGGGCAGGAAAATTTCGAGCTCAGGCCCGGCGACAAGATAAAGATCTCGCGGTACCCGGAAATCCTGAAAAGCCTGGTGCCCAGGAACTTTTCCTATTTCGAGGTGCTTAGAAAGAAGCTCAGCTGGGGGGAGAGGAAATAGAGGATCAGAGGATTGGAAGATTGGAGGATTAGAGTCGGAGGAATAGAGGTATAGAGGTATGGACGTCTGGAAGAAGGATTTTACTTATAAAACCACGCTTCCCAATTGTTACGCATCTATGCCTCTATTTTTGCTAATCCTCTAATCATCTACTCTTCTAACTATATGGGTATAACGAAGCTGAATATAAAAAATTTCGCGATAATAAGGGAGCTCAGACTGGAGTTCTCAGAAGGGTTGAACATGTTCACCGGGGAGACTGGCGCCGGTAAATCTATAATCGTGGAAGCCATAGGTTTCCTTTTCGGCGAGAGGGCTTATTCCGAGATGATACGGGAAGGCGAAGCTTCCATGGAGATAGAAGGGGAGTTCCTTTTCGACAAGAAAAAACTTAAGGGCATCCTTCCCGGTTTCGAGGGCGAAACCCTCGTTATAAAAAGGATTTTCGATGCCTCCGGCAGGACCAGGGCCTATATGAACGGCCGCCCCTGCCTGGTCGCCTCGCTTTCGGCAGCGGGCAGGGCCTTCGCCGATTTTCACGGTCAGAACCAAAGCCAGAGCCTGATGGCCCCCGAGAAACAACTCGCCATTTTGGACAGGTATGCCGGTCTGGACGGGGAACTGAAGGCTTTTTCAACCTTTTACTCGGCCAGACGCGAGGTGGAAAGCCGGATAAGGAACATAAGTCTTTCGAAAGAGGAAAAAGAGAGGCTCATGGACCTGTACTCTTTCCAGGCCGGAGAAATAGAGAAAATCGATCCGAAAGAGGGGGAAGACGCCGAACTTGAGGACCTTATCTCCAGGTTTAAGAACATAGACAAGATAGAGAAGAGCCTTAACGAGGTTTACTCTTTCCTCAAAAACGACGATTCTTCCGCTCTCCATTCGGTTTACAGGGCGCTGGCCCGCGCTGAAAGCCTGGCTCAGCTGGATCCTTCTTTTTCCGGGGCGCTGGAAAGGCTTGAAAAGGCTAAAGCCGAGCTCGAAGACCTGGCGGAGCTTTTTTATTCCTCGACCAATAATCCCGACCGGGATCCCGGTAAACTCGACTTTTATATAGGCCGGGCGGAAAAAATAAAGGCCCTTAAGAAAAAATACGGAAAAACCGTTTCGCTGGTCAGAAAGAAGGGCGAAGAGCTCAAGGCCAAAGTCGGGGAACTCGAGAACGTGGAGCACAGCGTCGGGGAGCTTCAGAAAGAACTGGAGGTCCTGAACCGGAAACTTTCCGTCGCCGGCGAAGCTCTTTCCGGGAAAAGAGCGGTCGCCGCCAAAAAACTTTCCAAGGAGATAGAAAAAGAGCTTAAGGAGCTGGGGTTCGAGTACGCCCGCTTCTCCATAAAGCTGGAATCCGATCCCGGGATCCCGTCGGGAACCGGCTTCGACTCCGTAGAATTCCTCTTTTCCTCCAATCCCGACCAGTTTCTGAAACCGTTGAAATTTATCGCTTCCGGCGGCGAGATTTCCAGGGTCATGCTGGCCGCGAAATCCGCTCTCTCCGCTTACGACGAACTGGAGATGCTGGTTTTCGACGAAATAGACAGCGGCGTGGGCGGCAATACTATCTTCGCGATGGGGGAAAAACTTAAAGCCATCGCGGTTTCAAAACAGATCCTGTGCATAACCCATATGGCTCAGCTCGCGGCTTTCGCTGACGCCAATTTCAAGGTCGAAAAAAACGTGAGCGGGGGAAAGACCGAAATAAAAGCGCTCAGGCTGGACCCGGACGGTAAAACCGGGGAAATAGCCAGAATGCTGGGTTCCAGTCACTCTTCAAAAACCGCGGTGGAACACGCCAAACAGCTCATAAACAACGCCAAAAAAAGAAAATAGAAATTAGAAAACGGTTGGTAAGTTCATAAGTTGACAAGGCGACAAGACGGCAATAAATAAAAAGTTCGACATAAAAAACTCCGCTTTTTAAACTTATCAACATATCAGCTTATAAACTTTGTTCGGTTGGTTGCGGCCCCTATCTGCTTCTGGCCCTTTTTTTATATAATATTACCATGGAAAACAAGAAAACGAGAGTCAGATTCGCTCCTTCCCCGACCGGGCATCTCCACATAGGCGGGGCCAGGACGGCCCTTTTTAATTATCTTTTCGCCAGGAAATACGACGGAACTTTCATTTTGAGAATAGAAGACACGGACGAGCTTCGTTCCACGAAGGAATCCGTGGAGTCGATTTTCGACAGTATGCGGTGGCTGGGCCTGGTCTGGGACGAGGGCGCCATGCCCGATATGTCGGAGAAGGGCGAGTTCGGCCCTTATGTGCAAAGCCGGAGGGAGGCCGTGGGCATATACCGGGAATACGCCGAAAAACTGATAAAAGAAGGCTTCGCCTACCGCTGCTACTGCACTCCGGAAGAGCTGGACGAGTCCAGAAAAAAAGCGCTGGCCGAAAAAAGACTGCCCAAGTACGAAGGCCTTTGCCGTCACCTTGCCCCCGGACAGGCGGAAAAATACGAAAAAGAGGGCCGCAAGCCGGTGATAAGATTTAAAATGCCCGACGACGGGTTTACCGGCTGGAACGACCTGATACACAAGGAACTTAAATTCGACAACAAGCTGCTTTACGATTTCGTGATGCTGAAAGCCGGCGGCTACCCCACCTACAATTTCGCCTGCGTGATAGACGATCACCTGATGCAAATAAGCCACGTGATAAGGGGCGACGACCATATTTCCAATACCCCCCTTCAGATAAACCTTTACAAAGCTCTGGGGTGGGAAATGCCGGAATTCGCCCACCTTTCCATGATACTGGGCCCCGACGGGACCAGGCTTTCCAAAAGACACGGCGCCACCAGCGTGCAGGAATATAAGAAACTGGGCTACCTGCCCGATACGGTAAAAAACTATCTCGCCCTGCTGGGCTGGTCCAATCCCGAAAGCCAGCAGATCTTCGCCGAGGGGGAACTGGAGGAGAAGTTCAACCTGGACGGCTGCCAGAAAAGCCCGGCTACTTTCGACAACGTGAAGCTGCAGTGGATGAACGGAGAGTATATAAGGAAAATTTCCAGGGAAAAACTGTATGAGTTCGCCCTGCCTTATCTTCAGGAAGCGGGCCTGGACCTTTCCGCCGCCAAGGCGGACGTAAAGGACCTCGTTTACATGGAATTTGAAAAATACAAGCTTTTAAGCGATATCCCCGGCCGGCTTGAGATGTTTTTCAAGGAAGAGCCGGCCTATGACCCCAAGGCCATGGAAGACGTTCTCAAAAAGCCGGAAACCGACAAGATCCTTTCCGGGATAGCCGCAGCCTACAGGGAGCTTCCCGATTTTTCGGAAAAAAGCATAGAAGAAGCTACCCGCGTTTTCGCCAAAGCCAACGGTTATAAGAACGGGCAGGTTTTTCATCCGGTAAGGGTGGCCGTTTCGGGCCGCGCCCAGGGCCCCACTCTTTTCAAAATGATAGAGTACCTTTCCAGGGAGACCGCGGTAAAGAGAATAAACAAGACCCTGGACATGATAAGAACAGCGAACGGTGAGAAGAGTAAATAGTAAACAGTAAATAGAGAATAGTGAACAGCAAACAGTAAATAGCGAACAGTAGACAGCGCGGTCAGCGAACAGTAAGCAGTGATTAGTAATCAGTAAACAGTAATTGGCGAACAACTAGCCTGAATTCCTCAGGTGAGGAATTCAGGAGTTCAATGTTGCAAGTTGCCTGCCTGCCGGTGCGCAGGTTGCGACTCGGCGTCAGGCAGGCAAGTCACAAGCAACAACTCAAAGAAGCGTTATTTTTACGTCATTTTTTAACTTGTGACATGTGACCTGTGACCTGTGACACCTGAAAATTGCCGAATATTTTTATTCACAAGTTTGTGAATGAAAAACTGTTTTAATTGCAATTTTCAGGCTAACGGCAAACGGCGCGAGGGGCGCCGGGCGCGATTTTCAGGCCGGTTTTACCGGAGCTTCCTTCCCCCGTAATAATTTTGTCACATCTTTGTATTAAATCCAAAATACGCCGGTTTTATAATAGTATGTGAGAGGTTGCGCGCGGTTTTCAGGAAGCGGACATATTATGAAATACTGGGTGTACTCCGAAGGAAACATAAACGGCCCCTATGAAATAGAGCAACTGGCCGCTTTCCCTTCTTTTTCCCCTTCCAGCCTCGTTTGCGCCGAAGGCTCTACGGGCACAAATTCCGACGATTGGAAAATAGCCACCGAGATACCCGAACTGGCCAAGTTCCTTAACGTGGGCGTCGTCTCGACCGCTCCGGCCGACCGCGAGTATAGCGGCGGACACTCATTCCCTTATGAAAGCGAAAAACCCGGCCAGGACCAGTCTTATTCGGCCCTGCTCGACACCATAGACAACATACTGAACGCCTATAAGACGGAAGAAGCGGAACCTGAAAAGGCGAAGCCTCAGGTGAAGAACGACGATTTCGAGATAGTGGATAAGTTTGATATAAGGATAGCCAAGATCCAGGAAGATCTGGAAGCCGCCAGGTGGGAGAAAAACGTACTTCTGGAAAGGCTCCGGATAAAGGAAGACGAGGAGCGCAAAGACAAGCAGAAGATAGACGAGCTCGAAAAAAAGCTTACCGATATACTTAGAAGGCTGGACAACAACGAAAAAGTTATTTATGTGGAGAAGGACGCCGAAGAAAAAGAAAAAAAAGAGATCGAGGAAAAGATAGAGAAAATAAAACGAATAAGCGCCGCGTCTCCGCAGGCGGCGGAAAAGGGGGAGGCGGCCGGGGCCAGTTTAAAAGCGGAAGAGAGAACGGAAGCCGTACAGGAAGGGGGGAAAGATTTTTCAGATCTGGAGGTTAAAAAATTTTCCTCTTTAAAAAAGACGGAGAGCGCCGCTCCGGAACGGCTGGTGGACAGGAAAGAGGAAAAAAAAGAAGAAGACGACATGGGGATAACCCGGCGTCAGCTGAAAAGCTTCGGGCATGAAAAGCCCAAAAAACTTTTTGAAGAGACCGAAGGTCCCGCTCCCGTTAAAAAAGAGGAAATGAAGCCCCTGCCCATGCAGGAATCCGGACTGGTTTATGATTTTACGGTCGTTACTCCCAAAATAGAGGCCAAGGAGAGCGATAAGGTAAACTTTAAGATAGAAACCAGGGCGGAAGCCCAACCGCGGGAGGTTTCGCCTTTCGAAACCGGTTCGCACCGGTCCAGGCCATCTTTGCAGCAGCCGCAGCCCGCGGCGCAGCAGCCCAAACCTGAGTCCGCCAAGCCCGCGGACTTCTCTTTTAACGCGTCCCAGCCTTCTCCCAGAAAAGAAGAACAGCCCCAGCCGGCGCCGGAGGCCAAGCCTCAGCCCGTTAGATCCGAGACGGCGATGCCGGGGATAATGACCACTGAAGCCATGAAAACTACCCGGATAGCCGAGCCTAAAAGCTCCTCCGAAGTCGCGCAGGATCCTCAGAAAACCATAAGAGTGGCGGCCGGTCCGGCCTTGAAAGCGCAGGACAAGAAAGACGACAAGAATTATCCCAAGGGAAAAAGTAAAGCCAAATTTTTCATCACCCTGGCGGCTTTCGCCGTGATAGCCGTGGGCGGGATAATTTACTTTTTCATGGGAGACAACGTGGAACCCGCGGACGTGGCCCTGATGGGCGTAAGGGGCGGCAAAAAGAGCGTAGCCGACGCCGAGCTGGGCCAGGCCGGCCCCACCGGGATACCGGGCCGGCAGGGCCAGGAAGTTCAGGAAGCCCCCCCGTCGCCGGCGGTTCCCAGCGTAAGCGAGAACGTGAAAAAGTCTATAGATACGGTCAAAAATTACAATCTTGCCAACGGCAAGGGCACTATATCCAACTGGTTCTCGAACAGCTTTTCCAACAATAAACAGGTGAACGACGAATGGAGCTCCACTCTGCTTCAGGGGAACGTCTTTGTGGTCCAGTACAGGCTTATAAGACAGAAACAGGAGCCTCTGGTTTACCAGTTCGAAGTGGACGTGGAAAAGGGCGCGATAAACAGGGGCATAAACAACAACGCCATAGAGCTTCTCGAATCTTCCTCCAAGCCCCAGGGCCTTTCGCCCAAAAAGTCCAAGCAGATAGTTTCCAGGAAAATTCCCAAAAAAAAGAAGGAACTGCCGCTCCTGCCGCTTCCCGACGAGGAAAAGAGCGAGGGGATAAGCGAACCTACCGGTTTTGAAAACGCCGATTCCCTTAATACCGGAGCCGTCAAGATCACCGCTCCCGAAAGCGATGAAGAGCTGTTCTGAAAGTGTGAAGCGTAAAACGTAAAGCGTGAAACGGAAAGCGTAAGGGTAAGAGGATAGAGAATAGAGATTAGAGAATAGGGAAGGAAACCCTTATAACTCTGACCTCTCGCCTCTAGTCTTTTACCTCTTCACTTTATCTTTACCTTGCGGGACTTACAGAGTACACTATCCGCCTTAACCTGCTATTACTGCCTTTACCATTTACCCCTTACCGTTTTATAGTGTAAAATATTAACAATGACCCAGCCGCCTCGTCATCAATTCCGGATCGATACCTTTTTGCGGCCACATTGCGGCCCGAGGGGGTGGCCGTGTGAGTGAAAAAGGCTTCCAGATAAACATTTCCAAGCGGCTTGGCGAAATGCTCGTCAATTCCTCCCTTCTAACTACGCAGCAGCTGAACGAATGCCTCGAGGTCCAGAAGAGCAACGGCATAAAACTCGGCCAGATCCTGATAGAGAAAAAATACATAACCGAAAAGCAGCTTCTTGAATTTTTAAGCAGACAGTTTTCCATAGAATTCGTGGAAATTTCCAGGCTGGAGATCCCTCCCGAGATAGTGAGTATAGTCACGGAAAACATCGCCAGGAGATATAATCTCATGGCCATCTCCAAGAAGGACAATATTCTTAACGTCGCCATGGAAGATCCGCTGAACATAGTGATCCTGGATGACCTGAAAATGATGACCGGTTACGACATAAAACCCGTATTCGCGATAGAGCGGGAGATAATCGAGGCCATAGACAAGTATTACGGCACCAAGAGCTCGAAAGAAGCCCTGGACGAGATATTGCAGAAAAGCAATATGGCCGAAGGGGAAGCGTCGGCCGTGGACGTTGTCAGCGACGAAGAAAAAGACAAGGGAGACGACATTATCTCTCTGGAGGAAAAGGGAGAGGCGGCGCCTATAGTCAAAATGGTCAACCTCATAATTTCCTCCGCTATAAAATCCCACGCTTCGGACATACACATAGAGCCGGGCTACAAGAATACAAGGATAAGGTTCAGGATAGACGGCGTATTGCATCCTCAGCCTTCGCCGCCGAAAAAATTTCACAATGCCATAGTCAGCAGGATAAAGATAATGGCGACCCTGGATATTTCGGAAAGAAGGGTGCCCCAGGACGGAAGGACCAAGCTCAGGATAGACGACAAGGAAATAGACCTCAGGATCTCCATCCTTCCCTGCGGTCCCGGCGAAAAAATCTGTATGAGGATACTCGATTCTTCCGGCTTGAAACTGAAGCTCGACGACCTCGGGTTCGAACCGGAAAATCTGGCCATTTTCTCGAAATGCCTTAAAGCGCCGCACGGGATAAACCTCATCACCGGCCCGACGGGTTCCGGAAAATCCACGACCCTTTATTCGGCCCTTGCAACCCTTAACGGGCCGGACGTGAATATCTCCACCGTGGAAGACCCCATAGAATACAATCTCGAGGGCATAAACCAGGTGGGCGTAAACAACGAAGTGGGGCTTACCTTCGCCGCCGGCCTGCGCTCTTTTTTGAGACAGGACCCGGATATCATAATGGTGGGGGAAATAAGGGACTTCGAGACGATGTCGATAGCCATAAACGCCGCCATGACCGGCCACTTGGTCTTTTCCACTTTGCATACCAACGACGCCTCCGGAGCCATAACCAGGATAGGCATGATGGGGATAGAGCCTTTTCTGACTTCTTCCACCCTGCTGATGGTGGTCGCCCAGCGCCTTGTGAGGTCCATCTGCAAGAAATGCAAGGAAACCTACGAGGTCAAGCCGGAACTTCTTACAAGCATGGGCGTGTCCAGGGCGCTTATAGAACAGAATATGAAAGACGGGAAATTACAGCTTTACAGGGGCCGGGGCTGTGAAGCCTGCGCCAAGACCGGCTATAAGGGCCGGGCAGGCATACATGAAATACTGGAAGTTAACGACGCGATAAGAGCCTTGATTATAGACAAAGTGCCTTCCTCGAAGATCAAGGAAGCCGGAAAGAAGAACGGGATGGTGACTCTCAGGGACTCCGCGGTAAGGAAGACACTCGCCGGGATGACCACCATAGAAGAAGTCATAAGGGTTACCGGCAGCGACGTCGATTGACGCGGGGACGGCTCGCGGGAGCCCGCTCAAGCCCGCCGTTCCGGGTCTTCGGGAAGACGATTGATTTGTCGCCTATAAATTTATATATTAGTAACTGCGGATTTTTGCGGTTTTTCATATTTTCCTGCGAGAGGTAATTTTTATGGTTACAATGAGCGAGCTTTTCATAATGATGCACGAGAAAAACGCCTCCGACATACACATGACCGCGGGCGCCTCTCCCATGCTCAGGATAGACGGGGACCTTCTTCCGGCTCCTTTCGAGAAACTGACCCCGGAAATGTGCCAGACGCTGATATTTTCGCTTATGACCGACGCCCAGAGGCAGAGGTTTGAAGCCACGAACGAACTTGATTTCGCTTTCGGTATAAAAGGCCTGGGCAGACTCAGGATGAACGTTTACAGGCAGAGGGGCGTGATCGGGGCGGCCATACGGTCCATACCCAGTAAATACAAGACTTTCGAAGAGCTTAACCTGCCGCCGGTCATTTATGAGATAATGAAGATGACCAAAGGTCTGGTCCTGGTCACCGGCCCTACCGGTTCCGGCAAATCGACCACTCTCGCTTCTATGATAGATTACCTGAACGAAAACCGCAATTATCACATAATAACGGTAGAGGACCCTATAGAATACGTGCACTCCCATAAAAAAAGCATAGTCAATCAGAGGGAAGTGGGTTCGGACACTGAAACTTTCGGCCAGGCGCTAAGGCACGTTCTCAGGCAGGATCCCAACGTCATACTTATAGGCGAAATGCGGGACCTGGAAACCATAAGCGCGGCCCTTAATATCGCGGAAACCGGACATTTGGTTTTTGCCACTCTGCACACCTCCGACGCCGCCCAGACCATAAACAGGATAATAGACGTTTTCCCTCCTCACCAGCAGGAGCAGATCAGGGTTCAGCTCTCTTTCGTGCTTCAGTCTGTTTTCGCCCAGCAGCTGCTTTCGGCTGCCGGCGGCAACGGAAGGGTTCTGGCCTGCGAAGTCCTCATGGCTACCTCGGCCGTCAAGAACCTGGTCAGAGAGCAGAAAATAGAGCAGATAAATACGGTCATACAGACCGGGGGCAAATACGGTATGGTCACCATGAACCAGTCTCTGGTAGACCTTTACCGGAAGCAGAAGATAACGTATCAGGAAGCCGTGAACAGGTCTCCCGATCCGGAAGATCTGAAAAAATTGCTGCAGAAATCCCTTTCAGTTAACAATTGATCCGCTCAGGAATCTGCAGAGCCGCGCGGGGCCTTGATTTTTGGAACGGGGTAAAAAAACAAGACTATGCTTTTTGCTTATAAAGCCAAAGAATCCAACGGCAGGGTCGTTGAAGGCGAAGTTGAAGCCGGAGACCAAAAATCCGCCATAGCCAGGCTCAGAGAACAAAAACTCTCCGTCGTTGCCATAGCCGAAACAAAAAAGAAAAAGAAAAAAGGCAAGGTCACCTCCCACGACATAGTCATCTTTTCAAGGCAGCTTTCCACCCTGGTTTCTTCCGGCGTTCCCATAGTGCAGGGGCTGAACATACTCGAGAGCCAGGCCGAAAGCCCCGCCTTCGGCTTCGTTATAGGCGCCATAAAGACGGACATAGAAGGCGGCCTTTCTATTTCAGAGGCGATGAGAAGGCATCCCAAGGTTTTTTCAGAGCTGTACGTCTCCATGATAAAAGCCGGCGAAACCGGCGGTATACTCGACACCATTCTTGAAAGGCTTTCCTCTTATCTGGAATCAGCGGAACTGCTTAAGGCCAAGGTTAAAAGCGCCATGATGTATCCCATGGTGGTGGGCGGAGCGGCTATGCTCATAACCGTTTTCCTGATAGTTTTCGTAATCCCTATCTTCAAGGACATCTTTATGGGTTTCGGCGCGGAACTGCCTTTCATGACCAGGCTTATAATAGGGGCCTCGGATTTTATGAGGGCTTACATAATTTACGTGGCGATAGCTTTGGGCGGCGCGGGTTACGCCCTGAAAAAATACGTAAAAACCGAGCAGGGAAGCAGGAAAGTGGACGATATCGCCCTTAAACTGCCCGTTTTCGGCATACTGCTTAAAAAAGTCGCCATAGCCAAATTTTCAAGAACTCTTGGAACGCTTATAAAATCCGGCGTACCGATACTCCAGGGTCTTGAAACCGTGGCAAAAACGGCCGGCAACAAAGTCATAGAAGAAGTCATCTTCAAGGCGCGCGATTCGATAAAAGAAGGCGGTCGTCTCGCCGAACCTCTTAAAAAATCGAATATCTTTCCGGCTATGGTCGTCCAGATGATAGGCGTGGGAGAGGAAACCGGCAGCCTGGATAACATGCTTGTCAAAATAGCGGATTTTTACGATCAGGAAGTCGATACGGCGGTAAAAGGCCTCACCTCAATGCTTGAACCCATAATCATGATAGTCATGGGCGTCGTGATAGGTTTTATAGTCATAGCGATGTTCATGCCCATGTTCGAAATGGGCGACCTCGCGTCAAGACAGGGATAAATCAGAAAGTAATTAAGTAAACGGTAATTAGTAATCAGGGGAATATTGAATTTCCTTATTCGCTCGTTACTATTTACCGGTTACTGATTACTCTTTTTGCGTTGCGATTCTTTCCTGAGCAGCCGCATTTTTCTTTTTATTCCGCCCGGTCCGGAATAGCCTCCGAGGCTCCCGTCCGACCTTATGACCCGGTGACAGGGCACCAACGGGGCGAAAGGATTGTTTTTCATCGCTATGGCCGCCGCTCTGGCGGCCTTAGGATTGCCGGCTCTGGCGGCCAGCCATTTATAGCTTCTTGTCTGTCCGGGGGGGATGGTCATGCAGGCCTTCCAGGCCTTTTGGTAAAAAGGCGGGTATTTTTTCATTTCTTTGAGGATTTGTTTTTTTGTAAGTTTCATCATAAAGACAGAGGCGTAGCAAAATGGATGTATAGCAAATTGGCAACAAACAAAATTTTAACGTCAAAACTTTGGAGCTTCAGCACCAAAAAAATATATCTGTCGTTTCTTTTCCATGCATCCATACCTCCAGGCCTCTACGCCTCCTTACAGCGTTTCTTCCCGCGCCGCTTCAGATAAAAAGGTCCTTGTCCCTGAGTTTTTTGTGAAAGGTCACTCCGAACCTGTGCGCTTCGTCCCTCATTTCCTGCAGAAGACGCAGGGCCGGATTATCCTTTTCCAGCGCCAGGGGTGTTTCCCGCCCCGGTATGAAAATTTCCTCGAATTTCTTGGCCAGAGAGACGATGGCCGTTTTTAGTTTAAGGCCCGCGGCGGCCTTCAGGGCCATCCCCAGCTGCCCTTTGCCTCCGTCTATCACGAGCAGGTCTGGAAGCTTCGTCCCGGCCTTTCTAAGGCTTTTGAGCCGCCTGTAGACTATCTCGTGGATCATTCTGAAATCGTCCGAGCCCGGAAGAGGGCTTTCGAGCCTTATTTTGTAACGGCGGTAATGCGAATGGTTTTTCCTGCCGTTGACGAAACAGACGCTTGAGCCTACGGCGTTCCTGCCGAAAAGGCTGGAAGTGTCGAAAGTTTCGATATGCGCCGGAAGCTTGGGCAACGACAACAGTTCCTTGAGCAGTTTCAAAGCTCCCGCTTTTTCCAGTCTTCCCCCAAGCTCGCCTCTGGAGATCTCCTTTACCAGCACTTTTTCCGAAATATGTTCCAGAGAGGAGATAAAATCCCTGTAAAGGGCCGCTTTTTCGTATTCCCTGGTTCCTGAAGCCTTTTTCATTTCTTTCCGGAATTCTTCGATGAGGCCGGCATGAGCGCCCCTAAAAAAATCCACGGCCCTGCCCGCCAGAGAGGCGTAATCTTTTTTGCTTATTCGTCGCGGGTCGCAGGGCGCCGGGCATTGCCTGGTGTGATAATAGATGCAGCGTATTATTTTTCCCTTGTTCAGAGGTTCTTTTTCCGAAAAATTGTATTTGCATTTTCTCAGGTTCAGGAGTTTTATGGAGGTCATGTAAGAAAGAGTTTTTTTTACGAGCTCCACTTTCGGATAGGGGCCGAAATAAAAACCGCCGTCCCCGGTTTTTCGCCGCGTCAGGAAAAGCCTCGGGAAATCTTCGCGGGTGATCTTTACGTAAGGATAGGTCTTGGAGTCTTTCCAGAGCCGGTTGAAGAAGGGCTGGTATTTTTTTATGAGTTCCCTTTCCAGGAGCAGGGCTTCTCTTTCGCTTTCGCATGGGATGAATTCCACCTGCCTGACCAGAAGCTTGATGCTGGAGGTCTTCCAGGTTTTGTCGGCCCCGGCCGAAAAATACTGGGAAACCCTGTTTTTCAGGACCTTTGCCTTGCCTATGTAAATTATGGAGAAAGAGGCGTCCCTCATAAGGTAAACGCCCGGCGAATGAGGTATATGGCTTAGGTCCATGGTATTCGTGTAATTAAGGATAGTTTGTCGTAAATCGTAAAGAGTAAAGCGTAAGAAGTAATATGGAAGTCCCTTACAAACGCTTTCCGTTTTGCGTTTCCCGCTTCACGCTAATCCCTTAATCCTCCAGTTTTCTGCTAACGTTTATTTTGAGGAGCTTAAGACAGCCGAAATAAGCGAAAACGGCGGCCCCTATTATGGCGAGCGCGGCTTTGGCCGCGTGAGCTCCGGAAAATTTTAGAAGGACCAGTGTTACGGCCGACATGGCCAGAACGGACAAGAGGACTTTAAGGATAAAAAAGGACTGTTCGCGGAGGTTCGTCCCGGAATGCCTGGCCGCAAGGAAGGAAAATATCAGGCAGGAAAGCGCCGAAGCCGCGACCGCCGAGAAGGCCGTGCCGGCGGCGCCGCAGTCCGCGAGAAGCCAGGAAAGGGAAAAATGGAAAATTATCGAAATAAGCACGGGCCTCTGGGCTTCCCTCTGCCGGCCCATGGAAGACAGCAGGGAGACAAACAGCTTGTTCAACCCCAGAAAGGGCACTGCCAGCGCGAGTATCTTCAGTATCCCGGCCGTATAAAGGGCGTCTTCCCTGGAAAATCTGCCGTGGCTGAAAAGGAATTCCGAGATGGGCTGAGCCAGCAGGAACAGACCAGCGGCGGAAGGAGCCAGTATCGCGAAGTTGAGCCTGAAAGAGGCGGTAAAATTTTTCTTAAAGGCTTCCCTGTTCCCGGAAGAATAGTCGGAGGCGGTTTCCTTCAGCGCGGCCAGGGCTATCGAGGAGGCTATGAGGGAGAGGGGGAATTGTATGAGCCGGGAAGAATTGTAAAAAGCGGTGACTGTTCCTTCTCTCAGGAAGCTGCCGAAAGCCATGCTTATGAAAAGCAGTATATAGTCCTGGGAGAGACAGAAGGCGGAGCGGAGGGAGGAGCTGAAAATGGAAAAAACGTCCCGCCTGAACGGGTTTTTGAGGCTTAATCTCATTCCCTCCTTTTTCACGTCTTTAAGCAGGAAAAGAACCTGAAAAAAGCCGGAGAGCAGGGCGGTAAGGGCAACGGCGTAAATGGCTCTTTCCGGGTCGCTTTTCCTGAAGAGCAGCAGGGCTGTGATTATCGCCAGGGAAAAGAAAGCCTGGCTTATGGCCGGCTTGAAAAAACGGTTTTTAAAGTTAAGAAAGCCCTGGAACAGGGCGTAAACCCCCAGGAAGACTATATGAAAGGCCATTATGCCGAGTATGGTCGCGGCTATTTTGAACTGCCAGGGGTCCGAGGCGAACCCCCCGGAAACGGCCAGGATGACCGTTTTCCTGAAAATTATCAGCAGCGCCGACAGGACAAAGGAGGTAAGCGTGATAAAGGCCAGCAGTGCGGAAAAAAAGGCGTTGAAATCCCTTTCGGGAGCCCTGGAACCGAAAAATTCGGGCAGTAGCGCGGCGTTAACGGCCCCTTCCCCGAAAGCGCGCCGGAAAAAGGTTATAAACCTCAAAACCGCGTAATAGGCGTCCGTTATCCGCGTAGAGCCGAAGATCCAGACTACCATGGCGTCGCGCAGGTAGCCGAGGAGTTTGTTTATGAGCGCGGCCGCCGTCAGCTTGCCGGAATTGCCGAAAAGTGTTGATTTTTCTCTCATAAAATAATAAACTATATCCCTATGGCAAAACTTAAAACTGGAAGACATACAAGCGCTATAAAGGCCGTAAGACAGTCCGAAAAAAGGGCCGCCGTCAATCGCGGCGTGAAAAACCGGATCCATGAAAAGGTGAAAGAATTCAAAAAGCTTTTAGCCCAGAAAGACATATCCAATGCCTCTAAAATGGCGCCTGAAATATATTCTTTGCTCGATAAAGTCGCTAAGAAAGGGACCGTACACTGGAAAAATTCTTCAAGGAACAAATCCAGACTTTCGGAACTGCTTAAAAAAACGATCAATAACCCCAAATAGCGGCCGGTTAACGGCAGACGGCGATCAGCGGACAGTAAACTTTAACGGGCCCTGTTCTTAAAAAGACAGGGCCTTATTTATTTCATATACCACGTTTTTTACCACGAGTCCGGGATTCCTCCCGGAAGAGGTCTTCAGAAGATACTCGGCGTCCGCGCACCTGTTCAGGAGCCTTATCATCCTTTCTTCGGAAAGATGTTTGACCCCGGAGGCTTTCTGGAGGTCGCTCCTGAAAATACCCAGCGAATAGGCGAGCCTGCTGTCGCCTCCGAGTCCAGATTTGTCGAGGCGCAGTATCCTGAGGATCTTTTCCAGGGCGGAAGACAGCATGTAAATTATAAAAAGCGAGTCGGTCTTTTCCGCGAGAAGGCTTTCGGTAAGGTCCACGAGCTTTTTTTTATCGCGGCTCAGTATGGCACTGACCAGTTCGAAGGGGTTTTCGCTTTTCCCGGTGCCGGAGCTTTCTATCACGTCTTTTTCGTCCACGTTTTTTCTGTTCCTGGAATAAAGGCAGAGCTTCTCTATCTCCCCGGAAAGGCGGCCCGAGTCGGTGCCGGTTATCTCTATCATGAGCTCCACGGCGCCCGGCGGCATATCCTTGTCGCAGGCGGCGAGTTTTTCCGTTACGAAGGTCCTGGCCGCGGGGATGCTCATCTGATTGAACTCACACAGGGTTCCTTTCAACGACAGGAATTCGGAGTAGACCGCGTCGCTTTGCTTCAGGGGCTTGTCGTAAAGGAGTATCAGAACGGCGGAGGGGGAGAGGTCTTTAAGCGAATCCAGAACTTCGCGGAAAGGAGCCGCCTTCAGCTTGTGAGCCCTTTTTAGTATCATTATCCGCCTGTCCATGGTCATGGGCGGGGTCTGGGCGTCCATGACGAAAGTCTTGGGATTGAGTGTTTCTCCGTCGTACACGGAGAAATCGAAAGAATTCGGGGAGAATCTGCGTACCAGAGGCTTTAACAGGTCTTCCTTGAGGGAGTATTCTTCGCCGATAAAGACGTAAAGCTGGTCTAATTTCGGGTTTTCCGTCTGCCAGAGCCTGGCTATTTCCTCTTTATTCTTGAATGTCATTTTTTATCGTTTGCGTGGAGATGGCCGGTATCTTCTTTTCGGAGGCGCTCGAGGCCGAGCCGAACCCTTCCACAGTCCTTTTTATGATGTCCTTGGAGAGTATTTCCCAAATCGCTTCCCTGGCCTGTTCCTCGCTCATTCCGCCCGGCAGGGTGGCCGCCGAATATATTTTTACCGCTTTGAGGGCCGGTTCTTCCCACATATAGGCGTTCCTTTTCTTGTCGAGAAGCTTTACCGAGGTTATGACGGTAAGGTTGTAGATGGTTTCGACCATATTGGAATCGTAACCCGTGGGAGTGAGTTTGTAATAAACCACGTCGCCGGTTATCACTCCGTCGGCTATGTCTTCGTTCACTACCTTGTATTGCCCGTTCTTAAGCAGTTCGTCTATTATTTTCAGGGTAAGTTTTTCTTCGAGCCCGAAATTCGGGGTTTTGTTGGAGAAAGTCCTCACGGAGATGGATTTTATGTGCTGAGGCAGGATCTGGTCGGCCGGCCGGTAAATTACGCCGTCGCCGGAACAGCCGGCGAGAAAAAAAACCGCTGAAAACGCCATTAACGCCTTTTTCATAAAACCCCCTGGGTCAGATGTATGGATGCGTGGCAGAATGGAGGTATAGAGATTCTACAGGTTAATTCCTTCTTCTATACATCTACGCATCTATACGTCTATGCCTCTATTTACCTCTATTCTTTGACTACTATGCTCACCAGTTTCCTGGGAACATAGATAATTTTATCAATTTTTTTGCCCTCGAGATATTTGGCCGAGCTCTCCACCGCCATCTTCTCTATCTCCTCTTTGGTTACGGATTGGGCCACGCTCATTTTCGCCTTTATCCTGCCGTTTATCTGTACGGGGATCTCCATCATCTTTTCGCTGAGTATGTTTTTGTCGAAGGCCGGCCAGCTCTGCGAGCGCAGCGGGTCCCTGAAGTCGTGGATTTCCCAGATCTCTTCCGTTATGTGCGGAGCGAAAGGGTTCAGGAGCTTCAGGAAGGTCTCGAAATCGGTTTTTGAGACTTTGGCTTTAGAGAGCTCGTTGAAATAAATCATTAAAAAGGAGATGGCCGTGTTGAATTTGAGGCTTTCTATCTCCCTGCCGACTTTTTCCACGGTTTCGTTCCTTAAAATGAGTATCTCTTTACCCGGCTCTTCTTCCGAAAGTTTTCCGAGATTGTCGCCGGCCCAGCCCCAGATCCTTTTGAGGAACCTGCTCATGCCCTCTATCCCCTTCATGTCCCAGGGCTTCTGGTCTTCGAGCGGGCCCATGAACATCTCGTACATTCTGAAAGCGTCGGCGCCGTATCTTTTTAGTATCTCGTCGGGGTTTATGACGTTTTTTTTGGATTTGGACATCTTTTCTACCGCCGGTTTTATCTCTTCTCCGTTTTTGGCTATGCCGGCGCCGTCGTCCTTCAGTTCCAGTTCGCCGTAAGGGTGGTAAACGCCTTTGGAGTCCCTGTAGGAGTAGGAAAGTATCATCCCCTGGTGGACGAGCTTTTTGAAGGGCTCCTTGGTGGAGACGAAGCCCAGGTCGAACAGCGCCTTGTGCCAGAACCTGGCGTAAAGCAGGTGAAGGACGGCGTGTTCGGCGCCGCCGACATAGAGGTCCACGGGCATCCAGGCCTTCTCCAGCTCCTTGTCGACGAAGAATTTGTCGTTCTTAGTATCTATGTAGCGTAGGTAGTACCAGCAGGAGCCGGCCCACTGAGGCATGGTATTGGTCTCCCTCTTGGCCGGGCCGCCGCATGAGGGACATTTGGTATTTACCCAGGAAGCTATGGCTGCCAGCGGGCTCTCGCCGGTGCCGGTAGGCTCGTATTTCTCCACCTCGGGCAGTCTGAGCGGCAGTTCGCTCTCGGGTACGGGAACTATGCCGCACTTCTCGCAGTGCACAAGCGGTATCGGCTCGCCCCAGTATCTCTGGCGGGAGAACAGCCAGTCGCGCAGTTTAAAATTGACCTTGGCTTTGCCTATGCCCTTTTCTTCCAGCCATTTCATGATTTTCTTCTTCGCTTCCGGGGTTTCGAGACCATTTATTACTTCCGAATTTACCGAAACGCCTTCCCCGCAAAACGCCTGCTCCGTTCCTTGTGCCTTCTGCCTTATGCCTTCTGCCTTTTCTTCTGTCGTTTCTCTTTCCGTTCCTTGTGCCTTCTGCCTTATGCCTTCTGCCTTTTTTATCACCACTTGTATTATCGGTAAATCAAATTTTTTCGCGAACTCGTGGTCGCGGTCGTCGTGGGCGGGCACGGCCATAATCGCGCCGGTGCCGTAGGTGGAAAGGACGTAGTCGGCGGTCCAGACCGGTATCTTCCGGTCATTGACCGGGTTGACGGCGTACGCGCCGGTAAAAACCCCGGTCTTGTCTTTGGCGAGTTCGGTGCGCTCCAGGTCGCTCTTGCCGGCGGCAGCTGCGACGTAGGCCTCTACGGCCTTCTTCTGTTCCGGCGTCGTGATCCTGGCTACAAAGGGATGTTCGGGGGCCAGCACCATGTAGGTGGCGCCGTAGAGAGTGTCCGGGCGCGTGGTGAAGACGCGCAGTTTGCCGGCGCCGGGAACCTCGAAATCAACCTCTGCGCCTTCAGAACGGCCTATCCAGTTCTCCTGCATCAGGCGCGTGGAGTGCGGCCAGTCGGTGTCTTTAAGGTCCGCGAGGAGCCTGTCGCCGTAGGCGGTAATTTTCAACATCCATTGTCTGAGGTTCTTCTTCTGTATCGGCGTCTCACAGCGGTCGCATTTGCCCTGGAAGACCTCCTCGTTGGCGAGGCCGGTTTTGCATTTCGGGCACCAGTTTATCGGCGCGGTCGCCTCGTAGGCGAGGCCTTTCTTGAAGAGCTGCAGGAAT
>Ga0066637_10000294_pt1 | contig 29306 bp, 30 predicted proteins | sample CryGeyCG2014_020_FD_62737 | JGI IMG/M metagenome (GOLD analysis project Ga0066637, IMG submission 62737) | Groundwater microbial communities from aquifer - Crystal Geyser CG08_land_8/20/14_0.20 | ecosystem: Environmental > Aquatic > Deep subsurface > Groundwater | place: USA: Utah: Grand County...
AAATGTAGATCATATTGAAAAAGTGTTTGATTTCTATGATAAAAATAAGGATAAAAAATAGAGAGGTTTTATATTCGATAAAACAGGGTCAAAAAAAGATCAATTTAGTTCAATCAACTGAATTTATAAAAAATTAAAATTTGCTAAAAATGCAAAAAGAAATTGGAGAATTTATCGTCGGTAATTTCCCTCGCTTGCCCCCCCCCCCCGCGAACCTGTTCTGTTCGCCCATTTTGCTCGCCTGTTCGTTTGGACTCGCTCTCCTCGCTCGAATGGACTGGCTGGGAATTGAACCCAGAGTCTCTTCCATGCGAAGGAAGCGATTTGCCGTTAATCTACCAGCCCGCATTAAACCAGCATTAAATTATTCTAAAGAACCAAACTACCATTAATAAAACTACCGCAAATAGAATTAAAATGCCAACCCACTTGCAAAGAAATTTGGCCGCTTTTTCGCTTTTTGTAATTCCCCAGATAGTTAAATAGAAAAATCTCCCGCCGTCCATTATAGCAAAAGGAAGCATGTTAAAAAATGCAACAACCAAATTAAGCAAAAAAATCCAGAATACTAAATAGTATAAGAATGATACTAACTCAGATTTGGCGTTATATTTTGTAAAAGGCTCTTTAAAAAAAGCGAAGGTATTTTCAACTTGCATATCTAATAGATTATTGCCTATTCCTAAAACTGCTCTTCCCTTTTGGTTTGGGTCTTCACCCATGACTATTTCATATTCTAATACCCCCCCGTTATGTCTCGTTTTTATTAAAATGCTGTCGTTAGGCTTGTGCTCTGAAAGAGTTTCTGCAAGTTCGCTGTGTGTTGTGATTGTTTTGCCGTCTACCTCAATAATTTCCCCCTTCAAGCCGGCATTAATAGCAGGAAAGTCATAATACAACATAACAAACTCGCTTTTTGTTTCTAACTGCGTTTTTAGATAGTCTATAGGCACAAGATAGCTTTTTTCTTCAGCAATAACCTTTGTTAAATTTCGCAGACCATCATAATCTAAAGTAAAATAGTCTACACCTTGGCTGTTGATTATCTCAATTATCTTTGTTGGAGTGTCAATTGCAATCCCACCGATGCTGCTTATTTTGCTTATATTAATAACTGAAGAAGAATACCCATCAAAAGTTGCCCCGGCTGGCGTGAAATTTGCATAAAAAATTCCAGCCCACAAAAGCAGAAATATGCATGTAAAAATTATATTCGCAAAAACGCCTGCAGAAAGTATAGACATTTGAGCAACTTTCTTTCTTTTAAGCATCTGTTTATCATCTTGCTCTACAAAAGCTCCTATAAACGGGCCAAAAAAAGCAAAACCCGTGCTTTTAATTCTGACTTTATGGTATCTGGCAAAGATTCCATGAGAAAATTCATGGACGACAGCAACCACCAAAAACGATAATATAAAATAAGTAAAATAGAAAGGAGGGAAAAAATTCTCAACTCCAAAAATTTGAGGGAAATAAGGAATTAAAGGAGCAAGAGGAGGAGCTTTAATAAGCTCAGTCATTATAGGATATCTGACATAAACATAGATTACTCTTACCGCATAAAAAATAGCTCCAACCATCAAAACATACCCTACTCCAAGAGAGATGTATTGTAAAACTCCCAAAATTTTTTTGTATTTATCCCCAACATAATTAATAAATTTTATCCCTACTTTAGTTCTGTACAAAAAAGCTATTTTCATCTCTCTCTGCAAATTTTTTTTTCTTTTGTATAAAAACCAGGTTATAAACAAGCAAAACGCAACAAGAAAAATTAAATCGTAAAATAAAAATCCCATTTTCATTCTCTTTTCTTTTTTCTAAAAGTTTACCTCTTTTATCATAAAAATTTATTTTATTTCTTTCTTTTAGGCCGAAATATCTTGCATCCGCATTTCCTGCATTTTATTTTTCCTGTTAAGACTTTCCTCGATTCTGCTTTAATCTTCGAACTGCAGTTTCTGCACACAAATATGTTCTTGAACAATCTTGCCTGCGCAGCCGGTATTTTTGCCATTTTATATTGTTATTTATATCTAAAATTTCCTCTTGATTATTTTTTCTTCTCCTATTTTCCAGTACTCTACCTGCTCCCCCTCTTTAACCTGTTCTCGTATGTCTGGATCAATTGTAATATCCAAAGTCTCAAAGCTTTCTAAATCCATAACGCTCGCTTTCTCTCCAACACTTAAAACTTGAGCCTTTCTTTTCTCTATAAGCGGAACTTCAAATCTCTCATGTCCAGGAATAACTATTACTCTTTTTTTCCCGTCGATAATTCCTATGGCGTCCATTCTGCATTTCGCATGCCCGTGCTTTCCTGTCTTGCTTATATCTATGCTTCTTACTGTACAAGCTGCTCCTTCGAAAATTATATTTGTTCCTGGTTTTATTTCTGTCGCGTCTATAATCTTATAAGCCATAACAAAAAAAGCTAAGGGATGTTTATAAATGTTATCGTTAGATAAGATTTATTTCTTTCCAAGGTTTCTTTTCGTTTTCTCTCCCAAGTCTCTTTGTCTTTCTTCCGAAGTTCTTTCTTTAGAAAGAAGCTCTTTTATAAATGTTTTTAAACTCCCTTTTTCTAACTTTTTTATGGCGCTAGAAAAAACAAAGAAAAACGATTTTGTTGAAATAGAATTTGTTGGAAAGGCAAATGGAATTGTTTTTGACACAAACATAAAACAAGAAGCTGAGAAAATTAACGAAAAAGCAGAAGTTAAGCCTCTGATAGTCTGCATAGGGCAAGAGATGCTTGTTAAAGGGTTTGACAAAGCTTTGGAAAACAAGGAAATAGGGAAAAAATATAAAGTATTAATTCTGCCAGAAGAAGCTTTTGGAATAAGAAATAAAGAGTTGATTAAAATAATTCCCATGAGAATCTTTAAAGAGAAAAACATTTCTCCTTATCCAGGAGCAGTTTTGAATTTTGACAGCATGCTAGCCAAAGTGCTGAGTGTTTCAGGCGGCAGAGTAATAACTGATTTTAATAACCCTCTTGCAGGAAAAGAAATAGAATATGAATTCACAATTAAAAGAAGAGTTACAGATGAGAAAGAAAAAATAAATGCTTTGCAGGATTTTTTCTTCAGGAAAAATTTTGAATTCAAAATAGAAGAAAAGAAGATTATATTCAAGAAAGAAGCAGAGCCTTTTTTAAATTTCTTTAAGGATAAGTTTAAGGAGATTTTAGGAAAAGAAGTTGAAGTAGCAAAAGAAGAGGCGAGCGAGGGAAAGAACGAGGAAAAGAAATAATTAAAGAGCAAAACTGCTCAGGAATAGTATTCTTTAATATAGCTAAAAAAATGCAATAAAATTTATAAACTATCCTAGCATAAATAAAAAATGGCTGTAAATATAAAAAAAGAGACTACAACATTTGAGTCTGATACAGGCTTGTCTCCTGAGCTTTCTGAAATTGACCGAGAATTAGAAGAATTGCTAAAAAAGCAAACAGCAAAGGTTAAAGTTTTTGGTGTTGGTGGTGGCGGAGGGAATACTTTAAGCAGAATGAGAGAGATTGGTATAAAAGGCGGAGAGTTAATAGCAGTTAATACTGACGCTCAAGATCTATTATATACAAATGCAGATTATAAAATCCTTATAGGAAGAGAGTTAACCCATGGGCTTGGAGCAGGAAGCAATCCTAAAGTAGGAGAGGAAGCAGCTCATGAAACAGAGTCTGAAATTAAAAAGAGGCTTACTGGCTCGGACATGGTTTTTATTACATGCGGATTAGGGGGGGGTACAGGGACAGGCGCAGCGCCGGTAGTTGCAGAAATAGCAAAAAAACAAGGCGCTTTAACTATCGGTGTAGTAACTTTACCTTTTACAATAGAAGGAAAGAAAAGAATAGAAAATGCTATCTATGGTTTAGAAAGAATGGAAGCAAATGTTGATACTTTAATTGTTATTCCAAATGATAAACTTCTTGAATTAGCTCCTGAACTGCCTTTGCATACTGCTTTTAAAGTTGCAGACGAAATTTTAACGAATGCAGTTAAAGGAACAACTGAACTTGTAACTAAAGCAGGTTTGGTTAACTTGGATTTTGCAGATATAAAAGCGGTTATGTCTAATGGTGGAGTTTCTTTAATTGGAATGGGAGAAAGCGACAGCCAAAATAGAGCAATAGAAGCTGTTGAAAAAGCTCTAAACAATCCTTTATTAGATGTTGATGTTGCAGACGCAACTGGCGCCTTAGTCAACATAATAGGCGGCCCTGACTTAAGCCTCGATGAAACTAAAACTATTGTCCATGTAGTTGGAGAAAAACTAAGCGAAGATGCAAAACTGATTTGGGGAGCGCAAATAAGCGAAGATATGGAAAAAGCCTTAAGAGTTATGTTGATTATTACAGGAGTTAAGTCAAGCCAGATACTAGGCCCAGGAGAGACAACAAAAGCAAAAGAAACCCGGGATATATCAGAAGAGCTTGGAATTGAATTCTTTGAGTAAAAAAGAAAAATGGCAAAAATTTATGCTTCTAAACGAGATAGATCCAATTCTTCAATTAGAAAAATTAAACATCCCATACATGCTGAAAGAAAAAATCGAACGTTAGAATTTGCATTAGCTTATGCAACCTCTGAAGCAATAGCAGCAATAAATGATGATAATTCTATAGATCCAGAGGCAATAAAACTTTTAATTGAAAAAAACATTCCAGGAGAGTATGCGGTTATTATGTCTATGAGATTTGGTGAGGGTGAAGTAGAGGATTATGAAACTATGGCCAACAACTTCCATACTTTAGTTAATAGAGGTTATAGAGGAACTGAAGCTGCATTTATTGCAGCAGAATGCCAAAGAAAGAGCGGTGGAAAATATTTAGATAGATCTAGAAGAAGAAACGATAAAGTTTATTTAGGAATTACACATGCGTTGGCAAATCTCTTAGAATAAACTTTAAAAACCCTTTTTTCTATATTGTTTTATGTTTAATATAAAATCCTTTTTAGTTCAGTGCACAAGAGTCTGGCGCATTCTTAGAAAGCCAGATGGGCATGAATTTAAAACAACTGCAAAAGTCTCTGCAATTGGCTTGGGCTTGATCGGCTTGATTGGTTTTGTGATATCTCTAATAATGAACTTATTTTCAGCCTGATAGATTGATATGTTCAACTACAATAATTTTTAAAAACTTGATTTTCATTAATAATTCATAAAACTTGAAGATTTTTCTCATCTGCCAGAAATACAAGCAGGCACTTCAGGCAATGTAATGCATGTTAAAAATTTAAAATTAACTGAGTTGGCAGAAGTTTTTCTCTCTCCAGATGCTTTTCAAGAAATGTGGGCATTTAAAGAAGCAGTTCCCTCTACAAATGAAACTTTATTTTATTATATGGGAAATAAAAGAGTTTCAGCAGATCCTAATACAGGAATTGTAAAACTAGTATATGTTTGTGGAGTTTCTCCTAATTATAATATGAATATTGCTTGCGTGGGAGAACAGGCTGAATTATGCTTCACAGACGGCATTTTCCAAAAAGAAGATACAATAGTTTTACCTAATGAATTAATTGTACCAAAAGACTCAAGTTTTGGTAAAATATCTTTTGTTAAATTAAGTGAAATACTAGGTTATCGAGCCGGACATCCGCTATCTGCATTGTTGTATGATTCCAAAAAGCTCGACGAAAGGCAAAAATAAGGTTTTTTGGGCCCCGACGATAAAAAAATAATCATGCAACACAGATCCGCTATCATAAACTTTATAAACCCTTAAATTTAAATATTATTAATTACTTCTTAAAAAGTTATGAGGTAGTTGGGCTTGAACTTTTAAAAGAAAAGATAAAAAGTAAAAACACTAAAAATAAAAAATGATATTTGTAATAAAAGTTACAACAAACAAAGAAGACAGAGCATTAGACATGATAGAAGAGAAAGTAAAGAAGAAGCAGTTAAATGTGTATTCTCTTGCTCGTCCGCACGGTTTAAGAGGATATGTTTTCTTAGAAGCAAATGAAAGAGAAACAGCAGAAGAAGCAGCTTTCAATCTTCCGTATGTTAAGGGAATAATAGGGAAAACCATAAGTTACGATGAAATAAAAAGCATGATAGAGCCGACAATAACTGAGATGAATATAGAGAAAAATGATATTGTTGAAATAATTTCAGAGCCTTTCAAAAAAGAAAAAGCAAAAGTTTTGAGAGTGGATAGACAAAAAGAAGAAGCAGTTGTCAGTTTGTTAGGAGCGCAAGTTCCAATTCCTGTAACAGTTAAATTGGATAATCTAAGGGTCATAAGGAGAGAAAAAGATGCAGAAGAAGAAAGTGAAGAAACAGGCGAAGAAGAAGAGTTTATGCCAAAGATAAGAGGAGCATCAAAAGAAGACATAGATTTTTAAACTAAACTTTCTCTAAAACTAAAAATCAAATTCAAAAATAAAATGACGTCCTCCAAACCCTAAAGGGTTTGGTTTCCTAAGGGCGCGCGATGAGAGAGGAAGCATGATGTTCCTCTTGATGCAAAACATAGGAGATAGTGAAATCCAAATCAGTAAATCCTACCGAGGCAATAAACTTGCCTTTGCTCCATAGATGTCCGCGAGGATATCTTAATCTTGCCTTAGGATGAAACCTAAAGAAGAGCATTGAGCTTCCGCCTTTAACAAGCTGAAGTACAAAGGAAGGATTTACATTAATGGATGTTTTCACAACTAGATGTATATGTTCAGGCATAACATTAATGGTTATTATTTTGATGTTATGTTTAAAGCAAACATTTCGAATACAACCTTCAATTAAATTTTTGTATTCAGGTTTGCTAAACATTTTGTACCTGTACTTTGTACAAAATTGGATATGCCAAAAAGCAATTCCGACTGAGCGGTTATTTCGTTCATAAAGTTTCATAAAACTGATAGACATTTTAACCTCCGAGAATACAGCTCATGCTATATTCACAATTTATTTCATGAGGCTTCAACTAGCCTCATCATAATCATGTATCGAAAATTAATTAAATTAATGGAAGAACGCATTCCCCTGATAGCTGAAGCTATCAGTATCCTGCGTTAGCAAATGAAAACTCAAATATTTTTAATACATGGCGGGGAGACTTTTAAAAGCAGAAAAGATTATTTGCATTTTTTAAAGACTAGAAACATATCAATCAAGGAAAAAGGGTATTGGAGCGGGGAGTACTTAAAGAAAAGATTAGGCAAGGATTTTGAGATTATTAAGCCAAGAATGCCTTTGCAAGACAATGCAAGATATGACGATTGGAAAATTCATTTCGAAAGATTTTTTCCTAAACTAAGGAAAAATATTATTTTGGTTGGTTCATCGCTTGGAGGAATCTTTCTCGCAAGATATTTATCTGAGAATAAGTTTCCTAAAAAAATACTCTCGGTTTATTTAGTCTGTCCTCCCTTTGATGGTTCTTTATCTGAAGAAGATTTAGTCGGAGGATTCAAGCTTAAATCTAATCTTTCATTAATTGAAAAAAACTGCAGAAACATTAATTTATTATTTTCAAAAGATGATGATGTTGTTCCAGTAGCTCATGCAGAGAAATATAGGAAAAAATTAAAAAATGCACGTATTATCATTTACAAAAGTAAAAATGGGCATTTTAATATATCTAAATTTCCAGAACTCATTAAAATGATTAAAAAGGATGCAAAATGAAAAAGTTAGTAATTATTTGTTTGATTATTGTAGTTATAGTAATCTTGATTGGAGTATGGTTTATTTTGAGAGTAGATAAAGTTAAAAATATTGACATTTGTGGTCCAGAAAATGCTGGGAAAAGCCATAGTTTAGATTATTGTGATAAATCTTGCAATACAGATGCAGATTGTAAATTTGTTTGTGGGTGTGGAGCAATAAATATAAATGAAGAATGTGACACCGGAAATATGGAAATTAAGTGTCTTGCTAATTTTCCTGTTAAATGTGAAAATAAAGAGTGTGTTGTAGGAGAAAAATGAAAACCCTATCATCTTTTAGTTTTAAGGGAAAAGTTGTACTTTTGCGAGCTGATTTAAATTCAGATGTTAAAAATGGAAAAGTTCTTGAGAGCGAGAGAATTAAAGAATCTGCAAAAACAATTAATGAACTGAAAAGAAAAAAAGCCAAAATTGTTGTTATTGCGCATCAAAGCCAGCCAGGAAAATCAGATTTTATAAGTCTAAAGCAGCATGCTAAACTTTTAAATAAATATACAAAAATTAAATTTATTGATGATATTTTAGGAAAAAAAGCAGTAAAAGAAATTGAAAATTTAAAAAATGGAGAGGCGATTCTGCTGGAAAATATAAGATTTGAAGAAGACGAATTTAAGCCTGAAAAAGAAAAGAAAAATAAATTGATGAGACTGGCAGAAATATGCGATGTTTATGTTAATGATGCATTTTCTGTTTGCCATCGCAAGCAGGCAAGCATTGTTTTATTTCCTTGCTATCTGCCAAGTTGTGCTGGAAGATTGCTTGAGAAAGAAGTTTCTGCTTTAAAGAAAATTAAACTTAAAAATTGCTTGTTTATTTTAGGCGGGGCAAAGCCAGAAGATAACCTTAAATTATTAAAAAACAACAAAGTTTTAGCCTGCGGCTTATTTGGGCAGCTGTGTTTAATTGCAAGAGGAAAAGAGCTTGGAGCGCAGAACAAATTTTTGAAAAAAGAAATAAAAAATTATGATTCGGTTGTTAAAGAGCTAAAAAGAAAGCTAAACAATAAAATATTAACTCCTTTAGATTTTGCTGTTAAGGCTAATGGCAAAAGAAAAGAGATAAAACTGGAAAATTTTCCAAGCAAATATGAGATTTTTGATATTGGCGCAGAAACACAGAAAAAATTTATCAAGGAGATAAAAAAAGCAAAAGCAATTTATATGAAGGGGCCTGCAGGTTATTGTGCAGACAAGCAGTTTTCAAAAGGAACAATTGCAATTTTAAAAGCTATTTCAAACAACAAGAAATGCTTTTCTTTAATTGGCGGAGGGCATTTAAGCGATGCAATAAAAATGTCAAAAATTCCAGAAAAGAAATTCAGCCGTATAAGTTTAAGCGGAGGGGCTTTGTTAAGTTATATCGCTGGAGAAAAACTGCCTGGATTGAAGGTGCTTGGATAAACTATTTTTTCTTAACCTTATTAAAACTACAATTAAAATTACTACAATTGCAACAAGCAGTATAAGTATTTTTGAGTTTTCCTGGAAAAATCCTTTTAGTGTTTTTACTTCTATTGTTGGCTTTTCTGTCCTTAATTCCATTTCTTCTGTTTGTGTTTCATTAATATTAGATAGGTGTGCTTCAAGCCTTTCAAATATGCTTTTTTCTTGTTTTTTCTCTAAAGAGTGTTGCCAGTCTGTCAACCCATTTTCTGAGATAAATTCTATAAAGCTGTTATCATTAAAAGCATAATACGCGCGAGTTTCGCTGTCATTTATGCCATAATACTCAAAATACTCTTGCCTTAGTTCATTAAGTTGAGCTTTAGCTTCTGCATTTTTATTTGAGATTTGCTTTTTAAGCTCGGTTTTTCCTTGATCATAATAAATATAATACTCTTCTATTTTACAGAAAGTTGTTACGTGGCTGGAAAATATAAGGTTATAGCAGTTTAAAGATGAATTGTAGGCTAAAAATAAAGACAGCAGAGCTGCGTTGTAATCTTCACAATCTCCCTGCGCTCTTTCTAATGTTTCTGAAGGAGTTTGCCAGTAATTTTCTGCTTTATTGAAATTCCAGTCTTTTGTGTAGTTTATTTTGCTGTTGAGATAATTGTTAATTTTTGATAAATCTTCTAGATTGTTTTCTGTCAATTCTACATTTGTTAATTCTGAATAGGTTTTTTCAGGCTGGATAAACCCCATCAATTCTCTTCTTGCAGGATTATGCAGATTAATAAAAGTTTTAAATTTAAATAAAGAATCTCCTTTAAAATAGTACTCTTCTATTTCAAAAGCTTGCCAGTATTTGTCAAATAAAAATTCTGAATTTTCTTGAAAACAGCTTCCTAGCTTACCAAAAAGAGAAATATTTTCTTGGCTATTAAAATTCTCTTGATAGTTTTCAAGAGTTAAATTAAAATAACCATCTTGCGCTTTACCAATTGTCTTGTTTCCTGAAAAAACATATCCATCTAAACTGCAGTTTGTGTTTTCATCATAAAAATAAAATACAACTTGTCTGGCTGGAACTTTGGTAATGCAACCTGTGAGTTTTAGTAGAGTGAAAGCCAAGGAGAGCATTACTACTATTAGCATTATCCATAATACTGAAATAGTTATTTTTCTCTTTTTTTTCATGACTTAAGCAAGAAAACAGATTATAAAAATATATTGTTATTCTATATAAACGCGATTTATTATTCTTCCTACAGATACACATGTGAGCGCCCCACCTAGAACAATCGCAGCATAAGATAGATCTACCACCCCATTTGCATAATCTATTCTTGAATTGCATTTTTCAAAATTATCTATTGCCTCGCCTATCTTCCCAGGATTTTTTTGTATAGCATTTTCAAGGACCAAAGCAGCAGACTCTTTTTGATTGGTATATTTCTCTGGTAAATCTCTCAAAGAGATATTTGCTAATATCCCAAAGATTACTGCTCCTAAACCTACTTTTATAGCTAATTTCATAACTTAATCAGGAAAAGGGAATATAAAAATGTGATGATTTATTAAATTATCTGCGCACAGGTGACATATGTTCCCCCTTAGAATAGTTCATTTACACATTTTATTTGGTAGGTTATAATCTTTATTATATATGCAGATGAGTAACTTAAATTAAATTTAAACACTATTTCCGTAAGCTATATACATTAAATTAATTCTACTCCTTTTTCTTGTAATCTTATTGCATGAATTCTTAATCTTTCTAAGATGCTTGTTACCTTCTGAGATACTCTGCTTTCTGAGAGCTCCATCTCATTTGCAATCTCTAACATTGTACTCCCTGTAAGATAATATCTAACAACCATTTCTTTTTCGTCTGGATTTAAACATTTTAATAAAACTTCAATAGAATCTTTTGCAGAAACTTCCTCAAAAGGGCTTCTTGCTAAAGGATGATTATCTTCAATGAGTTCTTGCCAAGGGCTATCCATTATGTCTTTTTCCCTTCCTGAATCTTGGCTCCTATCTTCTAAATTCGTTATTTTGCCTCTTCCAGTTGCAAGCTCATATGCTCTTTCTACAGTCTCCCGGGAGTGTTTAGGGAACATTTCATATAAAGAGCCCAATTCAACATCTCTTCCTTCTTCTTTAGCTTCTGCTAATACTCCTTCAATGCCCCCCTGTGCTTCCCTTATTCTTCTTGAAACATGGTCTTGTTCTCTGCAAAAATCAATAATTCTGCCTTTTACATGTTTTTGCATAAACGTTTTTAGTTTAACTGGTTTAGTAAAATCAAAACTGCGAAAAGCTTCTTCTGCACCAGCTCTTGCTAATGAAACCACAATTTCTTCTCCAAGTATTGAGGAATATTTTGCAAAATTATTTTTAACTGTAATTTTAATATTCTCATCAATTCTTTCTAAAAACTCCAATAAATATTTTTCCTCACCTGAAACTCTATGCTCTAAAGCTAAGTCTTCAGGAGTCATATCATTAAATTTTTTTTCTTTAACTACTGGCAAAGAAAAATGAGCAAGAGTTCTAATAGGAATTCTGTAAACTAATTTTCCATCATGCTGGACTCTTTCAATTGTATTAATCCTGCTTTTTCTGGAAATATAAGTTTCGGGTATTGTATTCGGGGGAATATGCATTACTTGTGCAAATCTTAAAGGGTCTATATATTGATGATTAAATGGCCTGCTTTGAATTTCATCTCTGCTTCCCATACTTGTCCTTAATGCATAGGCTAAAATATACCCCCCTAAAAAATATTTTTCGTCTCCAGTATCAACTTTCATCAAATGATTCTCATCTCCAGCCATTTTTGCGAAAATGGCTCCAATATTTGAAAATCTATTTTTTCCATACCACTCAAAAGGGTTTTCAACTATTGAAACAAGTTTTTTTCCATGACTTCTATATTCTTTAGAAGATTCTACAAGATTTTTATTCATTTTCTCCCCCAATTAAAAAAGCTTCTTGAGCTTTTCTAAACCCTGCTCTGGAATATCTAACAACCCCTTCTTGTTCTGTAAAAAGCATGCTTATGCCTTTTCTTTGAGCATAACTAATAATTTCAAATACTTCACGCGGAGGCCTATTTGCTATATTACATAATATTTCTAATTCAACATACTCCGGCTTTTTATCTCTGTTTTCCCTGCACAATTTATCAAATAATGGCTTAATTTTTTCAACATAGATAACATGGTTTATGTTCCTTCTAAGCGCCCCTTGAGAATATAATCCTAAAAAACTGGGAACATTTTCATTTCTAACTAAGAAAAAAGGGTGTGTTTTTCCAATATTGCAAATAAAAGGAATTCTGTCACCAAATCTTTGTAAAATACCATCAATTCTGCTATATTTTTGTTCAGCTCTAGCCCTAGATATTGGTTTTCCAGTAGATGTATTAATTCTCTTTTCTTCATATTGTTTAACAAGCTCTAAAGCAGGCGTGTGGTCAATAGCTATTCTCATATATTCATTTAATTCCGCGCCTAAAATTGTATTATTATGAACTTCTACAACTCCTGCATTAGCAAGGGCATTTAAACATACAAAATTTATATAATTCCCAGTGATTTCTGCAGCATCATATCTTCTAAATGGAACAAAAACACCTGTTTCTCTATCTTGAATAGCTCTTGCTCTTATATCCTCTACATAATCTCCTGTTCTCAAAAGTCTTGTGCATAAATTATAAAATTTTTCCTTTTTATCAATCCCCCCTGCATTTTTTTTAATCTCCTCTTTCCAGGCGAATTCAAAAACTTGTGCTAAAATAGTGTGCATCTTTAATACTTCATGGTGAGAAGTTTCAGGAGAATTAAACCAAGGATTGTCTGCATTAATTTGAAATTCTCCCGTGGATATATTTATCTCTGCTTGAGGCTTTAAAACTCCTTTTCTAACAACCCGCGTTATAGATGGAACTCCTACAATTTTTCTTAATCTATCCATTTTTTTGTCAGGTTCTCCTAGACTAAGTCTCCCTTTTGCAGGGAGCTCTTCTAAAACTTCTCTTACTCTCTGGTCAATTGGAGCTATCGGGCCTTTTCTAACTTTTTCTGTTATAGTTCCAACTGAACTTCTAACTTGTAATAAGTTATTATAAACCCAGGATTTTATATTTGAATAAATTTCATTGTCTTGTTTTAGATATGCTCTATTAAACGAGATGCTATCCTGCAAGCTGTCAGCATTAACACTGACAAATATCCGCTCTAAAAAATCCTTACTTAGGTATTCTAAAGTTAACCCTTTACTTCCGCCTACTGCACGCTTATTAACATATACAAAAACACCTGAAATTTTAGGGGGGCTGGAAAAATATTGAACTTCCATATCAACTTTTCCTGCCAACAGCAAATTATCTTTAAAAGCAAAGTTTTTATCTGGTTTTCCATTTCTTCTGACAAGCTGAGTTCCATTTAGCCATATTTTAAAATCAGGTTCATTAGGCATTTCCCAGGTGAGTGCATTTTGTAATCTTTTAGTAGATAACTGCTCTAATCTTATTGGATGAACATTTCTTATAAGAATAGAAGTTCCTGTTTTTCTTTGAGTATTTCTTAATACTTCGTAATCTAATCCTTTGGTTCCTCTTTTTCCAAACCTTTCCTCGCCGATAATATGCGTGTCTCCACACCAGGTATTTAATTCGTACATCCCGCCTAGATATTCTAACAAAACTTTTGCAATGCCAAATTTCCCGATTCTTTTCCTGCCTTTTGGGCTAATTGGATTTGCAATTTTAACACTATCTCCTGCTCTTAAAAAATCATCTAAACCAGCTTCACTTATGCCGCTTCCATCATCTTCTGCTAAAATTTCTCTCTTTTCAGGATTTATATTTAAAACAAATTTTTCAGCATCAGCGTCATAGGAATTTGAGCCAAGTTCTTTCACTGCTTCAACAGCATCTTTAACTAAAACTTTTGAGGTAATCTCTTGTAAGTTTTCTCCTGTTTCCTGAGTTATTTCAAAATCTTCACCTTTCATTATACATCTCCTTTTGTTTTACATAAAGTTTAAACTCATTAATTCTTTCCAAAGGAACAAAATGCAGTGGATGTTTTTCACTTCCAATATTAATAACACCTAATTTTTCAAGATTTTCTCTTTCTTCTTTTTTTTCTGCTAAAACAACATCAAGAGAAGTTGGTTCAGGGTTGTCATACTCAATTTTAACACCATCTTTTACAATATCCATTCCAGTTCCTTGATATTTTTTATCAACAGTTTCAATACAGCTAATATACCCTTCTAAGGGATTTAATGCTGCTAAAATATTATTCTTGCTAAACAAATGATCTCGAGTTCCTTTTAAAGCTCGAGAATTATGCAGTAATCGAATAACAATTGAAGATCTCCCAGTCATTTCAGCAAGTTCTGTATTATCATATAGCCTATATTTATTAAGATAAAGCTCTCTTAAAGGTGTTAAAAAATTCCCTTCTATAAACCTGCTAATAATGTTACCAATACCTGAATAATCTTTAAATAATTCAGCTGCATTTGCTTCTATTAATCTATCAATCTCCTCTTGTTTATCTCCATTTTTGATTAATGCATGGGCAGCTGCAATTAAAAAAGCTCTTTTTAAATAAATTTCAGAAACTTTTCTATCTGTTGAATGTTTACCCATTTTAACAAGGCTAAACATCTTATTTTGGGGATTTAAGTAGATAGTTCCATTATCTCTATCTAACCAAGAAACCGGGCCGCTTACCTCTTGAGAAGTTAATTCAAGAAGTAGATGCTTTTCTCCGGCTAGTTTTCTATTTAATTCTTCTTCAGCTAAAGCCAAAGCTGTTTTAACATGCCCAAAATTCTGTTTATGTTTAAAAAAATCTCTTCTGCCTCTTCCGGCACCTAAATCTTCTTTAATACTCCTTAAAACTCTGATGATAATTTTTTTAACTTCTTCTAATCTCGGGTCTTCTTGAAAATCTTCTCGGTCTAATGTTACAATATCTTCTAGAAAATCAGCATGAATTTCTCCTTCTGTTTTTTTAGGCAATCTTTTGTCAATAACCGAGAGGTCAAACATCTCAGGGCCCCCAACAGCTTTTTCATTAACATAGATTCTAACTCCTTCTAACTCCTTTTTATGCGTACGATTACCGCTCCACCAAATTCTTCCTGTTAAAGTATTTCTGCCAATTTTTTCATGAATCGTATAAGTTCTTGCATATTCTATTACTCCCCTTTGCTTAACTAACTCTCCATTAACATAAACATTAAAATCAAGCTTGTTAGGAATATCCCATTGCAGTCTTTTATATAGTTTTTTAATATCCAATTCCCAAGGTTTATTCCCAACTTTAAATTTTAAATCACAAACAGTTATTGTTGTTCCATTTGGAGTTCTTTTTTTAACTTTAAATTTCTTGCCCTTAACTTTTCTATCTGCAGAAACCCCTTCTTCAATATGATATAAAAATCCATCTTTTATGCTCTCTATTTTAAAAGAACTGCCTAAATACTGCAATAAAACTTTTGCAATGCCAAATTTTCCGATTCTTTTTCTTAGTTTTGGTTTTGAAGAATAAGGGTGCCTTAATTTTTCACTATCGCCTAATCTAAAGAAACTAATCAACCCTTTTTTATTCATTCCCAACCCATCATCTCTAATAACTAAACTTTCTAATCCTTCTCCTACTTCTATAAATACCTCTTCTGCATTTTCATCATAAGCATTATAAACAAATTCACTTACAGCTGTATACCAATTTTTAACTAAAGCCTTGCTTAAGACAGCGGGAAAGTTCTTGCCAATACTTCCTGTTTTCTTTTTTCTCTTACCTTTTTTTATAGTTGTTTTGGGCATGTTTTTTTAATGATTTATACCATTCTATAGACAACTGAATTAAGTTTGTTACATCTAATTTTCAGTTCTCTATCTGGAAAATTGACAAAACTATAACTTAATCAAGCCAGTTATCCATAACTGAGCTAAAATTATTTAAACAAGTTGCTTTTTTGCTTATAAGGATTGTTGTTTTATAGAACTAATATTGTTTAGAATAAAAATGCTTTTAAATCCTCTTTTAATATTTAGAGTATGGGAATTTGTTCAGACGCTGAGTATGAAGACACTTCAGACTCTTATAAAAAAATGTACGAGCAACTTTCTGCTTTAAGTTGTGGCGAAATTGGTGATTTATTGGAAGATGCTCGCGGAGCAATTGAAACAAAACTTGTTTTAGGGGAAGATTCTGCTAATTTAACTGACGGCGAATTACTTAGTTTACTAGACCAAGCTAAAAAATCAAGAAGTCCTTGAGTTTACCACACCTTAAAAGGTGTGGTTTGTGTGGGACTTCTGGATGCTCAGAAATTAAAACACCAAACTTACATCCACTTACTAAAGTAAGTGGTTTAATTTCTGACATTAGGAGATTTAGCAGACAAATGTAGTGAGTTTGTACAATTAAGAACACAAGCTAAAAAAGCTAGAGATGATATCACAGAAGAGTACACTCTTAAATCAGATGAATAATCTTTTTATTTGCCTTCTGCGAAAAAATCAGTTGTATTTGTGAGGCGTTTCTCTTAGTGCGCTCATTTCAGGATGCAAGACTACGCAGGTATCTCTATCTGTTCCAGAACAAGTTGTTTCTAAAGTTTCTCTGCCATATCTGCATTTGTTAGCCATCTTAATTTTTAAATTGTCTGTTAAAATAGATTCTGTTCTATTTCTAAAAGCAGGGATAAAATGCTGGCAAAACCCATAATCCAAACCAGTTTTTTCCTGCATGCCATAAAAAACTCTTTCTCTTATCCATAAAGTGTGATATTTATGCAAGTCTAATCTAAATTTTTGTAAATTATCCAAGATAAATCTTTCTAACTCTATCCATCTCTCTTTCCAGTGCCCAGCGTTTTTAAGCTTGGCTTGCAAGTCTTGATTAGACTCAACTGCTTCGATCATACTTTCAATAATTTTATCTGTACTTTCTAGTTTCATCTTATTATTAAATTAAGAACCCCTATTAATATTATATACAGAATCTATAAAAACTAATCCCCTTCTGTAAAAATCTGGGTCCATGCTTCTTATCGCACTAATAGGTATTCTTATTTCTTGAATGCATAACCTAGAATTTTGATATCTAAACAATCCTCTTTCAATTAAATTTCCATGAGTATCGAAAACACTGCCTTCTTTATTATTCAATCTTCTCAGCATCTTATAGAATATTTTACTTCTACCTATAGTAACTTTACTCATTATCTGCAAGACCTTTTCTGTTTCTTATCTGCCTTATGACTTTTTCCTGGATTTCAGTCGGCATTCTTTCGAACATCTGATCTACAAGCGAGAAACTCGCCCTTCCTTCTGTTGCTCCTCTTAAATCTCCTGCCAAGCCAATCATCTCTGCAACAGGCATTTTTACTTTCATGCTAATCGTGTCTATTTCTTGGTCTACATTTAATAACTGCCCTCTTTTGCTTTGGACGAGTCTTGTAATTTCTCCCATATAGGACAAAGGAGCTTCAACTTGCAAAATCTGTATCGGCTCAAACATAACTGTCTTTGCATCCTGCATAGCCGCTCTTATAGCATCTCTTACTGCAGGGTATACTTGGGCTGGTCCTCTATGAATGGCATCTTCGTGCAGCTTGGTATCTATTAGTATTGCTTTCATTTTTACACAAGGTTCTCTGGCTAATGGCCCTGCATTGACAACTTGCTCAAAAGCATCGCATACCATATCTATAACCTCTCCTATATGAACCTCTCCTCTAGTTCTCTCTTGTAACACGCATCCTCTATAAATTTCTCTGTATTGCCTTGCTTCTTCATTCTCAAGCCCAAGCTCTTTCAATTTTTTCCATAATTGCTCATTTTTTTTCTTTATTCTCCCTTCAGCTATTTCACCAGATTTTATTGCTTCATATACTTCCTCTTCTAAAGGCTCAACTTGTATAAAAAAGGTGTTGTGCTTATTTGGAGATCTGCCTTCAAAGGTTCTTCCCTGTTTTGTTATTGTTTCTCTATAAACAACAACCGGCGGGCTTGCAGAAACCTCAACATTTTTTTCTGTTTTTATTCTATTGACTATAATTTCTAAATGAAGCTCTCCCATGCCTGAGATTAAGTGCTGCCCTGTTTCTTCGTTAATTTCAACTTTAATTGTAGGATCTTCTTTCTGAACAACTCTCAAAACTTCAATTAATTTTGGCAAATCAGCAGATTTTTTAGCTTCTATGCTTTCCGTCACAACTGGCTCAAAAAGATGCTTAAGCTCCATAAAAGCAGTTTCTTCTTCCAAGGTTACAGTATCCCCCGCATTCCCATTTATTCCGGCTATAGCCAAGACATTTCCAGCACTAATTTCATCAACTTGCTCTGGCTTTATTCCGCTATAAATTAGAACTTGCTGCAATCTCTGCCTTCTTTTGGCTAGATTTAACCAGACTTCCATTCCTTCTTTTAGGGTTCCTGAAAATAACCTTCCAGCGCAAATTTCTTTTCCGGTTTTTGGATCAACCACTACTCTTGTAATAACAAAAGCAACTTTTCCTTTTGGCTCGCAGTTTAATAAACCTTTTCCAAATTCCGAGTCTAAATCCCCTTTCCAGATTTTCGGAACTCTATATTTTTGAGCTTCTAATGGGTTTGGAAGATGTTTTACAACCATATCTAAAATGACTTCATAAAGCGGGGCATTTTTCCAGCACCAATTTTTTCTTTCATCTTCATTCATATCATAAATTTTTAGAATATCTTTGAACGTTATGCCTTTTTTTTTCATAAAAGGAATAGATAACGCCCAGTTATCTCTTGCAGAGCCAAAAACAACAGTTCCCTCATTTATGTCAACTTTCCATTTTTGCTTGTATTCTGGCTCGGCAATCCTTTCTATAAACATATTAAACTCGTTGATTATACTAATTATTCTTTCTTGCATTTTTTCAGAGTCTATTTTCAGCTCTTTAATTAATCTGTCGAATTTGTTAATAAATAAAACCGGTTGAACTCTTTCTTTTAATGCTTGTTTTATAACAGTTTCTGTTTGAGGCATTATTCCTTCAACAGCACATACTAATATTATTGTTCCGTCTATAGCCCTCATTGCTCTTGTAACATTTCCTGAGAAATCAATATGCCCCGGAGTGTCAATTAAATTGATGAGATACTCTTTTCCCTGGAACTGATGAACCATTGAGACATTTGCTGCGTCAACTGTCAAAAGTCTTTCTTGTTCGTCTGAATGCTGCCAGGTTGCCATTCCTTGTTCTAAGTCCCCTGCGTATTTTGTAGCCATATATCCAGAAGCAGCTAACAAATTATCAGTCATCGCGGTTTTTCCATGATGTATGTGGGCAGAGGTGCAAATATTTCTAATCTGCGCTCTTATCTTGCTTATTCTTAGTATTTTGTCAATTTGTTTTTCTTTTTCTGCCATTTTTAATTTTAAAATAAGATATAATCTAAAAATCATTTAGATAATTAATCATACAGAAAATGGTTTTTAAATGTTTTTATCTCGCAGAATCAGCCTGCTTCTCGCTTTCGTTTTTCTTCCCCATAGCAAAGCTGTCTGTTTTTCCTTCTGCCGCCAACATAATTTCATTGGCTAATGTTTCTTGTATCTTTGTTTTTTTGTTGAATGATTTGTCATAAGCTCCATGCACAATATTCCTTAATGAAATTGAAACTCTTCTTGATGGAGACATATCAACTGCCTGCGGGTATCTTGCGCCCCCATATTCTATAACTGTAATCTCATCTCTCGGAGCAGAATTCTCAATAGCTTTAACTAAAATCTGAATTGGATTTTGTTTTGTTTTTTCTTCTATAATTTTTAAGCATGAAAGAACAATTTTCATATTTTTGATATATTTGCCAGACGCATGTGTGATAATTTTATGTTTTTTGCCCCTATGCCCAGGAACAGCAAGTAAATTGGCAAGCCTTTCAACAACATTCACTTTTGTTTTTGCAAATTTTTCTCTTGCTCTACCAACATTTCTTAAAACAAGTTTTTCGTCTGTGTTGATATAACCTTTTAATCCGGGGTCTTCTACTTTAACTTCTGCTGTTGAGTAGATATTGAAAATTTTCATCTTCTTGGCGGCAGACTTGCCCTCCTTCCAATTATTAGTTGAGTCTCATTATCATGGCTTTGAGTTTTATGATAGTAAGGTATACTTGCGGAATCACCAATAGGAGCACCAAGTTCTGCAGCAATTTTCTGAACATACTCTGAAAAAGTTCCAACGTGCATACTCTCGCTTGGCATGCTTGTAACAATGGCCTGTTGCCCACCTTTTAGATTTCTTAAAACCTCTACTTGCATCTCAAAAGGTTGATGAAGTAAATTACGCTTATTTGGATCTTTTGCCATTTTATCTTCTTCCTTTTTCAATCTTGCCTTTCCATAATCTTTCTAAAGACTGGTCATTTACTTTAATAACTTGGAATCTAACTCCTGGAATATCTCCTTTGCTTCTTCCCATTTTCCCGCCTATTCTTTCAATAATAACTTCGTCATGCTCATCAATAAACTTTTGTGCTAAATTTCCAGGAATAAAAGCTGTAACTTGTTTGCTATTTTTTATAAGCTGGACTCTGCAGCATTTTCTCATGGCAGAATTTGGCTGTTTAGCTTCTTTTTGCACTTTTTCTAGTACAATTCCTTTAGCTTGGCTGGCTCCTTCTAAAGGATCTGCTTTAATATACAATCTTAAAGCCCCAACTTTATAGTCTCGGTCTTTCCATCTAAATTTTTTTCTTTTCTTTTTGAGTCTTCTAGCATTCATCAATCCCATTTTGTATCAATATAATTTAGCTATATAATATTTTCATTATATAGGTTTAAAAAACTATGCTTTGTGTTTGACATTGGATTAGAGAAGCACTTTTATAAAATTTTCACGTCTTTTATGCCAAAATACTGCTCTAAAATTTCTTTCATTTCACCAAGGCGAATTTTGTTTCTTCCAATTAATGCAGCTTTGCTTTGCATTCCGGCGTTTATTATCAGAGCGCCCTCTCTGGTGTCTATGCCTTTAATTTTTAAAGGGTAAATTATTGCCAAAATGAATTTTTCTATATCATTTTTTCCGAAAGGAAGCGCTATAACTTTAACTCTTTTCTCAAGAATCTCTGATAATCTTTTAACATTTTTCCCGCCTTCTCCCAGTGCCTTTGATATTAATTGGGGGGGTACAACAAAAATTATAGTTGAATTATAGTTAAAACAATGCTGTACTCTTATTCTTGTTATTTTTTCAAATAAGTTCAAATAACGAATAAACTTCATATTAAGAGTTCTTGCCATTTTGTTTTCTATTTTTTACTTTTTTTCTCTTTTCCAGCTAAACTTCCTGTAATCTTTACGAGCAATCCCGGCAAACCGGTGCCTACTGGAACTGGCTGATTTAAAATTATATTTTCAATAACCGAAGCAAGCTCGTCTTTTGATGCCTTTATTGTCGCATTTACAAATTGCTTTATAGGAGTTTCAAAACTCGCACGAGCGAGTATAGATGATTTTTCAGAAATAATTCCCATCCTTGTTACGCCCTTCATTTCTCCAGAGGAAGTCATTGCATCTGCTACTAATTTTAAATGTCTCTCATCTATATCCAAACCTTGAGATTCTATAACCTTCTTAATTTCGCGTATTATTGTTTCTCTCGCAGCTTCTACACCTAAAACTCTCATGACTTCATGAATATCGTTGCTTATTGTTTTTTCTTTATTGACCCCCTTTATCTGCATAATTTTTGCGAGATTTGAGCCGGCAGTCAGTATAACATAATTTTTGTCTCTTTTTATTACAAGTATCTGCTCAACTCCTTTTACTCCTGAGATTATAATCTCTTTTAATTTTTCTTTTGCCTTGTATATATCCTTAAAACCATAATTATTTAAGCTAAGGCTGATAGAATCGCCTTTTAGTTTATTTTTGAATCCTTTTTCAGTTAATTTTTGCGAGATTGCAGGAAGCGGAGTGTGGGTTCTTTTTACCGCCTGATTATCCAACAAAACTTCAATTTTTTTCTCAGAAAAATTAACTTTGATTTCTGAAATTATATCTTTTAACTTAACCTCTTGGATTTTTTCAGCCATTATTCTCGCTTGTTTTTCATTGTTGTAGTCTTGATCCAGATAGATTTCCATTAGAGGAGTAGACGGAGTTTTTCTTGCATCAAAAATCTCAATTAAACGCGGAAGACCGAGAGTTATCTGCATTTCTTGCACCCCTGCGAAGTGGAAGACATTTAAAGCCATTTGCGTGGATGGCTCACCAAAAGACTGCGCGGTTATTACCCCGATAGATTCTCCTGGAGAAATTTTTTGCTCTTTGTGCAATCCTGAAACATCATACCCATCATCTCCATAAACAAATTGGATTATGTTCCCAGAAGCGTCTCTAATTGTTCCGTCATACTCCACTTTTAAATCCTGCAAAGCATTTGCTAATCTTCTGTACATATATCCTGACTTAGGGGTTCTAAGCGCGAGGTCCATTAAAGCATCTCTTCCTGTTATAGACCCAAAAAAGAATTCGTAGGGTTTCAAGCCCGACATATAAGAAGAATAAATAAAGCCGTGTGCTAAGGGAGATAAGTCATTTTCTTTGAAAAAAGAGAGTGTTCTATTTGTATATCCCATATTAATTCTTTTAGCCCATAGTGCTTGCTGGCCAACACAACAAGCTATCTGCGTTATATTCAAAATGTTCCCTCCAGCCCCGGAAATAATCATTGTGTTGACAGGATTTTCTATTGGAAATTCTTTTTTAACAATTTTTCCAATCTTTGTTCTAACCTCATTTAAACTTTGCAGGATTTTTATTTCTCTGCTGTCCTCCTTAGATTTTCCAGGTATCATTTCTAAACTTCCGTCATAATAAGCGCGGATTATCTTATTTGATTTCTCCTCTGATTCCTTGATTATTTTAGCGGTTTCTTCCTTCGTTCTTTCGTTTACATTTAAGTCTTTTAGAGAGATAGTGAATCCAGTTCTTGATAAGTAAGTTGTGCCCAGCGCAAATACATTTTCTATAGTTTCTAAAGTTTTGTTTCTTCCTACAATTTTATCAAGCTGTTTAACAAGAAAACCATCTTCTACTCCGAAAGTATTCTTGTCTATAACCCCCGACAAGAATTTTCCTTCTTTTATGCTAAGGTAAGCATTATCTGGACATTTTTCTTTTTTGCAATTTGCAAAATTTTTGCAATCTTCTCCTAGACAAGTTTTAGTTTTTGTTGCGAAAGTTATTTTTGGCAAGGTTTCTGAAAAAATTTCTTCTCCTACTACTACTTTTTTGGCAAATTCAGAAGTTATTCCTGACTCGAATAATATCTGCAGAGCTTCATCCTTCTCTAAGGTGGTGTTGCTGAGTATGTAATTGCCGGTTATAGCATCTGAAATGCATCCTAACAAGTTTGTGTTGTTCTTCGGGGACATTAAGTTTTGTTTCACATCAAGCAGAACTTTAGCTTCGCTTCTTGCCTCTTCAGTCTGCGGGGAGTGAACGTTCATTTCGTCCCCATCAAAATCTGCATTGTACGGGAAAGTTGCTGCTGGATGGAGCCTGAAAGTTTTATAAGGCAAAACTTTTACAAAATGCGCCATTAAACTCGACCTGTGTAAAGAGGGATGCCTATTAAAAAGAACAACATCTCCGTCTTGTAAATGTCTTTTTACAAAATACCCTGGCTTTAATTCTTCTATTATCTCTTCTTTTAGGTCTTCTGTGATTCTCTTTCTTTTTCCATCTGGTCTTATTACATAATTTGCTCCTGGGTGCTCCTTGCTTTTAATCAGAGCTTTTAGTTTTTCGATATTCATCGTTGTTACTCTTTCGCTTAAGGTTATTACTTTAGCAATTTTCAAAGGAATTCCAATCTCGTTTATATGTATAAAAGGATCTGGCGAGATTACAGTTCTACTTGAAAAATTTACTCTTTTCCCGGCTAGATTATGCCTTATCCTCCCTTCTTTTCCTTTTATCCTTTCTGTTATTGTTTTTAACGGCTGGCCTGATCTATGCCTCGCAGGAGGAATTCTCGTTATTGAATTATCAAAAAAGGTTGTTATATGATACTGCAATAAATCCCATAAATCTTCTATAATCACTTCCGGGGCTCCTGCATTTAAGTTCTCCCACAATCTCTGATTTGCTCTAATGATATCAGATAGCTTGTGAGTCAAGTCATCTTCTGATCTTTCACCGCTTTCTAAAGTTATGCTCGGCCTGACAGTTACCGGAGGCACTAACAACAAATTGAGAACTGCCCATTCTGGCCTGCATGTTTCGGGGGTTACACCAACTAATCTAACGTGTTCGTTTGGTATTTTAACAAGAAACTCGCGGATCTCCAGAGGAAAAAGCCTTTTTTTTCCTATACGGAAAGTTGTAGGTTTGTCAAGTTTAATTTTCTCTTGACTTGCTTGACAATAAGGACATTTTTTAACATCTTTACTTTTTTTGATTCTTTGGGTTATTTTGTTTTTTTCTAGGTCTTTTTCATCTAATAAAATTTTACCGCATTCTTTGCAAAAGCATCTTAGAAACATTTCTATAAGGGGAATATACTTCACATGCAGAACCGGCCTTGCGAATTCTATACTCCCGGGATGCCCTAAACATTCTTTTAATCTTCCTCCGCATGTTCTGCAACTTACACCTGGGTCTATTGCGCCGAGTCTTAAATCCATCAAACCACCATCTACAGGATAACCATCTACATCATATAGCTCGGGAGTTACAATTTTTGCAGCAGAAATTTTTTTGATAAGCTCCGGGCTGAGCAAACTGAATCTCAAACTTTTAATTTGTTTTCTTATTATTTCCATATTTGTTCACCTTCACTTACAAATGTGGAAGTTTGAAAACATCGAAAATCAGAAGATTTTCGAGTGCTGTCAAAATTTACAATTTTGAAGTGTTTAATTTTCATTATTTCCATTTTTAATCTGCTTTCACTAACCTCCATAATCTTCTATTTTCAAAAACTTTTATTTCAGTTTCAGTTAGAGGGTCTTCAGCTACTTCTCTGCTCACAGGTTTTCCTGCTACTAGATGAAAACAATCGTAGCTTTGGTCTGCACATCTAAACTCAAAAAACTCCTGATGCAGCACACCCCAACAGCTTCGATTAACTGCTGCTTTGCATAAATCTTGATATCCTAGAGGTAAATCTGCGTTTTGTATAATCTCTTTCATTTTTTCATTCATACTTATTTTTTAATTCAAAATGTGTTGCTATGTGCAAGGCTTGCAATTCCTCTACAAGCAATTTGAAAGCATATGACATTTCAACTGGCTCAATCTCTTGGCTGTTGCAAGAGGAACAAGAGAGTTTATTGTGGAGTGTATCATTTACAGCAATTGCTCCGCATTTTGTGCAGATATGAATGATAACCTTATCAGAATCATACCTCTCCTTTAAAAGCAAAGATGCTCCATGAGCAACTAATGCTTGCTGCTCCATTTCTCCTAATCGCAAAGCCCCTCCAGCAGCTCTTCCTTCAATTGGTTGTCTGGTCAATAGAGTAACTTTTCCAGATGCTCTTGCGTGCATCTTGTTAGACACCATATATTTTAGTTTTAGATAATACATATTTCCAATATAAATTTTAACTTTCATCATTTTTCCAGTTATTCCATTATAAATTGTTTCTTTTCCGTCATATCTGAAACCTGCTTCTTTAAGTTCTTTCTCCAATCTGTCAGTTGGTTCGCCAGCGAAGGCTGTTCCGTCGATTGTTCTTCCTCCAAGGCAACCAACTTTCCCAGCTAAAAGTTCAAGTAAATAACCAACAGTCATTCTACCTGGAATGCCATGAGGATTAAATATCAAATCTGGTTTCATACCCCCGGAAGTAAAAGGCATATCATTTTCTTCTACTAACAAACCAATAACTCCTTTCTGTCCATGAGAAGTTGCAAATTTGTCTCCTAACTCCGGAACTCTTTCATCTCTTGTTCTAACTCGAACAATCTTGTTTCCTTCTGCGTTTGCTGTAACAAATACTGCATCAATAGTTGATTTTTCTTCTTGTCTTACAATAGAGCTTGACTCTTTTTTTGTCCTTATTGTTATTTCTCTTGCTTCTGACAAGAACTTTGGAGGAGAGACTTTTCCTGTTACAACTTCTCCTTCATTTAGTTTAGCTTCAGGGTAAACTATCCCATCATCTTCTAAAAACCTGTAAGATTCTTCTGTCCTATAACCAATTGTGTCTTTTTCGGGAATACAAACTTCATCTGCCAGACCACCTGTGTAATGCAGTTCTGAAGTTGTGTACGGGCGGAAGTAAGTGCTTCTTCCAAGCCCCCTCTGAACACTTGCTTTATTGAGAATTAAAGCATCTTCTGTGTTATACCCCTCATAAGTCATTATAGCAACTACCAAATTTTGCCCTGCTGGATGTATATTTAAAGTGTCATAAACAAAGCTTTTAACAATTGGTTTTTGAGGATAGTGCAAAATGGAAACATCGGTATCAACTCTGCACAAGTAATTAGACGCGTACAAACCAAGAGCTTGTTTTTGTGTTTTGCTTCCTCTGTTTAATCTTGAACTCTGGTTGTGATTTGCGTAAGGGACTAGACTCGTAACTAATCCTAATACATCCATGTGGTCTATTTCTAAATGAGTGTGCTCGTTAGTTAAATCTTGAGAATTTAAAGCTACTAATGCATTTTCTTCTTCTGCAGCATCTAAATATTCTATAATCCCCTGCTCAAGCAGATTATCCCATTTTATTTTTCCTTCTTTGATTAATTCTAAATGCTCATCACTCATCTTAGACTGGCCATTTTCAACAATGATTAAAGGTCTTAAAACACGCCCGATTTCAGTAGAAATCAATATGGTATTTAGATACCGGTCGTATCTAATGTTCATTTCTATAGGAAGTTCAGAGCGTCTTCTTTTTTCTCTTATCTGTTTTATAAACTCTTTATGGTCATTTGTATGTCCTATAAATCTTCCGTTGTAAAAAATATCAATGTTCCCTTTTTCTTTGTTCATCCCTAGCTCATTTAGGAGGGATAAGAATTTAGTTTCGTCTAGAGATACTGCAGTAGAGATTCTTGCTAAAATCGCTAAATTTTTTCTTAAACCAATTTCTGTTCCTTCGGGTGTTTCTATCGGACAGAATCTTCCATAATGTGTTGGATGTAAAGTTCTAGCTAAAAAGTTTTCTTGCTCCCCTGGCAACATTGAAGAAACACGCAAGAGTTGGGATAATATAGCAAGATAGTTAGTTTTGTCCATATTTTGTGTCACGCCTGTTCTTTCACCAATCCAGCTTCCAGTTGCTATAGCTGATTCTATCCTATGCGAAAATAAAGTAGACTTTGCTATTGTTTTGGTGGAATAAAATTTTTTCCTTTTAGAAATTTTTTGCAGACTATACTGTATGTCTCTTAACAAAATATTCAAATTGACACGAAATAAGTCTCCTAATAAATCCCCGCTTAACCTAACTCTTTTGTTTGCATAATGGTCTTTGTCTGTTAAAACTTCTGGAGTTTCTTTTGCTATTAAAAATTGTTTTATGAATTTGCAAAGGGATATTGCTTTTTCTTTTCTGTCCTCTTTTGTCAACCCGATATGAGGCAGGAAATAAGAATCAATTCTTTGTTTTACTCTATCTAAAATTTCTTTTTTAGTTCCTTGCAAAGCCGTTATTTCAGCTATTTTCATCATTGCTTCTTCGTTGTTCTGTATCCCTGCGTATTCATACAAGTTTACGATTACGCTGTCTGTTTCTTTTCCTATATACTGGGCGATTTCAGATTCCTTTGTCAAGCCTAGAGCTTTTAGCATAATTATTGCCGGAATGTTCTTGAAGCGGGAAAATGAAATTTCAAGTATTCCATCATTTGTTTCCAAGATTGAAATTGGTATTCTATAGCTGCCACGCTGAGAAAATAAACGCAGCATTAATTTTCCCCTTGATTTTTCTATAAATGGTTGATTGGCAGCAAGATCTTCGGTCATGACCATTACTCTTTCATTTCCGTTTATTATGAAATAGCCTCCGGGGTCTAAAGGATCGATATAATTTTTTTCAAGCTCTTCTTTTTGCATCCCGTATATATTGCAAACCTTGCTTTTTACAATTATAGGGATTCTTCCTATTTCAACATCGTGGCTTTCTATCTGCACGCCTTGTTTTATAGTTATCTCAAGAAAAATAGGAGCAGAATAAGTTAAGTTTCTCAAACGAGCTTCTGCTGGGGTGATTAATTTTTGGCTCCCATCTGCTTCGATTATATTTGGTTTTTCTATTCTTATTTTTCCCAGCTTTATTTCGATGTCTTCTTTGCTTAAGCTTTCATTAAGCTCATTAACAATCTGCTGCATCCTCTCTTCAACAAAATTATTAAAAGAAATGATATTGCTTTCTACAAGGCTGTGCTCTTGCAAGTATTTTTTAACAAGTAAGTGTCTTTCTTGCTGTTGTTTTTTATCTATTTCCATTTTTTAATTATTTTTTTATAGTTTTTTATTCGATTTTTTCATTCTCTCTTTTTCTTAAAAGGATTTTTATTAGGATAAGAGCATAATATAATATCTAAATATTCAATACCACAAAAATAAGGACAAATAGAAGTATTTTTAACAGCACATTTATGTTGATTAGTATTTTCTATTTTATTCCAAGGGCACTTATCCTGTTTCCAATGAATCTCTTTTTCTTTTGTTGTTAAATCTATATCCATATTTGCCCCATTTAATTTTTTTATAATATTCCCTTTCATTTTATTTTTCCAAAGAGAGCTGTTTTTAAGCAACCACAACTCTAAAATATTCTGAAGTTTTGCCTTTTGCTTTTCTTTCTACTGCAATAATGTCGCCTATGCTGCAATTTTCAGGCAATGCGACATCACCTAATTTTATTTTAGGCAACTGAGATAAAGAAATATTATACTTTTCAAGTAATTTAACAGCTTCTTCTGGCTTGAGTTTGTAGTGCTTTGACTGCAGGACATGCATTTTAAAAAAAGTTAGTATTTAACAATTTAGGGCATAGTTTTGAAATTTGAACATCATAGAATTGCCATAAACACCTTTAACAACTCTATAATACTAAAAAGAATTAAAGGTAGGTTTATAAAGCTTTCGGATTTTCCAGTTGATTGAACTAATGCTGATTTTTGCCTTGCAAAAATAAGGTTATTTATGAACTTCAGTAGCCATTCGGACAACCTGAATTTCTGATTTTTATCGTTAA
>Ga0066637_10000302_pt1 | contig 29031 bp, 25 predicted proteins | sample CryGeyCG2014_020_FD_62737 | JGI IMG/M metagenome (GOLD analysis project Ga0066637, IMG submission 62737) | Groundwater microbial communities from aquifer - Crystal Geyser CG08_land_8/20/14_0.20 | ecosystem: Environmental > Aquatic > Deep subsurface > Groundwater | place: USA: Utah: Grand County...
TCTGCGGCGCTGACGTTGACCTCGGTGTTAACCTCTGGTATGTCTTGGTCGGATTTCGTCATCTTGCCGTATTTCCCCACGTTGAGGCGCATGTGTCCCTGCACAAGCGAGATGTATCCGTTTTCTATAGAGAGGACATCGTTCTCCTGGACCGACCCAATCTGGTCCTGCCACAGGGAAAGGATGACCGTCCCCGTTTCGTCGCCAACAGTGGCCTCTGCTACTTTCTTTGATTCTCCACCAAATCTGCTGGGAATCTCCTTCGGCTCCCCGACGCTCACGACCTTTACAAGTACGTTTGCTCTCTTTGTCTGTGGCGTCAGGTCTTTTACCTTCGTTATCCCTACAGGGGCGCTTTCGCTTGTTTTTTCTTCTTCCATTGTATTCCTCCTCTATTTGTTAGAGCATAGAGGCATAAATAAGGGTGCGCCGAACTTATTTTTTCAATATTTTTCGCGAAATATTTTCGGCGAGTATTTTTCCGCCCTTGACCACCCAGCGTCTGTCAGGTTGCCTTCGGATGGCATCCTTCGGCGATGTGGCATCGATTATCACAAGGTCGGCACGCTTGCCCACAGCAATGCCATAGTCATCTAGCACGCCGAGCGTTCGGGCCGCATTCGTCGTCATCATCTTGAAGACAGTCTCGATCTCTTCGAGCGTCGTGAGCTGCGCGGCGTGGGCACTTATGTTGGCGACCTCGAGCATGTCCGCCTTTCCGAACGGGTAGAAGGCGTCGTTCACGCAGTCCTGCCCGAAGGTCACGTTGACCCCTGCCGCGAGCAGTTCTTTCACGCGGGTGATGCCCCGCCTTATCGGCTGCTTGTCCCCACGCCCTTGGATAACGAGGTTGGTCACTGGATTGCTAATCATGTTGATGTTCGCGAGCTTTACTTTTCGAATGACTTCGCGCGCGTAGTCGTCGGGGTAGGCTGCGAGCGCACACGTGTGGTCAGCGGTCACCCGCCCTTGATAGCCTTCTTTAATTGTTTTTTCCGCCAGATACTCAAGCGAGCGCGAGTTTGGATCATCCGTCTCATCGACGTGCATGTCTATGTCTGCGTCGAACTCTTTCGCGATTTCAAAACAGATATCGATGTGGGGCCCCGCTTCCGAGTACGGGCGCTCGTGGTGCGGCATCCCCCCGACCAAGTCTGCGCCGAGTTCCATGGCCTTCCTCATGAGCTCCTCAGTACCCGGGTCTCGCAGAATTCCCTCCTGCGGAAAAGCGACCACTTGAATGTCCATGATGTTTTGGAACTTTTCTCGAGTGGCCAGCAGGCCCTTGATGGGAGTCAGTCCGCCTATGGTGTCTACGTCGGCATGTGTTCGCATCCTCGTCGTCCCGTTGAGTGCTGCAAGCTTGATTACCCCACCAGCGCGCTTCACTATGTCAGCCACGGTATACCTGCGTTTCTTTTCCCAGATGATTTTAATCGCTTCCTGCAGGGTTCCGGAAACATTTGGTCTGATGTCGTCGCCTATCATGCATTTGTCCAGGTGGATGTGTGGATCAATGAAAGCTGGAGAAACGAGCATACCTTCCGCGTCGATTTCCTTGCGCGCCTTCTTTTTCATCTTCCCAATTTCTACGATTTTGTCGCCGTTGATGCCGATATCGGCCAGCTTGTGTTCACCAACGATTTTTGCGTTTCTAACGATTAGGTCCAATGTTTCACCACCGGTTTTTTTTGAGATATGTGTCCACTTATACCCAGCGGTGGTGAATGGTTAAAATTTTACTACACTGGAAGACCCAGCGGATTCAAATGATATATCAGACTGCCGATCGTTACAGCGAGGAAGAAAGTTCCAGCGGATATCGCGATCGCATCCTTCCGCCCCAGCTCTCTCGCCAAAACAGCGATTGTGGCTATGCAGGGCACGTAGATCGCCACCACCAGCGCAAACACGAATATTTGCAGAGGGCTCATGAAGACGAGGAGGTTAGAGGTGCCGGCTATCGAGACGAGCAACACGAGTGCCCCCTCCTTGCGGATGAAGCCATAGATCAAGGGAATGATGGCAACAGCTGGGAGACCAAGCAGGCCAGTCGTGAAAGGCGCAAGCGGTCCAGTTATCGAATTTAATACACCTGAAACATGGAGGATACCTATCACAAAGCTGCCCATGAGCAACAGAGGCACCGCGATGTATACGAAGTGCTTCATGCGCAACCAAGTCTTGTAGAGCACAGGCCTTAACATCGGCCTCCGCAGCGGTGGCATCTCCATTATCATTCCCGATACTTGTCCTGGAAGCATGCGGTTGAGCAACCATCCCACGATGAATATCATAGCGAGTATGATGCCGTAGATGACAAGCGCATACTTTATACCTAGGAAGAAGCCGACTGTGCCGAGGATGACTGCCGTCCTGGCGGAGCATGGGATCATCGTTATCAAAAAAGATGTTATTCGTCGTTCTCTTTTCGTGGCGAGCACGCGTGTCGCCATTATCGCCGGCACGTTGCAGCCAAAACCGCCAAGCATTGGAACGACGGCGCGACCGTGCAAACCGATCTTGTGCATCGTCGAGTCCATGACGAAAGCCATTCGAGGCAGGTAGCCCGTGTCCTCAAGAATAGCGAGTACGATGAAGAAAACGAGGATATATGGGATCATCACAGCTAGGATGCCAGCGATCCCCTGGATTAGCCCTATGTTAAGAACTTGACCGACTGCTCCCGAATTCTGAAGAGATGAGCTCAACCCAGATGTGGCAGCCCCCCACCCATCCGCGAGCACACCCTCAAGAAAACCCCCAACGTAGATTATCAGCAGAAGAAGGGCAGCGAAGACAGCGATCATAATTGGGATGCCAGTCTTCGGTCGGATCATGACCTCGCTCATCTTTTCCGACAGCGTTGGTTTCATCACGACGTATTTGGTAGCTTCCCTTGAGATGATGTTGGCTATGCCATGACGTTCTCTTGCTATCCTGAATGCCGCTGGTTCGCCATGTTGTGCCTTTATATCTCTGGCCAATTTACTTGCTCTTTTGAGGACGGCGTCGCTACCGGGTTCCCGCGCCAACGCTTCGGTGAGGTGAACATCGCCTTCAAGAAGTTTGACAGCAAAAGAACGAGTGGTTAGACCAAGCGGGACTTGATCGAGATTCTTCCTGATACTATTATCGAGTTCTCTGGCGGCTTGTTCTAGGTCCTTACCCATTGGGATTATTTTTTTTGGCCGTATTTTTTTTGTGGCGACTTCTATAGCTTTATCAAAAGCGGCACGCACATTTTCTCCTCTTATTGCTACGGTCGAAACTACGGGTACGCCGAGTCTCTTTGAGAGGAATCGTGGATTGATTTGTATTCCTTTTTTAAGGGCGATGTCATGCATGTTCAAAACTAAGAGCATCGGATAACCTAGCTCGAGGAGTTGCAGCGTCAGGTACAAGCTGCGACCGAGATTCGACGCGTCGACAATATTTACTATAACATCTGGCTTCTGCTCGAGGATCGCACGGCGGGCTACTAGTTCATCATCAGAAACAGCGCCAAGCGAGTAGATGCCAGGCAGGTCCACCACTCGAACATCGTATTTGCCGTGCTTCACCTTGCCCTCCGTCAGCTCTACAGTAGTTCCGGGATAGTTCGAGACTATGACATCGGCGCCGGTAATCTGGTGAAAAATAGCACTTTTTCCGACGTTTGGGGTGCCAGCGAGCGCCATCATCAGCGAGCGCTCAGGCTTCAATTACCCACGCCCCCATCTGTGTCTGGCGCGCCTTCTCCTGCCGCTCACGAGAATTTGCGAAGCTATACCACGGCTCAGCGCGACCTGCGTGTCGCCGCACTGAACCAGTATGGCTCCCCGTGGCAGTTTTTCCACTATTTTGATCCTAGATTTTGGTAGGATGTTTAAAGAGAGCAGACGTTGTACAGCTTCCCGCTCTTCAGGGATGGTGACGATCGTACATTCCTTACCCTCACCAACATCTGCAAGCTCAGTACGGTCAGTTCTAGGTACTTGCCCATTTGTAGTTGGTATGGGGCTGCCATGCGGGCAGGTGCTCGGTTTCCCCAAGGTCTTTTCGATTTTGTCGGCGAGCTCATCATCTATCGCATGTTCAAGCTTGCAGGCATCGTCGTGTACTTTAGATAAATCTTGTCCGAAGACATCCGCGAGCAACCGTTCAGCTAGGTCATGGCGGCGTACAATCTTCGCCGCCATTTCGCGCCCCTTTTTCGTTAGCTTCACTCCGGTGCGACGTTCATAGCTAACAAGCTTTTTTTTCTTCAACTTTTCCAACATTTGGACGACGCTGGGCGCCTTGATGTGGAGCTGGTTTGCGAGCTTTCCTATTTTGACGGCTTCACCGTTTTTAGTGCACGTGAATATCGCTTCTAGATATTCTTCTTCGGCGGGGGTTATTTCTCTTCGACTCACGCGTGGGGAATGACATATCATAATTATCACTAAAATTTAGGTGTACCTAATTTATAAATATTAGGCATACCTAACTTAGTTATACAAATCTCTTCAATTCAGCAATTGCTATACCGATCTCGAGTTTCAGTTTTTCCAAGCTTTCCGAGTCATTCTTAATCGCGATGATTTTGGTTGGGGCCCGCTTTTTGAGTTCATCTTCGGATTTCAAGAAGAGCTCCTCGTAGTCGTCGTTTCGGTAGTACTTGTGCATCAGGTCGCTCGGCACTATGTGGTCATCCAGACCCTTTGGCCCCGTCCTGAACCTGCGGACGTTCCTCTCCAAGCAAACGTCGAACGGGGCGTAGATGTAGAGAATCAGAGAGCGGTCGAGCACCTCGCGGTCGAAGTTTTTCATGGCGTGGGCATAGCAGTCGCGCGAGAACTCGACGAAAATCACCCTGCCAGGTTTCTCAAGTTTTTTGAGTTGGTCGTTTATGCGCTTGAGCACATCGTCGAGCATCGAGAAATCCGTTACCTCAAAGCCCCCTTCCTTGCGGAGGTGGCGCTTGAACTCCTTGTCCTCATCCACGATATCCTTGAGCACTGGAAAGTCGTCTATGCGTGCGACCTCGCTCGCGAGCTTCTCTCTGCGTAGCCGCTCGTCCAGCATGTGGTATACGACAGACTTTCCGCAGCCCGGGCGCCCCAGCAAAAAAATGAACGAAAACATCTAGGCACCGAATATCTCTCGGACGTACTGGCTTTCGGCTCTCAGCAAGTTTTTGCGGTCGAGCACCTGCTCGTTGGTTTTCAAGGCAGTCTCCAGCACAACCACTTCGGCGTCCTTCCGTTTCACTATCTCAGCGTAGCGCCTCAAATTTTCGCGCTTCAGCGGCCCCCACTCGAGGTGGAGGGGCGGGTGAAACATCTTCTTCCCCGGCACGTAGTCGTTGAGGTGAAGCTCCTTGAGTAACCCTCGTGGCAGAACTTCCATCACCTTCTCGGGCGGCGACGGGATTTCTTTTCCGAATTCGGCGCGGGTGAACCAGTGCCCGATGTCCAAATTGAAATAAACATCGACACCTTGCTGCCGTGCGTCCTCTATGGCTACGATGCAGTCGCCTATCTCGCTGTACGCATTGTCGAAGGCGACGTTGTTCTCGAGGTGGAGCGCGACGTTGTGCTTTGAGGCGAACTCGGCAAGCTCGACCAGGCTCGCAACGAGGGCTCGGTGGGTGCGCTCCTTGTACTTGCCAATCGCGTGGTAGAATGGCACGCTGCCCGGGTGTATGTTGGCATATTTTGCCCCAACGTCCGAGGCGAACTCTATGCATTTTTTGTGAAGCTCGAGGGCAACGGTTCGGTCGCTCTCCTGCATGCAACAGATGCTTCCGCCGACGTAGCTGTAGGGCAGGTGCAAGGAAAGCGTTATGTCGTTGTACTCAGCGACGCGCTTGATTTTTGCCCGTTCCTCTTCAGAAAGGTTGATGTACGGATTCGGTGGGTCGGCGTCGAGTTCTATATGGCCAAAACCGATCTCCCGCGTTACCTCAATCTGCCGATTTACGTCGAGCTTTGCCTTGTGAAGCGCGATGGCGTTCATCGAGCCGATATCCAGCTTGCCCTCTTTGAATGCCCTCTTTTCAGCCTCGCTGAGGTAGTCGAAGACGAGACAGTTTGTGTAATCGCGACCCAACCTCATGATACCACATCCATCCCGAGTTCAAACACGTAAATTGACTTTGTTTGGGAGTAAAAATACGTTGGCCAGCATGCGTTTGGCTTCAGATTTAAGTGCTAAAATGATATCAATAGCATTTGTGAGACGCATGGTAAAAGTTGCCATAGTCGATTACGGAATGGGCAACATCGGAAGCGTTTACAACGCCGTCAAGCATCTCGGGGCAAAACCGATTGTTGTGACCGCCCCTTCCAAGTTAAACGCAGAGAAGATAATTATCCCTGGTGTAGGGGCCTTTGGGGATGGGATAAAAAATCTATCCCCTTTCATACCAAAAATACGAGAAGCCTTAGCCTCCGACACCCCGTTGCTGGGGATCTGTCTGGGCTCCCAGATGCTTTTTGAGAGCTCCGACGAATCACCAAAGACGAAAGGCCTATCCGCGATAATGGGAAAAATCACAAAAATACCAACACGTTTGAAGCTCCCCCACATCGGCTGGAATTCTTTGGAAATTAAAAGAAAAGCGTGCCCCCTGTTTAGAGGAATTCAGGATGGATACGTCTACTTCGTTCACTCCTATCACGCTTTGCCAAAAGAGGACGTGATAGCGGCCACGACGAGATACGGCTGCACTGTAACCGCAAGCGTGTGGAAGCGCAATATTTTCGGAACCCAGTTTCATCCGGAAAAAAGTGGAACAGCGGGCTTAAGGATGCTTAGAAACTTCTTGGAGTTGTGAATATGTTTTGCCGCAGGATAATCCCTTGCTTGGACTGCGATTTGGCAGTTCCGCACGGGCGCGTGGTCAAAGGGATAGAGTTCAAGCGCATCAGGTACGCGGGGATCCCTTGGCAGCTGGCTAAAAAATACTACGAGGATGGGGCGGACGAAATTGTCTTCCTCGATATAACGGCAAGCCACGAGCGAAGGGAAACGATGACCGACGTGATCGAGAGGGCCTCGGAGAATGTTTTTGTCCCGCTGACCGTTGGGGGTGGCATCCGCACCATCCAAGATGCGAGAAAAGTGTTCAACGCAGGGGCGGATAAGGTGGCTGTAAATACGGCAGCTATAAAAAACCCAAACCTCGTTGATGAGCTGGCCAGATATTTTGGAAGTCAGGCGTGCGTCGTCGCAATCGATGCAAAGAGGAGATACATTAGCTCCCCTGGAAAGGCCAGGGGCAAAATCGTTGTAAAAACTCCCGAGGGCCCATGCTGGTATGAATGCTCCATTTACGGTGGTAGGGAATTCACAGGCGTAGACGCAATCAGATGGGCACTAGAAGTTGAAGGGCGCGGCGCAGGCGAGATTTTGCTCACGAGTATGGATAAGGACGGCACCGTGGAGGGATACGATATCCCCCTGACCAAAGCGGTCAGCGAAAGATTGAGTATCCCGGTGATAGCCTCCGGCGGTTGCGGTAATCCTGGGCACATGTACGAAGTTTTCAAAAAGACTCAGGCAAGCGCTGCTCTTGCGGCAAGCATTTTTCACTACGAAACTCACAGCATTAAAAAAGTTAAAAACTATTTGGCGAAGAAAGGGATCAAAGTAAGGTTATAATCAGCGTTTCAAGATCTTTTCGCAAATACCCCGTTGGCCTCTGCCAGCATCTCACCGAAATCCTCTTTTCCCAGTGGGCTCCCGACTCCAACTCCCGGGCACTCCCCAGTCACTTTGAAAACCAAACCACCGTTGTGTTTTTCAACGGAGAATGGGTAGAACTTGCATATCAGCGGCCTGTGCCTGTATATCGAGCACGCGCCACTCTTCAGGAAGACGCATTTTCTGTTCTTCTTTTTCATCACATACTTGAACGGCTTCGGGCTCGACACCGAATCGGCGAAACCAGATAGCCTCATTCCGGTGATTTTCTCAATTTTTTTGGCTTCCTTTGATAGGAGGAGGACCCGCCTTTTATTCTGCGGGGTATCCCCACAGCACTTGGTGCATCTCAAACATTCAAACTTGGTGTTTTTAGGGTACTTAAACTCAGGCAATTTATTCCCATTCCTCAGGCACAGACTGCGGCCCAGCCTGCCTCACCTAACAGTACTTAGACCTGATGGGTTAAAAAACTTGGGTTTCAGGCCTTCTGGCACATTCTTAGGAAATATTCGTGCAGGCGCGTGTCCGGGGTCAACTCGGGGTGGAACGCCACGGCGATGATGTTACCTTGCTTTACAGCCACGATCTTGTCCTGAAACTTTGCTAGGATTTTGGCATCACCCCAAACTTCTTCCACCGCGGGCGCCCGGATGAAAACAGCCTTTAATGGTTCCTCACCCAAGATTGGAATTTCAAGGTCGACCTCAAAGGATTCCCGTTGCCTACCGAAGGCGTTTCGGACGACACTCATATTCATCAAACCTAGCAACGGTTGCTTGGTTCGAACGACTTGTACATCGCCTCGTTTGGCGAGCGTAATGAGCCCAGCGCAGGTGCCGAGGATAGGGGTTCCATTTGCCGCCTTTTGCTTGACATTTTCGAAGAGGCCAGTCGTGTGCATCAGTTTGCCTATTGTCGTGCTCTCGCCGCCTGGGATGATAATGCCATTGACACCCTCGAGCTGCCCGGGCCTTCCTACCCAGATTGCTTCCCCCTTTATGCCGAGCTTTCGCATCGCTCGCTTGGTTGCCTCGATGTGCTCGCTGACCGCGCCTTGCAAGCCAATTATGCCGATTTTCATAATCATCACTCCACTGGCACATTCAATTTCAGGTTGTTTTCTCCTTAAAACCCCTCCGACCAAAACATCGGCGGGAAACAATTGATGCTACAATCACTAAAAAAGAAAGGGTAGCCTAGCTACCCGATCCGCCGCTAGCCCTTCAGGGTGAAGACGGATAAGCCCGGGTTCAAATCCCGACGGGACCCAATGAGTCCGTTCCCGACTATTTCCTCGCCACATGCTCGGAGTAAAGCTTCAGTACCCTTTTGCTTGTCTGCCATTCCCCCCCTGTCTTCACAGCAGGTATGATGCCCTGTTGACATCGGAGCGCCAAATACTTCGACCCATAGGGCACGAATTTTGAGATTTGCTTCAGGCTCATCAGCTCGTCCTCAGAGGTTCCAAGCTGGTCCAGGAGGTCCACGAGGCTGGCACCCATCAAGAGCTTCAGAATGTGCTCCAGTGGCGAGAGGTTACCTTCGGCGGCGGCGTTCAGCGCGTCGAGGTAGCTGTTCCAGTGGCGAGGGAGAACGTGTATTGGCGGCCAGTTGTGATTAAGAAAGTGGAAGTTCAGCAGCAGCCTGCCGACCCGCCCATTTCCATCCGTGAATGGGTGGATGCGCTCGAACTCGAAGTGCATCCAAGCACCCAGCCTGAAGACGTTATCTCCCGCGATGTCCCGCTTCCGGTACTCCCGCTCGTAGGCCTCGAGTTCTGTCAAGACCTTTTCCATCCTCGGGGGGGTAAAGGCGGCCCCCCTCACCCTGACATTTACCCTCCGCCACTGCCCAGCGTCAGGTAAGGCCCCCCTGAAAACGGATTCGTGAAGCCGCAAGATGAGTTTCAAATCTAGAGGCGATCTCCGGAGTTCCGGTAATGAGCGGAATGTGCGTTCGTGCTGGATCGTTTCCATAACATCTCTGACCGGCTTTTTGGGAACACTTTTCCCCTCCAAGAGCAGGCGTTGAGCGTCCTCCCATGTGATCGTGCTCCCCTCCACCGCGTTTGTGCCCCACGTGTTAAGGGCCGCCGTGCGCTTCCAGACGGGTTCGGGAATATCCTCTAAACTCACCCGTTCAAGAAGGGGCGAACGCAGTTTCTCAAGTAATATGCCTTGGTTCGTCATGATTATCAAATCCATATTAGCTCTATAAGTATATATGGATTTCTCTAATTTTTCCATAAATTCCATACATTAGTGGCATAACTCCACAATGCCAAATAGGGCTCTTGAACTTCGAATCCCTCCAAGGCCCATCACTAATTTTAGGAGTTTTATCGGTTGTTTAACATCTTCAACGAAAATCGCGCTAGACCCCTCTGGCCTGCAGCTTCTCCTCAGCCTTGAGCGTCTTGATATCGATTCCGTGCATCGCAGAGGGCAAACCTTTGCTCGCCTCTAGTATCGCCCGCGGGTCGCCGTAGTGTCTGGTCGCCTCGACTATCGCCCGAGCCATCCTCGCCGGGTCTGCGGATTTGAAGATTCCTGAACCGACGAAAACACCATCGACGCCCAACTGCATGACCATCGCGCTGTCTGCAGGGGTTGCTATCCCTCCCGCGCAGAACCAGACCACCGGCAACCGCTGCAGCTTCATTACCTCTTCAACTAGCTTCACCGGCACGCGGTACTCCTGCGCCTTCTCCTCCAGATTTTCCTTAGAAAGCTCGGCTATCTGGCGCTTGGTGAGCCTTATGTGCCTTATCGCCTCGACTATGTTGCCCGTACCCGCCTCACCCTTCGTCCGAATCATCGCCGCCCCCTCGTTTATCCTGCGCAGCGCCTCGCCCAGGTCCCGCGAACCGCAGATGAAGGGAACCTTGAATTTGTGCTTGTCGACATGAAACTCCTCGTCAGCCGGCGTGAGCACCTCGCTCTCGTCGACCATATCCACGCCCAAGGCCTCTAAAATCTGGGCCTCCGCGAAGTGGCCTATCCTGCACTTTGCCATGACCGGTATCGTGACAGCATCCATTATCTGCTGGACCACCGCTGGGTCAGCCATTCGAGCCACGCCCCCAGCAGCCCTGATGTCAGCTGGCACGGCCTGCAGCGCCATGACCGCGACCGCCCCTGCCTCCTCAGCTATGATCGCCTGCTCCGCGTTGGTGACATCACAAATTACTCCGCCTTTCTGCATTTTTGCAAATCCACGTTTTAGGCGCTCGGACCCGAAGATTATTTCCATCATATCTCCCTCAAGTACAGTATTCTATCTCTTTGTTTTCTCTTATAGAGGTTATCAATTTTTACCCTTTCTTTGGTAGCTTTCTCAAATAAATCAATCACTTGCAAGCCCTTTTCGGTTATGAAGTACATAAATTTTGTTACAGTAAATTCCCTTCTCACCCATTTGAGCTTAATCGCCTTCTGCAAAAAATAGTGGGCGCTTTGCCTTGTAACTCTTGCCTTATCTGCAATCTTATTTATGTTCAATGATGGTATTCTCGATAAAATTTTTAGGTACTTGTACGCGGTTCTAACTTCTAGGGCCGCTAGAAACCCATTCAGGAGTTTTAACCTCCTTGGGAGACTCCCGCTGAAATGTCCATCTTGTACAGCAGTTGTAAGGCTTTCCACATTTCCTGCGCGTATTACCCTAAATTTAGGACAAGAAAGCGAAATCCCAACTAATTCGTAGAGTTCTCTGTCTTCCTCAAGTTCATTTAAGTTTGATGATGTCATGCCAAAATTGTGGATACTCCCACGCTTGCGCAGTACAACAGTCCCATCTCCCAATTCCTTCCCTTTGAGGTACCATAACACAAACTTGGGATTACTTCTTACGGTTGTTTTTAATTTTTTTAAAATCTCTAAAAAGATTTCCTTCAGGTCTTTGTTGTACACATATAGTCTAGCAGACCCTAAAAGTTCCCCTTCTTTTTTACTCCTCTGCCAATCGACATAGATATTTTCTCTATCCACACCTAATTTTTGCGACCACCATTTTTTGATTTTATGTTCGACTTCGGCTGGTTCTCTCCTCGGTCTGGAGTAAACGACGTACACTTTCCAGCTCTTCTGGCGAATAAAAAACAACCTCTCAGCAAACCTTTTGAAAATTAGAAGAGGGTATTCCTCAGAATTAACAACACCGAAATAATCTATACTCGGGGACTTGCCCATCTCCGCTTCAGCAAACCCAAACGCCATTAAGTTTTTCTCATTGATGGGTAAGAATCTAGAGACACTTAGTGTGTTAGAGTGTCCCCGACATACGATTTTGATGGTAATTTCACTTTCATTTTTTAAGACAAAGAGCTTTTTATTTTTGATCAGTGGGGGGATATAACCCAGCATGTTCCAAACTGTGGTGTTTGATTGCATGTTAATCCTCCTCGCTTAAGTGTTGCAACGCTTTTTAAGCTATTTTCGGGGAGAGAGAGGTCACCGAAAGTATTCGTGTTTGTTACACGTGTAACAAACAAAATTAGAGCTGATGGGCCGCCGCTGAGAGTGATAATCATAACAATTAATGTTTTCCAAGAAAAGGTAAACTTGAACAACATGTTTCTGCGACACATGAAAGGCTGGCGAGCAGCGTGCGAGGTCTGCGGTAGGGAAGCGGCGGACGTTTCGGCCACGCTCAGGGTATGTGCCGCCTGCGTGCGTGACCGTTTCGAGGACGCGAGACCCTACATCGAATCAGCACATGCGAGGATTAGGAAAAGCTACGGCCTGCCGGCAAAGGCACCTAAAGACCCAAAAGGCGTGTGGTGCGGCGGGTGCGGGAACGACTGTCGCATCCCGGCCGGCGGAAAGGGCTTTTGCGGAGTGGTGGAAAACATCGGGGGCAAGCTCATCCGGCGCTTCGGTACGCCCGAGCGAGGTCTGCTCAGCTGGTACTACGACCCCCTACCTACCAACTGCGTTCCCGCTGACTTCTGCGCTGGCTCGAGCGGCGCGGGCTACCCGAAGTGGTGCCGAACCCCACGTGGCGACATCGGCTGGAACAACCTCTCGATATTCATGGGGAGCTGCACGTACAGCTGCCTCTTCTGCCAGAACTACGGCTTCCGCGAACTCACGGCGAGCGGGAAGCCAACGATGACCGCCGCGCAGCTGGCCGAAAAGGCGGAGGATGGCGTCGGCTGCACGTGCTATTTCGGGGGTGATCCTACGAGCCAGATGCCGTTCGTGATCAAGTCGGCTGAACTCATGCGCAAAGCCGCGGCGAAAGAAAAACGACTGCTCCGCGTCTGCCTCGAGACGAACCTGAGCATGAACCTGCCCAGTCTGAAACAGTTCGGAAAGCTATCGATGGAAAGTGGCGGGGGGATCAAAGCAGACCTAAAATGTTGGTCCTCGGAGATTCTCTATGCACTTTCGGGGATCGAGCATCGCATGGCTTACGAGAACTTCAAGTGGCTTGGCAAGCGTCACTCCAAACGTCCCGAGGTGCCGTTCGCTCGGGTCAGCACCCTACTAGTCCCAGGGTACATCAACGACCAAGAAATCCGCTCAATCGCTTCATTCATTGCCGACCTCGATCCCACCATCCCGTACTCCCTGCTCGCCTTCCACCCGCTCTACTACATGGAGGACATGCCGTACACCAGGCGAGAGGATGCCGAACGATTTGTGGAGATTTGCAAGAAAGAGGGGCTGCAAAGAGTCAGGGTGGGCAACCCTTGGCTGTTGTGTTAGATTTTTACTTAGTTACTTGAGATTTAGATTGGGGCGCAGGTTGGTGAAAGAGAGGGTTGCGGCAGCGGTAGGGGTGCCAGCCGTGATATCGTCATCGTTTTCCCTGCGCTCTAATCTCTTTTGGAAATTCGGTCGGCACTTCTATCCCTATCTCGCGAAAAGTTCTGACGACCTCTTCTTTGACCCTATTTTTCTCCGCCGCCGCCCAGAAATAATCCCAGTCGATTTTTTTCAGATGCGGAATACACAATTTTAAACCATATTTGTCCTTCCTGCGCCCGATCACAGCTTTTGAGAGCAACGTGTCTTCCAAGCGAGCGAGATAGAAAACAGTTCCGTGAATTTCATCCAATTTTTCTTTGGCGTTCAAGCGGATGTGCTTGAATAAATCCACCAACCACTCCTCGCTCGGGTAGGTGAAATCGATGGACAAGGGGGGAGCGTTAGGGCCAATTGGAACTACGGATATCACGCCCTCACCCCCAGCCCTGGTGCAGTCCTCGAGTTTTCCTTTTCTTTCGAGATCATCAAGTGCTAGCGCTATCTCATTCGCGTCCTCTCGGAAATCAAGAAGGACATCGACATCCTCCGTCCTATATGTCCGCGTCTCCCAGATTTCTGGCTCGTGTATGATCACGCTGGCCATCCCGCCCACCACCGCAGAGGGGTACCTTATGTCGTCTCTCGCAAGAAGTTCGACAACGAACTTCAGGGTTTCTTTGACCATGTCCTCAAACGTCAACTGGATACCTCCATCCAAAGAACCTGGCCCAAGGGCGTGACTCAAAATACGCAGTTGGTAGCTTAACGAATGTTTCTAGCTCGGAAGCGTCGAAATCCAAAGGCATTTTCCTCGGCTCGGACGCCGCGAATGTCCGTAAAACATCTTGCCATTTTTTTGTCAGGAAATTGAGTTTGTACATTTCCTTGAGGAACGAGTCGAGTTCCAGCATCTTGTGGGCAGCTCCAAAAGTTACCACACGTTTACAGAGGTATGCGGCATTTACTGCCTGCCGCTCTACCAGGTACCTGCGCAGCAAGACTGCAGCAACACCCATAACGTGTGGCGAATACCAACGGCCCCCAAATGCCATCCCATGTTCCTCCTCATTTACGTACAACGCCACCGTGTCTTCTACAGAAAGCATCCTGAGCCCAAGTTCATTTACCGAGTTCGCGAGCATCTGTTCATCTGCCGCTCTTAACCGCATGACTTCTCTATACGGATGATAAAGTTCTTTCACTAGCCGTAGCGCCTGCGGTTCGACGAATAAATCGAACGGGGGAAACGACAATACGCGCCCATGCGTGCTGGTAGAGAGTGGGGCCCCCAGCGCATATCTGAGGTTTTTTTCTAACTTCACTAGCGGCAGGAGAAAATCTGTAAGATCGCTCGCTCGAGGAGGTTTCGGCGCGAAAAGCGCACGATTTACTGCGTAGAGTTTCTTGGGCCTCCCACGCTTGTTCAGGAGCCGCATGGGTCTAAGAGTGCCAGTTTTTTCTAGGGTACGGAGGCGCCTGTAAGCCGTGGCATACGCTACTCCCTCAAGCCTTTGAAATGTTTGTTCGTCCATGTAGTCAGGCCAAACCACTTTAATCCCCGTTTTACCATTCCCTTTCTATCTATATATAAGTATTTATATTTTAGTTCAAAGAAGGTATGATGCCATCGGCCAACGACTTGTATCCTTGCGCTACCCTCGGCGCTAAGCTTGTAATCCAGCGCTCCAAGTGCGCCTAATTCGATCGTAAAAATGAAGGGCTCCAAAAGGTTAGGGTGGGCAACCCCTGGCTGCTGTGTTAGATTTTTAACTGATGCTCGACAGATTTAGACTGGGGCGCGAGTCGGTGAAAGAAAAAGGAATTGCGACAGCGGCGGAGGAATCGTTTGAGGAATTGAGAGAGTATGTGAAAGAAACTGTCGGGGAACGAACCCCCCGTGACACCATCCTGTTGAAACTTTTGGAAGCCGGAGCGTTTTCTCCGGAGACGGCCAGTAAGGTCAAGTTGTTTGAGAACATAAAAGCGGATTTGTCTGATTTAGTCGTTTCCCAGCGAGTTATTCTAACTCCAGACGGAAGGGTTTACCTGACGGAATTGGGGAAAGGGATAGCAGAAGGTGCGGCCCTGATATATTCCAAGTGAACTTTGTTTATTCGCAGCCCTCTTTAAGCCAGCCGACAACATTAATCTTGGTGCTAGGATGACCGCCCATCTAGCAGAGTGCGTGCTCGGAGTTTTCGCTTTCGATGACGATGGGAAGGAAATCGGCTCAGTTCAGTTCCCGCAAGACATCGCACAGGTGGCTGGGCGCCTTGCAAGCGTCCAGATGGGCGTGCCCACCGAGGAGCACCGGAAGCTCGTTGAGAAGCTGATGCGAAAGAAATTCAAAGAGTTCACAGTCGAGTCGGAGGAGCTGGCGGAGCAGCTGCGCAAGGACTTCAAGTACGCAAAATTCGATGTCGTCATGCCGAACGTTGCGGGGGAGGCCCTCAGGAGCAGGCTCGGCGAGGTGGCCGCCCAGGCAGGGGTGGAAGACGTTGGGAAGCTTGTCCACGACGTCAATTTCCTCCTCACCAGGGACCGCCTTCGCAGGGAAGCGGCTCAGCGCGACAGGCTCGTCATCCAGGCGATAAACATGCTAGATGAGCTCGACAAAACTGCGAACATCATTTGCGGGCGGGTTCGCGAGTGGTACTCCATCCACTTCCCGGAGCTCGACCGCCTCGTGCCAGAGCACCAGCACTACATGAAGCTCGTCCTCGCGCTCGGACCGCGGGAGAAGTTCACGCTCGAGGCGGTGAAGGCGGCCGTTGAGCTGCCGGACGAACTGGTGGAAAAAATCGTTGCCGCTACACAGAGCTCTCTCGGCGCCCCATTCGACCAGCTCGACATCCAGGCGATTCAAGGCGGTGCGAAGGAAGTTTTCGCCCTGTACGAGGAGCGGGAGCGCGTCTCAACCTACATCGACGGGCTGATGGCACAGGTGGCTCCCAACATCCGCGCGGTCGTCGGTGGCCCGATTGGCGCTCGGCTCATCTCATTGGCAGGTGGCCTCACGAACCTCGCGCGGTTGCCAGCGAGCACACTCCAAATCCTCGGCGCTGAGAAGGCGCTGTTCAGGGCCCTTCGCGGCCGGGCCAGGCCCCCCAAGCACGGGGTCATCTATCAATATCCGGACATCAGGGGCGCCCCGAAGTGGCAGCGGGGCAAAGTCGCCCGTGCCCTCGCCGGGAAGCTTTCGATAGCCGCCAGAGTTGATGCGATGTCGGGCGAATTCATCGGTGAAAAGCTGGCCGCCGACGTCAGGGCCAGGGTAGCGGACATAAAGTCAAGGTACGAGAAGCCGAGGGAGAGGACATGAAGATCGTCGAGCACGAGCGGTTCAAGGGCGTTTACTGGGTGGAGTTCGAGGACGGGGCGCAGAAGCTCGCCACGGTCAACTCAGCGCCGGGCGCCCAGGTCTACGGTGAAAAACTCATCGAAATCGAGGGCACCGAGTACCGCCTCTGGGACCCGTACCGGAGCAAGCTGGCGGCGGCGATCGTCAGGGGCATCAAAGACGTGCCCATCGCGGCGGGCTCGAAGGTGCTCTACCTGGGCGCCGCAAGCGGGACCACAGCCTCGCACGTGGCCGACTTGGTGGGCTCGGGGGGCGCGGTCTACTGCGTCGAGATATCGTCGAGGCCCATGCGCGACCTCCTGCTGGTGTGTAACCGCAGGCCCAACATGGTGCCTATGCTGGCGGACGCAGCGAAGCCAAGCAGCTACTGCTCGCTGGTCGGCAAGGTTGACGTCATCTACCAGGACGTGGCGCAGCCGGAGCAGAGCGGGATACTGTTCGCGAACGCCCGGGCGTTTTTGCGTGGCGGAGGGCACGCGATGCTCGCGCTGAAGGCCCGCAGCATAGACGTGACGAAGGAGCCGCGCGAGATCTTCAGGGATGAGATGGGGAAGCTCGAGCGGGAGTTCGAGATTTTGGACGCGAAGGTGCTCGAGCCGTACGAGAAGGACCATGCGATGTTTCTGATGTGCAGGGACTTGAGAGCGCGACTATAGGTCGAACTAGCCCTGACCTTGCATCGCCGAGCTGTCAGCATGCGAGGGTTCCGGCTGCCAAGAAGTGGACGACAGAAAAAGCGGTAGGTTTTCCTTCGACAGCAAAAATACCTGCTTCAGGTGTCTCGGCTTTCTCCAACTCTTGGGCCCCCACTTGACCTCGAACCCCACCTGCTTTTTTCCAACGACCGATACCACGTCAACTTCGCTGCCGTTCCTCCAGAAGTAGGTTTCGAAAACCCTGGCGAGGTGCGAGGCCACGACCGACTCCACCACGGTTTCTTCGAGGACCTCCTCACCCGTGTAGTAAGAAAACACTTGGTAGAGGAAGGGATCGAGCACGTGAATTTTCTTGTTTTTCCGGTAGAGGACTTTGAAATCGGGCGCGATGATGTCGAGCGCTCTCACGGCTAGGAGATCTTCGAGGCACTCGACGTAAGACTGGGCGGTGTGGGGTGAGCCGATCGAGGTTTCCTTCGCAATTCCCAGCCAACTCACGGGGGCTAGCCTAGTCCTCAAGATGTAGCTCAGGACCCCCTTCATGTAACCGTCACTCTTCCCCGCCTTCTTCCAATCGCTCTTGAGCCAGTCCAGGTAGGTCTTCTTGGATTCCAGAGAGATCTTTCCCTCCTCAAAAAATTCCCTCACGGGCACCGGGAAACCCCCGGTCTTTAGGTAACGCTGGAAGAGTTCCGAGAGCTTCACCGCGTACAACGCATTCGCCCTCGCGCTCTTTTCGACAGCCCCGAGATCGCGGACTGGTGCACGCTTCGTCGTGACCCCGCCAAGCTTCTGCGCATACTCCGCGAAGTCCATCGGTGGCAGGTATATATCCTCGCCATCCCCTCTCCTTCCAGGAAATCTCTCCTTTTCCCCTAGTAGCTCGATGCTGGCAGAGCCGGTGACGACTAAGACATCCCTCCGAAACGCCCCCGAGTCTATCCTAAACTTGACTGCCCTCCACCAGTCTTCGACGAACGTTATCTCATCCAAGAAGAGGATCGAGTCGTTTATTCCCCATTCCTTTCTCGCCGCCAAGTAGTTGTCGAGGACCTCCCCCAGCTCACGGTAGTCTGAGAGTTCGTCGCAGGAGTAGTAGAACACGGACTTCGGGTCGCGTTGCTTTATCAGGTTTTGAATGCAGATTTTCAGGGCAGTCGTTTTCCCGACCTGCCGGGGGCCAACGAGAAAGTGGAAAGAAAAAGGCCGGAAAGACATCCGCTCGACGATGTCCGGGATCCACTTCACCCCGTACCGCTTCCACCGCTCATAGGTGCGGTCCTCCTCGCCAGTCCACCATGGATTTTGCTCTTCCATATTTGTAATTTTATTGCAAATAGTATATAAATACTTTTGCAACGCGATTGCAAATGTTGGGATGCCAGAAGTGGTCGAGCGGCAGATCCACCTTTGATGGTGCTCGAGCCGTACGAAAAAGACCACGCGATGTTCCTGATGAGGAAGGGTTCATGAAACGTGTTTTTAGACCATCATCCGAATAAAGAGGCCCTGCCGCGGTCCGTGAGGGCTAAGGCGAGGTGTCCTTTCTTCACGCGTTTTGAAATCTTTCCTTCCTTCACGAGCTTTCCCACCCTATTTCTAATGGTGTACTCGGGAAAATCTATCATCTTGCGGATCTCCCCAACGCTCGCGGCGCCGTAAGCCAGCGCCTGCAGGATGCCGACATCGATGCAATGCCTCAGCAGCTGCCCGTGAATCGGGATAGCGATGCCCTCCCTCTGCTGCAGGAGTTCCACGTTGTCGAGCATCACAAAGCAGAAATGTTTTCTTATCACCTCTTCCTCCGCAAAATACGTCCTCAATATTTCACCCCACCTGAGATCCCCGCCGCGCCTGAGGATTGTTGCCATGTCCTCCAAATCACCCTCGCGCTCGGTGATCGACTTCAGCAAGAACACATCTTCGAGGCTCAGAAGGTGCAAAACAAGTTTCCCGAACGCCATCGCTTCCGCCCGCGCCTTTATCTCCTCGGTCAGGAAGATGGCGTTGCAGATAACCTTGGTGAACAAGTCGAACCTCGGCAGCTCTTTTGACACATAGATGCCGCTTGGATTGAGTTTTTCATCGCTGGGTGCGAACTGCTTCTTTGCCAACGGTTCGAAACCCATATCGAGCAAAGCATCCTTTATCTTCAAAAAATCCCCCTTGCTTTCCACCACGACATCTAAATCCTTCGTCATTTTCTTCAACCCGCGCAGGAGCATGTTCGCGCCGCCGAACAGATACGCGTGGACCTCTGAATCCAGCCTGTTCCCGAGCTCCTTCAGCGCCGCCGCCGTTTTTTCCGCTTCGGGGGGGAGCGAAACCCGAACATCATAGAGATCCGCTTTTTCGACGAACTCGCTCCAGGGCAGGAACCTCTCCACATCATGCACGGGCAGCCGCTTGACGTAGTTCTGGAGATCCACCCACAGCGAGAGCACGCCAAACTTTTTCGCCAGCGGCTTGACTTTCGCCGGGTCTATCTTGTTGAGGTTCTTTAGGTAGAAGACGGCGCACATGGTGCATTCGGCTTTTCCCTCGGCGCACCTCAGCGCGTGCACCAAAACCTCTTCGATCGAGACCCCGTGCTCGGGTTCGACGTAGTAATCGTGGGGCGAAGCGTACTCAACCCCGTGACTTGTGAACAACGAGAACGCCGTCTTGCTGCCCCGCACCGGCCTGCCCGCTGGGACTTTCTTGAGCTTGAAATCGTTCGAGTGGATCAAGATCGCGTGCGGCTCGGCCTCCATCGCCTCCCTTTCCCTCGCCAACAGCTCGGAGAAAGCCCTCAACTCGGGGGCATCTGCCAAGGAGTAAAGGTCGTCGCGCCTCCGCACCGCCCCTATCGCCATTAGCCGCCTGAGTGCCTGGTAGACGGTGGATTGGGCGAGCCCGGTCCTGCGCTGGATCTCCACCGCATCTGCGGCCTTCGAGAGGGCGAGTACCAGCCGCTCGCTCGACCCCCCCAGGAGCGCCGCGAGCTCGTACCTGTCCGAGAGTTTCCTCAACAAGCCCGCCTTGACGTTCGGGGCCAAGGTCACCTGCCTCCCGGTCTTCTCGCAGTACCCCTCGCTTACGAGTCCCCTCACTATCGCCGCTGTCCTGGGGTAGCTCAGCCCCATCCCTGCCGCAATCTCGCGGATGGTCAAGGGGCCGCCGCCAAGCAGTTTCAACGCCCTGATTTTGCTGAACTCCATTTTTAGCCCTATTTATTACATTAACATGATAATCCTATATAAATAGTGTTGTTTCAGCATAATAAAAAAATCAACGTTAAATCCGAAGCGATAATCCGTAAATAGGGTTCTGATTTTTCGTTTAACTGGAGGGTGGGCAACCTCAAGCGCTTCTTGGATTTCCCGGAGGTGACGCTCGGGAGGGCGGTGCGGGCGCGTTCGGCTGGAGCCCAAGGGATGACGGCGAAAGTACAAAATCGCTAAATTGATTATAAATCTTTTTAGGAAAATTAACACTTTGGTGCTCAGTGACGCGAAGGTGCCCGAGCCGTACGAGAAGGACCACGCGATGTTCTTGATGAGAAGGGGTCCGTGAAAGGTTCGTGAAAAGACTGCCTTCGCAAGTGGGCGGGGATTGAGTAAGAAGCAATTAAATAATAGTTCGTGATAGTTAATTGTATGACAAAATTATTAATCGGGAGTGCTTCATTCAAGCAAGCAAAATTTGAAAGTGAAGACGAATTAGAGAGAGTTGTTGTAAAAAATTCCAAAATTATTTTTGGTGATAAAACAGTTTATTTTGATGTTAAAAAAAGAGTGTCCTCGCCCAAAGGGGATATTCTATCTATACCTGACGGTTATTTGCTTAGTTTTCAAGAAAGCAAGCCACGTCTTTGGATAATAGAAAACGAACTTTCAACTCATGATGCGTACAAAGATATTGGCGTTCAATTATGGAAATTTGCTAGTTCTTTTAAAGAAGGTTCAAGAAAAGTAAAAAACTTTCTTTTAGAAGAGATTAAAAACAACAACGAAATAAATAAAAAAATCAGCGAACTAAATAAAGAAAGCAGATTTTCAAACTTTTCTGAATTACTAGATTTTGTTGTTTTCGATCAAGAGTACGGTTTTATTGTTGTTATAGATGAAAGAACTGAAGATTTAAATTTTGTATTTAAGCAACTAGCAAAACAGCCGGAAGTTATTGAAATTAAAAAATATTTGAATACGAGTAACCCAAACGAAGTTGTTTTTAGATTCTCAGAATTTCAAGAAGAAATAAAAGAGGCAATTACAAAACAAGTTAAAAAGATCTCAGATGTCGATACCATAGTGTGTCCAGCTAACGAAGAAGGTTTCAAATCAGTATTTTTAGGTGAAAATAGGTGGTATGCGATCCGTATGTCACCATCCATAATTTCGCAAATAAAATACATTGCTATGTATGAAACCGCACCAGTTTCGGCAATTAAATGGATTGGCTTTGTTCAAGACATCAAGCCTTATAAGGATACTGGAAAGTACGAAGTTGTATTGTCGAAAATAGAAAAATTAGATAAACCACTTAAATTATCAGAAGATGAAGGGAAAAAAGGCATTGCTCCTCAAGGGCCACGATATACAAAAATGGAATTCATCCAAAAAGCAAGAAAGCTAAGTGACATATTTTAGTTCTAAAACTGGGCGATACATCTCCACAGCATTTTAACCTGCTGCGCCTTAATAAATCTAGGGAAATAATGCCATCAAATTTCGTCAAAGATGTCATAGACGCCTTCTCAAAGATCAAGGAGGAGATAGACGAGAAGCGCGGGGAACTCGACTTCAGGCACTCCCTCGCAGACTACGTCCTGAAAAACGTGCTTGAGTGGGGGCGGAAGAAGGGGGAGGGGCACTTTGATATTCGTGAACGAGAGGACATCCGGCTGTTCGACGATTCCAACCGCTGCGTTGCCCTCATTGAGACAAAGAACCCAAACATCGACCTGAAAGACGCACATCGAGCTGAGCTGAAGGAGCACCTCAACGACTACAAGGGAGTGGCTCAATACGGCGCATTAACTAATGGGCACGTGTTCCAGCTTTTCGAGTACACCAGCGATGGCGAGCTAAATGAGTTGGTAACAATCGACATCGACGCATTCGTCAAAAAGGGCGCCGAGGCGCTCTTGAAGGCCGAGCGTCAGAAAATCCACATGCTGCGCAGGTTGACGAAAGACCGCTTCGTTGGGGCCGCCGATCCAGAATATTTTAGAAAGACCGTCCAAACGATCAAAGTTGATGATCCACAGAAGTTCAACATTTTCATCGACGAACTGCGGGCGTTGCTCAACGACTTGACAGAAAACATCGAGCGATTTTTCAAATTCTATTGGGAAGCTGGCCCAGACCATTATGGCGGAAAATTCTTGAGAGAGGATGCTTTCCTGAGATGGAAAGGTGCGTCCACCGGCGAGGAAGAGGAGCTCAGAGAGAAATTTTGCAGGGAGACTGCTTATGTTGTCCTCAACCGAATTCTGTTCACACGGATTCTAGAAGACAAGGCGATATTAACCCCGCGCATGATTTCGGGCAAGGAGTTCGCCCAGTCCCTGACGATGTTCGGGGAAGGCGCGTACGAAACGGTGTTGAAGCAGGCCTACAAAAACGTGGAGAAGTTTTACGAGCACTTTTACGAGTTCGGCATATTCGACTGGTGGCGCCTGCCCGAGGAAAAGCGGGGGATGCTGTCCCAAGAGGAAAAGAAGGTGCAGAAGGAGATCGAGGATGAATTCAACGGGGTTGTTATTCGAGATATTTTGAAAAGTCTAAACCAGTTTGATTTTCGTAAAGTTGGTAGGGATATCCTCGGTGACGTTTATCAGGAGTACCTGCCGCCAGCTGAGAGGAAGCAGTTGGGTGAATTTTACACGCCAGTCGAGGTGGTAAGGTATATCCTAGATGCTGTGGGCTACACGCCTGAAAACAGAATTGAGGGCAAGCTCTTGCTCGACCCAGCGTGTGGTTCGGGGACTTTCCTTGTGGAGGCCTCCAAGCGACTTGTGGAAAGATACGCGGAGAAACTTCAAAATCCATTACTGCCGGACAACGCCAAAGTCATCATCGAAGGGATAGTCAGCAACATCCACGGCTTAGACATCAACCCTTTCGCCTGCCACATAGCGGAGATGAACCTGCTTTTCAACATCATAGACTACCTCCACGCAGTGCACAGCAGGGACAAGAACTATCGCTTGCCGAGGTTCAACATCTGCTGCACGGATTCCCTGATGCCGCCAGAGATGGAGGCAACGCCAATTACTGAATACATTACTAACGGTAGGATTAGGAGCCACATGGAGGAGGCCAAGCGGGCGATGGGGATAAAGAAAAAGCAGTTTGATTTTGTGGTTGGAAATCCACCTTATGTACGAAAAGAAAGTATTTCTACAAATTACAAAGAGAACGTGTTAAAGAAGTGTTTTCCAGAGATTTATCATGGAGATAATGATCTCTATGTTTATTTCATTGGTGGCGGAATCAAGTGGCTAAAAGAAGATGGGCACTTTGGATACATAGTTTCTAGAAAGTTCACGAAAACAAGGTATGGGGAAGCTCTTAGGGGATATATCCCAGAAACAAGCGTTGTTAAACAATATGTGGATTTTGGAGACACGGGTGTTTTTAAAGATGCTACCAATTATCCATCTATCCTCATTTTAAGAAAAGATGCCGATGCATCTAAAATAGACAATTATGTTAACGCCATTGTGGTTAAAAAGGAAAAAGAAACGGGCGAAGAGTTGTTAAAGTACATCCAAAAAAACATTGAAAAAAAACGTTATTCTGATAATTACATTGATATTTTTGAGACCAAACAATCTTCTTTAGGGAAAGCTGAATGGAAATTTGTTTCAGCAAGAGTGCAGGAAGTTTTGGCAAGGATAAAAGAAGATTCATCTTCATTGAAAGATGTTTTTGATGTTTTCTACGGCATAAAAACTGGGATAAATGAAGTTTTTGTTGTAAACGAGGAAACGGTTGGAAAATTAAATTTAGAAAAAGAAGTGCTAAAACCTGTTTTAAGAGGCGAAGACATTAAACGGTATAGGCTGGTAAACCCTCGTTTGCATTTGGTTTTTATCACAAAAAATGTAGATGTTAAAGCTTACCCAAATGTAGAAAAGTACATTCTCAGGTTTAAAGATAAACTAGAAAAAAGACCGCCCGTAAGATACGGGCGAATAAAGTGGTATGAGATTGAAAGCCAAAAACGAGCATTTGAAACCGAAGAAAAATTGATGACTCCAGATATATCTGATAAAAATAACTTCACTTATGATGCTAAACAATACTACTGTTTGGATACAGGATTTGCGATAATTCCTAAAAAAGCAGAATATAAACAACAAATAAAGTACTTTTTGGGTTTGTTAAATTCTAAAACTATGGAGTTTTACTTCCAGCAAATAAGCACTCATGTCCGTGGGATGTATTATAGATACAAGAAAGAATATCTAGAACCTCTTCCAATTAGGCTTCCACAAACCCCTAAAGAAAAACGAATCGCAAATTTAATAACTGAGAAGGCCAATCAGATTCTCCAGCTTAACAAATGTTCAGATGAACTTGAGGAGAAAATCGAGAAATTCCCAGAATCATACTTCAGCGGTGAAAAACTTGTCAAGGCAGCGGAGGAATGCAAACTAACAAAAGACAAGTATGACACGAAATCACTGGTTGTAGAATCAGTTAAGAAAGCCGGTAAGGAATTATACAGACTCACACTAACCAAGGATGATTATATCCTTTTCAGTTCCAGAGCCGTGGCGGAATGTGCGCTCGAACAACTAAAACGCAAAAACAGAGTTCGGATAGAAGAGATACATGAGCTTAAAGTCCCATCCGAAAAAGACGCTTTGAAGGTAATGGACGAATTCTCCGGCGATAAAAAGAGGGTCGATGAGATCAAGAAAGAGGTCGAGAAGCTGGAGGGGGAGATCGACGAGCTGGTGTACGAGCTCTACGGGTTGGATGCTAAGGATCGGGAAGTAATCGAGGAGTTTTTGAGGAAGTTTTAACCCCGCGGCGAAAACTAGGACCCGCTGAATAAAGGCACGGGATTGAGAATGAATAACAACCTGAAAAAACATGACATCGATGAAATCATTTCTCAAATTCAGAGGAAAGAAAACGTAAAGATAAGATGGACAGACAAACCTATCCCTCATTTTCGCCACTTGGATGGCATCATTTATCTGCCTAAACACAATATACAAAAAGCCAGTAAACTCGATCTCTTGGCAACAGTTTACCATGAAGTAGGGCATGCAAAAAGAGCTACAAAGGACATGCTAATATTTTTAGCAATTTGGATTGTTGGATTATTTCTTTTTGCAATTCATGTGGATACCGTTGTGCTTTCTCAATCGGTTATGTTAAAAGTGCTCTCTGCATGTGCCTTGGTAATCTATGTTATGGCTTCAATTAGATGGTTGCGCGTTATTCGTGAATTAAAAGCAGATGTTTTTGCAACGAAGAAACTCGGTACCAGTAATTATCTGAAAGCTAAACTCTTGCCTGCCCAACGTGCGTATTTACATAGAAAACGGTGCCTCACTCTCTCAAAATACGTTAATCGTGGTTCTCGAGCCGCAGTAAACATTCGCTCAAAATTTCATGCCGCCAAGCGATGCCTACCCCACCGCTTAGCTGGCTTCCGTCCCCTCGGCCTAGCCTTCGCCCTCTTCGTCCTCGCCAACCTAATCATCTTCGCCTTGCTCTCGCTCTGGCCCGGGCTGCTCTCGGGACTATGGCTCTCCGCCGACCGCCCCTGGGGTATTTTCACATCAGCGTTTGTGCACGAGGACTCAAGTCACTTGATTGGCAATTTGGGGTTCTTCCTGATCTGGAGTATGCTATTCGTAATGATTAACTGGCATCACGACAAAGAAACAAGGCAGACCTACAGCAAAATTTTCCTCTGGTTGATTTTTATATCTGGATTCGTAACAAACGCCATTGATTTCATAGTACGGTGGCAGCCGAGTGGGATAACGGAACCCGGTGCTCGGGGCGCCTCGGGGATCGCCTACGCAGCAGCAGGAGTCTGCGTGGCCTCTACCCTGAGCAACTTTGCTGAAGATCTAAGGGGGCTGTTTAGATCGGGTAAACTCAAACAAAGGTTGGCCAGGTTGGGCTTTGGGGCCTCGATGATGATTCTGCTCGTCCTTTATGTGACTCAAGACCCGAGAGCCTTCCTCAACGTCGCCCCAGAAGTCAATGTGCATGCCCACCTCTGGGGGTTCTCGCTTGGGCTCCTCCTCTCCCTGGTGCTGTTTTTGATTTACTCAATTCTAAAAATGAGAAAAGAGGGCTTCAGTCGGAGCCCTTCACACCTCGATTACCATCCGGCGCCTCGTCAAGTCCTCAACAAGCGTTTTATAAGGAAACGAAAAATACAGATATTAGTTTCCTAAAAAAACTAATGATAGAAAATATACTTTCGTTGCTCAACCGATGGTGAAAGGACGAAAAAACATCAAACTCAGATGTAGGGTTGTCAGATGTATGTCGCTTTTTAATAATGCGGCTTATATCCCCATTTATGGTAGATAAGTTTAAAAACTAATAAAAACTACCCAAAAATGGTATACTGCATGAAAAAAGACAAAATTTACCAGGCGCTCCTCCCCCTGCGGGTGGCGACGTTCGAGGAGATCGTGGCGGTCGCGAGGGCTCAAGGTCCCGCGGAGGCCAGCTCGAAGTACATCTTCACGAAGTACATAGACAAGCTCGTCAAGGAGGGCAAGCTCTGCAGAATCCAAAAAGGCATCTACGGCGTGCTCGAGCCCCTCGACGACCAGGCGCGGTACATCCCCGACAAGTTCTTAGTGGGGGCCAAGATCAGAAAAGGCGGGTTCCTGAGCTACCACACGGCTCTGGAGCTGCACGGCTGCGCGTACTCTGCCTTTTACAACACCGTCTACGTATGCGTGAAGCGCGGGGAGAGATTTGACCCCTTCTCCTTTCGCGGGCTCAAGTTCAGACCGGTGTTCGTCCAAGACGCAAAAGGCACGGAAATGGTGAAGTACGCCGGACAGGAGATCAGGGTCACAGACAAAGAGCGCACCTTCCTCGACTGTTTGAGCAAGCCCAGATACGCCGGAGGGTGGGAGGAGTGCCTGAAGAGCCTCCAGGCGCTAGAGGGGCTGAACTTCGAAAGATTGCTTGCATACCTCTCAGAACGCGGAAACAAGTTCCTCCTCAGAAAGGTCGGGTTCACGCTGGAGCTGTTGAAGCAAAACTCGGTGTTTTACGAACACTTGAAAGATGAACAGCTCCAAGAACTCAGGCGGGGGGCCCGTGGACCACCAAGCTACCTTGAGCCAGTTGAGCGCGGGAAGTTGAACAAAGACTGGCTACTCTATGTGCCAGAAGGCTTTGAGGAGAGGGTCTTGAGGGGTGTGTGAATGTACGACGTTCGATACCTCGCGAGAAAATACGATTTTGATCCGCGAGCGGTCGAAAAAGCTTGCAGAGCGTGCGATATTTTAGAGGGCATTTCCAGCGATTTGTTCCTCAGGCAAAGGCTGTCGCTCTACGGCGGCACGGCCCTAACGCTCATCCACTTCGACGAGCTCCGGCGGCTTTCCGTTGACCTCGACTTCAACTATCGCCACGTGGACGAGCTGGACTGGGGAGAAGTGAGAAGCAAGGTTGACGAGCATCTCAAGCGCATGCTACAATTGCTGCGGTACACCGATCTCAGGGTGGACGCAAGCTATCCTCTTGGCAGAATCACGATAAGATATGTGAATTCCTTTGGCTTACCCGATAGGCTGAACACCGAGGTGGGATACATGCGACGTTTTCCAATCCTGAAAAAGGACACATTAGCGGATTTTCTCCACCTCGGCAGGGAAAGGAAGGTGAAGATCCTCAGCCCCACGCGGGAGGAACTTTTTGCCAACAAACTCATCGCATGTCTCCACCGACGATATGCCCGCGATGTCTACGATGTGGCGAGGATTGGCAGTCTCAGGTTCGACGGTGATGTGATGAGGAAATGTGCGGTGGTCGAAAGCCTCATGCAGAAGGGAATGCGATTGGACAAGATAGAACCGAACGAGATCTTGAGAACCGTCAACCTAGACGATGCCCTCCGAAATCTGCTGAGGAAAGACATTGCGGCATCGCTGGATTTCGATGAGGTAAAGCGAGAGGCTGTTGCTGTCTGCGAAAGCGTGACGGGTGGGTTGACCGAGGGGGAACTACATCTGATCAAAAAGTTTCATGAAGATAGGCGTTTCGAGCCAGAGCTGATAGACGCTGGAGAGTTTCACGAGAAGTTGAGAGAACATCCGGCAATCAACTGGGTTCTCAGAGAAATGGCCTCATAGCAGGCTTTCCGCGCTTCTTCCCGACCTTGCTGGCTTCGCCCTGCATTGGCAAGCCGTGACAAAGATAAACATGAACTTATCGCGAACCCGATCATGGAAAAAATCCTGTGATGTCGACGCCTGCCTTGGCTCTACACCTCGATTACCATCCGGCGCCTCGTCAGCAGCTTGATGATGGCCTTCTGCCTGGGCCCGATGTCCATCTCCCGCACCACGTCCTTCGGCAGGTAGATGCCAAGCCGCTCC
>Ga0066637_10000304_pt1 | contig 28969 bp, 33 predicted proteins | sample CryGeyCG2014_020_FD_62737 | JGI IMG/M metagenome (GOLD analysis project Ga0066637, IMG submission 62737) | Groundwater microbial communities from aquifer - Crystal Geyser CG08_land_8/20/14_0.20 | ecosystem: Environmental > Aquatic > Deep subsurface > Groundwater | place: USA: Utah: Grand County...
AGGTAACATGTTATGGCGACAGCGACGAAAAGCATCAGCGCTTCATCTATATCATTAGATGCACTGAACACTCAGAACGGTCTTTCAAAAAAGGATTAGGGTGTTTTCTGCGTTTCTTTTATGGCTTCTTGAAACAGTTTCTTCACTGCTGTAATTCTAGCCTTCTGTGCTAGAACGTCGCTCGTAACAAAGTCTAATGCCTCTTCTGGACACCATTTAACGCATTGCGGTTCGCCTTTCTCTTTGCACAAGTCGCAGACGAAAACTATTTTCTTTTCTGGGTGCAGCATGATCGCGCCGTAATCGCAGGCTTCAATGCACCATCCACAGCCGTTGCACTTGTCCTTGTCAACCATTATGACCCCTGTCTCCTCAGACTGTGTCAACGCATCACGCGGACAAGCCCTAACGCACGGGGGGTTCTCGCAAAGTCGACACGTGACAGACAAGTTGATCAACTGGTTAATCCTCACCACGCGTATGCTTGACTTCAATGGGTTGAACGCTTTGTTCTTGGTCACTGAACAAACGTATTCACAGACTTGGCAACCGACACACTTGTCCGGGTCAGCTGACACAAACTTTCTCTCGTGAACCTTAACCATCTCTTATCACTCCTTGTTCTCCACTATGCTGATCAGATCTTCCATGCCCAGCTCCTTGAGCTTCTCAACAGGCGGTATGCCTTCTTTCGTCCACCCTCGAGCCTCGTAGTAATCGTCCAGAAGTAAGTCCAGCTCTGCTTGGCTGACGAATGCTCCTTTCGACGGGCCTTCGTCTGGAATGGGGTCATGCATAACCTTCCATGGCAGTGTGTCGTCTTTTCTGGTCAAGCCTTCCCTTATGTTGAAAAGTCTGGCAGCGTTCTGAATCCTCTCGCCAGCTTGCTTCAGCTGTTCTGGGGTCATCTCAAACCCCGTCACTAGCGTGTAGAGCTTAGCCATGTCTGGGAGCTCCTTGTAGTATGTGCCTCTTGAAAACTTGCAGACTATGAACGAGTCAATGAGATTGTACGTGTCTTCCATGTCTTTAACGAGTTTTCCTCTGCCTTTCTCAGCTACTAGGCGGTTGACTTTTCCCTTCACGTCGAAAGCGTAAGCGCCATGCCTATTGTGGTCTGCGCCTCGGAAGGAAACTGCAAAACCCAAAGCCGCCGTCTTCAGGCACCTGAGATCGTAGCCTGTGGTCTCAACGCCTTTTATCGTTGCAGCCAGCTTGTACGAATCCTTACCGATCTTGTCAGCGGCATACTTGGCTCCGTCAGCCAGCAAGTCACCTACACCTTCGCGCTTGCCGATTTTCTCAACAAGCTGAACCATGGCCTCGGAGTTGCCGAACTTCGCATCTATACCGTCAAGCTCCTCCTGCGTCAAGATGCCTCTCTCGTAACAGTCCATTGCAAACCCGATGGTTACGCCTGCGCTGATCGCGTCAATCCCGTAGTAGTTTGAAAGCTCCATCCCCTTTATGATGGCGTCCAACCTGTCCACGCCGCAGTAGGGTCCCAGCGCCCACAAGGTCTCATACTCCATTCGCGTCATCGTGTTCTTGTACGGCCCTTCTGCAACCACGCACATGTGTTCACAGCGCATCGCACAAGAACTGCAGCCGATGATTTTCGCGACGAACTTGTCGTTCAATGCTTCGCCGCTGACTTTTTCGGCGCCTTCGAACCGTGAGTTGTTGTAGTTTCTTGTCGGCATGCAAGACAGCGAGTTGTGGACAAGAACGTTCTCAACCGTGCCCAAGGTTCGGTATTTCTGCGTTGCAGGGCCCTTCATTCTCTCGTGAAATTCCTTAATGTACTCCATGAACTCGTCTAACTTGGCAACCGTTACGTCGTTGGTTCCGCGCACGGCAACTGCCTTGAGGTTCTTTGAACCCATAACCGCGCCTAAGCCTGTTCTTCCGCATGCTCTGGTCTTGTCGTTGATGATGCAAGCCATTCGAGCCAGTTTTTCCCCAGCAACGCCAATGGCGGCGACGCGGATGTAATAGTCGCCCAACTCTTCCCTTATCGCGTCCTCTGTTTCGCTTGGTGACTTGCCCATTAAATGTGAAGCGTCTAGGATTTGAACTGAATCATCGTCAATCCAAAGGTAAGCAGGCCTTTCCGACTTCCCCTTCAAAACAACAGCATCGTATCCTGCTCTTTTGAGTTCTGTGCCAAAAGAACCGTGTGCCTTGGATTCGCCGACCCCGTAGCTTTGCGGCGATTTTGAAACAAAAGCATGTCCATTTCCGCCTGTCGGCCACATGGTACCTGATATGGGGCCATTTGCGATTATCAGCGGGTTTTCCGGGCTGAAAGGGTCAACTCCCGGCTTGGAATTGTCCAGCCACATTCTTATGCCTAAACCGATGCCGCCGATGTATTTCTTCGCATAATCCTCATTCAAAGGCTCAACATAGGTTTTCCCAGTTGTCAAATCCACGTAAAGCACGCGACCAGCATAGCCAAACAACATGCCATCCTCCATACTCGTTGAATTCTTAGCCTTTGATGGCTAATATTAATTTATCCCTCTAAGTCGGACGATTTGCACGCACTCAGTCTAGCGATGACTGCTCGATCAGAAAAAGAGAAGAAATGTTAGGCTGCTTCTTTTATGATTTCCAAGATGTCTTTTACGGATATCTTGCTTTCGACATCTAACACTTTCACAGCGTCTTCCAACGTAGTTGTGCAGAACGGGCACGCTACAGCAATGTTTTCTACGCCAAGTTCCAGCGCCTCCTTGACGCGGCTTACGCTGGGTCTCTTCTCAGGGTCTGCCTCTTCCGTCCAGACTCTTCCTGCTCCTCCACCACAGCAAAAGCTGCTTTGCCTCGTTCTTTTCATTTCAACAAGCTCCACGCCGCTCACTGACCGCAAAACGTTTCTGGGAGCGTCGTAGACGTCGTTGCGTTTGCCTAGGAAACACGGGTCGTGATAGGCAATCTTCCTCTTGACGGCGTTGGGTAGCTTAAGCTTGCCTTGTTCGATAGCTTCAGCAATGAACTGCGTGTAGTGTTGAACGTTTAGCTTAGCATCGCTGTAGGGCTTGTCATTCTTGAAGGTGTTGTAACAGTGTGGCGAGATGGTCACAATTTTCTTCACGTTAAGCTTTTCAAACATGGACAAGTTGTGTGCAGACAGTTCTTCGAACAATCCTTTCTCGCCGAGTCTGAGCATGTGGTCTCCGCAACACCATTCTTCTGCGCCCAACGTTGCAAAGTCAACGCCTAGCTTGTTCAGTATCGAAACCATTCCCCTCGCGATTTCTTGGTTCCTAGGGTCAAAGGCATTTGAGCAGCAGACAAATAGCAACACGTCGGCCTTGGCAACAGATGGAAACGTTTTGACGTCCAGGTCCTTTGCCCACTCCATTCTTCGGCTCTGGTGTGTTCCCATCGGGTTGTGATATTTGTAGACGCTCTCCAGCACGTCTTTCACGGTTTTCGGGATGCTTCCGGCTTCCACGAGTAGGCTGTGATCGTCAAGTATGGCGTTGGCGCAGGGCAGCTTCTTGGGACAGAACATGGTGCATGAGTTGCATTGAGTACAAAGCCAGACATTGTCAGCCATCGGCTTCAGTCGTTCCTCCAAACCTTGGTCTCTTGAGTCTGAAATGAACCTGTACGTAGCGGTTAGGCTTGAGGGTCCTAGAAACTTCGTGTCTATTGCGGCTGGGCAAGCAGAGTTGCAGATTGAGCATTTTATGCAAAGCGTCATGTCCCAATACTTCTTGAGGTCTTCAGGCGACTGTGTAAATTCATCTGTTTTCTTGAGCTCTTGTTCAGGTTTTATCAGAAAGGTTTTGATTCTCTTGTAAGAATCAAAGAAAGGTTCTATGTCAACGACCAAGTCTTTTATGACCTGAAAGTTTGAAAGCGGTTCCACAGACAGGGAGTCTACGCCAAGGTCGAGCACTTGCGTGTAGCAAGCCAGCATGGGTTGCCCGTTGACGTTGACTCCGCAGCTTCCGCAGATGCCCATTCTGCAAGAATGCCTGAACGTGAGCGAGTCGTCAAGATTGTCTTTAATGTAGAGCAAAGCGTCAAGCACTGTTGTTCCCTTGCGAATAGGAACCTTGAACGTGGACGCGTAATGCTTGTTCTGTTCTGGGTCAAATCTGCTTATCCTAAACTCGACAGTCTTCTCCACTTTGGTGCCCATCATGTTCATCCTCCTAGTAGGTTCTCGCCACGGGCGGCCACTTCGTAATCGTAACAGGCATGTACTCTAGCCTCGGGCCGTCACGTGTGCAGTAAGCCAGCGTGTGTTTCAGCCAGTTCTGGTCGTCTCGCTTGGGATAATCAGTTCTCGAGTGTGCTCCCCTTGATTCGGTTCTGGGAAGCGCGCAGGCTATAGTCACTTCGGCCAAGTCAAGCATGAAATCAAGTTGCAGCGTCTCCAGCAATCCCGTGTTGAACGGCTTGCCCTTGTCTTCTATTTTCACGTTTCTGAATCTGCTCTTGAGTTGTCTAATCTCTTTCAAAGCGGTTTCAAGCTGAAGTCCGTTTCTGTAAATCCACACTTTCTCGTCCATTATTTGCCTCATTTCATCTCTGATTGCTGGAACCCGTTCGTTGCCGTTGCGGCTGATGATTTCGTGTATTCTGTTTTCCTCAGCTGCAAGCATCTGCTGTGGGACTTCATGCAGGCTACTTGACGATGCGTGTTTCGTCGCTTCTTCGCCCGCGACAGTTCCAAAAACCAAGCAGTCTGCGGTTGAGTTGCAGCCGAGCCTGTTTGCTCCGTGCACGCTTATGCATGAACATTCGCCTGCGGCGTACAGTCCTGCGATGGACGTTTCAGTTTTGACGTTGGCTTTGATTCCTCCCATGGAGTAGTGGGCCGCTGGTCTGATCGGTATTGGCTCTTTGACGGGGTCTACTCCGCCCAACTTTATTGCAACGTCTCGAATGAGTGGCAGCCTTTCGTTTATTTTCTCCTCGCCGAGGTGTCTGAGGTCTAAGGCTATGTAGGATCCGTATGGTCCTTGCAGTCCTCTTCCTTCTAGCATCTCTGTCTGCTCTGCTCTTGAGATTACGTCGCGTGGGGCGAGCTCCATCTTTTCCGGCGCATATTTTTTCATGAAGCGCTCGCCGTTGGCGTTGAGCAAATATCCTCCTTCGCCTCTGGCTCCTTCAGTTATCAACACTCCTGGAGGAACCAAGCCGGTTGGGTGGAACTGGACGAATTCCATGTCTTCAAGTGGCGCTCCTGCGCGGTAGGCCATAGCCATTCCGTCTCCTGTGGTTGAATGGGAGAACGTTGTGAATTCGTATATGCGCTCATGGCCTCCAGTTGCCATTATGATGGATTTTGCGCGGAATGCCTGCATTTCACCGGTTTTCATTTCTATGGCTGTCAAGCCCACTGCTGTCTTGTCTTCAACTATGAGTGACGTGGCGAACCATTCATCGTAGAATCTTATGTTCTTGTACGACGTGACTTTTCCATAAATCGCGTGCATTTCAAGGAAACCAGTCATGTCGGCTGCGAAGCACGCTCGTGGAAACGTGTGCCCGCCGAACGGTCGTTGGTCTATTCTTCCGTCAGCGTTTCGGCTCCATGGACATCCCCAGTGTTCTGTGAGGACTATTTCTTTTGGCACTTGCCTGACGAAGAATTCAGCAACGTCTTGGTCGGCCAAGAAGTCGGCGCCTTTTACCGTGTCATAAGCATGAAGGTCATATGAGTCTTTTTCGCGCATCACAGCCGCAGTTCCGCCTTGTGCGCACACTGAGTGTGAGCGTAGGGGGTGCTGCTTCGAGAGTACCGCTATGTCAAGCTTGCTGTCTACTTCAGCAGCTGCAACTGCAGCTCTCAATCCCGCCAATCCGGCTCCGACGATGATGATGTCATGCGAGTATTTCTCCAATAGAGTCCACCTTTTTTGTCGTCAATTGGAAGATTACCTAAATCTGTGATGTGGGCTTTATAGTTTTTCCAGACTCTTCAGTAGTTGGAATGTCTCTCGGCGTTAGTCCGGGCCTACGACCTTATCATAGTCAAGACCATTTTGAATCTGGTCACTGCTTTGACTGCGTGGGGCTCGTTGGCAGGCATTATGATCATGTCCCCTTCTTTCAGGCGGTGACTCTTGCTTGAGATGACTATTTCCGCTTCTCCATCGAGGACATGGACCATTGCGTCGAAAGGTGCTTTGTGCTCGCTTAATCCTTGTTTTTCGTCGAACGCAAAAAGCGTTACAGTCCCGGTCTTTTTGTCAATCAGTGTCCTACTTACCACAGCCGCTTCTTGGTAGTCTATCAAACCACTCAGCCTTGCAGCTTCCGAATATAGTTTTCTTCTGGGCTTTCGCTTATTGGGCTGTTCCATGGTAAGCTTTCTTCTAGACATGTTAAAGAGTGATGTAGGCTAATGTGCTTTTTTCTTTTCTCCCGTGAGAATGCACGGCTGGTCCGGTGTTGGGCATTCCATGGCGGGGTGATACAGGCATTTTTTCTTCTTCAGGTTCTCGTATCGATTCGTAGAGTGTGTGTTGTGCTCTCGGCTAATGGCATTCATTTCTGATCGCTCGAATCGTACGGGTTAATGGTTTTTGTGTTCTCTTCCGTCATACATAAGGTTGACAGCGTTGCTACCTTGTTTTCTTAGGCCTGTTGTGAGCTGTGTTTCCAGACCTATCGGTCTGGGTTTAGTATGTTCGAGTACAGATTCAGAATTCACAATCGATTTATCCTCAATGGATGCAGACTACGGGAATGAGGCTACACAGATGCGTAAGTCAAAGTTGGAAACATACGAGGACGTACTTGAAGTTCTAGTGAGCAAGCCTTCTACCGTCGACCACATTGCATACGAAGTTGGCTTGGACTGCACAGTTCTCAGAGAACGTCTCGACTTCCTCCTGCAGAACAGTCTCGTCGAGGAGCGTGCGCTAGGCAGAAAGGAAGGCTACGCCATCACAGAAAGAGGAATAGCAGTGCTGAAGGCGCTTAACTTCCAGAGGTACCTCAAGAAAGTCACAGACAAGCTGATGGTTATGGATGAGGCGTTGCAGATAGTTTCGAAGAATGGTCGTGACTTGGAAAAGACTGAAGGCTAAAGAAACCGTTTCGTCCTCTCCGTATAGCGTTACAAAAATCTTAAATGTTTTACACCAGTTACTATGGAATCGGGAGCTTAAGGAGAAGGAGAGGTCATGAACAATTTTAAAAGCATAATTGAAAAGCTGAGGAATCTGGAGACTGAACGCAAGAATCTCTTAGTGGAGATTGAAGAACTCAAGAAGATGGCTGACTCGAAGGCTAAGGCCTTGGAAAGTGAGGTCAGCATGCTTCGAGAAGAGGTCAATTCGCTCAGAGTGCTTCTCGGCGCGGGGGAGCCTGAGCCTCAGCCTGACGTTGGAAGGAAGAAAAGGTAATCTGAGAATTAGCTCTCAGCCTGAATCTTTCTCGTGTTGACAAACCTGTTTTTGCTCGTGTTTTCCGCTTTTCCGAACTATTCTAGCCTTTTTATTATGTGATACCCATACTTCGTTTTCACAATGCCTGAGATTTGTCCTTTCTGCAGGGCAAAGGAGGCGGTTTCGAATTCTCTGACCATTTTTCCTCTACCGAACGTACCGAGGTCTCCGCCGCGCTTCCCAGAAGGGCATAGCGAGACTTGTTGGGCTATGTTTGCGAATTTTTCGCTTTTGTTGAGTCTTTCCAAGATGGTTTTGGCTTCCTGTTCCGTTTTCACGAGAATGTGTGCGCAGTGGACTTTGTCTGGCATGGGCTAATGATGTTTTGCCTCTGTTTATAACATTTCCTTCCCGCAGTGGTCTTCTTAGCTGAATGAGTTGCTTGCGTTTCACGTGTTTACAAGATTTTTATAGTCGCTTGTTAATCGTAGCATTTGATGGTTCAATGTTCGACGCCGAGAAGTTCATCGAAGAAGCGGTTGAAGAGCTGAGCCGCAGGATAAAGGGGAAAGCGGTTATCGGGATTTCTGGCGGTGTCGATTCCACGACAGCGGCCATTTTAGTGCATAGAGCCATCGGCGAGAATTTGCGGTGTGTTTTGGTTGATACTGGCTACATGAGGAAAAACGAGATAGAAAACAACGAGAAGATGCTCACGAAGCTGGGGTTAAGCGTTCTTGTCATTGACGCCAAGGAACGGTTTTATGAGAAGCTCAAAGGGGCTGTGGACCCTGAGCAGAAACGGAAAATCATTGGCGAGCTGTTCATAAGAGTCTTTGAAGAAGTTGCAGCAAAAGAAAATGTCAAGTTCTTCGTTCAGGGAACAATCGCTCCTGACTGGATTGAGAGCGGCGGCGGCCTGAGAGACAGGATCAAGTCTCATCACAATGTCGGTGGTTTGCCGGAGAAGATAGAGTTCGAGATTGTTGAGCCTTTAAGAGACCTGTACAAGGATGAGGTGAGAGTTATCGGCTGCAAGTTAGGTTTGCCTCCTGAGATTTATGAACGGCAGCCGTTCCCAGGGCCAGGACTGGCAGTGAGAATCCTCGGCGAGGCTAATCCAGAAAGTGTAAAGATTGCGAGGGAGGCGTGTGCGATCGTTGAGGAGGAGATTGAGAAGGCCGTGAAGAACAGTGAGATGAGTAGGCCTTGGCAGTATTTTGCCGTCTTGTTGCCCTGCAAGACAGTTGGAGTCCATGGTGACGTGAGGGTTTATGGGGCTGTGGTTGCGGTTCGGGCTGTTGAAAGTTTGGACGGAATGAGTGCCGCGTATTCGAAGATTCCTCACGACGTTTTGGAGCGGATTTCCGTGAGGATTACGAATGCTTTGAAGGATGAGGTCAGCAGAGTAGTATTTGACATTACTAACAAGCCGCCGGGGACGATTGAGTATGAGTAGACCCGTCAAGGTTTACGTTGTCGACAACGGCGGCCAGTGGACGCATAGAATCTGGAGGGTTCTTAGGGAAATCGGTTGCGAGACCAAAATAATCCCCAATACTACGCCCGTGGGCGAGATAGATGCTGATGCTTTAGTGCTGAGCGGAGGAGCACCTCGAATTGCTTGGGAATCTCCTAAGCTGGGCTGTTGTACCGATTATTTGGATCATTTCCACGGGCCTATTCTCGGAGTCTGCGTTGGGCTTCAGTTGCTGGCGGTTCATTTCGGTGGCCAAGCCGGGCCCTCTGAGGTTCCTGAGTACGGGTTGTCTAGGCTGAAGGTGATTGAGGGCGATGATTTGTTCAGAGGGTTACCGAAGGAATTTCTGGTCTGGGAGTCGCACAACGACGAGGTGAAAACAGTTCCTAATTTCACTGTGCTTGCCATGTCTGAGAACTGCAGGATTCAGGCTGTGAAGCATTTTGAGAAACCGCTTTACGGAGTTCAATTCCATCCAGAAGTGAACAATACTGAACATGGGGAAGAAATCTACAGAAACTTTGTCAACGTGATAAAGTCCAGATAAAAACAGTTTCGTCGCGGTTTTCTTGGTTTAGCAAGTGCCGTTGTTTATTCAGAAACTTTTTTATAAAGTGTTCAACATGCCTTAAGCATTCTGTGAAAGGAGTTGAGATTGGGTGTTTGTCGGCGTGGATCACGTGGGTGTCGCCGTGAAGAGTCTGGATGACGCTGTCAAGCTTTACCGTGACATCTTGGGCTTCAAACTCGGAGGCATTCACACTCTGACTGAACGAAAAGTCAAGGTAGCGTTTCTTTCAAGCGGCGGCGAGACTAACGTTGAGCTTCTGGAACCCCTCGGTAGTGACAGCACCATTGCCAAGTTTCTTGAAACCCGGGGCGAAGGTATTCACCATTTCGCGATGAAAGTCGAAAATATCGAGGCAGTGCTTGACGACCTTAAGAGGAAAGGCGTAACATTGATTGATGAGAAGCCGCAGGCAGGTGCCGGCGGAGCAAAGATTGCGTTTGTTCACCCGAAAAGCACGAAGGGTGTTTTGCTGGAGCTTTGTGAAAGGCCGTAGTGGCTGATTGTTTTTGTTTCAGAAAATAAGCGTGGACAAGCTTCAGGAAGGTCTACAGACCAAACGGTTTGGAAGAAGCATCTTTTTCCGTCGAGAGGTCGGTTCGACGAACGACTGGGCTAAGGAACTGGCAAGGCGGGGCGCAGAGGAAGGAACAGTTGCGATTGGGGAAACTCAGACCGGTGGACGCGGAAGGCTTGACAGAAAGTGGATTTCGCCGAGAGGCGGGTTGTGGTTTTCGGTCGTTCTCAGACCCAGAATGAGTCCCTCCGAAGCCGTTGGGCTTGTTTTTGTGGCTGGCTTAGCCGTTGCGGAGGTGTTGCAGGAAGAATTCGGCTTGAAAGTGGAAACTAAATGGCCGAACGACGTGCTAATAAACGGAAGAAAGGTGTGCGGCATACTTGCTGAGATGAACACGAAAGGCAGAACTGTCAATTTTGTCGTGCTGGGTCTTGGAGTTAACGCCAACTTTCTGGTCGAGAAAGTTTTTCCAGAATCGCTGAAGAAAGCTGCGACTTCGGTTGAGAAAGAGCTTGGCCAGAAGGTTCAGCTTGAAGAGTTGTTCAAGGCAGTGCTTGAAAAGCTGGAAAGCAGCTATGACCAATGCGCTGAGAGAGGGTTGGCATTCTTGCTTGCAAAATGGAAGAAGCACGCTGCCTTCTTAGGTCGCAAGGTGGAAGTCAGAAGTGGGAGTGAGAAACTGCTTGGCGTGGCGCTGGATGTTGACGACGATGGTGCGTTGGTTCTTAGACTTGAAGATGGCTCGACCAGGCGCGTTTTGGCTGGCGATGTGTCGCTGAGGCTGTGAACGTTCAGAGGTTATTTTGCTTCTGCCAAGTATTTCAGGTTGAAAGGTTTTACGAGTTCTTTTCCGCCAAGATTCACGAGAACGGATTGGACGTCATCTATGAAATCTCCCAGTTCAAGCTTGTAGCTGCGCGTGAACTCGTCGTAGTCTGAATAGCTCTTGTGAAACGACATCATGAAGGAATCTACGCCAAACCCTCTGCACCCCCCTGCCATGACCACTATGCTCTGGCTAGCTAGCCATTCCATGCCTCTCTTCCGAACCTCGTCATATCTTCGCTTGGTAGCAATGTCCGCTTTGATCTTGATAAAAGTCATCGCAAATATCTCATATCCGAGCTTCTCCCACTTCGGAATGGCAGTGTAACCGTCAAGCAGTTCCCTTTCAAGAAAGCCTCTCCTTCTCGTCACGGTTGGCTGGGATGTGCCAAGAATCTTGGCTAGCTGTCTGTCGCTTCTGCGGCTGTCTTTGACCAGTTCCCACAAAAGCTTAAGATCTAGAGACCCGAGTTCTCTCATGTCAACCCATTCAGCATATCGTCTGTTTCTGTTTATATGATTTGCGTGAATCGCCGGTTAAGCATGAATGATTCCAATTCATGAGAAGACTTGCATCTTTGCTACATTAGAATCAACGGGCGTTCTCCATAGGCTCTAAATATTCGTGAAGCAATATAGTCATCAATTTGAGGGAACAGCCATGACAGGTGTGAAGGAACCTTCAGTTGACGAAAAGACTAGGCGTTTCAGAGAAATGAGAGAAGAGGCCAAGCTTGGCGGCGGAAAGAAGCGGATCGAAGAACAGCATGCAAAGGGCAAGCTCACGGCCAGAGAACGCGTCGAACTGCTTCTCGACCAAGGCAGCTTCAACGAGCTTGACCAGTTCGTAGTCCACCAGTGCACGGAATTCGGTATGGGTGAGAAGAGAATTCCTGGAGACGGCGTAGTAACTGGCTACGGCACAATAGACGGCAGACTCGTTTACGTTTTTTCCCAAGACTTCACTGTGTTCGGCGGCTCGTTGGGCGAAGTGTTTGCAAAGAAAGTGTGTAAACTTATGGATTTGGCTTTGAAGACAGGTGCACCTGTCATAGGCTTGAATGACAGTGGCGGAGCGCGCATTCAGGAGGGTGTGGCGAGTCTTGCTGGTTATGGTGACATTTTCTTTCGCAACGTGATAAGCTCGGGTGTTGTTCCGCAGATTTCTGCAATTATGGGTCCGTGTGCGGGTGGGGCGGTCTATTCTCCAGCGTTGACTGACTTCATCGTCATGGTTGATAAGACAAGCCACATGTTCATCACGGGTCCAGACGTTGTCAAAACCGTGCTTGGCCAAGAAGTAACCTTTGAAGAGCTTGGCGGGGCTATGATACACTCTCAAACAAGCGGAGTGGCGCACTTCATAGCCAAGGACGAGCAGCACTGCATAGAAATCGTCAAGAAACTTCTAAGCTATTTGCCGAGCAACTATCTCGAAGACCCGCCTGCTGTTGAGCCTACAGACGACACAAACCGCACGGACGAAACAATCGCCAAGATCCTTCCAGACGACTCAGACAAACCCTACGATGTGAAAGAAATCATGCTGCGGGTGGTTGACAATGGCGAATTCTTCGAAATCCAACCCCTCTGGGCGCAGAACATCGTTATTGGATTCGCACGCCTCAATGGCAAGACAGTGGGCATAGTCGCTAACCAGCCCATGCACTATGCAGGAGCGTTAGACATCAACAGTTCAATGAAGGCAGGGCGGTTCGTGCGTTTCTGCGACTGTTTCAACATCCCAATAATAACCTTTGTAGACGTGCCGGGCTTCCTGCCGGGTGTTGATCAAGAACACGGGGGGATAATCAAGCATGGCTCAAAACTGTTATACGCTTATTGCGATGCCACTGTGCCGAAAATCACAGTCATCCTCAGGAAAGACTACGGCGGAGCATATGATGTCATGGGTTCAAAACACAGCGGCGCAGACATCAACTATGCTTGGCCAACAGCCGAAATTGCGGTTATGGGACCGCAGGGAGCTATAAACATCATATTCCGCAAAGAAATAGCTGAAGCTAAAGACCCGAAGCAGAAGCACGCTGAACTGGTGGCAGAATATCGCCAGAAATTCGCGTCTCCGTACATAGCTGCGCAGAAAGGCTACATAGACGAAGTTATAGACCCAGCCCAAACGCGGCCAAAACTCATCAGCGCCTTGGAAAGCCTAGCCACGAAACGCGAGCAAAGGCCGACAAGAAAACACTCGAACCTACCACTGTAAATCAACATTGTCTTCACTATTGTGCGCGCTGTGCATACAAGAATGTTCTTACGTGGTAGGTTCGCCTAGGTTTTGCTTCTGAATTGTTTCTTCCACGCTGGAATTATTCCTCTGTTGACTAGCATGACGATTCCTAAGCAGACGAAGCTGAGGGGTACGATGATGATCAGGCCTTCGGCAACCCAGACGAGACTGGTGACCAAATATGGAACGGCTATTCCTATTTGATTCATGATCGGCGAACTTCCTTCGGCGATTTCTTTTAGGCCTATTGTTATGGTTGAGAGTTGCTGTTCATCCTGTCCGGTTTGGTTTGTTTCTGTTTCGGTCACGCTTATGCTGATGTGTGTTACTTTGCCATGCGCGCTTATCAGTTGTCTAACGTCAAACGTGAATGTGGTCACGTTTTCGGTTGGGATTTTGCAGTTCATGTCTCCATGCCAGAGATCATTCTCGTAAAGCATGTTCAAATAGGGCATTTTCCCATCGTAATAGTCAGTCAAGTTCTTCAGACTTTGGACTACAACTTCAAAGGAGCCACTGTTCAATTCTCCTTGGACGTTTTCAGAAATCACCTGTTGCGTCGAAAGGTAGTTGCGTTGAGAAGTCGCTGACTCGGACGAAAGAAGCGAAAAAGTCCCCTCCTCAGGTCTTGGCTGACTGAAATAGGCAGCCCAAACCAAAAGAACAATTGCCATTACGACAGCAGACGCAACTTCTATCATGGTCTTTTTGCTTAACTTTAACCGTCTCATGCAACTCACCTGAAAAATAATGATATCGTTGCGGTTCTATAATCCTATGCTTTAGAACAGCAGCGTACAGAAAATAGAACAAAGCAAGTGCGCTGAACTGGTAGCAGAAGACCGCCAGAAATTCGCCTCTCCGTGCATTGGTGCGTAGAAAGGCTACATAGATGAAGCCGTAGACCCAGCTCAAACATGGCCAAAGCTCGTCAGCGCACTCGACAGCATGGCCACAAAACGTGCAGCAAACATATATCGAAGAATGTCCGCCATTCAACCCAGCTACGTCACGCGCATACCTCATCGTCGACCTTGCCATCCTCAAGATCAGCTGTCCAGACAAGTTCCTTGAACCAGAAATACATGGCAACGTCGTGTTCCACTTCGACAAATCAGACAAAGTCAAGCCTCCCAAGTTCGACAGAGAAGCCTTTGCAAAAAAGCACAAGCAAGACTGGGAAGACTGCAGGCGAGGTTCGACATGTTCAACAACTTCGTACAGAAAGAAATCAACAGGGGCAACAGCCTCGAAGCCCTAGACCTATACCGCGGTCTCACGCTTGCCACACTGCTCGAAACCTTGGAATCAAACACAACCCTTTTCACTACGACTTCAAAATGCGCTACGTACACTACGAACTTCCACCGAAGATGATCGAGAAACTCGAACATCTACTTCGTCAAGGACCCGAAGGGTCTGCAGAAAGAATTGCCGCGAAGCATCCGAGTGGTTCCGTGAAGTAATGTCGACTATTGACCGAAAAAAGATAGAAGAACTAGTCAAGAATTCCTACGGTCTAGCCCGCTAGAACAGAATCTCGTCACTCATCTTGACCTTTCCATTCTCGATCGGCACGCCTTCCTTCTCAACGAGCTTCCTCCTAGCCTCAGCCGCTTTCTTTTCCCCTCCGAAACTGCCGTCAGACTTGACAACCCGATGGCATGGAACAACAGGGTGAAGCGGATTCTTGTGCAATGCATTGGCAACAGCCCGATGAGCACGCGGCTTGCCAACCTTCTCTGCTATTCTCTTGTACGTGCTGACTTTTCCCCGCGGAATCTTGAAAGCGGCAACGAGAACCTTCTTTTCGAATTCCGTCTTATCCGGTAACAGACGGACAACGTCTTCCTCCGTCTTGATCTCATTCTTGTTCATCGATCCTGCCTCTCCTCATGCGCTACTGTTCATCGTTCCACAAAGCAGTTCTCTTCTCATCTTTTAAGTTTTGGTCTCCTCGACGCTGGACTGGACGAAACAAAAGCGTTTGCGTTACCTAAACTGATTAATATGGCATTACTCAACCTTTCTATTCTAATATTGAACCCTATATATACAGAGGGGCCTAGAAACCCGTGCAGGGCAAACCCGTCAAAATAACAGACACCACGTTTCGAGACGCACATCAGAGCCTAATGGCCACAAGAATGAGTACTGACACCATGCTCAAAATCGCCGATAAAATAGACCAAGTAGGCTTTTTCAGTCTTGAAGCATGGGGCGGAGCCACATTCGACGTGGCCATACGCTACTTGAACGAAGACCCTTGGGAACGAATCCGTCAACTCAAGAAACACATCAAAAAAACACCTTTGCAGATGCTTCTGCGCGGACAAAACGTGGTCGGCTACCGAAACTACCCAGACGACGTTCTCATAAAGTTCATCGAAAAAGCCTCAGAGAACGGCATAGACATCTTCCGAATCTTCGACGCATTGAACGACATAAGAAACATGGAGGTCGCAATCAAAACCGTCAAAAAACAGGGCAGACACGCGCAGGGAACAATCAGCTACACCATCAGTCCAGTGCACACAGTAGAGCATTTCGTCGTATTCGCTAAGAAACTGGCCAGCTTGGACTGTGACAGCATCTGCGTCAAGGACATGGCGGGAATGCTTGCACCCGAACCTGCCTACCAGCTGATAACAGCGTTGAAGAAGGAAGTGGGCCTTCCAGTGCATTTGCATTCTCACAGCACAAGCGGCATGGTCATGATGACATACCTGCGCTCGTGCGAGGCAGGCGTAGACATACTTGACACAGCCTTCTCGCCGCTGGCAGGCGGCACCAGCCAGCCTCCAGTTGAGCCCATCGTGTACGCGCTTAAGGGCACGCCATACGACACGGGTTTGGATCTGCGGCTTCTAAACGAAATAGCCCAATACTTCCGAGAGCTCCGCGAAAAGTACTACGACCAGCTGAAACTGATCGACCCCAAGGCAGAACGAGTTGACGCTTCAATAATTGTCCATCAGATCCCAGGCGGCATGTTCTCCAACCTGCTCTCACAATTGCGCGAGCAGAAAGCGCTCGACAGGCTGAACGAAGTTTTGGAAGAAGTGCCCAAAGTTCGAAAAGAACTCGGTTATCCACCGCTCGTGACGCCCACAAGTCAGCTCGTAGGCATCCAAGCCGTCATGAACGTAATCTCGGGCAAACGCTACAGCATCGTGCCTAAGGAAATTAAAGATTACGTCAAGGGCCTGTACGGAAAACCGCCAGCCCCGATTGATCCGAAAATAAAGAAGAAAATCATCGGGGACGAACAACCCATAACTGTCCGACCAGCCGACTTGCTGGAGCCTGCGCTTGACAAAATCCCTGAAGATGTGAAACTTTACATTGAAAGTGAGGAGGACAAGATCACCTATGCGCTGTTTCCACAACCTGCAATAGAATTCTTCAAAAGACGAAAAACCAGAAAAGAAGAAGCTAAAACGGACATCCCGCCTGAAAGGCTCAGGGAGCTTGAAGAGGTCGCGGCGTTATCAGTGGCAGTTGCCGCTTATCTGACAAGCTCAAACGGAGTCAAAGCACTGACTATCACGTCTGCAAGACCAAGGTCAGCATTGTCGCCGTGGGTACTTGCAGGACGCCAGTCTTTGGCCGAGCGAGGTGCATGAAATGCCGAATTATGAAACGCAGGTGGACGGCAAACTGCACAAGATCGAATTGACCAAGACGGCGCAAAACGCTTTCACAGCCAAAATAGACGGCAAACCGTGCAAGGTCGAGTTGGAAACTGACAGAATCGATCCTGAACAAGTTTTAACCATAAACATAGACGAGAAAACCTACAAAGTCAAACTGCCGAAAATCGAGCAAGATAAAATCATTCCTATCATAGTCGAAGAAGCCACCTTCGAGGTGGAAGTCAAAACACCCAGCCGAAAACAAACACTCATAAGTTTCGAACCTGCTCCAACCTCGCCGGCCAAAAGAGCTGCTTCGCCCAAGCAGGCAACTGCAGAGGGAGCAGTAACCGCGCCTATGACAGGCAAGATAGTTTCAGTCAAGGTTAAGAAAGGCGACGCAGTCAAGGCCAATCAGGTTCTATGCGTCATCGAGGCCATGAAAATGGAAAACGAAATCACCGCGCCTGGGGCTGGGACGGTTCAAGAGGTAAACATTCAAGACGGCCAGCCAGTGAACGAAGGCAAAACCCTCTTCATAGTCACCTAGAAGATCGAAGGCGGCTTGTACTCGCCGAACACTTCCCGCAAGGTGCGGCAGACTTCTCCCAGCGTCGCATACTCCTTCACCGCCTCGAGTATGAAAGGAACCAAGTTCACATTTTCCTTTTCAGCAGCACCACGTAGCCTAGTCAGTGTTTCGTTCACTTTGCCCTTGTTTCTTTCTCTTTTGATCTTCTTCAACTGTTCCACCAGCTTCTTCTCAATCGCAGGGTCAATCTGGAGAAGCTTCATTGGCACTTTTTCCTCACTCAGGAAATCGTTCACACCCACAATAACGCGTTTTTTTGCTTCAACTTCCTTCTGAAAACGGTAGGCGCTGTCGGTGATCTCGTGCTGCATGAATCCTTTCTCAATGGCTGCCACTGCCCCGCCCATGCCGTCGATTTGTTCAATGTATTTTTGAGCTCGCTCTTCAATCTCATTCGTCAAATACTCCACATAATACGAGCCTGCAAGTGGGTCAACGCTGTCAACGACGCCGCTTTCATAGGCGATTATCTGCTGCGTCCGCAAAGCAACGGTCACAGCCTGCTCGCTGGGCAAAGCGTAAGCCTCGTCAAACGAGTTTGTGTGCAGCGACTGTGTCCCGCCTAGGACAGCTGACAACGCCTGCAAAGCAACGCGCACAATGTTGTTGTACGGCTGCTGAGCGGTTAGTGAAACGCCTGAGGTTTGCGTGTGAAACCGCAGCATCCACGAGTTGAGGTTTCTGGCTCCGAAACGCTCACGCATAATCCTAGCCCACAGTCGTCGAGCTGCCCTGAACTTGGCGATTTCCTCAAGGAAGTTGCTGTGAGCCGCAAAAAAGAACGACAGCCGTCCTGCAAACCTGTCCAAATCCAGGCCTCTGTCAATGGCTGCCTGGACGTAGGCGATGGCGTTTGCAAACGTGAAAGCCACTTCCTGAACCGCTGTGGAGCCAGCTTCGCGTATGTGGTATCCGCTTATGCTGATGGTGTTCCACTGCGGCATGTTTTGGCTGCAATACTCGAAGATGTCTGTGACCATGCGCATCGACGGCTTCGGCGGAAAAATGTACATGCCTCTGGCCACGTACTCCTTCAAAACGTCGTTCTGCACAGTGCCACCGAGCCGGGACTGTTCAGCACCCTGTTTCTGTCCAACTGCGACGTACATCGCAAGCAAAATGTTGGCTGGCGCATTGATCGTCATGGACGTGGTGACCTTGTCAAGCGGAATCCCCTCAAAAAGAACCTCCATGTCCCGCAACGTGCTTGCGCTGACACCGACCTTGCCGACCTCGCCGAGCGCCAAAGGATGATCGCAGTCGTATCCAACTTGAGTTGGAAAGTCGAAAGCCACGCTCAGCCCAGTCTGCCCGTGTTCTAACAAGTATTTGAAACGTTTGTTGGTCTGTTCCGCCGTGCCGAAACCCGCATACTGCCGCATCGTCCAAAACCGCGCCCGATACATCGTCGGATAAACGCCGCGAGCAAGTGGGTACTCGCCTGGAAACCCCAAATCACGCAGATAGTCAAGCTCAGCAACATCGGCAGGCGTGTAAACCTGGCTGACTGGGATGTCTGAGCTTGTGCGGAACTGCCCTCGTTCAGGAAGCTTGTCGAAACTCTTGTTCAAAGTCTCTTTTTGCCATTTCTCCTTTTGTCGGCGAATCTCATCCAGCTTTTTCTCTTCAAACGCCATCAAACTGCACCTTGAGACTAGTCAGTTCGAGAAGCATAAAAGAATTGTCAAAACATCCATTCGGGGTGAAATGGATATATAACATGCTTGACTCTAACAAGATATAGAAGCATTGGTGGCTAGTTTGAAGGTTAAAGTCGAGTATCTTGGTCATATCAAGACCATCCTTGGCAACAAGCGCGAAGAAGAAATCGAAATCAAAGAAGATTCATCAGTTGCCGACCTACTCATGACGCTGTCAAACAGGTATGGCGAACCCTTCAAAAAAGCCGTCTACGAGGCCGGCAGCGCGGACGTGAAAGCAAACTTCATGGCAACGGTTAACGGTTACCTGCTGAATCAGCTGAACGGCGTCAAAACCAAGCTCAAGCGGGGCGACCACGTAATCCTGATGCCTGTCGTAAGTGGCGGTTAGTACTCTTCCTTCCTGTCTGTCAAGCCGTCTCTTCCGGCCTTGTGTATGGCAATCTTGAAGACGCCTACGAGTATGGTTGCGAACGTCGTTACGGTCAAGTACAACAAGTCTGTTTGGAACGCTCTGCCTGCTTGACTGAGGACGCGAATCTTGCAGTTCTGGGAGAAGTATGTAATTGGCAACGCGCGCTCCCGAACGTTCTCAAAAGGTTTCTGTTTTCAACGGAGTTCTCCAACATGATTCATAAGCTTAAAGACAGTGCAACATTGCACAGTTAAACATTCCCTGCTGACATACATGGATAAGGACCGCAGAAACTGCGGCAACACATTTAAGCCATGAAAATCAAGATTCAGCCCGAAAGGTGAGAGTTTTGAACCGAATAGACATCTTGAAACAGAAAGCCTTCGAAGAGAAAAGCTTCGACGGGTTCTTAGTAGCCAACGAAACCAACCTGTTCTATCTCTCCGGCGTGCAGGGCGCTTCCTGTCTTCTCATCCCCAAAAAGGGCGAAAGCACCATCTACGTTTACGGGACAAACTACGAACAGGCCAAAGCCGACGGAAAAGGGTTTAGAGTCGAATTGGCCAAGCGTGGCGAAAACCTCATGGAGAAGATCGCCGCACAAGCCAAGACATACGGTATTAAGAAACTTGCCTTCGACTCGTTGGGTATCGAAAGCTATCGGAATCTTGCGAAAGGGCTGAGAGGCAAGACAAGGCTGAAAATGCAGGGCAATCTGGTTTCGAAACTTCGAAGTGTGAAGGATGAACATGAGCTTGAGCTTATGCGAAAAGCTGGGGAACTGACGAGCCTAGGAATGAAAGTGGCCTACGAGACCATAAGACCAGGCGTGAAAGAGATTGAGGCTGCGGCTGAAATCGAGTATGTTATGCGCAAGAAAGGCGGCTGGGGCACGGCTTTCGAGACCATTGTGGCTTCGGGCGTCCACTCCGCTTTTCCACACGGAGGCTGCACTGAACGCGAAATCCGCGCTGGCGCGTTGGTGGTGATCGACATAGGCGCAACTTATCAACACTACTGTTCAGACATGACTCGCACGGTTGTGGCTGGAAAACCCTCAGAAAAACAAAAGAAGCTTTACGAAATAGTCAGGACTGCTCAGGAAAAAGCCAATGAGGCCATAAAGCCCAAGGTAAAAGCGAAAGACGTCGACACCGTTGCTCGGAAAATCATAGAAGGCGCCGGGTATGGTGAATACTTCGTTCACGGCTTGGGCCACGGGGTCGGTTTGGAAGTTCACGAAGCACCAACATTGAGCCAGGTAAGCAAGGAAAAGCTGACGGTTGGAAACGTGGTGACAAACGAGCCGGGAATCTACATCGTCGGCTTCGGGGGCATTCGAATAGAAGACACCGTCTTGGTTCGAAAGCGCAGCGCCGAGAAACTGACGCAAGAACCTTACTCATTGCAGACCGCATAGGAACACTGCAAAAGAATCCGACTGCTTAATGGCATGTGAATCAACTGCTGACATGAGACGGGAAGAGAAGCTCATCTTGAGGGAAAGGAAGAACTCGGAAAGTGCGATTTCCCACTCGACACCTAGGCGAACCAGCAAAGGCTTTTTGCATGAATGCCGGAAACCTAAAGAAAAAATGGACGAAGCATTGAGCTTAAAGCCTTAGAGCCCCTTATTTTTGTGGTTTAATTCGAAAACTAAGGAAAAATTTAAAAGCAACTTATGCATGCATTATGCAGAATGTATGAGGAGAATGGCGTACAATATTTTTCCCTTCTCTCCTTTCTCCCCTCGTAATCGGTTTGCCATTCTCCTCATTACAGTTCCTAATACGGTTTGACTGCACTTATAGCTTATGGAACAATCTTCTATCTGTCCACTTTTATGTGAAAAGGCAAAATCTAGGGTAACAAACCTTAAGAAACGAATGCTTGCACCATTTGAATCGCTTGAGTGTGACGTGAAATGGCGAAGATTCTGATCATCTTCGATTCGAGAACTGGAAACACTGAGAAGATGGCGTCTGCAGTAGCTGAAGGCGCTAAACAGGTGAAAGGCGTCGAAGTGGACGTGAAGAAAGTTGATAAGGCAACGCTTGAGGACCTGCAGGCTGCAGACGGAATCATTATGGGTTCACCTACATACTATGGAGGCATGTCGGGCAAGCTTAAGGAATTCATTGACAAGTCGGTCAAAATTCACGGAAAGCTCGAAGGAAAAGTCGGCGCGGCCTTCACAAGTTCAGGCGGAACCGCGTCAGGCGCAGAAACCACCTTGCTGTCGATACTGCAAGCGATGCTTGTTCACGGGATGCTTGTTCAGGGACGATCAGATGATAAGCACTATGGAGCCGCCGCGGTAGGGGCGCCGCGCGAAAAAGACATTGAAATGTGCAAGGCGCTTGGAAAGAAGGTTGCGAATCTAGTCACGAAGCTGGAAAAGCAGAGAGCTTCCCCCAGTCACAAGTAATAATAGGGGAAAGGTGCCCTAGCTCAAAGTGGGCGTCATGAAAGTCTGTGGGTTTGTCGGTAGCCCAAGGAAAAACGGAAATGTGGATTTGCTCGTCTCTCAAGTGCTAAAAGGTGCAAGCAGCCGGGGAGCAGAGACCCACAAAATCTATCTCAACGACTTGCACATCAAGCCATGTCAAAGCTGCGGAGTTGACCCCGCTCCGAGATACTGTCTTTTCAACGATGATATGGAAGAAGTCTACGCGATGCTCGGATCCTGCGATGGCATAGTGCTGGGCTCACCTGTATATTTTGACACTGTCACCGCGCAGACCAAGCTTATGATAGACCGCTGCAACTGCTTGATGCCTTACGTGGAGTGGGCTGACGGAACATTGGAGTTCGAAAGAAGAATAAGGAAAAGAAAAAAGGGAGTTCGCACATTTGGATGCGTGTAGGATGGTTGTTTGAGAGCTTCTGGAGGTGGGTTTAGTTGTTCATGGTTGTTTCTGCGGGGTGGAGCTTGGCCATTTTTTCTGCTAGGATAAGCGCGTCCAAGCATGTTAGTGACTTGCGTTTTCTTGGATTAGAGCTCTTGCGGCCAGTTTTACCGCTTGTTTGCTCGAATTGCTTGGTTTCCACCCGGTTTTGACTAGTTTGTCTATGGATAGTTGCATGATTTTCACGTCGCCCTTCCATCCTCTTCCGCCGTCGACTCCGCCGGTGAACTTGTATTCTATGTTAGGCGTGTTCATTTCTTCTGAAACGGTTTTTGCTATTTGTGCAACGGTTACTTTGTCGTTGGAGCCCACGTTGAAGAGGTCGACTTTTTCGGTGCTTTTGGAAAACGTTTCGGTCAGATGCGTGATTGCTTCGATGCAGTCTGATATGTACATGTAGGATTTTTCCTGGTTGCCGTCGCCGAGTATCGTGAGTTCTCTTGGGTTGGCCCTGATTTTCTTGATGAAGTCCACTATGACTCCGTGGTTTGATCTTGGGCCGATGATGTTTGCGAGACGCAGGATTAGCGCTCGATGGTTGAACGTGTAGGCGTAGCTTGTGATGAGGGCTTCACAGGCGAGTTTTGAGGCGCCGTAGGTTGAGATGGGTATGAGCGGCGCGTAGTCTTCCCTTGTTGGAACCAGTTTGGCTTCTCCGTAGACAGTGGATGTTGAGGCGAAGACTAGGGTTTTCGGTTTTCCATTTTTTCTTATGGCCTCGAGCAGGTTGAATGTTGCCAAGATGTTTTCTTCAAAATGTGTCTTGGGATCTGTTTCGCCTATCTTCACTTCAGGGTTTGCTGCTAGGTGGAAGATTGTGTCCGAGGCTTTTACGATTTGCCCCAGTTTTCTTGGCTTCTTCAAATCTTCTTTGACCAGGGTTAACGAAGGATTGCCTAACAAATGTTGAATGTTTTCCATTTTCCCGTTCGAGAAGTTGTCAAGCACTACTGCCTTGTGTCCCTCGTTCAATAGTTCCTCAGTCAAGTGGCTACCTATGAAGCCAGCTCCACCCGTGATAAGCATCATGCGTCTAATCACTGCGTTACATCTCTCATTCTGATTGATATCAGCGATGTTCTAAGGGGTTTTGTGGGCCAAAATAGTATTTAGGATTTGTCTAGGAAGCATATCCCGGTGACCTCGTTGGTCGCCTCAAGCATCTTCACAGGCATAGTTATGAAAGGCGGCTTGTTGGAAAAGTTGGGGAAAATCGTTTCATGTTCTCCTGTGGCTATCGGTAACCGCCCTTTTCAAGCGTACGGGCTGAACGGCTGCCGGTAGGATAGACTATGGTTCGCGCTTTTCGAATGTAGCACTTTGCATGCGTGCTTAGGGTTCACATTGTTCTGGTTCTTCTGGTATCATGGGTATTATCGTGATGGACTCGTCTTCTGGAGCGGTCTCGGCTTGGGTTCGTTGGGTTTCTTGCTCTTTACGGGAGCCTGCCCAGAGCATGGTCCATCCGATTATCCAGAGGAATATTGCGATTGGCAGGATTAGTAATCTGATTACACGGTTGCGCATAGGGCTGTTCACGTGTGGCTTTTTTTGGGGTTGAACGTTTGAGTGGTGTTATGTGTTGTTAAAGCTTTTGTGAAGTTGGAATAAGTATTCGGGATGCGTGATGTGTATTTGTGTTGTCCATGTGGACAATAAGGTTTATTAAGACTCACGATGCCTCCTTTGACTTAGTGAAAAAATTATGGCAATGCAAAGAGCAACCATAGGAACGGTCGTCGTAATAGCGGTTATGGGCTTAATGGTGAGCGCTCTGGGCGCACTTGTTGCGACTCGCACAGTTTCTAACAGCGGGAGCGTTACAGCCGTTGGAGTAGGCTTATACTCAGACAGTGCTTGCACAACTGCGCTCTCGGCTATCAGTTGGGGAACCCTGAACCCTGGCGATGTAAAGACTTACACGATTTACGTGAAGAACACGGGCACCGTGCCAGTAACGTTAAACATGACCGTGGGTAATTGGAATCCCACATCCGCTTCGAGCTACATTACTTTGACTTGGAACCAAGAGAAGTACGTGTTGCCAGCCGGCCAAGTTGTCACAGCTGTGCTGACACTTTCGGTTTCGTCAAGCGTTAGCGGAGTCACAAGCTTCAGCTTCGACATAACTATAACGGGAACACAATAAGAGTGCAAGTATACGCAGTGAAGCATTATTCCTACAAATGAGATCAAAGGCTGATGCAACTGGATTACTATTGAGTATCTCCTCTTCCTATTTTTTTGATTACCCTTAGCGCGCTGCATTGTCCCGAAATTTGTGTAAAATAGTTTTTATTCTTCTTTTGCCTACCTGCGTTTGACATGGACTTGTTTGACAGGTAGATCTTGGCTGCGTGAGGCGGACCACTGCAAGAAGGCCAAAAAGGGATGTGCGCCTCAAAACTGCCCCCAAAGGCTCTAAGAGGAATAAATACCATTTTTAACCAATTTAGCAACACGCTAGCGCGCGAAATACCTAACACTTTTTGCGCTGCCAGGTCTACCTTTTTCGCATCCCTTTATGTGAAGACTTAAAAATGAATGGTTCTGTTATCTTTTTGCATGGAACGCGAACGTTCACCAGCCGTTTTTCTTTCCAAGGAACTTGATACTTTCCTCAAGAATCTTGGACCTGATGACAAACGTGTCAAATGGGTAGGAAGCATGGCTGTCGTACTTAAGGAAAACAAATTTGCCGGTGAACCACTAAAGAAAAGTCAGATTCCAAGGTCATATATTGAACAATACCAAGTGAACAACTTGTTTCGCTACGGCCATCCTGAAGGGTACCGTTCATGTTATACTATTGTGAATTTCTGCCCTCATATATTGGATGTTATGTCGCATAAAGAATACGATAAGATCTTCGGGTACAAAACAACGTAACTAGCGGATTCTTACGCTTGATCTTATCAAAGCTTCAAGTTTGGGGTTGTTTACACCTGTGTATATGATCTTCTTGCCGTTGCGCGCTATTTTTCCAGAAGCTTCAAAGTAGTCCAATATACGTTTGAACGTTTGATATTGCACTTTCTTTGGCAGTCTTCTCCAAAGCTCCATCCGTGTGGGGTAATCATCGGAATCCAGAATAGTTTTTTCAACCATCAGGATAGTATCTAATTGTGGCTCATGTAGTACTTTCGAGGGGGGATTATTCATAGAAGACGCGTTTTTTTCCTTCTCCATCGTTCCACTCTCCATCCTTTCACCAACATCTAACTAACTACCTAACTCTTATATAAACTTATACATTTAAAGAATAAAAACCATTTTACACCAATCTCGGAACAAGCATGCGCGCTATTTTTCTTTTGAAGTCGTTAATTTGTTGAATGTGAAAGAATAGCGGAAACAATGTGCTCACTGTTCTGTAGCGGATGAGCCCACAGGGCAAAACCATCACGAATGCTAAACCCGTCTCGCAACAGAACCCTATATAGCGATGAACAGATTCAGTCTTGTAGAAAATTCAGCCTCTCTTTTATCTCAGAAATGATTATCTCGAACTTAGGTAGTTCCTTAGTCAGGTGCAGCAATCCTTTTTCCCAAAATGATTGTGTCTCGCTTATTCTTTTCTTATCGAACAGTAAACTTGGCTCGTACTTTATCCTGTTCAATTCGCATTTCCTTTTCAGAAGTTTTTTGATTTCAGAATCCTTGAATTTGTTTTCCTTCATCAACCTCCAAACGTCATAGTAATCGCGCGAGTAGCCTCTTTGCATAATACTCCTAATTTTCTCGGCAAGGATTTCACTCAGAGAATAGACCAGTACCTCGAACTCGGGCAAATCCGAATAGTTGGTCCTGATAGGGCGGCGTTCCGGGTCTAGTACCATTTTTTCCTTCAAACTAATGTCATGTCTAATTCTATTTGTGAAACTCAATGGGCCGAGGAACTGGACGTTTGCTATTATTGACCCTTCTGTCGGGTGGAACGATTCAAATGAATAGTTAATTCCGCTTTCTCGGAGAAGTGTTTCGAATACCTGTTGCATAGATTCTTTTATGCTTTCGGATTCCGCAGCCTTGGCAACAGTGAAGTCTAGATCCTCTGAAAATCTCCAAGTCTGAGGAAAATACACTTTTCTAATCGCGGTACCTCCCTTCAGAACAAAACTATCGTCTAAACCATTGTTAACTATATAGAATCCTCTCAGTAACCATGTGAGTGCGTAATCTTTCTCCACAACGCCAGCCGTGAGTTTTTCTTCTCTCGCGATTCTCTTTATCTGCTCTGCTAATATCAAAAGTTCCGCCTCAATTCTTCAAGAGTTTCCTTGGAGATATTCAACAGAAGGTTCCATCTGGTGTTATACGTGCCTTTTCTGGGACATGTGGGGTCAAGAGCTGACATTCCTGGTGAAATCATTCCCCGCATCTTTGAAAGAATTTCTGAATCTACATTTATGTTTAAACTCTCTAGTAGATATCCGAGTCTCTTGACTATTGCAGTATTTCTCATTCTCTCTGCATAACTGACGATCTTTTCCATCGATACCTTTTCCTTAGCATTCCACAGAGACTTTGCTGCTTCAGGTATGCCTCCACAGTACTCAGGATGGTCTAACGCATCCGCTAGCGTCTTCTCGCGATCTGAAATGTTGATCTTGTATGTGCTGACTGCTGTTGGTTCAAACCCGAAGAATTTTCTTTTGCTTAATGTTACGAAGTTGTATTTGGTGTTTAGAACCTCTCTGTTCTTTGTTCTTTTCGTTGTTGCCACAAAGACTGTGAAGGGTGTTTGCTCGGTAAATCCATGGAAATTAAGGGCACTCCAGTATGCTATGTAGTATGGTGAGACAAGGTGCGAAGCGATCACGAACTCGTGCTCAGTATAGTGCGATCTTACTCCTGCACTTAATGGAACGATGAGGTAGACGCCTCTTCTCAGGACAATTACCCATTTCTTCTTCGTTAGGTTGTTAGCAAGCACTTTCGCATACTTGTAGGAACACATCAGTTCATTTACAACATCTTCTATTCTGAAGATGGTCTTGCCCTTCTCAGATAGAGAAGATAGTAGCAGACTCTCGTTTCTAGTCAGTCCGGCTCTTACATTTTCTGTATAGCTTGCATCTGCCATACTTACCAGCCATACATAAAGTATAATACTACCGTTTATAAAATTTGGGCAAGAAGACCGCCCATTTCAATGATTCAATGCTTGCATTTGTTCTTCCAATTCCAAACACGTTTCACAAGGCTTCGGTTGATATGGTTCTAGTATGATATTTGACGAATTGGCGCCCGAGAGGGTTCGAGAACGTTTTCTTGAACCTACTCTTTGCAGGGTATAAACAAAATGGGACTATCCATAAACGAAGTATTTCTTGTAGTGGCAGTAATCTGGAATTAGGTGCCTTTGCACTTTGTTGGCTTAGCATCAAGTTTAGGTGCGCGTCAGCGGCTGCAACAGTTTTTTGCAGCAGAATAGCTGGCGGCACAGCAGACTAGAAAATACTGGTTTTTGTAGCATGATTGTTTTGGCAATGCAGATGCGGAGAAGTCAGTTGCTGTTTGTGTCTTTAGATTCTTGCGTTTTGCTTTCTGCGGTGATCTCTTCTATGGGTTTCGGTGGAGGTGTGGTGGCCATTGTCCAGCCTATCCATGCGCCTATCAGGAGGATGCCGACAGAGCCGATGAGTACGGGGATGGCGATTAGCCAGAATTGTACGTCGGCGTTGGCGCCTAGGTTTAGCCACGGTTGGATGCATAGCGGGTACAGGAATAGGCCTGTAACGTAGCCAACTGCAACGACTATACAGAGGAGTAGGATTAATGCGCCGATTGCTTGGTCTTTACTCATGCTGCTTTCTCACCTTTCTGTTTAGTGTTTTCTTTTGTAAGCTGTAAGCGTGTGTTGCCTGATTAGGTTCATGTGGGATTTGTTTGAGTTGTCTGGGTATCCTTTGACTGGTGCTCGCGGAGTATGGCTGCTGTTGCGAAGACTGTTGTTAGTGCGAGTAGGCTGAGTGTGATTGGGGTTAGGCGTATGCCCCATGGGGTGTAGTTGAGTATTAAGCCTATTATTGGGGTTAGTGCGAGGCTCATGCCTATGCTGAGTGCTATGCTTTCTATGGTGTCTAGTTCTTGGCTGTTGGTTTTAATGGGGATTTTTGAGGGGAAGAGTGCTTTGATGAAAGCGTATCCTGGCAGAAATAGGACGAATATTATGCCTAGTGGTTGGCGCAGGTAGATGATTGGGGTTGCTGTTTCGGGTATTGTGAACACGGCTGTTGTTGTTGCTGCGGCTAACGCGATTATCGTCCAGTACAATGCTGCGTTTTTGGAGGTTACATACGTTTTTGCGGTTGTTGGTGTATGCTGTTGTGGTTTGGTGAATTGGAGGAGATTTTCGTTTTCTAGTTCGGTGAGGAGCTTGGTGGTTTGCTCTGCTGGGACGCTGTGGCGTTGTTGCATAATTTGGATTAGTTGTTTTGCGGTTTCGGGTTTTTGTTTTTTCACGGTTTCAACTATGAGGTCTTTGATTTGGTCTTTTGTGGCTTGGCTTAGGTTTTTTGTCACTTTGATTAGCCGTCCGTGTTTTGTGTTTTAGGAGCTGGTGATTATGTTGATTATTCTGATGGCAACTGTTAATAGGAATAGTAGGCCCATGGTTAGGGCTGCTTTTAGCGCGTATGGTTGTTCAGACTGTGTGAAAACTCAAATTTAGCTTAGGAAATTGCGCCTTATATGTATAGAGTACGTCTTAAAGCTTAATTTTATACACATAAAACCAGCAATTTTCC
>Ga0066637_10000305_pt1 | contig 28906 bp, 31 predicted proteins | sample CryGeyCG2014_020_FD_62737 | JGI IMG/M metagenome (GOLD analysis project Ga0066637, IMG submission 62737) | Groundwater microbial communities from aquifer - Crystal Geyser CG08_land_8/20/14_0.20 | ecosystem: Environmental > Aquatic > Deep subsurface > Groundwater | place: USA: Utah: Grand County...
TTAAAAAAATTATTCAAAGTATCAGAACTGACAGTTTGTCGCGATTGGAGAGAAATCTTCACGAAGCTGCACTTGAATTGAAAGAAATAGAGCTTTCAGGCTCAATACATAATGCAAGGAAAGTTTCTGTTGTCGGAGAAATATATGTCAGAAGAGACAGTTTTTCAAGGCAGTATATTGTGGAAAAACTGGCTGAAAAGGGTATCATCTCAAAGGTTGCTCCTACAAGTGAATGGATTTACTATTGTGATTATCTTGTATTGAACAATCTGTCCGAAGTTGCCAATATTAAAGATAAACTCAATGTGTTTTTTGAAAGATTAATAAGAAAGAAGATAGAAAAGAGAATTAAAAAAATATTTGCAGAATCAGGACTTTTTGAATATCACCTTATTGAAGTTGATAAAGTAATTAAGAATGCCGAAAAACTTATCTCTCCCCGTTTGTCGGGAGAAGCAATTCTTACAATAGGAACGGCGATTACAGAGCTTGTTGACCATGTCGACGGAGTGGTTGCGATTGGTCCGTTTGGATGTATGCCTTCAAGAATTGCTGAGGCCATATTGAGCAGAAGGATGAGCAAGCACAAGGCGGAAACAGGATTAAACGGTCTTGTGGAAGAGGTTGTTAAAGAATACCCGAATCTGCCATTTCTAAATATCGAAACCGATGGCAATATTTTCCCTATGCAGATTGAAATAAAGCTGGAAGCTTTCACTCTTCAAGTAAAAAGAGTAAACGAACTTATCAATAGACTCAGGGAAAGAAAAATCGATATACCTGTTTGATGCGAAAATGCAGTTTCAATCCGCGCTCAATAGAAAACCTCTGCCAAGAAGTCAATTACCTAACATATTATGAACTAAGTGGTGTTGTTAGGTAACTTGATTAACAGATAGAAACAAAAGTTAAATACTGCCTGTTTCTGTAATTCGGTAAGATCGTTCCGACAATCCCAACATTTTAGTTATGAATGAAATTCATTCAAGAGATGAATTGAAGTAGAGGATACTTGGCGAGAAAATCGTTGCTCTTCCCTGGTGGGCACTCGCCGGAGTGTAATGCTTATCCCCATCGCAATTAAGTTGCATTTCTTTCTCCAATTCGCTATAATTACGTTACGTTTGTCGGATTTGAGGCGTGTGAGATTCTTCGCGCAGCCTGCCCTTGAGCGCAAGCGAAGGGCTCAGAATGACATATGGTACGTAGGCTAAAAAACGCAGGCTGTAGCCGCACCTTTTAAGGTGCGCTTATATGCGCAGGCTAAAGCCTGCGGCTACCGAAGCCTGCGGCTACCTTTTCGTCTTAAGGCGGTATTATGGCAAATATAATCGTGCAAAAATTTGGCGGTAGTTCTGTTGCAACGTCAGAGCGGATAAAAAACGTTGCAAAGCGGGTTGTGGGGACTTTGCGGTCTGGCAAGCAGGTCGTGGTTGTTGTTTCTGCTCCAGGTAACTTGACGGATTACCTCTTGTCGCAGAGCGCAAAATTAAACGCTAATCCAAATCCGCGTGAACTTGACATGCTTCTTGCAACGGGAGAGCAGCGCTCAATCGCGCTTCTCGCGCTTGCAATCGAGGCACTTGGAATTAGTGCAGTTTCTTTTACAGGCGCCCAGGTCGGGATATTTACTGATGCAAGTCATACGTGCGCGCGGATAAAGAGAATCAATACTACAAGAATCCGTCACGCTCTTAGTGAAGGGAAAGTTGTAATCATTGCTGGTTTTCAGGGAGTAACGTCTGACGGCAAAGAAATTACGACACTTGGACGCGGCGGGTCTGACCTGACTGCCGTTGCGCTGGTACAGGCACTTGACGCGGAGTTATGCGAGATTTATACTGATGTAGATGGGGTCTATACGGCTGACCCTAAGATTGTGCCTGAGGCACGGAAGATTTCTCATATCACTTATGAAGAGATGCTTGAGCTTGCAAGTATGGGGGCGCAGGTTGTGCAGGGTCGCGCTATGGAGGTTGCAATAAGATTCAGGGTTCCTCTGCACGTAAGGTCGAGTTTTACGGATAGACCAGGCACAATAGTGTCAGGATAAGGATAGAAAATGGCTAAAATCAGAAAGACGAGTAGTCCACATTCCACCAGAGTAACGAGACCTCTGGTAGAAGAACCGGTAGTTACTGCAGTTACGTACGATAGGAATCAGGCAAAGGTTGCTATCGTTGGTGTGCCGGATGCTCCAGGAGTAGCAGCACGGATTTTCGGGGCACTTGCAAATAAGAACATAAACGTTGATATGATTATCCAGAGCACTGCCCGGTCCGGAATAAACGATATCTCTTTTACGATACCACGTACTAACCTCAAAAGCGCTATTTCAGTAATGGGGCAGGTGCGCCAGGCGCTTGGTGCAAAAGGGGTGTTAAAGGATAGCAGGATAGCAAAAGTTTCCATAGTAGGGATTGGAATGAGGAGTCATTCCGGAGTAGCTGCACGGATGTTTAGAGCACTCGCAAAAGCAAAAATAAACATCCAGATGATATCTACGTCTGAGATAAAGGTCTCATGTGTTGTAGATGAGAGCAGGGCGGTAGAGGCGGTACGCGTGCTGCACAGGGAGTTTGGGTTGGGGGCAAAGAAGTGAAACGTATACTTATATATGATACGACATTGCGAGATGGCGCACAGAGCGAAGGAGTATCATTTTCCGTATCGGATAAGATAAATATATCCAGAAAATTGGATGAGCTTGGAGTGCACTACATAGAAGGCGGATGGCCTGGTTCTAATCCAAAGGACATAGAATTCTTCCGTCGCGCAAAAGAGATTGGTTTGAAACATGCGAAACTCGCCGCTTTCGGCTCTACCTGTAGAAAGGACGTGCGTGCATCCAGCGACAAGAACCTGCTCGCACTTATTGAGTCCTGTACACCGGTAGTTACGATTTTTGGGAAATCGTGGGGCCTTCACGTTGAATATGCTCTGCGCACTACGATGGCAAAAAACCTTGAGATGATATATGAGTCCGTGAAATTTTTGAAGAGCAAGCGCCGCGAAGTCATATATGATGCCGAGCATTTCTTTGACGGATGGAAGTCTGATAAAGAGTATGCGCTCAAGACGGTCCAGGCAGCACAGGACGCAGGTGCAGATTTTATTGCGCTTGCTGACACAAATGGCGGGATGTTACCTTTTGAAATAGAGGAAGTCGTACGTGAGGTCATGAAGAAACTAAATGTCCCTGTAGGAATACACGCACACAACGACTCGGATACGGCAGTTGCAAATTCGCTTGCAGCAGTCAGAGCAGGTGCAACTATGGTGCAGGGTACTATAGGTGGGCTTGGGGAGCGTACGGGAAATGCGAATTTATGCTCAGTGATACCAGACCTTGAATTCAAAATGAACGTCCGGACTGTTCCAAAAAAGTCAATAGCGCGGCTCACTGAAACATGCCACTATATACTTGAAGTTGCAAATATTGCGCCGCAGAACAATATGCCTTACGTTGGCCGTTCTGCGTTTGCTCATAAGGGCGGGGTTCACGTCAGTGCCGTTGAGCGCCATCCAAAGACGTATGAGCACATACAACCGGAGTTGGTCGGTAGCCGGCGCCGTATACTTGCGAGCGAACTTTCGGGCCGCTCGAACATCCTTTCAAAAGCGCGTGAGTTTCATATTGACTTTACCAAAAAGAACGAAATAATCGGAGGACTTCTTAAACAACTAAAGGAAATGGAAGGTGAGGGATACCAGTTTGAAGGAGCTGACGCATCTCTGGAACTTATGATGAGGCGTGCTGATGGCTCGTTAAAAGAGTACTTCGAACTAATCGGATTTTCAGTAACTACACGTCGCGAGAAGGCGGGTCCGATGACGTCTGAAGCAACTATGCGGCTGGTGGTCAATGGTAGGGAGGAGCGGACCACAGCACCTGGAGATGGGCCTGTCAATGCGCTTGACAATGCTCTGAGATTGGCGCTTGAGAGATTTTACCCTCAACTGAAAGAAATGACGCTGAGCGACTTCAAAGTCCGCGTTATAGATTCCGGAAGAGGGACTGCATCAAAGGTCAGAGTAATAATAGAATCAAGTGATAAAAAGAAATCATGGAGCACTGTCGGGGTTTCAGAAAATATTATAGAGGCATCCTGGCAGGCGCTGGTTGATAGCGTAGCGTACAAGTTATCTACGACTGAGCGGGCGCGGCCGGCAGAAAAATCAGGAGAGGTCAATGAGAAGCGAAAAGGCAAAAAGAGGTATTGAGCGGACTCCGAATCGTGCACTGCTGTATGCTTGCGGTGTAACACGTGCCGAAATGAAGCGTCCTTTTATCGGCATTGCATCAGCGTTTTCTGACGTGGTGCCGGGACATGTTGATATGCGTCAACTTGAGCAGGATATTGCACAAGGAGTTGCTGCAGGTGGTGGCAGAGCATTCGTATTTGGCATTCCGGCAATCTGCGATGGCATTGCAATGGGGCATATCGGCATGCATTACTCGCTACCTTCGCGTGAACTTATAGCGGATTCAGTTGAAAGTATGGCACAGGCACATCAGTTTGATGGTCTTATACTTCTGACCAGCTGTGACAAGATAACGCCGGGAATGCTTATGGCCGCGGCACGGCTTGATATTCCTGCAATAATGGTAACAGCAGGACCTATGCTTGGCGGATATCTGGATGGGCGCCGCTTGTCACTTGTGAGGGATACTTTTGAAGCAGTAGGGATGTATCAGGGCGGTAAGATGACGCGTAAGCAACTGGAGGCGCTTGAAATAGAGGTGTGCCCTGGCGCTGGTTCCTGTCAGGGGCTATATACTGCGAATACAATGAACTGTCTCACTGAAGCAATGGGTATGTCTTTACCGGGTTGTGGGACTGCGCTTGCTGTGTCTGCGCGCAAACGCCGTATTGCGCGCGAGAGCGGAGAACAAATCGTTACTCTTGTGCGTAAGGGTATGACTGCACGTAAAATAATGAACGCGAATGCATTTCATAATGCGATTCTATGTGATATGGCACTTGGCGGTTCTACGAATACGGTATTACACCTTTTAGGGATAGCACATGATGCGAACGTTGAGTTGCCATTGAAAATGTTTGATGATATCAGTAAACGCACTCCGCATATCGTTTCTCTCAGGCCTGGTGGTGAGTATTTTATGGAGGACTTTGACATTGCAGGTGGGGTGCAGGTCTTGTTGAAACGGCTTGTGGGCAAAGTAAAAGATAATCCTACGGTTTCGGGATATAGCGTGAAGAAGTTAGCGCAAATGGCACCGCAGGGCAATATGCAGGTAATTTCTAATGCTAGCCATGCGTATCATAAGGAAGGCGGGATTGCGATACTTTACGGCAATCTTGCCCCTGATGGAGCAGTTGTCAAGCAGTCGGCAGTTGAGAAGTCAGTGATGAAATTCACCGGGAAGGCAAGAATATTTAATAGTGAAGAGTTAGCTATGCATGCTATAATGGGGCATAAAATTAAGAAGGGTGACGTGCTCGTCATAAGATACGAGGGGCCTCGTGGTGGCCCCGGGATGCGCGAGATGTTATCTCCGACTTCAGCAGTTGTCGGGATGGGGCTTTCAAAGTCCGTCGCTCTTATAACGGACGGCAGATTTTCTGGTGGTACGCGCGGTCCCTGCATCGGTCATATCTCACCAGAAGCAATGGCAGGTGGACCTATGGCAGTCCTCAAGGACGGCGACAAAATAACGATTGATATACCGCGGCGGCTGTTAACGGTTGCAATATCAAAACAGGAAATAGATAAACGGCTTCATACATGGCGTCCTCCGAAGCCAAAAGTCAGAAGCGGCTGGCTTGCACGCTACACCACTATGGTAACCTCTGCTTCTGAAGGAGCATGTTTGAAACCCGGAGGGAAGATATGAAAATGACAGGAGCGCAGATATTCGTAGAATGTCTTAAACGTGAGAAAGTAGACGTAATTTTTGGTATCCCAGGTGGTGCGCTGCTTCCGATTATGGATGCACTTTATGGCGCTGTAGAAAAGTCGCAATTGCGGTTTATCCTTGCGCGTCACGAACAGGGAGCAGGACATATGGCTGATGGTTATGCACGTGCTACCGGAAGAGTCGGCGTGTGTATGGCTACTTCCGGTCCAGGGGCGACAAATCTTGTTACAGCACTTGCAACAGCGCATATGGATTCTGTCCCTATTGTCGCTTTTACGGGTCAGGTTGCAACTACACTGGTTGGTAACGACGCTTTTCAGGAAGCTGACACAACTGGCATAACCCGTTCGGTTACAAAGTATAACTATCTCGTTAAAGACGTTAAGGATCTTGCGCGTATCATCAGAGAGGCATTCCATATTGCATCCAGCGGACGGCCGGGCCCGGTTCTGGTCGATATCCCGACTGACGTACAGCGTGATGAGTGTGAGTTTGTCTGGCCTGAGAAGGTTGACATAAGGTCATACAAGCCAACGTATCGCGGGCATCCTAAGCAGATAGAACTTGCAGCTGAGCTTATCAATAAGAGCGAGCGCCCTGTACTTTATGTCGGCGGAGGAGCGATAATCTCTAACTGTTCTGATGAAATAAAGAAACTGGCGGAAAAGGCAGAAATCCCGCTTACATTTACATTGATGGGCGCAGGAATAATTCCTACTGACCACGAGCTTTCTCTTGGAATGCTGGGGATGCATGGGACGTACTATGCAAACCACGCAGTCCAGAATTGTGACCTGTTGATTGCGGTTGGTGCGCGTTTCGATGACCGCGTCGCAGGCAACATAGCGACGTTTGCTCCACACGCAAAGATTATTCACATCGACATAGACCCGACTTCCATAAGCAAGAACGTGCGTGTGGACGTCCCGATTGTTGGCGATGCGCGTGGCATACTTAAGGAACTTTTGAAAAACGTGAAGAATGCAAAACATTCTAAGTGGCTTGAGAGGATAAACACCTGGCGTAAGGAAGGGCCGCTTGAGTATTCAAAAGATGATAAACTGAGGCCACAGTACGTTGTAGAGAAGATTGCCGAGATAACAGGCGGGCATGCTATTATTACAACAGAAGTTGGACAGAATCAGATGTGGGCAGTGCAGTTTGGCAAATTTCTTGAACCGCGCACTTTTATTTCTTCCGGCGGTCTTGGTACTATGGGTTATGGTTTTCCTGCTGCTATTGGAGCGCAGGTTGGACAGCCGGATAAAGTGGTTTTTGATATCGCGGGAGATGGCAGTATTCAGATGAATATACAGGAATTGGCAACTGCAGTTAAAAACAAAATTCCAGTCAAGATAGCTATACTTAACAATTCTTATCTTGGTATGGTCCGTCAGTGGCAGCAAATGTTCTACAAGAGACGTTATTCTGAAACGTCTCTGGAAGGTAACCCTGACTTCGTCCGCGTTGCTGAAGCGTATGGTGCAACCGGGATAAAAGTGACGAAAAAAGATGAAGTTAAGTCAGCGATAAAAAAGGCGCTCGAAATCAAAGGTCTTGTGGTTCTGGATTTTCACGTTGAGCAAGAGGAAAATGTATTTCCGATGGTGCCGTCAGGTAAAGCACTGGACGAAATCGTAAGGGGCCTTGCTTAGGGGCTGACGTAACTGGAGGAAGATAAATGACTGATATGACACGTACCATTTCAGTACTGGTTGAGAATAAACCCGGGGTACTTGCGAGGATATCCGGCTTGTTCAGCGCTCGTGGGTATAATATTGACTCACTTGCGGTCGGTGAGACAGAGCTTCTGGACGTATCAAGGATGACTATCGTTGCGCGCGGTGATGAACGTATTCTGGAGCAGATTGTCAAACAGCTGAACAAACTCATAGACGTTATAAAAGTAATCGATTTTTCCGGCATGGAGTGCATCGAGCGGGACCTCGCATTGATAAAGGTCAACGTTCCAAAAGAAAAGCGGACCGAAATACTGAATATCCTGAAAATCTTTAGAGCGCGCGTAATTGACATAAACCGTCAGGGATTGGTCGTAGAGATGAGTGGTGCCGAAAACAAGATAGAAGCACTTGTGGAAATGCTGAAACCTTATGGTATCGTTGAGATGAGCAGGACCGGCGTTATCGCACTCTCACGCTTAAAAGCGACATAGTTAAAGAGAAAGGAGACATTGCAATGGCTAAGATTTATTATGAGAAAGATACGGATTTGAACAAACTGAAGGGGAAGAAAATCGCTATTATTGGCTATGGTAGTCAGGGACATGCGCAGGCGCAGAATTTGAGAGATAGTGGTATGAACGTCATCGTTGCCGACATAAAGGGAAGCGACAACTGGAAGCAAGCCGAAGCGCATGGCTGGAAGCCGGTTTCAACTGCAGATGCAGTAAAAAATGCTGATTGGATACAAATTCTAGTGCCTGACGATATACAGAAAAAGGTCTGGGAAAGTCAGATACTCCCAAACCTTAAATCAAATGTTGTTATAGGTTTTTCACACGGGTTTTCAATCCGCTTTCATCAAATAGAGCCACCCGAAACCTGCGACGTAGTTATGGTTGCACCAAAGGGTCCAGGGCATCTCGTCCGGCGTATGTATGAGGAAGGCAAGGGAGTCCCTGACCTTGTTGCAATAGAGCGTGACGCGAGTGGTCAGGCGCTTGACCTCGCGCTTGCTTACGCAGCAGGTATCGGTGGTGCGCGCGCCGGCATAATAAAAACGACGTTTACCGAAGAAACGGAGACAGACCTATTTGGAGAACAGGTTGTGCTATGCGGTGGAGTTGTGGAATTGGTCGTTGCAGGTTTTGAGACACTCGTCAATGCCGGTTATCAGCCGGAAATCGCGTACTTTGAGTGTCTCAGTGAATTGAAACTGATAACGGATATGGTTTATGAAGGTGGTATCGGCTGGATGAACTATTCCATATCTGATACGGCGGAGTATGGTGAGTACAGCCGTGGGAAACGGATAATAACAAAGGAAACACGTGAAGAGATGAAGAAAATCTTAAGTGAGATACGCTCTGGAGAATTTGCAGACGAATGGATAAAGGAAGGCCAATCAGGCAAGCCAAATTTGATGAAAGCAAGAGAAGCGCTGAGTAAGCATCAAATTGAGCAGGTTGGCAAGAAGTTGAGGGAGATGATGCCATGGCTCGGGAAAAAGTCATAGTTTTTGATACGACATTAAGAGATGGCGAGCAGTGTCCAGGAGCGAGTTTAAATACTGGCGAGAAAGTGCAAATAGCGAAGCAGCTTGAGCGGCTCAATGTAGATGTAATAGAGGCAGGATTTCCTATATCTTCTCCTGGTGACCTTGATGCCGTGCGCCGTGTTGCGAAAGCAGTTACAAAACCAGTCGTTTGCGGCCTCGCACGCGCCACGAAAAAGGATATCGATGCATGCTGGGAAGCAATAAAATATGCAAAGAAGCCGCGCATCCATGTTTTCATTGCAACCAGTGACATTCATATGAAATATAAATTGAAAAAATCACGCGCGCAGGTGCTGAAGGAAGCAGTGCAAGCAGTTAGATATGCACGGAAGAGTGCGCCTCGCGCAGAAGTTGAGTTCTCTGCAGAAGACGCCTCACGCAGTCAGTTCGATTTTCTCGTTGAGGTGGTAAGAGCAGTTATAAAAGCAGGAGCAGGGATAGTGAATATTCCGGATACCGTCGGATATGCTTTGCCCGATGAGTTTGGTAAGATGCTGACAGAGTTGAGGGAGCAGGTTCCTGAGTTAGGTAAGAAAGTTATGCTCAGCGTCCACTGCCATAATGACCTGGGGCTTGCCGTTGCAAATTCTTTGGCTGCAGTGCGCGCAGGTGCACGTCAGGTAGAGTGTACGATTAATGGCATCGGCGAGCGTGCGGGCAACTGTTCGCTTGAAGAAGTAGTGATGAGTTTGAGAACGAGAAAGAGCGAATTTGGTGTTACGACAGGCATAAAAACACCACAGATTTATCGCACGAGCCGTCTGGTCAGTAAACTGACTGGTTTCGTAGTACAGCGAAACAAGGCAATAGTAGGAAAAAATGCATTTGCTCATGAGGCAGGGATACACCAGCATGGCGTACTTGCTTCACCATTGACTTACGAAATTATGCATCCGGAAGACGTAGGTTGGCAGGCAACGCGAATTGTGCTTGGAAAACATTCCGGTCGCCATGCGCTTGTAGTACGTATCAAAGAGCTCGGATATGAAATTCCACAAGGTAGTTTAGACAAGATTTTTGCACGGTTTAAGGCACTTGCTGATAAAAAGAAGCAGGTCTATGATGAAGATATATCTGCGCTGGTTGAGGAAGAGTCGTTGGTGGTACCGGAGGTTTATTCGCTTGAATATCTGAACGTTACGACTGGTAACAAAACGATTCCTACGGCAACGGTAGGACTTAAGAAGGGCAAGCAGAAACTCCAGGAGGCATCTTGTGGAGATGGTCCGGTTGATGCAGCGTTCAAAGCAGTTGACAAGATTACAGGCATCAAGTGTCGCCTGGATGATTACTCGTTACATTCTATTTCAAGCGGAAAGGATGCGCTTGGCGACGTTTCGGTAAGGGTTTCCAGAAATGGTCACTCGATTATTGGCCATGGTTCGTCAACAGATATAATAGAAGCGAGTGTAAAGGCATACATAAATGCAATAAACCGCCTGCTCGCTATGGAAAAGTAGGAAATACATGTCAATGACATTAGCAGAAAAAATTATTGCAAAACATGCCGGCCGCAATTCTGTACAGCCGGGCGAGTTTGTTGAAGCGAAGGTTGATATATGTCTTGGTAACGATATTACTGCGCCGCTTGCAATCGAACAGTTCGAAAAGCTCGGGTTTGGGAAAGTGTTTGATGCGGAACGGATATGCCTTGTCCCCGACCACTTCACTCCTTCAAAGGATATTAAGTCTGCACAACAAGTCGCAAGCTTGAGGCAGTTCGTACAGAAGTACGGCATTAAACACTGGTGGGAAATTGGACGCGCCGGAGTTGAGCATTCACTTTTACCAGAGCAGGGTGTTGTGCTTCCAGGGGACCTGATTATTGGTGCGGATTCTCATACTTGTACTTATGGTGCTATCGGTGCTTTTGCCGTAGGCATAGGTTCGACTGACCTCGCTGCATGTTTTGGGACAGGAAAAGTATGGCTTAAGGTGCCACCGACAATACGTGTAATTTACGAAGGCGCTCCACAAACGTGGGTTGGCGGGAAGGATTATATCCTTGCATTGCTCGGACAACTTGGGGTTGATGGTGCTTTGTATAAAGTGCTTGAATTTGGCGGTTCCGCAGTGCGGAATCTTCCGGTGAGCGGGCGGTTTACAATGTGCAATATGACAATTGAAGCAGGTGCAAAGACCGGTATAATCGAGCCGGACGGAGTTGCCGTTAAGTTCGTAGAAGTCAGTGCAGAGCGTCCTTATGAAATACAACATGGGGATTCAGACGCTGCTTTTGAAAGTACAATCAAGATAGATGTTTCGGGACTTGAGCCGCAGGTTGCTCTGCCATACCTGCCTTCGAATGTCAAACCAATTAGCCAGGTAAGTAACATAGTCGTGGACCAGGTATTCATAGGTTCGTGCACCAATGGCTCTCTGGATGACCTGCGTGTCGCTGCAAAGATTCTTGACGGGAGGAAAGTTCATCCGGCGGTCCGCCTGATTGTCATTCCAACTACCCCGACCGTATACGTTAACGCCATAAAAGAAGGTTTGATAGAAAAATTTGTGAAGGCGGGCGCAGCAATAGGGCCATGCACGTGCGGGCCATGCCTCGGAGGGCATATGGGAGTTCTTGCGAGGGGCGAGCGTGCTTGTGCTACTTCAAACCGGAATTTCGTAGGTCGTATGGGGCATCCGGAATCGGAAGTATATCTTACAAATCCGGCAGTCGCTGCAGCAACTGCTATTGCCGGCAAAATAGTGCATCCTGAAGAAATAGTTGGTAAGGTGAGCTGATATGGCAGTCGAACTACTTAAAGGAAAAGTTCATAAATACGGAGATAACGTTGATACCGATGTAATTATACCTGCGCGTTATCTTAACATAACTGACAGACGTGAGCTTGGTTCTCACTGTCTCGAAGACCTGGATAAGAATTTTGTCAAGAAAGTGGTTTCCGGTGATTTTATCGTAGCTGGCAAGAATTTTGGCTCCGGTTCATCGCGCGAACAGGCAGTAATAGCAATCAAAGAAGCAGGCGTAGCAGCAGTAATCGCGGTATCGTTTGCAAGAATATTTTTCCGTAATGCTATAAACATAGGGCTTCCAATTATAGAGTGCCAGGATGCAGCTGTGGCAATAGCTGACGGCGACCGCGTTGAAATCGACCTTTCACGCGGAATAATCAAGGATGTTACCCGGAAGAAGCACTGGCAAGCGCAGCCTTTTCCCGAATTTTTGAGGAAGCTCATCGATGCCGGCGGACTTTTGAATTATGTCCGCAGTAACCGTCAGGTGAGGTAGCCGCAACCTTTAGGTTGCGAACTTACTTACGCAGGCTAAAGCCTGCGGCTACCACTACGTTCAGAATGACATAGTAAAAGGAGGGCGTGTGGCTAAAACCTATAACATTGGTATAATTCCCGGTGATGGTGTTGGCCCGGAGTGCATAAGAGAGGGATTAAAGGTAGTTCAGGAAGCAAGCAGGAAATTCGGGTTTAAGTTGGGTCTTGTAAATTACGATTTTGGTGCAGAGCGTTATTTGAAGACCGGCGAGGTACTTCCCGACTCTGCTCTTGACGAGTTAAAGAAGCTCGATGCAATTTATCTTGGTGCAGTTGGTGACCCAAGGGTAAAGCAAGGAATCCTGGAGCAGGGTCTTCTTTTAAAGTTACGGTTTGGTCTGGACCAGTACGTAAACCTACGGCCTATCATACTATATCCAGGCGTATGGACGCCGGTTAAAGACAAAGGTCCTGAGGAAATTAATTTCGTCGTTGTACGTGAGAATACCGAAGGATTATATGCAGGAATAGGCGGTTTCTTAAGGAAAGGAACTCAGGATGAAGTTGCTGTCCAGGAAATGGTAGTTACTCACAAAGGCATAGAGCGTGTCGTTAAGTTTGCGTTTGATTACTGCAAAAAGCGCAACAAGAAGAAGAAATTAACTCTTGTTGACAAGGCAAATGTTCTCACATACGCCTGCGATTTGTGGCAGCGGGTGTTTTATGAATTAGGCGGGAAATATCCGGATATTGAGAAGGACCACGCCTATGTTGATGCATGCTGTATGTGGTTTGTAAAGAATCCGGAGTGGTTTGATGTTATCGTAACAGATAATCTATTTGGAGACATAATTACCGACCTCGGCGCAATGATACAGGGGGGTATGGGTGTCGCAGCAGGCGGCAACATAAACCCAGACGGCGTGAGTATGTTCGAGCCAATCCATGGAAGCGCGCCAAAGTATACGGGGCAAAACAAAATAAATCCAATTGCAACGATAGCCGCAGGTGCTATGATGCTGGAAATACTCGGTGAGGATAAAGCGTCACAGGCAGTAGATGATGCAATAAAGAAAGTGTTGGCATCGGGTAAGATAAAAGATATGGGCGCTGGAAAAATGGGAATGACTACTTCTGAAGCAGGAGACCTGATTGCCAGCAAGGTGTAAGGTGTGTGGTGGTAGCCGCAGGCTTTAGCCTGCGTGGACAGGACATTATGGCAAAGAATTACAGGTGCGCAGTTGTTGGTGCTACAGGGGCAGTTGGCAGGGAAATGGTGCGCATGTTAGAGGAGCGGAACTTTCCTGTCAGTGAGTTACGCCTGTTTGCTTCAGAGCGGTCAGAGGGTAAGGCCCTTGGTTTCCGCGGCAAAGATGTGCCTGTAGAAGTACTAAAGGAAGATTCATTTGAGGGGCAGGGAATCGAGTTTCTGCTTTTTTCTGCTGGTTCTAAAATAAGCAAGGAATATGCGCCGAGGGCAGTTGCTGCCGGCGGAGTCGTTATTGATAACTCTAGCGCGTGGCGTATGGATAAAGACGTACCACTTGTGGTACCTGAAGTAAACGCAGATGCTCTCGGAGCAGGAAAGCGGTTGATTGCAAATCCTAATTGCTCCACCATACAAATGGTGCAGGTATTATCACCTCTACATAAACGTGCAAGAATAAAGAGAGTAGTTGTAGCTACTTATCAGGCGGTCTCGGGCGCAGGACAGAAAGCAGTGCAGGAATTGGACGCCCAGATACGTGCGTTCGTAGATGGGAATAAGCCGCCACGGCCATTCGTATTCCCTCATCAGATAGCGTTCAATTGCATTCCACAGATAGATGTGTTCCTCGAAAATGGCTATACGAGGGAAGAAATAAAAATGGTAAATGAGACAAGGAAAATTATGGGCGAACCGGAAATGGCGCTTACCGCAACCTGTGTTAGAGTGCCGGTATATTGCGGACATTCTGAAGCGGTGAATATAGAATTTGAAAAGGAACTAACGGCAGAAGGTGCGCGGGATATACTTTCCAGGACACCAGGGGTTGCCGTAGTCGATGATACAAATGCGCTGAAGTATCCAATGGCAATTGATGCAGCTGGACGAGCGGAGACGTTCGTTGGCCGCATAAGGCGTGATGGCTCAGTAAAATATGGGCTGAATCTATGGGTTGTCAGCGATAATCTTCTTAAAGGTGCTGCGCTTAATGCAGTGCAAATTGCCGAGGAAATAGTGCGCCGTAACCTATCGTAACTGTCGTAAAGCATGGGCACAGAAAATGACCTTTCCTTTCCACACTCTCTTTTTGCTCGTAGTTATAGTTTGCACTTTTCTTTGTAACCTTCCGGTTCAACAGGCCATCATTATTCTTATAATCTTACTGGTAGCTGTATCAGCGCGTTTACAATGGCGCAGGTTGATGAGATATTTGATTCCTGTTTTGTGGCTTATTGTTTTCACAGTCGGGCTGAACTTAATACCCGCAATCAGGCGGTGGAATTCATGGCAGGAGCCGGTAAATTTATGCTTGAGGATAATTGCAATTGCACTTGGTGCAGGCGTATTTAACCTTACGACTTCGCCAGAAAGAGCAACCAGAGAACTTACAGGTTTGTTGGGATGGTTAAGGTTTCTCGGTTGCCCTACACAGAGGTGGTTTCGGATTCTGGAGAGAATTCAGGCAGCTGTCCCGGTAGTCGTAGAGAAAATCGGTCACGGAGTCAAACCAGGAAAGAATTTCAGGAAACGGGCAGCAGATACCATAATTGATATAGTGGAGAAGGCGGAGCGAAGCAATGGCGACGCGTAGAATTGCGGTTACTTTGTGTTACGATGGCACTGACTATTGTGGCTGGCAGAAGCAGGGTGGGCGTCGTGGCGTTGGTGAGGGCGATGGCGCGCGGAAAGGTCGTCCGCAAGCAATACAGGAAGCTCTCGAGGATGCGGTGGAAAAGATATTCAGGGAACGCGTTAAGGTAACCGGCGCATCCCGGACAGACGCAGGCGTGCACGCTCTGGGTTATGTTGCACACTTTGATGTCCGCGCCGTCAGGCCAGAAACCGGGCGCGTGCCTGTTGCGTTGAATAGTGTCCTGCCATCCAGCATCCGTATCCTTTCGGCACGCGATGTCTCCCGGGATTTCAGCGCCCGCTTCTCCGCGCGCAGTAAACATTACCGGTACATTATAGAGAACGCCACGACGCCCACCCCTTTCTTGAATCATTACGCCTGGCATATCCGTTCGTCTCTTAATCTGAGTGCAATGAAAAAAGCAGCGCAATTTCTCAAAGGAAAGCACGATTGGACGTCGTTTGCCGCTTCCCAGGATGAACGGAAAAATCATATATGCAGAGTTTCCCGGCTTAGTGTCAGAGCACTAATCAGCGATAAACTCATGCTGCCGGTGATGCCGGAACCAGTGCAAGATTCGGCCTTAAAATATAAAGGTATTGTTATTATAGAAGTAGAGGCAGACTTTTTTCTTTATCATATGGTACGTAATATCGTCGGTACTCTGGTAGAAGTTGGTCTCGGGAGAATTCCACCTTTTAGGGTGAGAACAATTCTGTCTTCAAAAGACAGGCGCGCTGCCGGACCGACCGCACCGCCGCACGGCTTGTATCTGGTGTCCTGCCACATGAAATACGACAGCTGAGCGTGCTGATTGACCATATATGGATTTGGTGATATAATATGTTTTACAAAGAGACGGTAGAGAATAGGGGGTTGCGAAAATGACAGAGCCGAAATATCCGGAGAATAAGCCCGTACGTCTTACGAGACTGGTTTTCTGTCCCATAATTCAGAACCTTATACCACGGGCATTCGCCGTGTTCTGTACGTTGTGCACACGAGAAGAAGCGGAATCAGGTGCGCGTGATGTTGAAACGCGCAGACAGTCAGAAGAAAGAAGGATTATACGTGGAGAAATAGAAACAGAACGGCGCAAAGACAAGAACCGGCGTGTGATGGAGGTAGAAGTTTGCCGTGGCCCTGGTTCAGTTAAAGCAGGACGCCCTGAACAGACAGAAGAAGTAGAGATAGCACTTGGCACATTACTTATGAAACACATTTATCAAGGCAAACCAGTAGAAGAACTTATAATTGAGAATATAAAAAAACAGAGACAGGAGGGTAAACGATGATTAAAATTTCTCCTTTTAAGGCGTATCGCTATAACCCCGAGAAAGTTTCCAACATTGAATCCGTCGTGGCGCCGCCATATGACATTATTTCCCCGCAAGAAAGAGACGAACTTTATAGCAGACATTCGTATAACATTATACGTGTAATACTTGGCAAGGAGCATTTAGACGATAGTGAAAGTAACAATAAATATACCCGTGCGCGGGATTTTCTCAACCTGTGGGTTTCAGAAGGAATCGTTGTTCAGGATAAAACCCCCGCAGTATACGTTCTATCCCAGAAATTTTTTGTTGGAGCCCAGGGGTATCAGGAACGCACAGGTTTTATTTGTTTACTCGATGTCAATGCCAGTGATGTGATTCCACACGAACAAACGCGTCCAGAGCCGAAAGTGGACCGGCTCAATCTTATTAAGCAATGCCGTGCTCACTTCAGCCCGATTTTTCTTCTGTATCAGGAGAAAAACAATGCGCCTGTTATAGAGAAGCTACTCACAGAGATAAAAACGAGCCGGACACCTGACACTGAATTCCGGGATTTGTCAGGGATAGACCAAATGCTGTGGAAGATTACTGATGAAAATATAATCGCGCAGGCCGTCAACGTTATGAATGAATCCACGGCGCTTATTGCCGACGGCCACCATCGGTTTGCAGTAGCAAAACAATTTTCAGTCAGTTCCGGCTATCCGTACATAATGACTTATTTTGCGCCTGCATCTGACGAAAATATTTGCATTCTGCCCACACACAGACACGTCAAGACGGAAATGGTAAATCGGGAAAATATGGCGCAGATGTTTAGCCAGGAGGAAATGAGCCAGGATGAAATTGTCGCATCAGTTGGTAAACAAGGGGGCGATTTCCTGGCTGTCTGGGATGAACAGGATGGCTGGCGGCAGCTGGAACCACTTACAGGGGTTGTCGAACCAGGAGAGTTGAACGTAGCGTGGTTGCATCGCCTGCTTTTACCTGGAGTGGAACCTAAAAACATTGATTTCATTCAGGGGATTGATTTTGTTACCAAGGCCGCGCGTGAACGCGGTGGTTGTGCATTTGTATTGAACCCGCCAAGTGCTAAACAGGTAATGGATACGGTAACTCATGGCAAAATGATGCCGCTTAAAAGTACGTATTTCCACCCAAAACTCTTGTCCGGCTTTGTCATGAACAAATTCTAATGAAGAAATCCAGAGAAATTATTCTGATTGGACTTATACTTTTGCTGAGCATCCCTTCACTAAATGCTATCGTTAGTACGAATACGTTTTCTGAAGAGGCAATTGCACACTATCTCGCAGCGGACCGGCTGCTTCGGCAGGGTGAATTGGAATTAGCTCAGTATGAGGTAGAATCAGCGGTTGAACTGGATACCACGTCAGTATATCTCTGGCGTAAGCTGATGGAGTTTTCCTATTTGCGCGGTGATTACGCAAGGAGTGAAGAAGCAGCACAAGAGATATTACGGATAGGAGGTAACGATACCGAAACACTTGAAAGCCTCGCTACTCTGTATCTTGAGCAGGGAGAACTGCAGGTGGCAGCTTCTACTTACTTGAGGATAATTTCTATTGAGCCAAAAAACGTTAAAGCGTACCTCAATCTTGCAAGAGTTTATATTTCAATGGATGAGCAAGACAGAGCTATAAGTACTTTAAAACATTGTCTTTCCATAGAGCCAAAGAATATAGTCGTGCATCTTTCCATGGGGCTGATATATGAGGCGCAGGATAGCAAATCAGAAGCAGAAAAAGTTTATATAGAAGCTGCACGGCTTGCACCGGATAATTCTGAAGTTGCTGCACGGCTCGGTTCCCTATACTGGAGACAGAAGGATTTGCCAAAGGCCAGAAAGTGGCTTGAAAAAGCCGTTGAATTGGACCGCCAGGATATGGAAAGTTTATATAACCTGGCGCTTCTTGCAGAAGAACAGCAGGAGTGGGACGGGGCGATTGAATATTTTGGGCGTCTTTTATCAATCATGGAAGCAGAATCAACTACAAACTGGGATATCTACATCCATCTTGGTTTTGATTATGTAGAGAAAGGTGAACTTGAAGAAGCGGCTTCTCATTTAAAGCGCGCAACAGAAATCGCACCAGACGAACCATACGGTTGGTATCTCCTTGGGCTTGTAGAGGAAGACCAAAAGAAATACAACGAAGCAAGTCGGTCATTTAAAAAAGTCGTTGAACTTAAACATGATGATGCGAATGCGCATTTCCATCTTGGAGTATGCCTGGACCAGCTTGGTAAAACAAAAGAAGCGTGGGCAGAATTTGAGCATGCAATACGGATTGACGAGAAACATGCTCAAGCATTGAACTATCTCGGATATTCCTGGGCGGAGCGTGGCATAAACCTTGAACGTGCAGAGGAATTGATAAAACGTGCACTCCTTATAGATGCGGAAAACCCGGCATATATTGACAGCATGGGATGGGTGTATTACCAACAGAAAAAATACGACCAGGCAAGATTGCTTCTTGAGAAGGCATCGAAGTCGACTGCAGATGCTATTATTTTTGAACATCTTGGAGATACGTACCTAAAATTGGGTAAACGTAAACAAGCGGTTAGTATGTATAGAAAAGCCCTTTCGTTATCACCGGATAACCAGAAACTCAAAGCAAAGATAAAACAAGCAAGATGACCCTCAGGGCGCCAGCTAAGATAAATCTCTACCTCAGAGTGCTAAAGAAACGTCCGGATGGCAAGCACACTGTAGAGACAATACTTCAGACAATTGCACTGTACGATACCATTACCTTTCGCCGTCTTGCTGATTCACGTATAGCTGTTTCCTGCCGCCCGCCACTCAAGAACACTCCTGTTTACGATAATCTCTGTTTCAAGGCAGCATATCTTCTGCGTTCTGCCGTTAGCCGCAAGAACCCCGGTATTTCTATTTCTATTGCAAAGAATATCCCTGTTGGTGCGGGTTTCGGTGGCGGTTCCTCAGATGCAGCAACTACCCTGGTTGGTTTAAATAAATTTTGGGGTCTGGGGCTAGAGAAGCGCAAGTTAGTTTCAATAGCGAAAAAACTGGGCGCGGACGTACCATTCTTTTTATATTGTGGGACAGCAATCGGGACTGGCGCAGGAGAAAATATTAGAAAAATAGCATGTCTTCCAGGAATGTGGATAGTCCTTGCCGTTCCGCCTTACAATTTAAGTACCCAGGGGGTTTACGATACGCTCGACCATTTGCGTGCAAGGCAGCGCTTGACACGAACGAAAAAGTCCACTACAATACTTGCAGCGCTTAGCGCTCTCAAAAATTTGCATGGCGGGATTTTGAGAAATGATTTGCGGCCTGCATGCCTTGAGATTTACCCTCTAGTTGCACGGCTTGAGGGAGAGCTTGGAAAAACTTCAAACGTAGGAGTCGGCATTACAGGCAGCGGACCGGGCTGTTTCGCTCTTTTTCCAGACAGAAAAGCAGCTGATGCTGCACGGCGTGAGATTGCCGGTAAGTTTCCGGGAATATGGACCAGAACGGTACACACATTGTAGACATTAGGAGTTCTACATCCGGGTAAGAAGGAGGGGAAAGCAATGGAAATCACCGATGTGAGAATCTATCTGCGGAATGAGGAAAAGTTGAAGGCGTACGTGACAATCACCTTTGACGACTGCTTCGTTATCAGGAACCTGAAAATCATCAAAGGTAACAAGGGTATGTTTGTCGCTATGCCGTCTCGCACGGCACCTGATGGGAAACGTTTTGACATAGTGCATCCAATAACACAGGAGATGCGCGGCAAACTGGAAGAGAAAATTCTTGGAGAGTACGAAAAACAGGTGCAGGATATGGCAAAGGATGCGCAGACACCGTTGCGGCCTGCTGGTTCTTTAACGCCCGAAACAGCCAGTGAGTCGCCGGTTCCCGCAAATTCTGCAAATCCCACAAATCTCACAAATGAGGAACCGCCTGCATCTTCCCCCAAATCTGACAAATCTGGCAAGCCGCCGATTGTCTGAGAGAGGCCTGGCAATTTCTTCTATTCTGGGGTGGTGTAACTGGTAACACAGAGGACTTTGGATCCTCCATTCTAGGTTCGAGTCCTAGCCCCAGAGCTTTTCCTGCCGGTTCTGTCTGCTCATGCAGATAGAACTAGATATATTGCTCCGAGAATAACCAATACTCCGCATATCTTTTTTAGTAAACTCACGCCTTTTGATTTCTCATTCCAGTTTAAGTATCGCTGAACTATTTCCGTAAATGTCCCAGCAAAAATAATTACCGAACAATGGCCTATTCCGTAAATAAAAAGTAGTGCTATCCCGTATAAGAATTGAGTTGTTGCTATTTTAAAAGTAATACCAAGTATAGGTGCCATATAAGCAAAGGTGCAGGGGCCGAGTGCAATGCCAAAAACAAGACCAAGTACGAAAGCGGTTAATAACCCCTTTTTCCTGAAAGCAGGCTGGCTTGACTTCTCAATAAAAGAGAGGGGGATAATTCCCAGAAGATTAAGGCCTACGATAAAGAAAACTACGGCAACAACATAATTTCCGTAGGGACCTATATCACCAATCATCCGGCCCATAAGTCCCGTAATGAACCCGATGGCGGCTATAGTAATTAAAATCCCCAGGGAAAAAAGTGCCGCTAACCAGAAAGCTCTTTTTGTAGATATTTTACCCTGACCACCGATAAAACCTACAATTAAAGGGATGCTGGCCAGATGACAAGGGCTCAGTAAGATACTCAATACTCCCCAGATAAAAGCAGCAGTCAGAGCGATGGCGGGGGTTGATTGTATGAAATGAGATAACCACTCAAATATACTTTCCACTACATTAGGGCTCCTGTTTATTTAACGCCTGTATTTCCAGAACTTTTATAAGCTCATCCTTTGGAAAATACCCCTCGTGCCTGAAGTATTCATTTCCATCTTTGTCAAGAAAAACCTGTGTTGGAATTACCCTTATGCCGAACTTTCTGGCATAAGGTTTTCCTTCCTGAGTCCAGACGTCATAAAAGAGCACTTTTACCTGACCTTTATATTCATTTTCAATTTCCTCCATAATCGGCTGCATCATTCTGCAAGGAACGCATTTAACGGAACCAAGCTCTATAAAAGTAACTTTGATTTCCGGTTTATTTTCTGTTTTTTTCTCTGGTTGTTCCTCGGTGGCCTGTTTTTGCACCGGGATTTCCTTTTTTCCGGTGTTAGTCTCAGGTGAAACGGCCTTGATGTCAGGCTTGTTCGCTTCAGTGGCTCTTTCTTCATTCTTTGCGCAGCTGATGCACATAGCAAAAACCAGTATCAATATGCCGATACGACTAATATTACGCATTTTGCCCCCCGGAATTTTTCTAACCACAACAAGAGCAACCAGGTTCCTTCTTAGGTTTTTGTTCAGTGGTTTTACTTGTTTCTTTTTGACTAATCCATTTCTTAATTTCATCTTTGGCTGGGATATTGCCTTGAGATTTAACTTCACCGTCTATTGCAAGTGCAGGTGTTATCATTACGCCATAGTTCATTATGTCGTTGATATTCGTTACTTTTTCAATTTTTGCGTTTACACCGGACTCGTTAACAGCTTCGGTTACAATCTCGGTCAACGTCTTACACTTCGGACAGCCAGTACCCAAAATCTCAACCTTCATGTTTTTATCCCCCTTGCGTTTTTTGCTATCTGCTTTATCTCATCCATACCAGGAAAACTTATTGCTTCCTGGTCGCATATCCTGCTGCAGGCAACGCAGCCAATAACACAGTTATAAGGATTTACTACTTTAGGCCGATTATTTTCATTATCCCATTCATAGACCCCGTGGGGGCAATGGTTAAGACATTGCTGGCACCCGGTGCATTTTTCATAGTCGATTCTTGGATACCACGGTATTTTTTCCCTCGGAATATCATCAAAAGCCACAGGAATTATCCTCTTTCTTTTTGAATCGCTTCTGCTACTTTTTTCTTTGCCTCATCAGTTGAAAGGTTTCGTAAATCAATCGCAATTACCTGTTTATCGAAATCTACGCCTGCCTCAACAAATGCATCCTTGAACATTTTCCGTTGCATTTTCGGGTCACAAGCACCAATTACATAAGTAACCTCCGGTTTTACCCAATCCTTGATGAACCTGTCTCCGTCATCTACGCATAGTTGCGGGTGGACAATTGCATACTCTACATCAAGTTCCATCCTTACGTAGTTGATGAGTTTCCACAACTCAAGTTTTTGGAACCCCGGGCATTCGCCCGTGCAAATACACATCAAAAATCTTACTTTTCCTTCCATCTGCAGCCTCCTTGTTTTTGTCTCACGTTTTCTCTCTTGCACTTTGCTAAGTTTTGCATGTCTGATTTGGACAACTTTAATTTATCTTTCACGGTCTGGATGATTTTGTCCTTTTGTAATTCGGGGCTTGTTGAGTATATAATCCATTTTCCCTGTCTGTACTTACATAGAAGCCCGGTATCCTTGAGAATTCTTAAACTGTGCGAAATTCTTGATTGTTCCATTTTCAAAATACTTACAAGCTCACAAACACACATTTCTTGTTTTGTGAGAAGCAAATAGATACGCAATCTTGTTTCGTCTGCCAGCGCCCGAAATATATCTATGGTTTTTTTCATAACAAACACCCCTCCTGTTACTGTTGTATGAACGTATTAACATATCTTCATATGTTTGTCAAGTACTTTCTGGTTTAGGTGATGTGTGTGGCGGCGCATTTGACTTTGCCTCTGTGCCGTAGTATAATTTTGACGTTATGCATAGCAGAGATATACTTGCAGTGGTGGTTCTTGCGGCAGGAGAGGGGACAAGGATGAAAAGCAGACGGCTTAAGGTTCTGTTTGGTATCCTTGGCAGGAGTATGCTTGGCTGGGTGCTTGAAGCACAGGCACCGTTGAAGGCCGACCGGGTGGTTGTCGTAGCTGGCCACGCTAAAGAAAAGATTGGAAACGAAGTTCGGCGGCTTGGGTACAGGGAGGTCAGAATAGTAATCCAGAAGCGGCTGGTTGGGTCTGGTGATGCCGTCCTTTCTGCAAGGGACGCTTTACGTGGTTTTCAGGGGACAGTGCTTGTTTTGCCAGGTGACTGCCCGATGATAACGACCGCAACACTGAAACGCTTAATTCGCGTACATAGAAATTCAGGAAATGCGGCTACTGTTCTTTCTGCAATCGTTGATGACCCGTTCGGTTATGGAAGGATAAAGAAATCTGGCAATTCCATAAGTATCATAGAAGAGAAAGATGCAACTCCCGGCGAGAGAAAAATTCATAAAGTCAATAGTGGAATATATTGTTTTAATGCAGATGAACTATTTCGTGCACTTAAGAAAGTTAAACCAGATAACAAGAAACATGAATATTATTTGACAGACGTTATAGGAATCATTTCTAATTCAGGTAAAAAGACCGGCGTGGTTTGTACATCAGATTCTTTTGAGATTACCGGAATAAATGACCGTGCAGAACTTGCGAGAGTAACTAAAATTGCAAACGAGAGGAATTTGGACAGAACACCAAAGGAGATGGAAGATGGCTGATGAATTGAAAATACTATCTGGTAGGGCGCATCCACAACTTGCGCAGAAGATTGCAGAGTACCGTCATATCCCATTGGGACATTGTTCGCTTGCGAGTTTTGCAGATGGAGAATGCAACGTATCTATTGAAGAGAACGTACGCGGGACGGACTGTTTCATAGTTCAGCCAACCTGCCCGCCAGTGAATGACAACCTTATGGAACTGTTAACAATAACAGATGCCTTGAGGCGCGCATCGGCGAGACGCATCACAGCCGTTCTTTCCTATTACGGATACGCAAGACAGGACAGGAAAGTCGAACCTCGTGTGCCGATAACCGCGCGGCTGGTCGCGGACCTTATTACTGCTGCAGGAGTAAACAGGGTATTGGCAATAGACCTACATACAGGGCAGATTCAGGGCTTTTTTAACATTCCTGTTGATAATCTGTTTGCTACGCCGGTGCTTCTGCCATATTTCCAGGAACGTGCTCGTGGAGGCGAACTGGTCGTTATCTCACCTGACCCTGGTGGTGTTGAGCGCGCACGCGCATTTGCTAAACGTCTCGATGCAAATATCGCTATAGCAGATAAGAGACGTCCTCATGCAAATGAAAGCGTGGTGATGCACATAGTTGGTGACGTTAAAGGGAAACAGTCGCTTATAGTTGACGATATCGTTGATACAGCAGGAACGCTTGCCGGGGTTAGCGAAGCGTTGAAGGATGCAGGTGCAACGCATATTTATGCTTGTGCTACTCATGGACTGCTTTCAGGAGATGCAGGGCAACGGATAATGGCTTCTCCTATAGAAGAATTAGTCGTAACGGATTCTATAGCTATCCCGAAAGAAAAGGTGTTCCCGAAACTCAAAATTCTCTCTGTCGCAGAACTTCTTGGCGAGGCAATCTTAAGGATACATAATGAGACGTCTGTCAGCAATTTATTTGTGTAATAAGATTTATAGAGTAGATATGGAGGATAAGATATGGTTACTAAAACAGTAAGCGGTAAGGAACAGCTTAAACCTGTAATTGATACAGAACCGAGGGGTCTTGGCAGGCATTCCGAACTTACAAGCTTGAGGGAAAAAGACAGGATTCCTGTGGTGGTGTATGGATTGGGTAAGGAGCCCGTGTGCTTAAGCATAGATGCACGGCAGTATGAGAAAAGAGCTATGCATACCCACAGCGAGCATAGTATTCTGGAACTGAAAATTGGGGAGCACGAGGAACCAGTTGTCATTAAAGAAGTGCAAATCAACCCGGTAAAGAACCGTATAATCCACATTGATTTTCACCGTATTTCTTTACAAAAGAAAATTGAGCTCGACGTTCCGGTTGTACTGGTTGGAGAGGCAACTGGCGCAAAACAAGGTGGAACAGTCCAGCATCAGTTGCGTAAATTGAAAGTCAGAGGACTTCCAGACAAGATTCCGCACGAGGTTCAAATTGATATAAGTGCACTTCAGATAGGAGAAGGTATTTCAGCTGGTCAGGTTGTCTTACCCGGCGGTTTGGAGTTATTGACTCCGGCAGAAGAACTTGTCGTTCATGTGTTACACCCGACGAAAGTAAAAGAGGTGGCACCAGAGGCTGAGGTAGCAGAAGCAGAAGCCGGACCAGAAGAACCTGAGGTTATCACGAAGGGGAAGAAAAAAGAAGAAGAGGCAGAAGCAGAAGCAGAAACTGGTGCAGTATCTGAGCAGAAGGGAGCTAAACCAGAAAGCGGGCAGCCGGCCGGTGGTAAGAGTGATTCCGGCAAAGGCAAGTGAACGTTACAGCCCTTAAGTCAACCCCTAAACTTATTGTAGGATTAGGGAATCCCGGAAGGAGATATTCCAGGACACGTCACAATTTGGGTTTCCTGGTAGTTGACGAGCTTGCACATCGCTGGGGATTGAGATTCAGGCGTAAATTAAGGAATGGGGCGGCAACGGCGGGTGGCGGGCCGTATAAAGTAGTGCTCGCGAAGCCGCTGAAATTTATGAACCTGAGTGGCCCGCCAGTGCGCCAGGTGGCGCGGCGGCTGGGGCGACTGGAGCCCACGGAGATTCTTGTCGTGGTGGATGATCTGGATTTACCTTCAGGCGTTTTGAGATTAAGGTATCGCGGTTCGTCAAGTGGCCACCGTGGGCTCCAGTCGGTCGCCAGCACGCTTGGCACGACCGATTTCCCACGGCTGCGTATCGGCATTGGCCCCTGTCCGCCAGATGCAGACCCGGCAGAGTTCGTGCTGGCGGCCTTCGCTCCAGTGGAGCACGCCCCAGCCGCCGTCCGCCGCGCCGCCTCCTGTATAGAGTACATGCTTGAGAACGGTATAGAGAAAACTATGGAAAAATTTAACAAAATATGACGGCAAATTCAGAAACCCGGGGAAACAATCAATCTGGGAAACATCATCCTTCTCCTGACGGTAGGTTCCTTAAAGGCATACGTGCTGCTGGTGCTTCTTTCCGCCGTGATTTTCTGACAGGTATTGTCGTCATAATTCCAATTGGCTTAACAGTTGTTATTGTTTGGTTCATCTTCAAATGGGTGGCAGGTATTCTCCTCCCGTTACTTGTAGGCATTCCGGTTCTAAATACGTGGCCTGTCAATCTTGTGCGGCTTGTAAGTTTCATTGTTACACTGGTTATTGTCTGGGTCGCAGGACTTCTTTATAGAAACCTTCTAGGCCGTGGTATGCTCAAGTGGTTTGAAAACCTGATTAGCAAAGTGCCTTTAGTCAACAACATTTACAAAGCACTTCGTCAGGTAACAAGTTCCGTTCTTCTTCAGAAACGTTCTTATTCAGAAGTAGTACTGGTTGAGTATCCACGGCGTGGTTCGTGGAGTGTGGGGTTCGTTACGAGTCCTTACCGCTGGCGTCTTGGTGGCGCTCAAGGGAAACAATGGAAAGGTGTCGGGCTCTATGTTCCTACGATGCCAAATCCGACGTCAGGTTACTATATAGTTGTACCTGAGTCCGACATTGTGAAACTGGACATAAGCATTGAGGAAGCAATGCGGCTTATTGTATCTGGTGGAATCATTGTGCCAGATGAACACGCTGGAGAAGCTGCATCAGAACAATAATTAAGAATTTATCTCCTGTCTCACTCTTGCTATTACATGGTATGTTGTATATAATTAATTAGAGCTAGTCCGTCGTGGAGGATTTTAGAGGCCGTAATGAGAAGAATTATTATCACAATAGCATGGTCTGTATTGTTTGTTACCGGTATTGCATTTGCTGCTGCGGATGATGACGCCGGCACTGCAAGTGCAACGTTTTTGAAACTCGGTCAGGGCGCAAGGCCAAGCGCAATGGGTGAAGCATTCACTGCGGTAGCGAGCGAGGCGGATGCTAGTTATTGGAATCCTGCAGGCCTTTCAAAAGTAGAGGGGTTTGAGCTTGCCACATTATACAATACGTGGATCGCTGACATTAATTATGGATATGCGAGCATTGCCTGCCCAGTGGCAGGTGTCGGCACATTTGCTGGTAGCATGATTTATCTTGATGCTGGCAAGATTCCAGTTACTGATAGCAACGGAACCGAAACAGGTGGCGTGGTAAGGCCAACTTCAATTGCTGGTTCACTCTCTTTCAGCCGGGATTTTTCTGGTCTGGTGTCTTTTATTCCTGATTTGTCTCTTGGGATTTCAGTAAAGTATATCCGTGAGGTCCTTGGAGATGGTCAGACGGACTATCCTGGGACTGCTTTTGCTTGTGACTTCGGGGTTCTAACAGGTGGGTATTTCAAGACAGGGCAGGTAGGGCTTGATAGCATAAAAGCAGGATTTTCAGTCCAGAACCTTGGTACAAAGATGAAGTTTGATGCAGCAGAGGAACCGCTCCCGGTAGTGTTGCGTTTTGGCATTGCAAGCGATGTATGGTCTCAAGCAGAAAACCACAAAGTTACTGTGGCGGTTGATGGGGTTATGCCATCAGATAATACTGCACAGGCAAATGCCGGCATAGAATACTGGTACCATAATACGTTTGCCGTTCGTGCAGGATACCGTGGGCTTGGCGCTCCAAACAATAGTGCTATAGGTGGTTTGGCAGGTTTGACTGTCGGTACCGGACTAAAAATCAGAGGTATTGGCATAGATTTTGCCTGGGTGCCAATGGGCGATATCACTGCGAATACGTTCCGTGGTGGAATAGTATTTAACCTGGCTGAATTCTCAAAGGGTGCCAATGGGCGGTCTCACCGGAAAGATGCTCCATGGTGAGAATAGCGCGTGGCCTTACTAAATTCTCATAGTGGTAAATAGAATCTCCTTCATTTTCCCGTGTAATTTTGCTTGACTTTCACCTGCCAGTTGGATATAATTTTACTTACCTATTTTTGGTAGACACTATATTTATTGCCGATGTAGCTCAATGGTAGAGCGACTGCTTTGTAAGCAGTAGGTTTTGGAGGTTCGAGTCCTCTCATCGGCTAAAGAAATTTTGTGAACAATAAGAGAATTGTGGGTAGGTGGCGGAGTGGCTAATCGCACGAGCCTGTAAAGTTCGCGCCCGTTAGGGCTACGGAGGTTCGAATCCTTCCCTGCCCACGTAATGCCCGACGGCATTTGCGGGTGTAGCTCAGTGGTAGAGCACCAGCCTTCCAAGCTGGCCATGCGAGTTCGATTCTCGTCACCCGCTTAAAGCAGCGGAGCGACGCTGAGGGCGATTCTCGTCACCCGCTTAAAGCAGCGTGATTTTTTGCCCGTGTAGCTCAGTTGGTAGAGCGCATCCTTGGTAAGGATGAGGTTCGGCGGTTCAAGTCCGCTCGCGGGCTTCCAAAGGAAGAATTGTAATTCCAGGGAGGTAGAAAATGGCTAGAGAGAAATTCGTAAGGAGCAAGCCACACTTAAACATCGGCACGATTGGGCATGTGGACCATGGCAAGACGACCCTGACATCAGCAATACTTTTGTATTTAA
>Ga0066637_10000313_pt1 | contig 28770 bp, 33 predicted proteins | sample CryGeyCG2014_020_FD_62737 | JGI IMG/M metagenome (GOLD analysis project Ga0066637, IMG submission 62737) | Groundwater microbial communities from aquifer - Crystal Geyser CG08_land_8/20/14_0.20 | ecosystem: Environmental > Aquatic > Deep subsurface > Groundwater | place: USA: Utah: Grand County...
GTACGAAAGCGCGGGTCCGCCGTCGAGCATCCCCGCAGTTGAGACGATTACGCAGGGCTTCTTCGAGATGCGCCTGCGCATCTCCCTGTCATCCACGAGCGTCGTGCGCTCCATCGCGGAGAAAAGCGCCTTTGAGCTCCGGCAGTACGACGGGAAGTCGCACGCGATTTGCGAAACCGTCTTGCCCATGCCGTCGAGGTAGACGGGCGCACGGACGCGGGCGGCAAGCACCTGTAGGATTTCCTGCGTTCTTCCGACGGCGAAGCAGGGCACGAGAACTGTGAGGTTCTCGGCAATCGCGTCGTTAACCGCGTCGGCGAACTGCTTTTCCAACTCCTCGCGGGGGGGATGGGTACGCTGGGCATAAGTGCTTTCGGTGACGAGTACGTCCACGTCCTCCTGCGGCGGCTTCGCGCCGTCATGCATGCGCGTCGGCGTCGTCTTGAAGTCGCCCGTATAGAGCAGGGTTTTCTTGTTTCGTATGAGCGCCTGCGCGCTGCCGAGGATGTGCCCCGCGTCCAAAAAGCGCAGAGTTGTTCCGTCGAAGAACTGGTAGTCGGAGTCGTAGGACAGCGCGGTCAAACGCTTGTTCATCCGCTTAACGTGCTGGGAGGAATAGGGAAGCGGAACGCGATTTTGCAGCGCCACTTTTTCCGAGTCTGCGAGCAAAAGATTCATCACGGGGATGGTGGGGAACGTCATGAACGCGGGAATGTCGTGGTGCTTGTACAGCGCGGGAAGCGCGCCGGAATGGTCCATGTGCGCGTGCGTTATCACCGCCGCGTCCGCCTGGTGCTGCTCGAGGTTCGGCGCCAGGTTCCCGTCGTGGATGCGGATGCCGACGTCGAGGAACAGGCGCACCTCGCCAGCCTGAAGCCAAAAGCAACTCTTTCCGACCTCGTTGCAGGCGCCGAGGAAGCACAGGTTCATTGCCGCTCCCGCTGAACCACCGCCTTAATCCCGTCCACGCATTCGGGGTTTATCAGCGTGGTCAGGTCGCCGAGCTTCTCTTCCCCTCGCACGATGCCCCGCAGAACCCTCCTCATTATTTTCCCGGAACGCGTTTTCGGCACGTCGTGCACGAAGTATACGCCGGAGGGCTTGGCAGTCGGGCCGATGAAGTCGGCTACGTACTTCACCAGCTCCTTCTTGAGTTCTTCGGACGCCTTCGACGCATCGCGGAGAACGACGAATGCGATGGGCACCTCGCCCTTCATGCTGTCGGGCTTCGGAACAACTGCGCATTCCATCACGAGTTCGTGACCGGCTATGGCGTTCTCCACCTCTGCCGAGGAGAGCCTGTGCCCCGCGACCTTCATCACGTCGTCAACCCTGCCCGTAATGCGTATGGCGCCGTTGCCGTTAATCTTGGCGCCGTCGCTGGTGTCGTAGGTTTCCGGACCGAATCTGGACCAGTAGGTTTCCATGTGCTTTTCCGGATTTTTGTAAACACCCTTGAGCATGCCGGGGGCGACGGGCTGCCTTTGGACTAGGAAGCCGTTCTCGCCAGGCTGTACCTCCGCGCCGTCGGCGTCCACCACCGCGTGCAATACTCCCGGGAAGCTCCTTCCCGAGACCGTCGGAACGAACGGCCCGATGCCAGGCAGCGAATTTATCAGCGCGCCGCCAGTCTCGGTCTGCCACCACGTGTCAATCACCGGGCAGTTCCTTCCGCCGATTTTTTCGAAATACCAGAGCCACGTGTCCTCGTCTATGGGCTCGCCGACAGTTCCCAGAAGCCTCAGGCTGCTCAAATCGTATTTCTTCGGCCATTCATCGCCGAATTGCACGAACATCCGTATGGCGGTAGGCGCGGTGTAAAAAACCGTAACCTTGTTCTCCTCGATTGTTTTCCAGAACCTTCCGGGATCCGGGTAGTCCGGCGCGCCCTCGAACAGCAGCATGGTCGAACCCGTAAGCAGCGGGCCGTAACAGCCGTACGTGTGCCCCGTAATCCAGCCGATGTCCGCAGTGCACCACATCACGTCGTCGTCGTGCAGGTTGAAATCCCACTTCGTCGTCCAGTACGCCTGCGCGAGGTAGCCGCCGGTGCCGTGCATTATCCCCTTCGGCTTGCCGGTTGTCCCGCTCGTGTAAAGGAGGAAAAGCAGCTCGTTGCTTTCAATTGACTCCGGCTCGCAGGAGTCGCTTGCGCCTTCCATCAGCTCGTGCCACCACGCGTCCTTTTCGGGATTCCATTTGACGTCCAACCCCGTCCTCTTGACGACTACGACCTTCTCCACCGCCGAGCCGGCCACGCCCTCGTCCGCCTTCACCTTCAGGTCGAGCGGCTTTCCGCGCCTGTAATAGCCGTCCGCGGTAACCAGCACCTTGGCGCCCCCGTCAATCAGGCGGTCGTTCAGGGACTTGCCGCTGAATGCCGAAAAGACGACGGTGTGCGGCGCCCCGAGCCTCGCGCACGCGAGTATGGCTATCGTCACTTCGGGAATCATCGGCAGGTATATCCCGACGCGGTCGCCTTTTCCGACTCCCAATTTTTTCAGGACGTTGGCGAACTTGTTCACCTGCGTCAGAAGCTCCCCGTAGGTGAACCTCTCGGTTTCCTGGTCCGTCGGCTCCGGAACCCAAATCATGGCGGTCTTGTCCTTCTTGCCGGCTTTCACGTGCCGGTCAAGGGCGTTGTAGGAGGCGTTAATGCGGCCGCCGGAAAACCACTTCAGGACTCCTGGAGAATGCTCGTAAACGCTCTCCCACCTTTTGTCCCAATGCAGTCCCTCCTCGGCAAGTTTTGCCCAGAAGGAAGCGGGATCCTTGTTAGCCTTTTCATAAATGGACGGGTCGGACACCCAGGCGCGCTTCTTCATCTCTTCGGAAGGCCAGAAAACGTTCTTCCGCTGCGCGTCTTCGATTACCAATTTCATAATACGTCCACCTCTTGAACAGATATAGCGGCGTCAACTTTATTAAACCAACGCAGAAGGCGGCGTCGGCGGCGAATCGGCTACTTTTATTAATGCGGACGGCGAAAGCAATGCGCTGATTATGGGGCGGTGATGATAATGCGCATCAAGACTGGCAGCGAGCGTTTGAAGCGGGGGTTTGCGGCCATGCAGAAGGGCGGCGTAATCATGGACGTGGTGAACGCACGGCAGGCGCGCGTCGCCGAGAAGGCGGGAGCGGTCGCGGTGATGGCGCTGCATGCGATTCCCGCGGACATACGCGCGCTCGGCGGCGTGGCGCGCATGGCGTATCCCGAGCGCATAGAGGAAATCATGAAGGCGGTGACGATTCCGGTCATGGCGAAGTGCAGGATAGGGCATTTCGCCGAGGCGCAGGTGCTGCAGGAAATCGGCGTGGACATGATAGACGAGTCCGAGGTGCTCACCCCGGCGGACAGCAGGCACATAGATAAGAAAAAATTCACGGTGCCGTTCGTCTGCGGCTGCAGGAACCTCGGCGAAGCGCTGCGCAGGATAGACGAGGGCGCCGCGATGATTCGCACTAAGGGCGAACCGGGAACCGGAAACGTCGCCGAGGCGGTGAAGCACGTGCGGGTGGTTGGTGCGGAGATTGCGGGATTGCACGGCGCGGATTGCGGGGCGAAGGCGCGCGAATACCGAGTGCCTGCAGCGCTTGTCAGGGAAACCGCCGCGTTGAGGCGGCTGCCGGTTGTGAATTTCGCAGCAGGCGGAATAGCGACGCCCGCGGACGCGTCGTTGATGATGCAGCTGGGCGTTGACGGCGTGTTCGTCGGCTCGGGGATATTCAAGTCGTCAAAGCCCGAAATAATCGCGAAGGCGATTGTCGAGGCGACCAGGGATTACGACGACCCCCGCGCTGTGCTTAAGGCGTCGCGGAACGCGGGAGTGCCGATGAAGGGCATGGGCGACGTGCCGAGCGGGGAGCGTATGCAGGAACGAAGCACATGAAGACCGTAGGCGTCCTCGGATTGCAGGGAGCGGTTTCGGAGCACGTGGATGCGCTGAAACGCGCGGGCGCACGCGGAAAATGGGTGAGGCGCGCCGACGACCTTGACCGCGTAGACGCGCTGATAATCCCCGGCGGCGAGTCTACGACAATCGGAAATCTTATGGAAACGTCGGGCGTCTTCGAGCGCGTGCGGAGGATGGCGGAGCAGGGGTTTCCGATTTACGGCACGTGCGCAGGCATGATACTGCTCGCCAAAGAAGGCGAAGCGCTCGCAAAAGGGCAGCGGCTCCTGGGGCTGATGGACGCGGCTGTTGAACGCAACGCGTTCGGCAGGCAGCGGGAGTCGTTCGAAGCGGACGTGAAAATAGAAGGCATCGGGAGGTTCCCGTGCGCGTTCATACGCGCGCCTGCGATAACAAGGGTCTGGGGGAAGTGCCGCAGCCTTGGGCGGTACGGAAAATGCACAGTCGCGGCGAGGCAGGATAATCTTTTCGCAACGGCGTTCCACCCCGAACTCACGGAAGACAGCCGCGTCCACAGATATTTTCTCGACGAGGTTTGCTAGCACTTTTTGCTCGTCGCCACCAAGCGACTCGCAAAACCTGCACTAAAAGCACTTCTTTCTCGGCTCGCTTCGCTCGCCTCCAATGGAGGGGGGATGAATCCGAGGGTTTCGGGGGAAACCTGGGTTTCCCCCAAGACGCTCAGGGAAGCGCTTTTTAATGCCGCGGGGGTGGTTTTATATATGGACGTCCTGTCGGTTCTCCAGCAGAAGTCGCGGGCAATAGACGCCAGCCTGCCGCTGTTCCTGCCGAAGCGCGGGGGCGCCGGCTGGAAGCGCGACTACATGGACATGCTGTGGGACTACAACCTGCGCGGAGGGAAGCGCCTGCGGCCGGCGCTGTGCATGCTCTCGTGCGAAGCGTGGTGGGGCAAACAGGAACAGGCGGTTCCCACCGCAGTTGCGCTCGAACTGCTCCAAAACTTCTTCCTGATTCACGACGACATGGAGGACGAGAGCCTCCTGCGCAGGGGGAAACCGTGCCTGCACCGGATTTGGGGCGTGCCATACGCAATTAATGCGGGCGATGCTACGTTCGTCAAGGTGTGGGAGACGCTGATGGCGAACCGCGGGGCGCTCGGCGACGAAAAGGCGCTGGAGATAGCCGGCGAGTTCGTAGCGCTGAGCAACAGGACGACCGAAGGGCAGATGCGCGAGATGTACTGGGTGCGCGAAAAGGAATGGGACCTGACCGAGAGGGACTACCTGGAGATGGCTGCGGAGAAGGCGGGCTATTACACGGTGGTCGCGCCGCTGAGGCTGGGCGCAATCTGCGCAGGACGCGGCGGTTTGAAGGGCAACTTCGACTCGTGGGGAATCAAGTGGGGCGTGGCGTTCCAGATTCAGGACGACCTGCTGAACGCGGTCGGCGGGAAGAAATACGGAAAGGAAATCGGCGGGGACGTCTACGAAGGAAAGCGCACGCTGCTGCTGATACACCTGATGGAGCACTGCAATTACAAGCAGAAAAAGGAAATCATGAAAATCATGAACAAACCCCGCGAAAAAAAGACGGCGAAGGAGGTAAGGTCGGTCCTCAAGGCGATGGGGGATTGCGGAAGCGTCGATTACGCGCGGAAGACGGCGAGGCGCCTGGCGGAGGAAGCAAAATCCGGTTTCGAAAAGAGCTTCGCGGACGCGAGGCGGGGCGAGGCGAAGGACGCGCTGGCCGCGCTGATTGATTACGTCATAGAGAGGGATGTCTGATGAAGGTCGTCCGCGCCAGCAAGGCGGGTTTCTGCTTCGGGGTCAAGAGAGCCGTGAAGCTGTCGGAGGAAGCGTCCAAGAAGAAGGGGCCCGTCCACACGCTCGGCCCGGTTGTGCACAACCCGCAGGCAATCGAACGGCTCGAGCACATGAGCGTAAAGGAAATAAACGAAATCAGGGAGGCCCGCAGGGGCACGGTGATAATACGCGCGCACGGCATTCCGCCGGAGGACTACAAGGTGCTCGAAAGCAAGGGCATCGAGATTGTCGACGCGACGTGCCCTTTCGTCAAAAAGGCGCAGGACTACGCGCGCATGCTCCACGACGAGGGATACGCCATTGTCATCATCGGCGAAAAGGACCACCCAGAGGTGCGCGGAATCAAGGGGCACGCGAAGGAGGCGACGGTAATCGAAACGCCCGAAGAGGCGGAACGGCTGCAGATGTGCGGCAAGATGGGCGTGGTTGTGCAAACCACGCAGGAGCAGGCGGTTGTCGGCAAGATAATCCCGATACTGTTCAACAAGACGAAGGAACTCCGCGTATTCAACACGATATGCAGCGCCACGGGCGAAAGGCAGGAGGCGGTGAAGGGGTTCGCGGGGAAGGTGGACGTCATCGTCGTCGTGGGCGGAAGGAACAGCGGGAACACGCGACGGCTGGCGCAGATTGCCGGGCGCATCGCGCCCACGTACCACATCGAAACCGCCAGGGAGCTGAAGAAGGAATGGTTCAGGGGCGCGAAAACCGTCGGCGTCGCAGCCGGCGCGAGCACGCCCGACTTCGTCATCGACGAGGTGGTGAAGAGGCTTGAAAGTTACTGAACGAGCAGACGCGAAGGTGAACCTCCTTCTCGACGCGGGCGGCGCCGAGGACTCGCCTGACGCCGCGTGCGGCGGCACTTGCCCGGCAAGGTTCCATCAGGTGGACCTGGTTTTCCAGGAAATCTCGCTACACGACGACGTCGTCGTCGAAAAGGCGGGGGATTTTTCGGTAAAATGCGCTGGAAACATCCGCAACAACACCGCGGAAAAAGCTGCGCGGCTGTTTTTCGAGAAGACGGAAATGCTCTGCTGCGCGAAAATCTCGATAACAAAGCGCATACCGGTTGCTTCTGGGCTCGGCGGTGGCAGCTCGGACGCGGCTGCGGTAATCCGCGCGCTCGACAAGCTGTACGGGACTGAACTGACGAAGGAGGAGATGATGGAGCTGGGGCGCGCCGTGGGCTCGGACGTCTGCTTCTTTCTGGAGGGGGGATGCTGCCTCGCGAGGGGCAGGGAATTCAACCTGACCAAGCTCGAGCCGAAAGCGGGATTTTACGTGCTCCTCGAAACCCCGAAGGTAAGACTCCCGGAAAAGAAAACCGCGTGGGTTTACTCCGAATACGACAAGCTGGCGAAGAAAAAGCGCTTTGACGCGGAGAAAATGGCCTACGCAGTCGAATACGGCGACGCAACAGACGTGGCGTCATTACTCGGCAATTCTCTCGAGGATGTTGTCTTGGCTGCGTTCCCAGAATGCGCAGCAGCGAAGAAGCGCATGCTGGAAAAAGGCGCGCTAGGCGCGCTCGTCAGCGGCGCGGGACCGACTGTTTTCGGAATATTCGACAAAAGAACAGCGGGCGCGTACGAAACAGTCGCCTAGTTTTTCGTCACGAGCACGACGGCGTACGCCATCACGCCCTCGCCCTTTCCGAACGCGGACAGCGTCTCGCCGGTGGTCGCGGTGATGCCGATTCTCCCGGCGGGGATGCCGAGTATTTTCGAAAGCGACGCCTGCATCTTTTCGAAAGCCGGCTCTATCCTCGGCTTCGCGCACTCGATTGAAACGGAAACGCTGGAAACGGAATAGCCCGCATCCGTCACCTTCCCGAGCGCGACCTTCGCGTACTCGCGGCTGTCCGTTATTCCGCGCCCGCACATTTCGTCCGCGTAGGAAGAAAGGGAACGTCCCCCGACTGCGGATGAAAGGGCGTTGCAGACGGCGTGAAGAACCACGTCGCCGTCGGAATTCGCCTTGAAACCTTTTTCACCGGGAAACAGGACGCCGCCGAGCATGCATTTTTTTCCTTCGCAAAAGGCGTGCGAATCGTGCCCCAACCCGACCCGGAAGTCCATCAAACCACCTCTACAAGCGATTTCACGCGGCCGTAAACCTCGCGAAGCCTGCCCTCGGCGAGTTCGCACGCCCTAGCGAGCAGCTGGTTCTGCGGCTTCAGGCTCTCCTGGATGTCCGCGAAGCGCTCGTCGAGCCCCATCACGACCCCGCCCTGCCCGACGCAGAGGTCGGCGTACGTGAGTATCTCGGCTGCGAGCGACGACGGGAGCAGGTCCTGCGGGGCGAAATCGTACTGCGACAGGTCGGTGCCGCGCAGCTTCGCCTCCTCGAACGCGGCGTTGTGCGAGAGCACCACGCGCGCGACGCCCTCCTCGTTTTTCGCCCGCAGGAAAGCTGCCGCATCAACCGCGTGCACGCCCGCCTTTTTGAGGGGCTCGGCGTAGCCGATGTCATGCAGAAGCGCGGCGACGCGCAACTCCTCGACGTCGAGCAGCTCAATCCGCTTTACCAGCGACGCCTGCGAGTATCTTCCCTTCGAAAGGTTCTCCTTGAGCTTGATGGCGGTCTCGACCGCGACGCGGGCAACCTCGAGGTCGTGCTTGTAGCGCGTCGGATTGTCGCCAAGGCATTGTTTCAGGAGGTGCATGGCGTCGTCGTATGACAGGCGCGTCTTGGTCATGCGCCTGCGCAGCACCTCCTCCGCGAACACTATGTCCTCGAGCGTCGTAATCTTTATGTTTTCGTAACTGCCCTCGACGATTTTCACTGGCACGCCTATGCGCTCCACCAGCTGCACGTCGTCGGTGCCGTAGAACTTTTCCGCAAGCGCCTTCTCGAACGCCTTCATGGCGAGGTCGTACCTGATGCACTGGGGCGTCTGCACCGCCCAGAGCGCGGCGCGCACGGGCGTTTCCTGCACGAACATGTCGGCTCCGACGCGCTTTACCGTTTCTTTGACGCGCATCCCCACGACCGCGGCGCCGGTCTCGTTCGCGGCGTTGATGCAGTCAGTAATCTCCTTCTGCGTAACGAGCGGGTTCGCGCCGTTGTGCACCGCGACGATTTCGCACTGCGGACACGCCTTCAAGCCGTTGTAGACGGAATCCTGCCGCTCCTGCCCGCCTGCGACTATCCTGCGAACCTTCTTGAAACCGAAGTCCTTCGCCATCGACTCGAAATCCGGAATCCGCTCCTCCCCGCAGACGACCACGATGTCCGTCACGAGCGGATTGTCCTCGAACGCCTGTATGGCATGGGCGGAAACCGGCTTGCCCAGCAACGGAAAAAGCTGCTTGCTGATGCCGCCGAGCCGCTTGGCTTTTCCGGACGCGGCAATAACCGCGGTTACATTCATGCGCCCCGCCTCTCCCCGAGCATCGCGTCGATTTCCGCGAACAGCGCGTCGACGATTTCTTTTTCAGGGACCTTGCGTATTACCTGCCCTTTCCTGAAAATCACGCCCACGCCGCGTCCGCCTGCGACACCCACGTCCGCCTCGCGAGCCTCGCCGGGACCGTTGACGACGCAGCCCATCACCGCGACGTGGAACGGCTCGCGGTAGCGCTGCAACCTCTCCTCGACCTCCCCGGCGATTTTGATGAGGTTGATTTCCGTGCGTCCGCACGTGGGGCACGACGTCATGACGGGCCCGCGCTCGCGCAGCCCCAAATCCTTGAGGATTTCGTATCCGACTCTGACTTCCTCGAGCGGCGACGCCGTAAGTGAAACGCGGATGGTATCGCCGACGCCTTCCATGAGAAGCGCGCCGAGCGCGATGGACGACTTGATGCTTCCGCCGAGCGTGGTGCCCGCCTCCGTCACGCCGAGGTGCAGCGGATAGTCGCACTGCTTCGCCATCAAACGATATGCGGCGACTGTTCTCGGAACGTCGTTGAACTTCAGGGAAACGACGATGTCGCGGAAATCCAAGGATTCGAGAATCCTGATGTGCCCGAAGGCGCTTTCGACTGCTGCCTCGGGAGTCGGATGCCCGTATTTTTTCAGGAGCGTGGGCTCGAGCGAGCCCGCGTTCACGCCGATGCGCATCGGGATGCCCGCGTCCTTCGCCACCTTCACGACTGCGCGCACCTTTTCCTCCCCGCCTATGTTTCCCGGATTTATGCGGAGTTTCGAAACGCCGTTGTCGATGCATTTGAGCGCGAGCTTGTAGTCGAAATGGATGTCGGAGCAGACTGGGATGGGGGAGTCACGCGCTATCAGCTTCACTGCGTCGGCGGCCTTTTCATCGGGAATGGCAACGCGAACGAGTTCGCAGCCTCTTTCGGCGAGTTGGGCGATTTGTTCAAGCGTTTTCTTCGGGTCCCGCGTGTCCGTGTTGCACATGCTCTGCACAACTACGGCAGCGCCTCCGCCGATTTTCGCGCTTCCCGCGGACACCTGCCTTGATTTACGCCTTGGAAACATGTTTCTCCGCCTCCTTTCTCGCCCAGCCGTCCGCAGCGAGAATCTCCTCGAGCGACGGCGACGCAACCGCGCGATGCGCCGCGACTACCTTCGAAACCGTCCTTGGAATGTCCATGAACCCGATTTTCTTTTGAAGGAAGGCAAAGACGGCGATTTCGTTGGCGGCATTCATCGCAGCCGGAACCGTGCCTCCTGCCTTGCCTGCGTCCAGCGCAATTCGGAAGCACGGGAAGCGTTCCTCGTCGACTTTCTCGAACGTCAGGGTCGCGACTTCCGTCAGGTCAAGGCGCTTGAGCGACGGGTTCGGCAGGCGTTCCGGGTAGGAAAGCGCGTACTGAATCGGCAGGCGCATGTCGGGCACGCCGAGCTGCGCCATCACCGACGTGTCCTCGAACTCAACGAGCGAATGAATCACGCTCTGCGGGTGAATCACCGCCTCGATGCGCTCGTAGGGCACGCCGTACAGCCAGTGCGCCTCTATTACCTCGAGCCCCTTGTTCATCAGCGTCGCGGAGTCAATCGTGATTTTTCCGCCCATCGCCCAGTTCGGATGCTTGAGCGCCTGCTCTGGCGTCGCCTTCCCCATCTGTTCGAGCGTCCAGCCGCGGAACGAGCCTCCTGAAGCGGTAATGACGATGCGCGCGATGCTTTTCCAATTCTCGCCGTGCAGGCACTGGAAAATCGCGGAGTGCTCGCTATCTATGGGCATGAGCGAGACGCCCTCCTTTTTTACGAGGGGCATGACGACGCTTCCGCCTGCGACGAGCGTCTCCTTGTTCGCGAGCGCGACGTTTTTCTTCGCCTTGATTGCGGCAACGGTGGGTTTCAGCCCGGCGGCGCCGACAATCGCGATTACGACGGTATCGCATTCGTCGGAGGACGCGAGCCTGCAAAGCCCTTCCTCGCCGTGAAGAACCTCTACCGACGGCAGCTTCTTCCGCAGCTCCTTCGCCTTTTCCTCGTCGGAGACGCAGATTGCCTTGGGCGTGAATTGCTTCGCCTGCTTTTCTATGAGTTCCACGTTGCCGCCGGCGCTGAGCCCGACGACCCTGAACCGTTCGGGGAAGCGGCTGACGACGTCCAGCGTCTGGGTGCCTATCGAACCGGTTGAACCGAGGACGCACAGGCGTTTCATTTTTCGCACAACCTTTCGATTGCCTTGAGGATTCCTTCCTTGTTCAGCCCGTACTTGGCGAGCAGGATGTCGGGCGCGCCGTGCTCGATGAACTCGTCGGGATAGCCGAGGCAGTGCGTCCTCGCCTCGGCGCCCTTCGCGGCGAGCAGCTCAAGCACCGCGCTGCCGAAACCGCCCGCAATAACGCCGTCTTCCACAGTAAGCACGCGCCCCGTCTTCTTCGCGTATTCGAGAATGAGCTTTTCATCAAGCGGCTTCAGGTATCGCGGATCGATTACCGCGACGGAATGCTTGGATTCCTTCGCAGCGGCGAGGCAGGCGTTCGCCATCACGCCGACGCCTATCGCGACGCAATCGTTGCCGTCCTTCATCAACTCCGCGGTTCCAGGCGGCAGTTCCTTGAAATCCGTCTTGAGCGGCAAGCCGGGTCCGGAGCCGCGCGGGTAGCGGACTGCCACCGGCGCGTTCGTGCGCACGGCGGTATAAAGCATGTCCTGCAGCTGCGGCTCGTTCGAGGCGGACATTATCGCGAGGTTCGGGATGGAACGGAGATAGGCGATATCGAAGACGCCGTGATGGGTGGGCCCGTCGTCGCCGACTATTCCGGCGCGGTCAATAGCGAACGTCACTGGAAGGTTCTGGAGGCAGACGTCGTGGACAACCTGGTCGTAGGCGCGCTGGAGGAACGTCGAGTATATCGCCACAACCGGATGCAACCCGTTGGAAGCCATGCCTGCCGCGAACGTCACGGCGTGCTGCTCGGCTATGCCCACGTCGAAGAAGTTCTCGGGGAACGCCTCCGCGAGCTTGTTCGTGCCCGTGCCGCTCGGCATCGCGGCGGTTATGCCCACGATTTTCCTGTTCCGCCTCACGAGTTCTACGAGCGTCTCGCCGAAGACGTCCTGGAATGCGGGCTTGCCTTTTGCTTTAACGGGCTTGCCGCTCTCGGGATCGAACGGGGCAACCCCGTGGAAGCGCGGCGCGTCGTCCTCGGCGTATCCGCAACCGTGTCCTTTTTGCGTGATGACGTGCACGAGAACCGGGCCGCGCATCTTCTTCACAGCCTCGAACGTCCCTATTAGTTTCGCAACGTCGTGCCCGTCAACAGGCCCGACGTACGTGAAGCCCAGTTCCTCGAAGACCAGCCCGCTTGTCAGCACCTGAAGCGCCGCCTCGCGCAGCCTGCGGACCGTATTCACCAGTTCCTTCTGCTCGGGCGGAATCTGGGAAAGCAGGTAGTAGATGTCCTGGCGGACCGTGTTGTAAACGGGCCAGTTCGGCACCTTTTTCGCGAGCCTGTTCGTGTAGAACGACATCGCGCCGACGTTCGGCGAAATCGACATGAAGTTGTCGTTGAGGATGACTATCAGGTCAGTGCCGCGGTGCCCCGCCTGGTTCAGCGCCTCGAACGACATGCCGCCGGTCATGGCGCCGTCGCCGATTACCGCGAGAACCTTGTAGTTTTCGCCCTTGGTGTCGCGCGCCTGCGCTATTCCGAGCGCGGCTGAAATGGACGTGGAGGCGTGCCCTGCCCCGAAGACGTCGTGCTCGCTTTCCGAGATTTTCGGGAACCCGCTGATGCCCCTGTACTGGCGGAGGGTTTTGAAGCGTTCCCTCCTGCCCGTAAGCAGCTTGTGCACGTAGCACTGGTGCCCGACGTCCCAGACGAACTTGTCCTTAGGGGAATCGAACACGTAGTGCATGGCGAGCGTCAGCTCTACGATGCCGAGATTGGGCGCGAGATGCCCGCCTGTCTCGGAAACCGTCTTGACTATCGTCTTCCGTATCTCCGCCGCCAGTTTCGGAAGCTCGGCTACTGAAAGCCGCTTCAAATCGCTGGGTGAGTCTATGTTTTCCAGAAGCATAGGTAGGATTAGGCGCGCTAAAACATTAAAACCCTTTCGCCAAACGTCAATTGTCCCTTCGTCAAAAGACGAAGTAACCCATTTAAATCCAGCCTTCGTTCCGTCTCCGTATATGGACAACTGGCTTGTCTACGCGCTCGCGGCGATGATTCTCATAGCAGGCGGCAATTTCGCGTTCAAGGTTCTGGCAAAGGACTTCAACTTCGCGCGGGTTGTCCAGGAGAACACCCCCGTCATAGCACTAATCGCGCTCGCCTGCGCAGCTGTGCTTTACTTCTTCGTCTTCCCCCGCGCATCCGGCGCCATGCTCGCCTGGCTGGTTGCCGCCCTTGTCTGCTTCGTCATCGGCAACTTCCTCGTCATCGCCGCTCTTGAAAAGGGCAAGGTGGCGCTCGTCAGCGCGGTTCTCGGGCTCAGCACGGTCGTGCTCGCGCTGGCTTCGATGAAATTCCTGGGAGACTCCTTCTCGCCGAAAGAGGCGGTGGCGCTGCTTCTCGCGGTGTGCAGCGTGTTACTGCTGGCGCTTTGAAGCAGAGAGAGAAAAGAGCTCCTGCCAGTTGCGTCTATTAATCAAGGTAACTGTTTTGTAAAAATTTATTTTTAGCGCGCTGCCGACGCGTCCGCTGCTTGTGGCGTTTAGCGCTTTGCCGACGATTTTGCCGTCTACGCTTTTTAGCATATTGCCGACGAGTTCGCCGCCTGCGATGTTTAGCAGTTCGCCGACGGGTTTGCCGCCTGCGGTGTTTATCATATCGCCGACGCGTTTGCCGCCTGCGATTTTTAGCGCATTAATAAAGGGACCGGCAATTCGTTTTGTTCGCATTAGGTCAAAAATCGGTCGTTTTAATTGCATTGGGTCAAAAGCCGATGGTTTGGGCGATAGTACGCCGAGGAGTTCGGCAAATTGTGCTCCAACTCCTTTTTTTCAGCAAGATACACCAAACCCTTGCTTCGTCGCTCATTAAGAAATCCAAACTTTTCGTAGGTATTCATTCTGTCTCCGAGGTCGAGCCCTTTCAACCGTTTTTTTAGCGTGGTTATTTTTATGCCAACTCTCATGCCGGCACACCCTGCTGCTACTTGAGTAGTTGGCTTATAAAGTTGTTTGTAAAATAGGGGGTTCCGGGAAGAAGTGCTTGCGCTGCTGCTGGCGATATAGCGGGTATAAGCGCACTCCCCGGCTGTGGCAAAATCAGCGCTTCTTCGCGTGCACGAACGTGCGCACTCCCTTCTTGGAATCCGCGTCCTCGTCCTTGCCGTTCCTTGCGAGGGTAATCTGCTCCGCAATCCAGTCCTTCGCAATCCCCTGCGTCTTCATCTCCTTCTGGCAGTCGTCCTTGAGCGCGCAGGACTCGCAGACGCGCCAATAGGCGCACTGGAACAGCCACTTGCGGATGACCTTTTTGCGAATGTCTATATGAGCCACCGAAATAACCCCCCGACCGGAACAGTATATATACTCGCAGAAGAAGTTAATAAATCTTGCTATTGCCGAGTAGTAACAATTTCGAGAGGTGCAGGCATTCCGCAAGGGCTGCGGCCGTCTTCTCAGGCTTCCCGCGGGCCCCGCCGACGTTTTCGTGCCCTCCGCCCGAGCCCGCAAAGGCGCGTCCAGCGCGCTCCATAATCCTGCCCACGTTCCCCTTTGCCGAGGCACGCTTCGCCCCGGAAATGCGCCCCTCCTTGGGATTGGCGATGAAAGCGAAGTCCGCGCCAGCACCGACCAAGGCGAGCGCTGCGCCCAATTCAAAGGAACCGGCATTACTCCAAGCCACTATCCCGATTCCTGCCCTTTCGTACTGCGCCCGCTGCATCGCCTTCAGCACGGCAATCTTCTGCGACAGGTCGGGTTCTTCGCGCACAAACGCCGCCGTCTTCGCGTAGTCCGCCTTCTTCAGCAGTTCCGCGACAACCGGGAAGGTATCTGCGTTCGCTCCCGCAAAAAACGCCGTGTCGGAGAGGATGCCCGCGAGAAGGAGCGCGGATTGTTTTGCGTTTAGCGGGACGCCGAGCTGCTTGGCCAGCGAAAAGATTGCCTCGCAGGTGCTCGCCGCGCCACGCTCGACGTGGACGTAGCCCTTGACGTGGTGCGAGTGGAAGTGGTGGTCAATTGCAATTACGCGCTTCCCGGCCAATTGCAGATTGCCCAGCAAGTTGGGGTTGCTCACGTCGACGAGAATAATGTTGTCCGCGTCCGCGGAAGGGGATGCGGAAGGAAGCGGAATGCGCAGCGCTTCGAGAACTTGGCGGGCCTGCCTGTTTGCCGTATCAACCAAATGCACCGATGAAACAATGCCGCGCCTCTTCAGGACGCCGCGAAGCACGATTGCTCCCGCCAGCGCGTCCACGTCGGCAATCGAGTGCGGATAGATTTGCGTCGCGCCCTTCAGCGACAGCAGTTCCTTTGCGAGCCGCTTCATGAAAAAGGAAAGGGGGTAAGGGTTTAAAACACTCGGCAGCGAAAGATTTCCCATATGATACTCGACGCTCTGGCGCTTGAAGCGAAATTGACGCCCGAGGCGGCGCTGTCCATCATACAGAAGTCGCTTGCGCAGAAGGGCTGGAAGAAGCACGAGGTCGCGGACATAAAGCTCGTGTACACGCCGTTCTGGACGTTCTCGTTCGACGTCGTCACGGGGGGGCAGGGGCCGACGCCTACGGGAAGAACGGCGCTCAACGCGTTTTCAGGGGACCTCAACGACCTCGTCCCGGTCATACTCGACCGCCCGATAAAGCGCTCGAAGAACGCGCAGGAAGGCGCGGAAGTGGAAAGCACGAACGTGACGCAGCACGAGGCGAAGGAAACCGCCGCGATGAAGATTGCGGCGCACGTCGGCGGAATCACGAAGGACATGATTGCGGTTTCCGCGCTGAACAAGATTTACGTTCCCTTCTACCGCGTCTGGGTGAACGTCGCCGACGACACCTACAAAATAGAGGTGGACGCCGCGATGGGCGCGCCGGCTGGGCTTGACGAGATACCGACGCGCAAGAAGGGCTGGGACGAGGCGACGTCCGAAACAATCGACAAGATGAAGTCGCCGAAGGGATGGGTGGAACTTGGAGCGCAAACCGCAGGCGCCGCCGCAGGAGCCGCCAAGCCCGGCGGCGAGAACACGCGCTACCTGATCATGGGCGCGGTTATTCTCGTGCTCCTGTGGTTCGTCTTCGGCCGCGGCAGCGCAGGCGACGTTTCCTGCGCGCTCGACGACAACTACCTCGGAACGCCGTCGCTGTTCGGAATCTGGGGTTCGCGCCCAGTTGAACCCGCTTACGGCATAAACAGGACGCTCTACGTCCGCGGCGAGTGCGACATCACGAACACGGGCAAGGAAAAGCTGCCCGCGGTAATCGTTTCCGTGGCGGTGAAGGCAGGCGGCGTGCCGGTGATACGGAACACGATAGTCGCGAGGGACATCCCGTCGACAACAGGCATGCCGACGCAGAAGAAATTCGAGCTCAACTGGACGGATACCGGCGCGACTGACTTCTCATTCGAATACGAAAAACTTTAGGTGGGTTGTGGGGCAGATGCAGCAGGAATCACCGAAGTATCCGTTTCTTTCCGCGTCGAAGGGAAGCGTCGACGGCGAACTGAAGGAGGACGAGATAGAACGCGCCGCCGCGTTCCTGATGGACGCGCTGGCCGGCAAAGCGCACGTCCCTTCCGCCAAAACATACGCCCTGTCCCGCCTCCTTCTCCACGCGCTCGACGACGGCTGGGCGTACGGGAAGTTCGCGGACGCAATGGCGAAGACTATCGGCGACGCCGACATTCCCGCGGTTGCGGCTGATTTCTTTCCGTCCTGCTCCCGTGGAAAAATTCCGCTTTCCGAATACCTGAAAGGAGGCGGCTCGCTGTCGGGCGCGGCGCTCGACAACGGCGCCGTGACGCTCGACGCCGACGAGCTGCGCTTGCTGGTGCGCAACGCGGTCCGCAGGAAAATACTCGACTTCCGAAACGCGCGGCGCGACTTGATTCCGAAGCGCGTGCTTGAAATCGCGGAGGAGATGCGCAAGAAACTTCCGAAGCCGTCGCATGTAACGGCGCGCGGGAAGAACCTCGAACTTCCCTGCGTGCAGGTGCTGCTGAAGGGCGAACCCGAGGGCTCCCGCTACTACGGCGCGATGGCGCTCGCGATTGCGTGCGTGCGCGACGGGCTTTCCAAGGAAGCCGCGTTCGACGTCATGGACGAATACGCGCGGCGGTGCGCCCATGGGACGCATCCTTTTTCAGCGCGTGAGACGCGCGACGTCGCCGAGTGGGTTTACCGCCATCCCAACGTGCGCTTCTCGTGCAGGCGCATGCGGGACAACAATCTCGCGCCACCGGAGATATGCGAAAAATGCAGGTGGAAACCGCGATGACCAACAATTACATGCGCGAGCGGGTGTCCTGGTTTTATTCGCGCTTCGACTTCCCGCCCCGCGACGTCGCGAAGCGCGAGTTCGGCTTCGGCTGGAACTCGAAGATAGACCAGCGCCACAAGTCGTTCCCGTCGCCGAAGGAGCTCGGGGAATTCCTGCGCCGCGAGGCGCCGCTCTATGCGTCGTACTCCGTCGCCTACTACCAGATTCCCGACGGCCGCCCGATGCAGCGCAAGGGATTCCTCGGCGCGGAGTTGGCGTTCGACATAGACAGGCCCAGAATCGGAACGCATAAGCACAATGAAGTAATATGCCCTGCCTGTTTGGACGCAGCACGGCAGGACGCGCTTCAACTCCTGGAAGAATACCTTTTGGGCGACTTTGGTTTTTTTCATCACGAAATATCCGCGAACTTCTCCGGCAGCAAGGGCTACCACCTGCATGTGGATTCGGAAGCGGTGCGCGAGCTCGGTTCGGACGGCCGGCGGGAAATCGCGGAATACGCGAGCGAGCCGCGCGGCGAACTTCTCGTGGAGGAGGAAATCCGCGGCGACGCGCGGGAGTTCTACGAGGAAAAAAAGAGGGGCGCATCCAAACTGATAACGGGTCCGGGAGAGAAGGCGCGCGGTTGGGGGAAAAAGCTGTACGACGAAGCGGTTATTGCGCTGAAGGCATCGCCCCTTGAAGGCGAAAGGAAGAAACTCGCGCTTGAAAACCTGCGGCGCGGAAACTACGGCGCGGTGAAGGGAACGGAGAAAATCTGGGAAAGGGCGAAGGCCGACGCGATAGCGAAGCACGCGCTCGTGCTCGACAAGCAGGTTACGCTCGACACTGCTCGCCTGATACGCCTGCCCGAAACAATCCACGGAGGCACGGGATTAATCGCCAAGAAATGCGACCTCCGCTCCTTCGACCCGCTTACCGACGCGCTGGCGTTTCCTGAAAAAACCATGGTGCGCGTGAAGCCTGCAAAGGATGCCGCATTCGAACTGATGGGAAAAACGTTCGAGACAAAGGAGGGCGTCGCCGTTGACTTGCCCGAGCCTGCCGCGATGCTTCTCATGCTGAAGGGCTGCGCGTCTCTGGCGTAGGCATTAAAAGCATCGCCGCGCAAATGCTTTCGCGGATTATATGGAAGTCAGCTATGACGTGCTGAGGCGCGTCCTTCTCGAGGAACGCAAGGCGGGCGGGCTCCAGCAGCTGGACGAGGGCTTTTACGCGGCGTACCGCGAGCACCTGCGGAAGCTGCAGCCGGCCGCAAGGGACGCGGCGGGCATCAAGGCGTTCGACGACATGGCGCGCGCGCTCAAGGAACTCTCATGGCTCCGCCTCAACAAAATCACGCTGAAGGCGCTGCGCGACTCGCAGAAGGGCGTTCTTGACGGCGAGGGGCTGGCTGCGGAAGAAAAAGGGTTTTATACGGAAGCGGTCAATATAATGCAGAAACTCGGAGAATGCGCGGAGTGCGCGCCTGTCGGGAAAAAACGCAGGCTGCGCGCGTGCGCGGACATTCCCGCATTCGCATCGCAGGACGGAAGCGGGCTCGGCCCGTTCCGCAAGGGCGAAATTCTCGATGTTCCCGAAGACGCGGGCTCGCTTCTGCTGAAGAGGGCGCTCGCGGAGGAGATTTAGGATGATGATGCCAAAACAGATGAAGGCGTACTGCCCGAAGTGCCGCAAGCACACGGAACACAAGGTGAAGATAAGCACCAGCAAGTACAAGCCGGGGCGCACGCTCTCGTGGGGCACGCGCAAGCACGAGCGCAAACTCGCGGGCTACCACGGCAAGGTGAAGGGCAAGGCGAAGGTGAAGAAGCAGGGCATACGCAACAAGATGATGCTCGAATGCTCGGTCTGCAAGAAGAAGCACGAGCGCGTGATAAGCGGAAGGATGAAGAAGAAGGCGGAGACTGCGAAGTGACGGTGATTCAATGAGCAAATTTTTGCGCGTGAGATGCGACTGCGGAGAGGACATGGTCGTTTACGGAGATTCGAAAACCGCCGTCTACTGCGAGAAGTGCGGCAACCTCGTCGCGGAGCCGAGGGGCGGACGCGCCGTCATTAATTGCCGCATCATAGAAGTGCTTTCATGAAAGGCGGGTCGCGCATCACGCGCAAAGCCGTCAAGCTGAAGAATCCAGTGCTAATCGCGGGGCTTCCCGGAATCGGGTTCGTCGGGAAGATGGCGGTCGACCACATCGTCGGCACCGCCAAGGCGGAGCATTTCGCCACGCTTTATTCCCCGCATTTCCCGAATCAGGTGCTCGCGATGAAGAGCGGCGCGCTGAAGCCGTTCACGATGAAGTTCTACGCGAAGCGGCTCGGGAAGCGCGACTACGTTTTTCTCCGCGGCGACTTGCAGCCCATTACCGTAGAGGGGCAGTACGAGGTAAGCGCGCGCATCCTCTCCCTCTTCGACGACTTGGGCGGGAAGGACGTCATCGCAATGGCCGGCTACGCGGTAGGCAAGACGGACGACAAGCGCGGCATCTACTGCGCGGGTACGAGCAAGAAATTCAACGGGGAGATGAGGAAGGCGGGCGCGACGAAGTCATTTGAAAAAATAATTCCGGTCGTGGGCATGGCTGGCTTGCTGCCCGCTCTTGCGCGCGGCTACGGAATGCGCGGCGCGTGCCTGCTCGTGGAGACGAACGGAAGCGGCATAGACGGCAAGGGCGCCAAGGCGCTCGTCGAGCTCCTCGCGCGCTACACGGGGCAGAAATTCGACACGAAACTTCTTGAGAAGCGCGCCGCGAAGGCCGAGGCGGAACTGCACAAGATGGAGCAGCAGGTGCGGATGGCGCAGCAGTCTCCCGCACCGGCGCAGGCGGTCGACGCCGACCAGACGCGGTTGGACGCGACGCGGTACATACGCTGATTAGTAAAGCGTCAGCGCTTTTTCGCTATCCTGATTCCCGTCCGCTTCTCGAACTCCTTGGCGGAAATTATCTTTTCCTTGCCGAGCGTGATGTCGCGCTCAATGCGCTTCGCCTCGCGCAAATCCTCCCCGTCCTCCATTTGTTCGAGAAGCTTGTACCTGTTGTCGAGCTCAAGCAAACCAAGCATAATTGCATCCGTCTTCGTCTTGGCGATGCCTGCTTTCACCGCGCCGGCCATTATCTGTTCAGGGATTCCGACAAGTTTCACGTTCATGTTCATTTTATCACAATAAATAGCATACAAACCACTATATAAAGCATACTGGAAGCGAGGTCGGCATATTTTATAATATATTATATAAAATACAATATATTGTAAAGATCAAATCGGTTGAGAACGTGGACGTAAGCATACGCATCAAGGCGGCGCCTCCAATGAATCTTCCCTCTGAACAAGAAGACCACATCGAACAGGACGCATACTGGAAGCTGCATTATGGAGAACTTAAAATCAAAGTGTTTGCACCAAAATATTATTATTCGAGAAATCAAAAAAAAGACGAGTATTCTTACAAAATAGTACAAAGCAAAACCTACGATCTGTCCGATTTCTTTTTTGAGGATATTAAAAAAATTTTCGATAAGCTTCCGTTCAAACCCGAACTCATCGTTGTTGCGCCAGCGTCCCAAGTAAATAGTTTTTCACCGACTCTTCTCAAGTTAGGCGAAAAACTTTCTAGGGAACTTGGCATTCCTAACGAAAATATACTGACGAGGAGTGTTTTCAGGAAGAAAATGATAATGTGTAAAGATAGTGAGGAGCGATTTCAAGCGGTAAAAGACACTCTTCGGCTCACGGACAATCCGAAAAATAAGCGAATTGTTTTATTGGACGACACGCGCACGTCTGGCGTATCGTTGCTTGAATGCGCTAAGGTACTGTTCGGGGCGGAAGCCGAAGACGTCATAGCAGTTTGTTTGGGAATTAATAAGTTGGGGGGATGAATTCGGATGACTTTCGATAAACGACAATTAGTGAAGTGGATGAAACTCGGCAGGGTGAGGGGCTTAGGTCCGAAAAAAATTCAGCAACTAGTGGAAACGTTCGGAAGCCTTGAAAAATTATTCGACGCGGCTCCCGACGAACTGATTTCAACTCGAGTTTTTAAGTCGGACATGCTACCGGAGTGGCAGAAACTCAAAGACGCTTCGGAAGAAAATTTCAACAAAGTCATAGAAGATTGTGCATCCAATGGAATCGGCATAGTTCCGATAATCGACAAGGCATACCCTCCCAAACTCAAGAAAATATCCGCGTCCCCGCTCACGCTATTTCTATGGGGAGATGCCTCGCTCCTAGAGAAAGAAAAAATAGCGATAGTGGGCACCCGCGAACCTTCAGAAAAAGCAAAAAAAATGGCGTTTGACTTTTCCAAGAATCTCTCCGGACACGGAATAATCATAGTTAGTGGCGGCGCAGAGGGCATTGACACAGAAGCGCACAGGGGGGCCTTAGCGGCCAAAAATGGAAAAACTATTTGCGTGTTCGGAACTGGCTTTTTCAGACCGTATCCGCAGAAAAACATACCACTCTTCGATGAAATAAGGAAATCTGGAGGATTGCTCGTTAGTGAACATCTTCCAAATTTCCCAGGTTCTGCGATTTCGCTGGCTGGACGAAATAGGATAACCTCGGGAATATCCGACGCGATATTTGTTTGCGCAAGCAAGGAAACGGGCGGCGCAATGGTTCAAACTAAAGTTGCATGGGAACAACGAATACCCATATTTTGTCCAGTGCTTTCACTAGATATACAACCCAATGCAGGAACGCGCATCGCAATCGAGAGTTTTGGAGCGCGCGAGGTAAAGTCTCCCGACGAACTCGTTACGCAGATTAGGGAGCACCCATCTCTTCAAAATTACCCATAGGGCTTATTCGGCTTATTCGCAATCTTTTTAAACGCGGATTTCCCATATATCCTCCGCTCATTTTACGCTCGACGTAAAAATGGGAAGTAAACTGGCGGGCGATGCATCTGCGGATGCATCATACAAGGCCGGTTTGAGAACCATAAGACATAGGATTCACAGGTATTGCATATGGCAGACATGGAAATAGACAAAGGCATCCGTTTGTGCGTCGACTCGGGAAAAGTCGAGCTCGGTGCGGACAAGACGAGGAAACTTCTGCGCACGGGCGAGCCGAAGCTCGTGGTGCTCGCGGCGAACTGCCCCTCCGACATGGCGCAGGAAATCAGGCGCTACGGCGAGCTGGCGGGCGTTCCGATACTCGGTTACCACGGGACGAGCGTCGAGCTCGGGGTTGTGTGCGGAAAGCCGTTCTCGGTGAGCGCGATGGCGGTTCTGAACGCTGGCAACTCTGAAATCATGCAGACGGTGAAAAAGAAGTGACGGCGAGGACGCTCACTAACGAGGAACTTCAGATAATGAACATGTTCGAACAGAACACGGGGGCGCGCGCAAACGACGTCGTCATCGGCGCGGATTCCGTCGTCTTCGTCGTCCAGAAGGGCGATTTGGGAAGGGCGATAGGAAAGCACGGCACGAACATAGAGCGCCTGCACCGGGTTTTCGGGCGCGACGTCGAGGTGGTGGAGAGCGCCGACGAAATCGGCGAATTCGTCGGCAATCTTTTCAGGCCCGCGATGATAGAACGGCTCGACAACGAGAACGGGACCGTCACGATAAAGGTGGCGGACAAGGACAAGGGGCTCGCCATAGGCCGGGGAGGGAAGCGCGTCAACAGGGCGCGCATGCTCCTGAAGCGCCTCTTTGATAGCGAGCTGAGGGTGGTTTAGGACATGGCAAGGGGCGAATTCGCAGGAAGGATTCTCAAGCTGAAAAGAAAGAAGCACAGGTGGCTCAAGAAGCCCTGGAAGCGCAAGGCGCTGAAAATCAAGGAGAAGTACGATCCGCTCGAGGGCGCGCCGCAGGCGAAGGGCATCGTTCTCAAGAAGGAGGGCAAGGAGCAGAAGCAACCGCACTCCGGCATAATCAAGTGCGTCCGCGTGCAGTTGCTCAAGAACGGCAAGAAGGTAAGCGCCCACGTGCCTAAGGACAAGGCAATCACGAAGATAGACGAGCACGACGAGGTGACGATTGAGGGGCTGGGCGGCTCGCAGCGCGGGCAGATGGGCTCCATCCCCGGAGTGCGCTACCGCGTCGTGGCAGTAAACGGCATCTCGCTCGAAGAACTCAGAACGGGCAGGAAGGAGAAGCCGAAGAGGTAATGACATGGAAACGAAGCTGTTCGGCAAATACTCGTACGACATCAAGGTAAACGACATCAGCCTGGCGCAGTACATATCGCTGAAGCCGCTCGAAATCCCGCATACGTTCGCGCGGCACGGCAACAAGCAGTTCGCGAAGGGCAAGGTGAGCATAGTCGAACGCCTCGCGAACAAGCTGATGCGCGGAGGCACCGGCGAGAAGGTCGGCGGCCGCGTCATAAGGACGCACGGACGGCTGCAGGGCAAGAAACTGAAGGTGCTGAAGGTAATCCAGGGCGCGTTCGCGGTCATCGAGAAGAAAACGGGAAAGAACCCGCTCCAACTGCTCGTCGACGCGCTCGAGAACAGCGCGCCCTCCGAAGATATAACGCGCGTGCGCTTCGGGGGCGTGTCCTACCAGGTTGCGGTTGACATCAGCGCGCAACGCCGCCTTGATTTGGCGCTGCGCAACATGGCACTCGCCGCAATAATGAGCGCGTTCAACAGCAAGACGACGCTGGCGGAGGCGCTGGCGAACGAGATCATGCTTGCAGGCGCGAACGACCAGGCGAGTTACGCCATCAAGCGCAAGAACGAGATGGAGCGCATCTCCAGGTCCGCGAGGTAAGGTTTCACATGGCAAGAAAAGAGGTAGTGGTCGAAGACGTCGTCCGCCTGATGGCGAACCGCGACCGAATCCGCAACATCGGAGTCGTCGCGCACGTCGACCACGGAAAGACGACGCTCAGCGACTCGCTCGTCGCGCGCGCGGGACTGATTTCCAAGGAGCTCGCCGGCGAGCAGCGCGTCCTCGACTACGACGAGCAGGAGCAGGCGCGCGGCATAACGATTAAAGCGGCGAACATCTCGCTGGGCTTTACGTACGACGGGCAGGAATACCTCGTCAACCTCATCGACACCCCGGGACACGTGGATTTCGGAGGGCACGTAACGAGGGCGATGCGCGCGGTCGACGGCGTCATTCTCGTGATTGACAGCGTCGAGGCGGTGATGCCGCAAACCGAAACCGTCCTTCGTCAGGCGCTCAAGGAAAAGGTGCGCCCGGTGCTGTTCATCAACAAAATCGACCGCCTCATCAACGAACTGAAGCTCGACGCCGGGGGCATGCAGGAGCGGTTCATCAAAATCATCACGAGCGTCAACCAGCTCATCGAGACGTACGGCCCTCCCGAATTCAAGGAAGATTGGATGATAAAGGTGGAAAAGGGAAACGTGGCGTTCGGAAGCGGCTTCCACAAGTGGGCAATCAGCTACCCGCGCATGAAGGAAACGGGCATTACGTTCGGCGACATCTACAAGTTCTGCGCCGAGGGAAACCACGCGGAACTGCAGAAGCATGCGCCGGTTGACGAGGTTATCCTCGAGATGGCAATCAATCACCTGCCGTCGCCAAATGTTTCGCAGAGATACCGCATTCCGGTCATCTGGCATGGCGACATCAAGAGCGAGCACGGGCAGGGCATGGTGAACTGCGATCCGAACGGCAAGGTTACGTTCATGGTTACCGCAATCCAGGTGGACGAACATGCGGGCGAGGTGGCAATCGGGCGCATCTACTCGGGAACTGCCCGCAAGGGAATGGACCTCTACATGGGCTCCCAGTACAAAACGGAGAAGCTGCAGGGCGTCGCAATTTACATGGGGCCCGACCGCGTTCCGGTGGAGGCGGCAACAGCGGGAAACATCATCGCGCTAGTTGGACTGAAGGACGTTTACGCGGGAGAGACGCTTTCGGAAGGCGAGATGGTGCCCTTCGAAAAAATCAAGCACCATTCGGAGCCCGTCGTAACGAAGAGCATCGAGGCGAAGAACCCGCGCGATTTGGTGAAGCTTATCGACGCCTTGCGGAAGATAGTGAAGGAGGACCCGACGGTTCGCGTCGAAATCAACCAGGAAACCGGCGAGCACCTGCTTTCCGGAATGGGAGAGCTGCATCTCGAAATCATCGAATACAAGATATCGCACGAGCGCGGCGTTGCCATAGAGACGTCGCCGCCCATCGTGGTATACCACGAAACCATCGGCGCGGAAGGTCCCGAGGTTGAAGGAAAATCGCCGAACAAGCACAACAAGTTCAAGATACAGGCGGAGCCTCTGCCCGAGTCCGTTTTGAAGGCGATAAACGACGGCGAAATCGACGACAAGACAAAGGGCAAGGACCTCATCGAACGGCTTATCAAGGCGGGCATGGAGCGCGACGACGCCAAGAAGGTCATCTGCATCTACGGCAGCAACGCGTTCATCGACTCCACCAAGGGAGTGCAGGGCTTGCAGGACATCCGCGAACTGCTGGTAGAGGCATACAAGGACGCGATGAAGGCCGGGCCGCAGGCGAAGGAGTCCTGCATCGGCGTAATCGTGCGCCTCAACGACGCCACCATCCACGTGGACCCCGCGCACCGCGGCCCCTCGCAAATCATACCCGCAATCAAGCGGCCGATATTCGCGAGCATGCTGCAGGCAAAGCCGGCATTGCTCGAACCGAAGCAGAAGCTCGTCGTCACTGCGCCCACCGACTACCTGAGCAACGTCATCAACCAGATAAACGCACGTCGCGGGCAGGTTACCGACATCCAACAGGATTTGGGCGCGACGAACGTAACGGCGAACGTTCCCGTAGCGACGATGTTCGGGTTCGCGAACGACATACGCGGCGCGACTCAGGGGCGCGCGGCGTGGTATTACGAATTCCTCGGCTACGAGAAGCTCCCGCATTCGCTTCACGCAAGCACAATCGCGGCGATACGCAAGCGCAAGGGCGAGCCCGAGAATGTGCCGACTGCGCGCGACTTCATGGACTGAGGCACTAGCACGTTACAGTGGAGAGACTCCCTCCCTACCTTTAAAAAGCCAGTTCCGCTTATGAAAATGAAAGGTTTGGTGGGGACCTGGGTGCGCTGCTTGAACAAAGTTAAAAGGAAATCGCTCTTGTATCGCAGCAAGGTCGAATACGCTGATTTTTGCATAAACCACGTCGAGGGATGCGCTCACGGCTGCAATTTTCCATGCTACGCCTACCTGTTAGCAAAACGATTCGGCAGGGTAAAGTCATATACCGACTGGCGCAAACCCAAGATTGTCGAGAACGCCCTTGAACTTTTAGACGAAGAAATACCAAAATACAAGGACCAAATAAAGTTCGTGCACCTTTGCTTTATGACGGACCCGTTCATGTACGGCTACAAGGAAGTGGAGGACCTCACGCTCAAAATCATAGAGAAACTGAACCAAAACGACATAAAATGCACCGTCTTGACAAAGGGCGTTTATCCGGAAGCGCTGGCGGATACAGAAAAATATGGCGAAAACAACGAATACGGTATAACGCTAGTTTCGTTGGACGACACCTTTAAGAAAAATTATGAGCCGTTCAGCGCGCCATACGCCGAACGAATCGAGTCGCTGAAATATCTCCACGACAGCGGCTTAAAGACGTGGATAAGCATGGAACCGTATCCTACGCCCAACATCGTACCGCAGAATTTAACGAAGCTTTTGAACAGCATTTCTTTTGCCGACCGCATTATTTTCGGAAAACTTAACTACAACACAACCAGCAGCACGTTCCCGGACAACGAAGCATACTACGAAGGGTGCGCCGACAAAGTTACCGCGTTTTGCGAGAAGCGCAGAATATCCTGCCACATAAAATTCGGGACGAAAAAAAATTACAACTCAAGAACGGAAAAGCTGTTTAAAGTTAGCGATTTAGAAAGCAAAATAAGTGCGCTCGCGTATGCCTGAACGAAAACTGAAAACGTTCGCTGAACGGATAGGGCCAGTAATCGATAGATTTCGCCCCATAATGAACGATTTAGTAAAAATAGATTCGGAACGTTTTTTTGCTGCAAACTACTGGGCCCCGCTCAAACTATACTGTTTTGCGGCGTATATTCACGGCTGTTATGTGCCGATAATAAGTAAAAATCCCAAAATAAGAAGATACATCGGCGACAATTTTTACTTCGTGGACTTGCTCTCTAATTCAGGCATAAACATGGTTTGCAAGCATAAGGACTGCGATCCCGAAGAAAATAGAGAAAGATGTGAAAAATGCAAAAGAAAGGGCGGCTATCTCGTAGGTTCGGCGCTAATCGCAGCAACGGCGGAGCCGCCATTCAAGAAAATGTATTTTATCGACATAAATCCGAAAAATTTAACCGTTTTACGAAAAAGATTGGAGTTTCTGACTCAGAAGGGAATGTGTAAAAGCCGATTTGAAACAAAGGAAGGAGACTGTAACGTCGTTATTGACGAAATAATACGCCAAATAAAAACGGGCGGGGGATATCATTTTCTTGCAATAATAGACAATGAAGGATTAAATGCCGATTGGAGTACAATAGAGAAACTACTGGATTGCCACTGTGATCTGATAATTAATTTTCCAACGTCCAGTGTTAGAAGAAACTTTCATAACGAAAATGCAATAAGAAGATTTCTAGGCTGCGAAAATCTCAGCGAGGCTAGGGACGATCCGTTAGGCTATTACGTAAAAAAAATTAAGGCGAAAAATAAAACGGTGGAAACTATATCGGTTAAGACTGGATTGCCGTTTCATTACGATTTAATTATTGTAACCAAACCAGACGCTAGTTTTTCAGACGTTATACGGCATATCAAAAAAAGCACAGAAGAAAACACTGCGAAGGAAGCAGAAAGGGCATTTGATTTCTTTTTCGGAGGGCAGAAAAGATTGGATGCTTAATGACATCCTCCCCCGACTGAAGTCGGGGGTTTCCTACGCCGCCAGCGTTTTCTGAAACGGATCGTTTTCGAAACGGACGTAACGCCTCACGGTCTCGAGATTTGCGTCGCCGACTGCTCGCGCGAAACTTCCGCGCGACCAAAAATGCCCGGCCGGATAGCGCAGCCGGAATTTCGGTTCGAGCTGAAACAGCGCCCGGCTCGAACAGCCCTTCAGCAACCGCAGCGCTTCCGACGCGCTCATCGCGAACGGGATTTCTACGACGCAATGAACGTGGTCAGGCATCACGCTCAACTCCAAGATTTTCAAGCCGTGCCTTTGAGCGGCGTCCCTGACCGCTCCTTCGCACGCTTTTATAAACCGCTCCTGCCTCAGCATTTCGTAGCGGTACTTCGGACACCACTCGAGGTGGAGGGCGTT
>Ga0066637_10000318_pt1 | contig 28560 bp, 36 predicted proteins | sample CryGeyCG2014_020_FD_62737 | JGI IMG/M metagenome (GOLD analysis project Ga0066637, IMG submission 62737) | Groundwater microbial communities from aquifer - Crystal Geyser CG08_land_8/20/14_0.20 | ecosystem: Environmental > Aquatic > Deep subsurface > Groundwater | place: USA: Utah: Grand County...
GGAACTCGTCAAAAACAACAGGCGGAACATCACGCGTAATCAAAACCTCAAAAAACTTGTCCCAGGAATCAACAGACTCCAATTCACCCAAAACCTTGGCCTTTATCAGAATCTCTTGGAATTCATTCAAAAGGCCATTAGAGGTTTTATTCTTGTTGACAAAAAAATAAATGCCTCTTTCCTTCAAAAACTCCAAAAGCAGCCTGGTTTTGCCAACTCTTCTCAAGCCATACAAAGCCACGACAAAAAGCTTCTTCTTTGAAAGAGCTTCAATCTCCTTCAGCTCTTTCAATTCCCTTTCCCTATCAACAAACCTCAAATGTATTCACCTACTGAATTATTCAGTAAGTGAATATATATTTAAATATATGCCTCCAAAGGAATACCTGCTTGAGTATAGTGTTACAAACTTGTGGAAAATAAATCTCCCAAATTATTGGAGAATGATTTATACAATAAGGCAGCCATTAAGGGAAAAGTCTGAGATCGAGATTCTTACAATATTTTTAGATGTTTTGGATATTGTTGACCACAAAAAATATGATAAGCTATTTGGATACGGTTGAGAAAGGGGTTATAAATATATACCCCCACATACTTATTAGGTGTTTCTTAATGAAATCTTTGCAGAAAACTGAGGTATTGCATTATCCCACCCTTAAGACAGTCCTTGCCATTGAAGAGGTTGTCAAAAATTCTAATTTAGCCGCCAGCCGAAATGAAATCTTAAGAAGATTGGAGAATAAGGTAATGCGTTCTTCTTTGAATGTTGTTTTGGATTATTTAGAAAATAGGGGGATGATTTTAGAGACTGATAAGGGATTTATCTGGACATTTAACTCAAGCAAAAGGCTGTTGAAGGCAGAGAAAGGTGGAAAAATATGTTAAGCAAATTTAAAACTGATTATGATGCTGAGGAAGACCTCCTTTATTTGTATAATGAGAATAAAAAATCCAAAGGAAGCATTGAATTTGGCGACTTGATAGTTGATCTGGAAAAACAGGGCACAATTGTTGGGCTGGAAATATTTGAAGCCTCAAAATACCTGAGCGAGCTTACTAACAAAAAAATCACCAAAGAAATCCTTGATAAAATGCAAAAAACAACCATCTCTTTCGTAACTAAGAAAGGCACAACAATAATTAAAATATCTCTTCCAATTGAGAAAGGGGAAGTGCCTGCCACAATTGCAATCCAGAACATGCACTACAAAAGCCCAATGACCGCATAATGCTGATTTTAATATCTGCGGTTAAAATTCCGCAGCCTCGCCAACAGTAACAAGCAGTTTTTTAAATAATATACTCTAATTGTTTCGTTATGAAAAAAACAACAAAGATCATACTCATTGTTTTAGGGGTTCTGGTCGCTCTTTTGGTGTTAATGGCAATTTTTAAGATTTGCCCCCCGCAGGGACCTTGGCCAATGCCGCCGTGGTGTGAAGGTGGAACACAGTTGCCCAAAATTGAAGCGCCGAACAACCAACCAAATGGCACTCTTTTTCCTTCTGCTGAAGAAAAAGAATCTTCAAAAACAACAACCGGAACAACTTCTGCTGAACCGTCTAATGTTCCTGATGAAACATCCAAAATTCCTGATGAACAATCTAAAATTCCAGATGTTCCTGATTATACCATTAAATTCAGTGTTCAGGTTCCTGAAAATACCCCAAGCCATACAATAATTTACCTTCAAATCGGTGAAGGATTAAGCGAATGGGGAAGAAATTTAAAAATGGAAAAAACTGCTGAAAATGCCTGGGATTTGAATGCTGATTTGAAAGATTTTAAAGATAAAGAAATCAGGTATAGGTATCTGCGTGATAATTGGGGTTTTACCGGGGCAGAGGAATTTTCACCAGACTCAAAAACAGCCTCGCGCAAAGTTTTGGTGGAAAAAAAATCAAAAGAAGTTAAAGATGTTGTGGAAAAATGGAGATGGCTGCCAAAAGCTGAGTACCAAATGCCAGCAGTTCCAACAAGCGCAGGCAAGGTTCAATTTTTACCAAGACTGAACTCTGAGAAGTTTCAAAAAGGGGCGATGATAGTTGACTTTTGGTGGGATAATTTTAAAGATTTGCTTGACAGCACCCATGCACGCCTGAAGGAAAAAGGATTCGAATGGATTGAAATAGCGCCGCCATGGGATTACAAACAGGTAAATCCTGTTCCAATAATAACTTCTGAAGGATTTGGCCACACATATTCTGATGAAGAATTAGACTTTCATTTAAATAAGATGAAAACTGACGGCTTCAAGGTTTATATGATGCCACAAATCTGCTGCGCAGATACCAGCAAAGCAAGCTTTACTAAAGAATGGTGGGATGCTTGGTTTAATGAGTATGAAAAATACGCAATGTATTTTGTAGACAAGGCAAATAAGTATAATGTTGAATATTTAGTTATCAGCGGAGACTGGGTGGCAGTAGCAGCATCACCTGATAAAAGGCCGGCAGATTATAAAGAAAGATTGGAAGCGATTTATAGCAAAGTAAAATCTGCTTATAAGGGAAAGTTTGGCCGCAATTTGTTCATTGGTGGAGAGATCAAGGATAATATTCCAGACATTTGGCCGAATCTAGATTATATGCCATTTATGGAACAGGCTGATTTTATTAGCATTAACTGGTGGGTTGGTCTTACTGACAAAAACAATCCAACGCAGGAAGAATTAAATGCCAATGCTAAAAAGATTTTTGATTTAAGATTAAAACCAGTATATGAAAAATACACAAAGCCGATTATTCTCCAGCAGGTTGCTTATCCAAGCATTGACGGAGGATTAACCGGCAAAGCAGGGGTTGATGATGCAGCAACCGCTGTTTGGGAACCTTATTCTGACAAATACAAACTTGATGTAGAAGAACAGGCAATGGGTTTTGAAGCAATAATGGATGCAGTTTCCCAGTCCTCTTATATTACTGGAGTTTATCCTTTTACCTACTGGCCGGATGAATTCCCGCTGACCAAAGAATACAACATTCGCGGCAAGCCTGCTGAGGATGTATTAAGCCAGTGGTATAAATCACTGCCGTAGCTCTAAAATTTAATTTAGAAGACGGGTAAAAAGGTCATTTGAAAAACGCGGCTTTAAAGCAAATTTTTTCTATGTGCCTGAAAACAGGCCCGAAAATCTTCCAGTAAACATACTGATTATCAGGAAAATTAGGTAAGGATTCTCCCTGACTGTTTATCTTTTGCCGTATTTTAGTAATTCAATTTTTTCTGATTATACGCTGCGGCAGCAATTGCAAGAATTGCAATGGCTAGGAAAAGAATATTTCCCATTGAAAAGCCTGAAGCATAGGGCAGATCATACTTTACCCTGTTTGATTCAGCATCAAAGGAAATATTGCTTGCGCCCTCTGGCAGATTGATTGTTGTTGTTATCATTTTCTTGTAGTCACTGCCCTGGTCTGCATAAGTGAAAACCAATGCATTGGCTGTCTGCGCTGAAAGCGTTGGTTGAGCTCCTTCAGCAGCAGCAATAATCTCCCAATGGCTTTCCTTGTTCACTGACATTCCTTTTATCAGGTAAGATGCGGTTATCTTATTGTTAAATTCATCAACCTTTACATCCAGGTTCTCAAGCTGCAATGGCATATTCTTCGGTTCAAAGACACGGGCAAACATGCTTAACTGCGGATACTGCTGCTTAAATGCAATAAATGCTGTTGCAGTCAGGGCAATATCCTCCTTTACCTGCGCATCTCCGTTTGGAAGAATATTCATTATAGAGGTTTCCTTCATTTCAATTACTGCGAGCGGCGCTGTTTCTGCACAAAAAACGCTTGCGCTAAACATTAAAACAATTAAAGAAAAAAACACCAAACTATAAGCCAAAAATTTCAATTTAAAGAATTTTGAGTTCATTTTAATTACCCCCTACAACAAAAGTTGCTGCAATATCATTCAATTCATTCATTGATGCCTGCACATTTGGATTCAAAGTATCATAAAAAAATGCAAAAGCATAAGTGCCTGTGGAGAAATATTTTCCAACAGCCCTTCCTGTTTCACCAGTTGAATAAATGCTTGTGTTATAAGTTACAACATCAGCATCATAAAGGTTTGAAATCTTTTGCTGCGTTATAGTAAGGGCATCAAAAGAACCTATTGTGGTTATTGCAGCTTCAATGTAGTTGCGCATGTTTTCCTTAGTTTCACTCGGAAGCCAGCTGACCAATACCTCACTTTTTGTATCCGGAGAAGTTAGAATAATTTCTGTTGCCCCGTTTTTCTTCAGTGACCAGTTACTCGGATAGGTAATAGCCCATTCTGGAGTTGTTGTGTTTGAATAAACCTTTAAATTAGCACCAACAATATCTGTGGCATAATCGGATTCAGTTCCAGTTGCTGTATCACCTGTTTCAGCAGCAGTAGTTCCATCAAGCGTTTCTTTTACATTCCACTGTTTGAAAACATCTTCAGGCAGGGCTTCAAGCTGCGGAGGCGTAATCCCTGAAATCTGGAAAGACTTTATATCAATTACAAGATACGGGCCTTTCATTGCTTTGTTAAAGGATTCTTCCCCTGATTTTACTGCATCTTCAAATGTTGTTTTATTATTCAATTGGGTGGATTCAATTGGGATAAGGTTTCCGCTGATAGGCAATTTAACCACTGGGAAAGCATGGCCTGTCATTAAAATAACATATGATTCAAGGCCTTGGGACATTGCAAGCGATGCAAAAAAGATTGCAGTATCAATGCAGGTGCCTGCCTTATCCTTTAGCACATCCCTCGGATATTTTAAATATTGAGAAAACTGCCCGGTCCAAAAAGCATCTGGCTCTGTTTTATAAGAAATGCCGTTTGCAACAGAAAGAGACCACATTCCATTAAGGCTTTTAATTGCATCCTCATCTGAAAGTTTTGCTGCTGCCCCTCCAGCTACTTTATTTCCTGCATCAGCAAACTTCATTACAACAGGGTCTGTTGGAGTGATCCATGAAGCAAGCAATGGGTAATTTGAAAAAGCATCATAAAAACTTCCTGTGCTTTTTTCCGGAGGAATGCTGGTAAACACAAAGTCATGCCCCCCTAATATTTCAATATTTTTGCTTTCGCTTATTTCCTTTAATGCACCCTCCTTAGTTTCAGAATAGGTTATTTTATACTTTACTTTTGAGGGCGTTGAGGTGGTTAATTTCATTATTGTGTCCGAAAGCAATGGATAATATAAATCAACAACAGTGCTGCCAGGCAATAAGATTGGATAGCTTTTTCCTTCAGCCCACCCAGAATAGCCTTCAACAATGTAATTAGGCCTAACATTATATGCTGGAGCAGTTCCGGAATTTGTTATTATCAATTTCGCTGCCCAAGTGCCAAGCGGTTCTTTTCCATAAACCTTATAGGCTCCGGAAAGAATATTTGCAGGAGCCAAAATCTTGTACTCTAATTTTGGGGTTCCGCCTCCGGCAGAAGCACTTACAGGGGAAGTGAAATATAAATAAAAACTCCCCAAAGCAACCAATACCAATGCAATTGAAACAATTGTCTTAATCGGAATATTATGAATCAAACAACCACCAATCTTTTTTTCTTTTATTACTTTTATTTATAATATTATTGGGCAAACTATTGCATGTTAATAACTCTTAACTGCTTAATAAAACTTTTTATATCAAAGAATCCAAACAGTCAGGTCATTGAATGAAAAGCGTGCTGTGTGAAGCTCCACAGGCTAAAGTCTGTGGCTTCTCATATTCACAATGGGCTTTAGGCGGAAGCCTGTGCAAGAAAAAATAACAGATAGGTGCGCTCCTCCACAACCTAAAGGTTGTGGCTTCACAGTGTGATATATTATAATAAGTTATTAATAAAAAATAATTATAAAAAATTAATACTATAGGATATCACACTGTGCCCGCGCACCTGTGGAGCTTCAGTGATGCTTTGTGGGATAAAAATTAAAGTAAACGCCAAGGTTGCTTTAAAATAAACCTCGCGTATATATTGTACTTTAAACTAATTACTTAAGGTTGAATCCAAATGAACAATGCATTTTGGCAAAACAGCAAACAAAGGTTTTAAATATATATTAATAACTAATAGTTATTAATCAATAACTTTTAGTGATTAATATGCAAGATCAAAAACAAATGATAGAACAAAGATTTGAGCATTCCCCTACATTAAATACTGTATTAATGGTTGAGAATGTTTTGGAGAATATGAATGAAACTGTAATCAAAGTGGCAGAATTGAAAAGAAGGCTGCCAAAGAAAGTAAACCATAACACCTTAAAAGTAATATTGGAGTACTTGGAAGAAAGCAGCAAGATCACAGTAAGCCTCAAGGGCATTACTTGGATTCATAACCAAAATAAAAATCTGAGAAATGCAATTGGGAAAGGTCTTGAGCTATGAAAATTGTTCGGGTAATTTTATCTCCGGAAGCTGAAGAGGTTTACAAATACTTAAATGAAAAGTCAGCAAATTCAAAAATTGAGAAAAGCATTCTGCTTGCAATTAACAAAAAGGTTGAATTAATCAAATTAAATACCCACTATGGAAACCCCATTGGCAAAGACTTGATCCCAAAAATGTACAAAGAACAGTATGGCATAACAAATCTTTTTAGAATTGAGCTTCCAAACCGTTGGAGAATGTTATATTCCCTTACAAATGGCGGAACTGAAATTGAAATAATTGCTTTTGTGCTTGATATAATAGGCCATGGCACCTATGATAAAAAATTTGGTTATAAAAAGAATTAATTTAGTAAACATTTAAGCTTATTTAAATTACCACACATAAACAGGATAAGGCGTGAGTTTAATTGAAACCTTGCCATTTTCAGGGCTGATTTGTTTTGCATCCTTGGATGAAGAAGTCTGCATCTGTTCAACAGTGAGTGCACTTGATGCATCTAAAGTAAAGGTTGTTTCTGGAATAACATCTTCTGGAAGAATAAGCTTTCCGGTTTCAAGCCAGGCAATCCATACTGGCTTGCTGTTTATTGTAAATTTGTATAATTTGATTTCATGATTATCCAAAACTGGAATTTTTTCAACATTGGAATAGCCTTTTATGGAAGAAGCGAGCTGCTGTAAGGCAAAAAATGATGGCCTTAAACTTTTTACTGTCCTTTGCTGTGTTGCAATATTAAATGAAACTTCAGACATTCCTGACCATGCTGAAGTACCGGCACTTGCCTGCATAATTTTTGATTTAAGCAGGTCAAAATCCTCTGTTGAAGCAATATTTATAAGTTCAACATTCTGCTCAGCAGCAATTATTACCCTTTTCACTATGTCTGAAGCATGATATTTATATGTCCAGCCAAGTGTTTCTTTATTTTCTCCAATAAGGTTATTGAAATATGTGGCTAACCTGCATTTGTCTGCTTCTGTTACTGGCTTGATAAGGATGCCCTGCCCTGTACCTGTGCATTTTGTTGCAATTCCCTGGCCAATAAATGAATTAACTAATGTATCAGAAATTATTATGCTTTTTTTGTAATTGCGCTTATTCATTTCATAGTTAAGCCATTGCATAGTATTTTCAATTTCATAAAAATCGCCTAAGCTATGGAAATTAATTGCATCAAAGAATTCCGGCTTGTCAAGAATTTTTTTAATGTCTGAATAGGAATGGGTCATAATCCTTTGGTCTACCTCATTAAATGCAGATTCATATTGTTCTGCTGAAGGATTATCCTTGAAAGCTGTTGTAACTAAAAAGGCAGCATGCAGCACAATAACTTTATCTGATGCGCTATGCGCCGCAGTGTAGGCACTTTCAAGCATTTCAAGATATTCTTCTGCTGTTTCTGGCTCATATGATGAAAATTCTGTACCTATTTCATAATATTTCACAGGATATTTGAGGGAAGGCATATCTTCATCGCCATCCAGATCATATCTTTCAACAACAGAACTCACCCATTTTTTGTAAGCATCAACAAATTCTTTTTTTGGTGTTGGGTTAAACAGGCCTTTTTCTGCCCATTTGCTTCTTGATTTTAATGCAACTACCAAATCGGTAAAGCCTGCTTCCTGAAATTCTGTTACAAAATTATCCATTACTTTAAAATTTATTTCAGAAGTTTCAGAAGGCTGCATATTGTCCCAGGCAATTGCATCAGGGTAATATTTCACTGCAGGAATTCCCAACTTGCTGAATTCTTTTGCGATGCCGGGCATTGCATATTCAATGCCTATAAGAATTTCTTTTTTCTGCGCAGTATTTAAGATTTCAGATTGGTTATCTTCAGCCGGATTTTCTTTTTCTGGATCAGCTGCCGAAATATTATTATCTAATTGAACAGCAGCAGATTGTAGATTATTGCTTAAATCATTATTCAAATTTGCATTAGTGGAATCATCCAGATTATCCTTTGCATCTGTTTGATCTTGTGGTTTAACTTTTGTACATCCACTTAAAAGAAGCAAAGCTAGGATAAGCAACAATACTAAACAAGATAACTTTGTAAATTTCATAATCTTCATTTTCCAGCTCAAACTTTTTCCGAACCTTTAATGCAATAATAATAATTGATATAAAAATTTGCTGATTTTTAGCAATTATTTCAAATTAAAAGACCAGACAAATGCTGGCTTTTTCTTTTTGAGTTTTGCTTTTTTATCAGACCTCTTCCTTGAAATTACCGAACTCAGTTTCTTGTATGTTTTTGTGGTTGTCTTGAACTTAGCCCTTTGTTTCTTTAAACCCTTAATTTTTCTTCTTTTGTAAGATTTTACCATAATATCACTTCAGTATGTTGCATAATATTTATCAAATATTTTTTTTATATTTGTTTTATGAGCGCAACACGCTGTTTAGAATAAGTATTTTCGGCTATTTATTACTTTCTTAAAGGGCTTTTCTGCTGTTTAAAGCAGGCAGCGCGATGTTTTAAATATCTTTCTTTCTATTATTTCCTAATATTAGACTTAATTTAACTATACGTAAGTCGTTATATTAGTATATTAAAGTATTAATAAATGAGATTTTATTTTTAAATTTGAAGGGTGAATAGCGTGGCAGGAAAAGCAAAAGGGCCAATGGCAAAGACTAGAAAAAAGTTTAGGAGAAAGAAAGGTATCCTAACAGTAAATAAAATACTGGCAAAATATGAACCAGGAACTAAGGTACAAATAGATACTGACAGTTCATTCCATAGGGGTTTGCCTTTTAGAAGATACCACGGAAAGATAGCAACAGTAAAAAAGATGAGGGGAAACTGCTGCGAACTTACATTAATGTCAGGCAATAAACCAAAACTTTTGATTGTACACCCGGTACATTTGAAGCCAGTAAATATGGCAAAAAAGAAAGAAGCTGCAAAGGCAGAAAAAAAAGAGGCTGTAAAAACAGCCGAGAAAAAGGAAGCTGTAAGAGCAACAGTTAAAAAATAAATTATACTAAAAATTGCGTGATATTATGATTGGAGAAAAAATTCTTGAAGAAAAGTTTGTCTGTCTTCCACAGGTAAAAGAGTTATTGAAAGACAGGAAAGTGGAAGATAAGGAACCAACATATGAACAGGCAGGAAGCACAAAATACGTAAAGCAGTTTGCCAAAGTAACTGACAAACAAGCTGAAAAATTAATGGAAGAATTAATGAAACTGGAAGGAATGACACAGGAATTAGCAGTAAAGGTAGTGGATCTATTGCCAAAAGACAAGGAAATAGTAAAAGCAATGATGAAAAAGGGAGAAACTATTAGCGACGATAATGTTACTAAAATTCTTGAACTAACTGAAAAATATTTGAAATAAATTGGGAGAAATAATGGAGGGAGAAATATGCCATCTGAAGATTATGCACTTGTTTTGGACTATCTCCCACGGGGAAAAGGAAACGATTTCAAAGAGCAGCCGATAGTACAGCTAATTGGAACAGAATTTTTTACCCTGCTTGAGGCTGTGCCAAAGGTCGAAGATATTAAACAATTGGAAAAGGTTTACATTGGCCAGGATAAAAGGGAAAAGATTTCACTTATTAAGAGAAGAATTTCTTACAAGGAATTAACTTCAAATGCAGAGTTAGAAATACCTGCTGCGATTGAAAGTATAATAAAAGAAAATCCGCAGAAATTCCTGGATTTTTTTAATAAATCATCTTCAATTACACTAAAAATGCATCAGCTTGAGCTTCTGCCAGGCATTGGAAAGAAGCATGTGCTGAACCTGCTGGATGAAAGGGAAAAAGGGTTATTTGCATCATTTGAGGATATAACAAAAAGGGTTTCTTTGATGCCTGATCCGGCAAAAGCAATTGTAAAAAGGGTAATAAGCGAATTGCAGGAAGAGGAAAAATATTATGTTTTCACAAGAAAGCCCATAGTGCCAGAATTCAGGAAAGATCAGCAGGGATTTAACAAAGGCTCAAGATTTAACCAAAGAAAGGAAGAAGATGAAGAGTGAATTATTCAAAGAATTAACCGATCTCATTAATAAATTCCATATTTCTCACTATGAAAATAGGCAATTTTTTATCACTGATTCTGAATTAATTAAAAAAATTGCTGAAGAATTAAATGTTTCTGAAAAGGATTCTGTTTTAATAGTCGGAACAAACCCCTTCCTTATGCGCACCTTGCAGAATGCCAAGAAGATTTTTGTTTTTGAGGAAGAAGAAAACCTGCAAAATATGATAAATGCTGAGAAGCTCAAGAATGTTAATTTGATTAATGATATTGAAGGTATTCAAAAACAAAATTTTGGCAAGATTCTGATTTTAAAAAGCATAGAAAATGAATTTATTGTTGAATTATTAAAAACAAAATTTAAAATAGGCCTTTTGATTGCACCAATATCCCTATCCAACCGATTAACAGCATTCCCGGGACTGACAAATTATACCCAATTGCCGGTAATCGTGCAGTCATACTGCAATGTTGAAGAAAAAATGAAAATAAATTCAGAGGTATTCTTCCCAAAGCCGCAAGACCAACATGTCATGATTAAATTAATTGCAAAAAAGACTGTAAGAATAGAAGAAAAACAGCATGATTTGTTTTATGAATTCTTAAAAACAATTTTCAGGTTCAAGAACAAGGATTTAACAAAAGCTTTGGGGCTTTGCATTCAGGAAATGTGCAAAAACAATAAAAAATTGAACAAAGAAAAAATACTAAAAAATATTGGTGAAATAAAAGTGGCAAAAGATAAAGTATATCTGCTTGAGGTTGAAGATTTAGGGAAGATCTTCAACACGCTGTTTTGTTAAATAAAAAAAATGAAATGATGTTTTTATACTGTTTTTATGATTTTCAAAACATCATTCAATAAGCTTAAAGTCAAACAGAAAGCCCTTGTTTCAGCAAAAGTTACCCCAAATATAATTTAATAGATATAACCCTATTTATTTGTTTGGTTTTTTTTCGGTTTTTGTTAGCACTATCTAAGATAATAAGATGATTTTTCAGGCATACTTCCCCAAAATCATGGTTTCAAGATTAACAACAGTATGCTGAGCCGCATATTTCCTAGCAAGCTCGAGTTTCTGGTCATTATTCCCATAAATAGTATATAAAACAGTATCTGGTTTTACCTTTTCACCGAGCCAAATATTTAACAAAACACCTGCTTGCTGATCAGCAGGAGCACCAGCAGTTCTTGCAATCTTAATTAATTCTTTAATATCAAAGGAACTTATTTCCCCTTCTTTAACTGATTTTATTTCAATAAATTTATCACAAAGCTTAACCTCTTCAGAACTTATTGCTTTAGGCCCTTGCGCATTAATTATTTCTTTCATTTTTTTAAGGGCTGCACCACTTCTTAAAATTTCTTTTGCCATATCTGTTCCCGCCCCTAACTTAGCCCTTCCAACTAATTCAAAAATTACACCGGCAAGCTCACAACTTTTTTGTGCTAATTCATCGTATACCTTGCCTTCAAGAACTTCCATAGCATACTTTGCTTCCAATGCCGGACCGAATGCCCTTCCAGATGGCTGTGCCCCATCAGTCAAAACTGATTCTACTTTCAATCCAATCCTCTTCCCTACTTCAATAAACATATTTGCTAGTTTTTCCGCACTTACAATATCCTTTACTTTCATGGCTGGGCCGACAGGAATATCAATAACAACGTAATGTGCACCAACAGATTCTTTCTTTGCAAGCACACTTGCAACAATCTGGCCGGGTGGATCTAAACTCAAAGGATGCTCAATCTTAATTATCTTGTCATCAACTGGCGCAAGATCTAAAGAACCGCCCCAAACAATTACTGCCCCTATTTTTTCAGTGATTTCTTTTATTTTTTCAAAAGGCAGGGAAACATTTGCCAATACTTCCATAGAATCTGCGGTTCCTGCAGCAGATGTAATACTTCTTGAAGATGTTTTTGGGCAGTATAATCCTGCAGCGGCAACAATCGGCACAATGATCATTGTGGCTCTTCCATTCAAACCGCCAATTGAATGTTTATCTACAACAGGCATTGCATTTATTTTCAAACGATTGCCATTCTCAACCAAGGCCTGTGTCATAAAAATTGTTTCATCAAGGGAATATCCATTTATAAAAATAGCTGAAACAAAAGCAGAGGCTTCAATCTCACTAATCCTATTCATATCCAAATCCTGAACAATCTCAAATAGTTCTTCCTTAGTAAGATGTTTATTTTCCATTTTCTTCCGTATATATTCAAGGCTTCTTGGTGCTGGAACTACTTTAACATCTAAAATATTAGAATCGTCAATTCCTATTGCCTGAACAATACTTTCAAATACCCCTATTTCACCAGGCTGAACCATGTTTTTGGTGATATCTACAACAGTTACAATAGATCTTTTTGTTTTTGGATTATAAAGCTCAATTCTTTCAAGAGGATGCACTCCCAATTCTTTTCCATCAACTTCATTCAAAATAGCAATATATTTTCCTGCATCCAAAGCAACTTGCTTTGTTTTCAATTGTTTAGTATAATGCTCATTTACCATCTAATCACCAAAAACCAAAACTATAATTTACTTAAATATAGTAAATAAGGGGTTTTGGTATAAAAAGATTGCTTTCCTTCAAAACACACAAAACTAGGCTGATTTGACAATTCCCCTGTTTCCATCAACAAGCACTTTCTGCCCATTGCTAAAAATTTTTGTTGCATTTTTAATTCCTACAATACAGGGTTTTTTCATTTCTCTTGAAACAATTGCTGCATGGCACAGCATCCCGCCCTCATCAGTAACAATTGCTGCAGCTTTATTCATTGCAACAACGTAATCAGGATGTGTTGTAACCGCAATTAAAATATCCCCTTTCTGAACATTTTTTAGATCCGCAATTCCTTTTACAATCCTGGCGGTTCCTTCAGCAATCCCTTTGCTTGCAACCAATCCTTCAAGAATATGGTTGGCTTTTACCCCAGATGTTGTAAAATGCAATTTTTCTGAAAGGGCTTTTTCAATATTTTTGCCAGAAACGCAAACAGTTTTTTCATTTTCAATAAAAATCAAAAATCCTTTTTTTCTTTCTTCAATTAATTCTTTTTCAACCAATTTTCCTGCATTTAAAAATTCAGCAATCTCATCTTTCAGAACACAAGAAATATCTTCAAGGGCCAAATTCATTTTTCCCGCGATTAATTCAAAGAATGGCTGTGAATAGAAAACAGCCTTTCTCCTAAAATCATCCCTTACATCTTTCAAATATGCCAAATCCTTTGCAATTTTAATTATTTTTAAATCCTCTTGTGGGATATTCAATTTTGCCAAAACTTCTTCAAAACTATGCTGGTTTTTATTGTTATTTCCTAAATGTTCTAAAAATTGCCTAAATTTTTCCTCAGAAAAAGGCTTGTTATGGATATCTAAACAGGAAAGCCAGCGATATTCTTCGAACAGATTTTCAAATGTTTTGCTTTTCACATCTTCATTCAGCTGCAAAAGTGCTGCTTTTTTTGATGGCCTAAGCAATTCTGCTTCATATTCATTCACTAAGTTTACACCAGTTATTTTTTCAATATATTTTTGGATTTTTTCATGTGTCAGATGTGCATAATAATCATTCAACATGAATGCTGCCAAAAGCGCTGCAGAATACTGTGTCCAAAGAACCCAATATTTTTCATAAACAGCCAAAATTTCTTTATTGTTAAAATATTTAACATTAGAAATCCTCTTTGATTCTTCAACATATTTATTTCCCAAATCAAAATAATCTTTTATGAATTTTTCCACAATCTCTGGGCTTGAACCATAGGTTTCTGCCAGGAATAATTCCAGATCAGCCCATTCATTTGGTTGGGCATAATAGCATTGATTGCCATTTTCCGGAACGAACGCTTGATTCTGAATGGATTTAAGTTTAATCCTTTCATCATTCACAAACTGCATCCATAATGCAACTTCAGAATACTGCACGCCATATTCCCTTGAATAATATTTCTGCCAGTTCATATAAAAGACCTCAAGCAAAGTTGTTTACAAACCTTTCTAAATCGTTTTTTTATTGCATTCCTAATATTTTTTGGCTTCCCAGAATAAATATTTGGATCATAAAGCAAACAATCAAGCAGATCAGCATCTTTCAACAATTCGACCAATTTGTTCCCAGAATATTTTTCCTTTTCACTATGCAATTTTATTGCTTCACATATCTCTTCTATTTCTTTTTTTGAAAAACCATTTGAAAGCAATAACTCTCTTGCGATTTCCGCGCCTTTTGCTGCATGTTTTTCATATTTTCCAGTTTGTATGGCATAAACATCATGCAATGCTGCAGCAGCAATTGCTTTTTCAACATCTAAACCGCGCTTGATTGCAAGCAATTTTGCTATTTGTATTACTCCGGAACTGTGTTTAAGCTCCCAAGCAATAGAATTTTCCCTTTTGTTGTCTGGAATATTTGAATTTAATATTTCTTCAAGAACTATTTTCTCGATTTTCTCGCTTCTTGGCAGATTTTCTCCAACATAATGGTGAAACATATTTTTTGCCTCTAAAATATAATGGCTTTAAGAGTATTAATAGTTTAACCACCCCTTAGGGGGGTAATAAACAAAGAGTATATAAGGGCTTATCAGCAATATAATAATATGGAATATTCAGCACTAAAAGAAATCGGCCTTACTGAAGGGGAAATAAGGGCATATATTGCAATTCTTGGTTTAGGAAAAACCTCTGTTGGGCCTTTAATCGGGCAGTCAAAGGTTTCGCCCTCAAAAATTTACCTTATTTTGGAAAGGCTTGTTGAAAAGGGATTGGCAACAGTTTCAATTGAAGGCAAGGTTAAGAGATTTTCACCTACAGAACCAAAATATTTATTGAAGATAATTGAAGAAAAAGGAAATAGATTGAAGGAAACTGAAAAAAAGCTTCAGGAATTAATTCCGCAACTTGAAAAGAAAAAAGGATTAATTAAGGAGGAGGAAAGGGTTGAGATTTATCGAGGAATAAATGGAATAAAGGCATTCTTTGAATTAGGATTAAGGGAAATGAAGAAAGGGGAAATGATGTATACTCTTGGAGTGTCAAAAGAAATGAGCCGCCTATTTAATAACTATTTTAAGGATTTCCACAAGCGAAGGGCAGAGAAAGGAATATTTTGCAAATCAATCTATAATTTTGATTCCTGGCAGTATAAGAAAAGAGAAAAAAGAAAGCTCGTGGAATACAAAGTATTTCCTAAAGGGCAGAATAGCCCAACCTTTTTGTTTATCTTTAGGGATTTTGTCGGAACAATAATTGTAACAGATGATGAGCAGGTATGCACAGCAATAAAAAACAGGGAAATAGTAAAAACCCACAGGGATTATTTTGATTTAATGTGGAAAAAAGCAAAATCTGTTTTAGCATAGCACAGGCCCCAAAAACAATACTTTTTTAAAAAGCACCTAGTACTACATAGTAATATGGAACATATTAGTTTAAAATTAGAAAAAAATCTCGCAAGAGCTTTGGAAAAAGGAATGAAAGAATTCAACTATTCCACAAAAACAGAAGTAATAAGGGAAGCTCTAAGGGAAAAAATAAAACAATGGGATGAGGAAAGGAAAAAAGAGATTGCGTGGGATAATCTGTTTAAATTGCGTGGCATTTTGAAAGGAAAAGAAAGATTCAAGACAGATGAGGAATGGTATGAATGGAGAAAAAAATATGGGGAAGAACTTATGGGCGAATTAACAAAAAAATATAATATAAAAACTCAGTAAATTTCTTCAGGCAATTTGCATTCAACTATCCCAATCTCTTGGAAGTGTTTGTCTCTCGATACCAACAATGTTTTGTTATCTCTGGCAATTATTGAATGTAATATATCGGAAGAGGGATATTTTTTATTTGACCTAATCCAAAAAGAATAGGCCTCTGACACATGCACTTCAGCATGCATAATTTCAACAATAATATCCTTAAAACTAGAAAAAATTTCATTAACAAGTTCAATGGAAAAATATTTCAGAAGCTCTTTTTTTACGATGTCTGAAACAAAAACAATATCTTTTCGCTTCTGGCATTCTTTCAAAAACCTGAAAGCAAATTCGCCCAAAGGCCTAAGATTGTCTTTCCTATCCTCGAAGTAATCTCGCCAAATAGACGTATCTAAATAATAATTATTACTCACTATGACCAACCTCTTAGCAAATAACAAAAGAAGCAAATCAATTATAAAAGTATTTATTCATCGGAAATGCACTTCCAAAAACTAATTAAATAGATTCGAAGATTGTTTTTGTTAGCATGATAGATTTCAATGAAATGATTTCAAACCACCTCAAAAGAGAAATGAGGCCAAAAACAATTGGAAGATATTATCCGAGCGAAGTTGGCTACTGTTTGAGAAAAAGTTGGTATTCTTACAAAAAGCCAAAAGAAACAGACATTGAAACAATAAAGATTTTTGAAATGGGGAATATTGTCCATAACTTTGTAGTTGATGTCTTAAACAGCGAAAAAAATCCGCATGTGGAATTGATTGAGGCTGAAAGCCCTTTTTTGCTGAATATTGACAATTTCTTAATTTCCGGCAGGATTGATGATATTATCCTTGTAACTGTTGATAATCAAAAAGCGCTGCTTGAAGTAAAATCTACTTCAAAACTGAATTATGTGAAAGAACCGCAGGACAGCCATGTAATGCAGCTGCAATTGTATTTGCATGCAAAAAAAATGCAGGTCGGGTATGTTTTGTATATTGAAAAGAATACATTGCAGAGCAAGATTTTTGAAGTGCAGTATGATGAAAATAAAGTAAATGAAATAATTGACAGATTCAGGGCAATGGATTTTTATTTAAAGCAGGATCAATTGCCGCCAGCAGAAGCAAAAATGAATGAGAAGAAAGGCTGGCTGTGCGCTTCATGCCCTTATTTTGAGGAATGTGAGAAAGAAAAAGTTCAGTAATTATTTTATCCCAAGCCATTTTTCATATTGCTTGTGGTTGCCAACAAAAACAATTTTTCTAATCAGAACTCTTTCATCTGTTTTGAAAACAATGCGGTATTGCCCAGCTTCAACAACATAACAATTAATGTAATAAAGATGTCTTGCTGAAATTTCCAACTTTAATTGTGCAATCTTTTTCAGAATTTTTTCTTGGACAGATTTATCAAATTTTATGAAATTGATGTTCCAATCGCTAATGTACTCTATCGAATAGTCTTGCATCTAATCCAACTCTCTCAGCTAAAGAATACCTATATCATCTACTAATCTTTTTTAAAATGTTTTTGTATGGCACTAATGCTTCCTCTTCAGAAAGCCATCTCTTCCTGCCTTTCTTAACGTCATCTTCAATTTGCATTATTTTCTTCAAAGCTCTTTTATCAGTTATTGGTTTAATTATAAGAGGATCATATTCATCGCCAAGCTTCATTATCCCAGCCCTAATAACTTCAGATTTTGTTTTAAAAATGCCATTCTTAATTAGAACATTCATTATATTTTCAGGAATGCCACTTATTTCAACCAGCATCTTCATACAAAAACAATATCTGCGCTATTTTTTAAATATATGTTTTTGATATGTTTTTTATATATACAAAAAACAGCAATTTTTATCACAAAAACATCGGCAGGACATTCAGGAACAAAAGAATTAGGAATATTTTCCACAAAAAGCCCTGAATCCAAAGCTCTTTTTCCTTTCTTGTTTTTTTCATAAAACCAAGATAAGGCATAAACATTATCTTTGCAATCTTTCCGCCGTCAAATGGTTCAATAGGCATAAAATTCAGCATGCCTGCAGCAAGGCTTAACATGAAGAACCAGAGAAGAATGCCATAAAATAAAGATCTTAAAAACAAAACAAGTTCATAATTTTCGGGAAATTTATAACTAGGGTCAAGGATTTCATTCACATCAAAACCGAATTTACCTAATTCATTGCTCTGCAAGGTTATTTTTGTAATCTCACCAGTATTCTTATCAAGCAATTCAAACTCTGTGGGTTTTTTCCATGTTTTTGACAATTGTTCTGCAACATCCTCATAGATATTTACATCAACACCATTAACTTTTTCTAAAATCATGCCTTTTTTCATAACACTATAGGCTGAAGAATCAAATACCTGGTTGCAAAAGGTAATATTTTGATCAACATCCCCCATCTGCAGCTCGGTTATTGATTGTTTTTTTATATTTGTGATGTTGTCAGTCAAAGGAGCCATCACGGGCACAAGAATAATTGATAGGAATAAGAGCAAAAGTAATGCTGAAATTAAATTAGACGTTGGTCCTGCTGAGAAAACTTCTAACTTTTTGCGTTCTGATGCTTTTTTCAATTCTTTATCATCAGGTTCAACAAATGCACCAACAGGCAAAAGCCCAAATAAAAGGACACCTGCTGATTTTATCGGAATTTTATGCCTTCTTGCAAGTATTCCGTGGAAACCTTCATGAATTATTAAAATAAAGAAAAGCGGAATCCATGCATATAACGGAACAATAATTGGAACATTAGGCAATTGCACCCCGGGAATTACTGGGGCAACACCAGCGCATGATTTTTGGCCTGTAAGAATCCTTGAAACAACATACCAGGCATGGTCTGCTAAAAAATAAAGGGTAACTAATGCAAATCCTCCCAGAGCAAAGAATGCAGACATTAATTCTTTGGGACTGTTAGTTAATGGATTCTCAAACATCGCGGAAACCAAGAAATAAAAAAGTAAATATAATACCAAAAAACTAAAAGCCAATATAGCGATTCTTTTCAACTTGGTTTTGGCCTTTCTTGCATAAAGAAAATCAATAGCAATTATCCCGAAACCGGAAATTAAACCCAGGGTAGCAAAAAAACTCAATGCTTTTTTGAAAACAACAAAATTGTCAAGCAATGGGACAAATCTCTTGCTCCTTACCATTGAAAGAATATGCCAGTAGGTTTTGACATTTTTCCTTTTGCTTATGAAATGGGTGAAAACAACAAAGACCAAAAGAACTAGGATAATCTGCAGGATAATATCTAACATTTAATTATTTGTTACTGCTCTGTTTTTTTAAGTCTTATCCCAAGCAAGGATTCTAATTTTGGGACATATTTGTCTTCTGGCTTTAAGGATTGATTCTCAATCTTCTGCATTGTTGAATTTTTTAGGGATATTTTCTTAGCCAGGTCATCAATTGTCCATTTTCTGCTTTCCCTTGCTTTTTTTATCAACATCCCATAATTCTCGGCCAGATCTAAATTTCCTGCAATAGGCATTCCGCTTGAAAAAGGGGAATAATCTGAGTAAGATTTCCTTGGCTTATAGACTTTATTCTCAACACCGTGTGCTGCACACCCATAACAAGCCAATAAAAGAGAACCTTCCACATTTACTGATTTTAATTGTGAAAAATCTTTCCCACAGAGTTCACACTCCATAAAACCACCCTAACCAATAAGCTTTCTTATTTGTAATTTAAGGTTAAAAAGTTTAATAAATAGCACTTAACCCAAATAAAAAAGAAAAAGTCATTGGGAAAATTAATATTTGCCTAATTTGGCAAATATTCCTTTTTTGGCAGAAAAATAGCCCAATTCCTTTAAGAGGAATTTATTTAAGCAGTTTCAATAATCAGAAGGATATGGGAATTAATTTAGGCGATTTAGTAAAGGGGGAAGAAATAGAATTAGAGACTCTGCAGGGCAAAATTGTTGGCATAGATTCATTTAATGTGCTTTATCAATTCCTTTCAAGCATAATTGGTTATGATGGATCGCCATTAAGAGATTCTTCAGGAAGAATAACTTCACATTTATCCGGATTATTGTATAGGACCGCAAATCTGATTGAAGCAGGAATTAAACCTGCATTTGTTTTTGACGGAAAGGCGCACAAATTGAAGCAAAAAACCCAGCAGGAAAGAAGATTGATCAGGGAAGAGGCAGAAGAAAAAATGCTTCAGGCAAAAAAGGAAGGAAATCTTGAGGAAGCAAAAAAATATGCACAAAGAGCTGTGCGGTTAAACCAAGGAATGGTTGATGAATCAAAAAAATTGGTTGAATTAATGGGTTTACCGGTAATACAGGCACCAAGTGAGGGGGAAGCGCAATTGGCGAAAATGTGCTCTGAAGGAAAAATCCATGCAACACTAAGCCAGGATTACGATTCCTTACTTTTTGGCTCTCCGATTCTGCTGAAAAATGTTACAATAAGCGGAAAGAGAAAATTGCCCGGAAGGGATGTTTATTATGAAATCAGGCCAACAATCATAAAGCTTGAGAATGTCCTGAAAGATTTGCAGATTGACCGAGAGAAATTAATCTGGCTGGGAATTCTTCTTGGAACTGATTTCAGCGAAAAATTTCCAAACATCGGCCCGAAAAAAGCAATCAAGCTTGTGCATGAGCACAATTCATTTGAAGATATAATAAAAGAAACAAAATTTGAACCAGAATTTGATTACAAAGAAATAGAAAAACTTTTTATGAGTCCAATGTACACTGAAGAATACAAATTGGAATTTAAGGAGCCGGATGAAAAGGCAATTATGCAATTCTTGTGCAAGGAAAGGAATTTTTCCGAGGAAAGGGTGAAAAAGGTTGTTGAAAAGATTTCTGCAATAGCTAAAGAGCGGGGAAAACAGGCTTCAATAAGTGCCTGGTTCAAAAAATAATCAAAACAGATTAATTTATAATTGATTTTATTTGTTTAATAGTATAATTTATATTTATTATATTGAAATGTGATTATATGGAAGAAGACAATGAAGTAAGGACCTGGGCAGATATTATTGCAGAACAGATGGTTGAAAAAAAGAAAAAAGCAAAATATATCTGCCATGGGATGTGGACCCCTAGCGGATTTTTTCATTTAGGGAATTCAAGGCCTGAAATTTTTACCCCTTATTCTGTCGCACATGCTTTGGAAAATTTGGGGCATAAAACTGAGCAGCATTTTATTTTGGATGATTTTGATCCTGTTGATAAAGTGCCAGAAGGATTAAATATAAAAGAAGAAGACAGGGAACAATTTATTGGATATTCGTGCGCAACCGCACCCAGCCCTATTCCAGGATTTAAAACTTGGGCTGAAGCCTTTATTTATGATGTCAAATCAGTAATTGACGATTATGGGGTAAAGCCTATTTTCTATTCTGCTTATGAAACATACAAAGAAGGGAAATTTGACAAAATAATTGTTGAAGCATTAAACAAATCAGTGCAAATTGTAACTACGTGGAATAAAATAGCAGGAAGCGACAAGCAGAAAAATTTCCTGCCTGTGAAGGTTGTATGCGAACAATGCAAAAAAATACATTTCACTGATGCAATCTCCTGGGATGGAAAACTTGTTGGGTACAAATGTTCTGCTTGCGGTTATGAAGGAAAGGTAAAGCCAGAAAAAGGAAAGGTAAAATTGCATTGGCGTGTTCATTGGCCTGCACACTGGCAGTTATATGGGGTTGATTTTGAATCTGCGGGAAAAGACCATTTTTCCAAAGGAGGATCGGTTGATGTAAGCCAAGCAATTGCAAAAGAAGTCTTTGGAATTGAACCGCCATTCCAGACTCCAACAGAATTCATTCAGCTTGGGAAGGAAAAAATGTCAGGTTCAAGAGGAAATTTATTTACATTAAAGGATTGGATTTCTGTTGCAAATCCTGAATCCTTCAGGTATCTAAATTTTTCAAGAAAGCCAAATGGCGTGATTGAATTAAACCTAAGGGATAATTCATTCCTGATAGCAATGGACGAATTTGAAAGAGCAGAAAGAATATTTTATGGAAAAGAACATGCGCAAAGCGAAAAATTGGATAAAAAAATAGCAAGAAGCTATGAACTTTCATTATTGGGAAAGCCGGCAAAAGAAATTCCTCAAAGGATTTCATATTCCTTCTCAATTTTATTGTCACAGCTTTTCGATGCAGAAAAAAATATTGCTGATGTTGAGGAATTAATGTTAAACACTGCGCATATTGGGAGAAAATTAAATAGTGAGGAAAAGACAACAGTACAAAATCAATTGAAAAGAACAAAAAACTGGATTGATAAATATGCTCCAGACCAATACAAAATAAAATTCTTGGAAGATACTTCTGCGGCCAAAGGAACTATTTCTGCAAATGTTAAAGAATTGTTCAAGGAAATTGCCGCAATGATTGACAAGGCAAAGAATGCGGATGAACTGCAGACAAAAATTTATGAATTGACAAAAAGCAAAAACATGGCGCCGAAAGAAATGTTCCAAGCACTTTATAGTATTTTGATTGGAAAACAATTTGGCCCAAAAATCGGGACATTAATATTTGCACTTGGAAAGGAAAGGGTAAAAAAGAGATTATTGGAAATGTAATTGAGAGAACATGCCCCAAATTTTGGAAAATATAGGATTTGTTGCTAACAATTCAAAACATGTGCACATAAACAAGGAAAGAATTCCAAAATTTTGCAAGGATTTTGATGGAAATGAAATGCGCCATTGGCTGAATGCTTGCCCTTTGAATCTTTCAATGGAAACTAATGGAGAAAAATTAAACTTCCTGCTTGTTTTCAATTCCATAAGCTTCTGCTACTGGGGCGAGCCAAAATGGGCTATTGAATATAAAGGGAATAAATATAATGGCTCTTGGGGTATGATCGCTTCTCTAGAAAGAGCTTTAGATGAGGGCAAATATATACTAAATCCAAAATTTCTGGCAGCTATTTCTGAAGAGGAATTGGGCGAGATTTTAAGGGGCAATATTGAAATTCCGTTGCTGGCAGAACGCTGCAAAATACTGAGTGAAGTTGGCAGGGCCTTAAACAAAAAATTTAATGGAAATTTCAGCAATTTGGTCAATGAAGCTAATGGAGACGGAATTAAGCTGCTGAATTTGATTGTTTCAAACTTTCCTTCATTCAATGATTTTTCAAGGTATGCCGGGAAGAATATTTATTTTTATAAAAGGGCTCAGCTGCTTGTTTCGGATATTTATCAATTATTTAATGGAAAAGGATATGGCAAATTAAAAAACATGGACAAAATAACTGCCTGTGCTGATTATAAACTTCCTTGGGTCTTGAGAAGGTTTAGGGTAATGTCATATTCAACAGAACTTACAAATAAGATAGACAATAAAATCCAAATAAAAAAAGGCAGTGAAGAAGAGATTGAAATAAGGGCAAATACAATTATGGCTTGTGAATTAATTAAAGAAGAGCTCAGAAAAAACAACCTGAAAATGGATTCTATTCACGTAAATGATTATTTGTGGTTAATGGGGCAGAAAAGAACGCATGAGGATGAACCATACCACAGGACTTTGACTACTTTTTACTGAAATAAATAAATCAACAACACTAACCAAGAGCAAGGCTTATTTTTAATGCTTTATCAACCTTTTTCATTGTGCTTGAATTTAATGCCCCGAGCCTTGTGATTATTCTGTGTTCTTTAGATATTGTTCTTAGATAATTGCAGAGGATTAGGCTATCTTTTGATAGGTTCCCTTCATCCTTTTGGACAAAAACAGTAAAGGGGTATTCTTTTTCTATTCTAGATGTTATTGCCGCAACAATTGTTGTTGGGCTCATCACATTTCCAAAATCATTCTGGATAATCAAACAAGGCCTTGTTTTTCCTTGCTCAGAACCCTTAACTGGCTCGAAATCAGCCAGTATAATGTCGCCACGTTTAATATTCATCAAGCATCGCATCCGCTTCTTTGCCGACATAATCCATTTCTTCTTCGATTTCTTTGTCAAATTTTGCCATCTTTTTATAGCCCTCAATCATTAGCTTTTCTGTTTCTTTCTTACTCAAAGCTTTCTCTACAATAATTTTCTCATTATCTATTTTCACAATAACCTTATCTTTGGCTTTTATCCCTTCAATCTCCCTTATTATTTTAGGAATTGTTATTTGGCCTCTTTCTCCAACTACAGTTATACTTTCATACATCATTTCACCAATATGCTTTATACATATTTATTCATACTAATACCTATTTAAATAAATACGTTAACGAGCAATTGATATTATAAAAAAGGCAGTAAACTACTTAATATCAGTAAGGTTTATTCAAAAGCAACTTCTGGGTTTATTACTTAAAAAAATACCTTGTTAAAACCCATATTCTCCTTTCAGCGGCACAAAAACAAAGGGCCCTGAATCTGAAACTTCCTCTGAAATTTTCCCATTTGAATCTTTTTTCAAAACATGCATCCATTGTGGATGCTTGCCAACAGGGGCAACAATAATTCCATTTTTGTTTAATTGTTCAATGCAAGGTTCGGGAATTGCCGGGCAGGCAGCCGAAAACAAAATGCGGTCAAATGGCGCAAAATCTTTCAAGCCTAAGGTTCCATCGGTGTAGAATATTTCAATATTTTTATATCCCAAATTTGCAAGCGTTGTGCGGGCTTTCATCGCTAATTCTGGCACAATATCTATACCATAAACCTTGCCTTTTTTGCCAACAAGTTCTGAAAGCAATGCTAAAACATAGCCTGAACCTGCGCCTATTTCTAAAACCTTGTGATTTTTTTCAACTGCAAGAAGCTCAAGCATCATCGCAATTGTGCTTGGCTGTGAAATTGTCTGGCCATAGCCAATTGGGAATGCGTTGTCTGAGTAAGCATACTCAAGCATTTCTTGCGGGAAAAATTCCTCACGCTTTACTGATAAAAAGGCTTCCTTCACAGAAGAAGATTTTATTGCACCGCTTGAAAGCATGCTTTCAACAAGCAATTTTCTTTTTTCTGAAAAATTTTCCAAAAGTATCACTTTACCTGTTACAACATAATTGCGGTTAGATGATTGAAACCAAAAAAGCCAGCAAGCCAAAAAGCATCGCTATTTTTGAGAGCTGCTGCGCTTTCTTGAAATTATTATTTTTCATCTGCAAAATGGAATAAATAAAAATCAAATCCGCAAAGGTTACTGCAATTAAATAATAAAAATTTGCCAAATTCAGCAAAAAAGGCACATAGGAAAAAACAAATGCCAAAAGTAAAATGAAAAATGAAAAATATTTTGTGTTTTTAATGCCAATCAGCATGGGCATTGTTTTTTTGGAGCCTTTGTCAGCGTCAATATCTTCCATATCTTTTACTAATTCACGGTAGACATTTGCAAACAGCGCAAGCAAGGCAAACCAAAGCACAATGGAATAATTTCCAACCAAAGAAGCACCGTAAATTAAAGTAAATGATGTTCCGAGAGCAACAATCCAATTGCCCAAATATTTAATCTTGGAAAAGAATGCGGAATAAACAATTAAAAGAACTGAGAACAGAACTGCGATTTCAAAAGTAATTGGATTTATGAAAAAGGCAATTTTAGAACCGAGCACAAAAAGCAGAATTGAAAAAATCAAAACATTTCTTGGATTTAGATTGAAGTCCAAAATTGGTTTTTTGGTTTTTTTCTTGCGATCAACCTCTAAATCAAAATAGTCATTTATTGATTGCCCTGCGGCGCAGATTAAAAATGCGGAAATCATTGCTAAAAGGATCGGAAGATTGAAGGCAAAAGAATGTGTTGCAACAAGATAGCCAATTAAAACGCCGAATGCTGCAATTAAACAATTTCCCGCACGAATTAAATCTAAATATGGCTTCAACAAGGTTATCCCTAATAAAAGTATAATATAAGAATAATAAATAGATGAAGGTTGGCTTAGTTTACGCCTTGGCCTTCTTTACCTTATTCTTTAACCTTAATCTCTTGCTGTTGCATTTCCTGCATTTAGACGGCTTTTTTCCTGCCCCAACCCTGTTCTTCGCATTGCATCTCATGCAGATCCAAACATTATTAAAAAGCCTGTCAATTGCTTCATTAGTTGCCATAATTCGTCATCCAATTAATCATTTTATACTTAGTAATTAAGGATTAGGTTTAAAAACCATTTTACACACACTGTGACATAATTCAAGAATCTATAAATAAGGTAAAGCACACAATAATATATTAGTTTAGCATGTCACGGTGTGCAGATGCTTTGTTAAGTTAAATTTTTAGGATTGCTTAGGAAAAAACTTAGTTTCTCTTTTTTCTTTTGGCAACCTACATTTTCTTTTTTCTCTTTCTAAGAGAAAAAAGAAAAGGCGGAGCCCCGATAGTGTAGCGGCCAAGCACTCTGCCCTTTCAAGGCGGTAACACGGGTTCGAGTCCCGTTCGGGGCAAAAGGTTTTTACCCTTTATTTTTCTACTTTTCAAAATAAAGGGTAAGTTATATTGTTTTAGTCAAAGCATGAAGGGACCCACACCTAAAGGCGTAGGCTTGCGGACAAGGAATAACGTGCTCACTTATACTTCTCCCACATCTAAAGAAATGGACTTCCGCAAGCTTCATGCTTTGAGTGAGAAAGTGCATTAGTTTATCTCAAAATTGTAATAATGCTCTTTAAACGAATTAGTAAGAATTTTACTAAAATGTTAATTGAATGAAAAGGTTTATATATTGTTTTGTGTATTTTATTGTTATGGGAATTTCTGGCACTGAATTGTCTGTAATTGATTTAATTAAGAGGAACAAACTTGGCTTGTTTAAAGTGGGGGATATTGTAAAGCTCACTGGATTCAAAAGGCAAAAGGTTTATAATATTTTCAAGGGCTTAAACAGGAAAGGGCTTGTAATAAGGCTTAAGGCTGGAAAGTATGTTCTTGCTGATTCTGCAGAATCTGATCTTAAATATTTTACAACAGCTTTTGCCCCTGCTTATGTGTCTTTGTGGTCTGCGTTGGCATATCATGGTTTGACTGAGCAAGTTCCGCAGAAGATACATTTAGTTAGCACAAGGCACCAGCGACCAATTTCCCAAATTGAATTGCATATTGTCGGTAAGAACCTTTTTACTGGTTATGAAAATTATGGTTTTCCAATAGCGACTATAGAAAAAACAATCTTCGATTTGCTTTGGTTTAACCAAATAAACCTCAAAACCTTGGAAGAAATCCTTAAACAAGTGCCCATAAATAAAAGCAGGCTTTCAGGATTTATTAAAAGGATTTCTTCCCATAAAAAGAAAACTGAAATGTATAACAAATTTAGAAAAGTGGATTTGGTATTATGATTGACGTGCGCGAGTTAAAGAATTATGCAAAAACAAAAGAAATGGATTCTTGGCAGGCTGAGAAGGAATACCTGATTTGCATGTTTTTGCATTCTTATTATTCTAAGTATGATTCAGCAGTCTTTAAGGGCGGCACATCCTTTAAATTATTTAACGACTTGAACAGGTTTTCTGAAGACCTGGATTTTTATATAAAAAACCCCGGTAAGTTCAGAACAGAAGTGCATGATGCTCTGAATAGATTAATGGATTTTGGCATAGAATTTAGTATAAAAAAGGAAGAGATTTTTGAAAAAGCATACACCATTACAATAAAATTCAAGGGGCCCCTGTATAATGGACAAGAGCAAACTAAAAACTCAATAAGAATAGATGCTGGCTATAGAATTGGTTTAATAAACAGGCCAGAGTATCTGCCATTGACTTCACGATTTTCTGATACGCCAACTACTTTAATTAAAGTAATGGATTTTGATGAAAGATTTGCAGAAAAAATATCTGCCATATTCAGCAGGCAAAAGGGCAGGGATTGGTATGATGCTTATTTTTATCACAGAATTGTTAAATTGAATAAGCAATTATTGTATGCGAAAATCGGGCAAAAACCAACAAAGGCGCCACTCATCAACAAAAGGGAATACACTAATGACTTAAAACCATTGCTAAAAATCTTTATTGATTACGAGACAGTTATCCCAACCATTACAAAATATTTAAATGCGTTTTTAAAGAAATAAACTCCGCGTTTTCAAACAGTGGTTGACTAAATTATTGGAACCGGGTTTTCTTTAATCTATGAATTTCTGCAAGCCCACTTTTTATGGCATCAAAAGGATCTAAACCTTCTTTTTCTACATCATACAATAAATCCGCGTATACTGCTTTTAGAAATTTTAGCATTCCTTCTAGTGCTTGCCTGTTGTACTTCTTACCTATTTTTATATTTGTTTTTGATATAGGCACAGTCCCGTTCGGGGCATTTAACACCATTTTAGGCAAAAACTCTTTTTTTTACATTTTTGGTGTTAAATATATTTATATCTATTTCAAAAAGAGAGCTTGGAAAAAAGAGCCCAAGAAATAAGCGATGCAATAAAAGAAAACAGGAACTCAATCCTAAAAAAGCTCTTGAGCAAAGTGAATATTTAAGTAAAGAGAATTTATCAGTT
>Ga0066637_10000323_pt1 | contig 28368 bp, 29 predicted proteins | sample CryGeyCG2014_020_FD_62737 | JGI IMG/M metagenome (GOLD analysis project Ga0066637, IMG submission 62737) | Groundwater microbial communities from aquifer - Crystal Geyser CG08_land_8/20/14_0.20 | ecosystem: Environmental > Aquatic > Deep subsurface > Groundwater | place: USA: Utah: Grand County...
CACTAAAATTACTGACCGCAGCGTGGACGAAAAAAACCGTTGCTCCGGGGCAATTCTATTTATTGCTCTTGGTATCATAACCTTATTATCGTGTTAAAAAGGTGAAAACTTGCGCTCCCCTGGATTATTAAGCCGAGGTCGTGCTAAAATCATAATATGGTTTTTCTAACTGCGCCGAATGAAATTGAAACTTCTTTTGTGGTTGAAGACACAAACCTTATCTCAATGATTGAGCAAAATAAAATCGGCGACAAAAAGACGCTTAACCTTATTTTAACCCGCCATAACCTTAATCTGCTTAGAGATTATGATCAATTGCTATGTCTTAGGCAAATAAAAATTGAAAAATATTGGCATCAAATTGAAACTGTTAGAAAAGTTTTAAAAAACTTTCACGGTCGGGTGCTGCTTTGCGATGAGGTTGGGCTAGGTAAAACCATTGAGAGCGGCATGCTGATTTTAGAATATCTGCTAAGGGGTTTGGCCAGGCGGGTTTTAATCTTAACCCCGCCGGCTCTGCTTTTTCAGTGGCAGGATGAGCTGGCCATAAAATTCGGGTTGGATTTTGTTACAAATGAGCAAAACTGTTTTAAGCTTGCCAAACTGGATCATTTTCCTTTGCTCATTTGTTCTATAAATTACGCTAAATCAAAAAATAACTTTGCCAAATTTATCAGCCAGGAATATGATTTGATCGTGGTGGATGAGGCGCATCATCTTAAAAACCCGCAAACACTTAATTGGAAATTGATCAATTCCCTTAAAAAGAAATTTATTTTTTTGCTAACCGCTACCCCAGTCCAAAACAATCTGTTGGAATTGTTTAATCTGCTTACTTTGCTAAAGCCCGGTGTGCTCAAAACAGCCAAAAGTTTTAAGGCGCAATACATGAGCAAAGATGATCCCAAACAGCCGCAACATCCGGAAAAATTGCGGGAACTTTTAAGAGAAGTCATGATTAGAAATACTCGTTCGCTGGTGGATATTAAATTGCCCAAACGATTCGCTCAAACTTTTATTGTTGAGGGTTCGGCGCCTGAAATGGAATTGCATCGGGAGCTGAATGCTTTTCTCAAAAATCAGCAGCTTGACCGCTTAACTTTATCACTGTGCTTGCAAGAAGCCAGCAGTAGTCCGGCTGCCTTGGCTTCTTCGCTGAAGAAACTTGAAGCTAGATTATCGCCTGTCCCTGTCGCGCTCTTGGCCATACAAGAAAAACTAAGCAGTTTAAAGACAACCGGTAAAGATGTTAAATTGCTTGAGCTTTTGCGAAAATCCCGGGATAAAAAAGTGGTTTTTGTTCACTTTACGAAAACCCTGGAACATTTAAAAGAGATTTGCCAGAAAAATAGTCTGAATTTTGTGGAATTTCAAGGCGGGATGTCTGCTGTTGAAAAAGAACAAGCCATTGACACGTTTCGGGATAAGGCTGAAATTTTGCTGTCCAGTGAATCCGGAGGAGAAGGGAGAAACCTGCAATTTTGCAATACAATTATTAATTATGACTTGCCCTGGAACCCGATGAGAATTGAGCAACGGATTGGACGAATTCACCGGATTGGCCAAACCAGGGATGTTTTTGTCTTTAATCTCTGTCTTAGAGGCAGCCTTGAAGATCATCTTTTGCAAGTGCTGGAGCATAAGATTAATATGTTTGAACTAGTGATTGGCGAGATTGGCAGTATTTTAGGCAACCTAAAAGAAGAAGTGGACTTTAGCGATATTATCTTAAATTTATGGTTGGCTGCCAGCGCGCCCGAAGAACTGGAAACGCGCTTTGCCCTGCTAGGAGAAGAATTGGTCGCGGCCAGAGAACTTTATCAGGAGACTAAAGCCCTGGATCAGAAGTTGTTTGGCGAGGATTACGAAACTTAAATGTATGTCCAGTGATATTTTGCCACAATATATTAAGGATTTGTATGGGTTTTTGGGTGGATACGCGGAAAGTGCGCGGCCTGATGTGCTTGAAGCCATTCTGCCACCCGCAATAAGCGTCCGCCTTAATCTGGCTGAATATTTAAAGTTTTACTTTGATCCGCAATGCTCCGGAATAGATGGTCAGCTTATTACTTATGAGTCTGATATCCTCGAAACACTTGGGCAAATTATTAATGACCAAGCTGTTTTTTCTCAAATAATTGTGCCGGACATTTATTTAAAGAAAGCGGGCTTTGAAACCTTGCTTAAAGAACAAATCAATTTTGTGAACGTGGCCTATAAGTTACTGGAAACGGAAGAGAAACAAGGCTCTTATCTCCAGCTTAATTTTAAATACACGGCTATTTCCGAAGAGAAAAAAGAAGGCTTGCTCGCGCTTACTTTTAACGAACATACTTTTTCCCGATTAGATAATTTGGCTGGAAAGTGCGGGCAGGTTGATTGGGTTGAAACCTTGAGTTTGTCGGACAATCTGCTGCCAGCCGCGCCGGCAGTTGAACTTTATAATCGGGCAATTAAACAGACGGAGGTGATCTTAAAAGATAAGCTCCTTGATTTTCAAAAGAGTTTGAATCATCGGCGGCTTCGAGATGTTAAAAGACTTAAGGATTATTATGGAGATATTATGAAAGAGATAAAAAACAAGATCGCCAGAAAAAAACTGGCGAACGCGGAAACTGATGGAGAGCTGGCTCGTCTTGACTTTACGCAAAAGGAATTGAATTATAAAATTTCCGACCAAAAACTCCGTTATCAAATTACGGTCAAGCTTAAGGCTTTTGGCGCGCTGCGCATGATGATGCCGGTGGTGGCACTTAAGCTTTTGCTGCGCCGCAAAAAACTATCCCGTGAATTTATTTTAATCTGGAATCCGCTGCTTAAAACATTGGAACTGCCAGTTTGTTCTTGCTGTCAGCAAAACACCAGCCACATTTTTTTGGCTGAAGATACCTTGGAGAATCTCTGCCCTCACTGTAAAGGTGGATAAATTAAATGGAGCTTGAGATCATTTGCCTGCCGGATCAGTCTTTTTGCCTTGAGTGGACTAAGACAGACAAGCCGATTGATAAATCCCGGGAGCGCTTGCAAAACGAAATAGTTAGGTGTTTTGCCAAGGATCAGACCGGCGCTTTTTTGCTGCTGGGACTCTTTGACCACTCGATTGCGCTCTCGGTTTCTTTGACCTACTGGCGCGACTTTGCCGGATTATTTGCGCGTAATTTGTCCCGCGTGCCTGACCTTGAAATTCTAAGAGAAAAGGCGGAGGTTGTTTTAGCGGCTGACGAGGCCGACCAGTTTCTGGCCACGGCGCCGGCCATGCCGGGCCTTGAGAATATCAACCGGGCTGTTTTGTATTCTGTTTTTGAAAAAATTCTGGCTAAGTTTAAAGGGGAGATAGCGAAGTTTAAAGGGACCGTGGCTGAATTTTTAAGCAAATACGGCCAGGAGCTGCATCTTGTCGGACGGGTCTATTTTCATCTGGTGGAAAACAAAGACGAACACTATCCCTTTGCTTTTTTAGCCACTTACTCAACCGAGTTGACTAAAGCCGGAACTTCAAAGCATCTCCCTTTGAAAAACGCTTTGCAAGAATATGAGAATCAGCACGACAAACTCTTAGCGCTTTTGGCCACTGTCTACGCGGTGGCTAGGGAGAGCGGATTTGTTTCGCAAATGCTTGAAACCGGCGAAATTTTCCATCCCCTCTCCTGGACTGCGGCTGAAGCCTACACCTTTTTACGGGAGATACCAACTTACGAAAATGCCGGCATTTTGTGCCGGATGCCTAACTGGTGGAAAGGGAGTGCTGGTAAACCCAGGCTTTCCATAACCGCGGGGCAAGCTGGTCCATCGCGCGTGGGCTTGGATGCTCTGCTTAGCTTTGACGCTAAGCTGATGCTGGGGGAAGACGCTCTTTCTCCTGAAGAGGCAAGAGAGCTACTGGAGCAAACAGAAGGGCTGGCTTTTATCAAAAACAAATGGATTGAAGTTGATCACGAGAAGCTTAAGCAAACGTTGCAAGCTTTTGAACAAGCCAGGAACCTGATTGAACAGGGCGGACTAACTCTGCGGGACGCGCTGCGCTGGCAGATGAAACCAGAGGGAATTCTGAAAAATTCGCCGGCTGGCGTGGCTATCGAAATTACCAGTGGAGAGTGGCTGCGCGGGGTCACGCAAAAAATATTGAATCTTGATGATTTGGAAAAAACCACAAAACCCGAGAAGTCATTTAAGGGACAACTTCGTCCCTATCAGGAAAAGGGCTTAGCCTGGCTTCACTATTTTCATCAGCTGGGGCTGGGCGCGTGTTTGGCTGACGATATGGGGCTGGGCAAAACTATCCAGATTCTGGCTTTCCTGGATAAATTAAGAAGCGCCAAAAAGGCTTGCCCAAGCCTTTTGATCATTCCAGCTTCGCTTATCGGCAATTGGGCGGAAGAGATCAAACGATTTACCCCTGAATTGAAATTCCTTGTTCTCCACCCCTCAAGCGGCGCGGGGGGGAGTTGGGATTTATTTGACTTAGTGATTACCACGTATTCCATGGTTGCGCGTTATCCCGCTTTAAAAGAGCAGCCTTGGAATTACATTATTCTGGATGAGGCGCAAGCCATAAAAAACCCGCTGGCTAAACAAACACGGGCAATTAAAGAGCTGAAATCCTTTAACCGGCTGGTTATGACCGGCACGCCGGTGGAAAACAGGCTGACTGATTTGTGGTCATTATTTGATTTTTTAAATCCCGGCCTTTTGGGAACAACTGCCGAGTTTGCCGGTATCTCGGCGAACTATGCCAGGCTGCGCCAGGCAATTGCCCCTTTTATTCTGCGGCGGATGAAAACAGACAAAAGCATTATTTCCGATCTGCCGGAAAAAGTGGAGATGAAGACTTTTACGCAGTTAAGTAGCAAACAAGTCATCCTGTATCAGCAGCTTGTGGTTGATCTAAAAGAGCTGGTTGAGACCGCTTCCGGGATTCAAAGAAAAGGGGTAATTCTGGCTTCTCTCATGAAATTTAAACAGTTGTGCAATCATCCTGACCAATACCTTGGTAGCCATGAGTTTGCGCCGGCCGACAGCGGCAAGTTTGCCAGATTAAGGGAGATTTGCGAAACAATCTATGAAAAAAGGGAGCGAGCGTTGGTCTTCACGCAATTTAAAGAAATGACGCGGCCACTGCAGCTGTTTTTGCAGACGATTTTTGGTCATGAAGGTCTTGTGCTACATGGCGGCACGCCGGTTAAAAAAAGAAAAGAGATAATTGCCAAATTCCAGGCAGCGCAGTATCTGCCGTTTTTGGTGCTTTCGCTTAAAGCCGGGGGGGTGGGACTTAATCTGACCGCGGCCAATCATGTTATCCACTTTGATCGCTGGTGGAATCCGGCGGTTGAAAACCAGGCCACGGACAGGGCTTTTCGTATCGGACAAAAGAAGAGCGTGATTGTGCACAAGTTCTTAACCCGGGGGACAATTGAAGAGAAAATTGATAAAATGTTAGAAGATAAAGCCAAGCTATCTGCTGAAGTGGTGTCGGGTGGCGGGGAAGCCTGGCTCACTGAGATGAAAAGCAGTGAATTGCTCGATCTTTTCAAGCTTAGCTTTTGAAGGAGGGAAGTCCTAATGAGTTATTGGGGTTGGAGATATCCAAGATATGCGTCAGTCGGCGAAAAAAAAGACAAAGCAGCGAAAACCTTGAAGCGATTGATGAAAAAAGATCCGAATATCAAACCCGTTATTCTGGATGGCGCGGTGCTGGCTAAAACCTGGTGGGGGAAGGCCTGGAACAAGAATCTTGAAAGATACGCTGATTATAGCAATCGGATTGGCCGGGGTCGCGGGTATGTACGTAGTGGCACGGTCCTGGACTTACAAATCAATAAAGGGAAAATCACGGCGCTGGTGCAGGGGAGGCAGCGCGATCCTTATTTGGTGATGATTAATATCAAGCCGGTTAAGCCTAAGGTTTGGCAAAAAATAAAATCAGACTGCGCGGGAAAACTTGATTCATTGCAGGATTTGCTGCTGGGGAGATTTTCTCAAGGATTGATGGATATTTTTATGAAACAAGGCGAGGGCTTGTTTCCAACCCCGTCAGAAATTAAACTTGCTTGCGACTGCCCTGATTGGGCGACGATGTGCAAGCATGTCGCCGCCTCGCTGTATGGCATTGGCGCCAGACTGGATCAATCACCCGATCTTTTTTTCAGATTAAGGGGAATTGAGGTTAAAGAACTGATTACGGAAACCGTGAAGGCTTCCGCGGGAAAACTGCTGGCAAAAGCCAAAGTGAAAAGCTCAAGAATTATCAAAACAAAAGATATCTCCAGGGTGTTTAATATTGAGCTGGGAAAAAGGGGGAGATGACCATTCGCGCTCTCGGCTGGCTTACGGCTCTAATTTATTTGATAGCAATGCCGCTCTTTTTGGCTTTGAGCGGTCTGGACGCGCTGTCGCTATATTTTGGCCTGATTATTTTAATGGTGGCTTTTGCGGCCGCGCTTTATTCAATTGAGTATATTTCCGCTGATGTTGAAAGCGGTTTAATTTCAAAATCCAAAGCAATGGTTTATTACGGACTCTTTCATTTGTTTGTCCTCTCAATGCTGGTAGTGGTTATGGTTAATAACCTGGGGGTGATGTGGGCTGCTATTGAAATGACAACCCTGGTTTCGGCTTTTCTGGTTGGGTTTTATAATAGTAAAGGGGCGGTTGAGGCGGCCTGGAAATATCTTATTATTTGTTCAGCCGGGATTGTTTTGGCGTTGATCGGGACAATTCTCTTTTCTTATGCTTCGCTGGTCCCTGTGCCGGTAGATGCTAATTTTTTAAAAATTGCTTTTATCTTTATTCTAGTCGGTTATGGGACCAAGGCCGGGCTGGCGCCGATGCACACCTGGCTGCCGGATGCCCACAGCCAGGCGGTTGCCCCGGCCAGCGCTCTCCTCTCCGGGGTTTTGCTGAAAACATCTATCTACGCGATATTAAGGTATGTGATTATTGTTAATGGCTCTTTGGGCCCGGTTTTTACCGGCCGGCTTTTGCTTGTTTTTGGACTCCTCTCTCTGGCTGTGGCCGCGGGCTTTATTTTAGTGCAAAAAGATATCAAGCGGCTCTTGGCTTATTCCAGCATTGAGCATATCGGGATTATTACCCTTGGCTTGGGGTTGGGGACCCCTCTGGCTGTTTACGGCGCTTTATTCCATGTTTTTAACCACGCGGCAACCAAGTCCCTTCTCTTCTTTGGCGCCGGCAATATTGTGAAAAAATACCATAGCCATGATTTTGACCGGATTAAGGGGGTGCTGCGCGTGCTCCCTTTTACCGGCACAATGGTTTTAATCGGCATTTTAGCCTTAGTTGGCTTGCCCCCATTTTCCATCTTTTTTAGTGAAATGATGATTCTACTGGCCGCGGTTTTAAAGGGGGCATATTGGGTGGCAGGGGTTTACCTCTTTTTTATTGTTGTTATTTTTGCCGGGATTATCCATCATTTTAGCCAAATTTTATTTGGCGAAAAACCAGACAACTTGCTTGTGGCTAAAGAGCCGGCCGGAGGCAAACTTGTGTTTGTGTTTCTTCTTTGTTTGATTTGCTTAATGGGCTGGGTTATCCCAGGACCGCTTAACCAGCTTTTGCTGGCCGCTGTTGCCTTAATAAGGGGAAGTTAATGATTTATCTTGAGGTAAAACCGGAAGAATTTAAATCAACCTGTTTGAAGCTTCATAAAGAGCTTCACTCGCCGGTGATGATGCTCTTTGTCGATGACGAACGGATTGAGCAGGGAGGGTATTTTATCTATTGTGCTTTTTTGTCTTTCAAGGAGCAGCAATGGTCTTGGGTTAAAACGCGTTTACCTGCCGATAACCCGGTCTTTGATTCTATAGCCAAAGAAATTTATTCGGCCAATCTTTTTGAACGGGAGATAAAAGAGATGTTTGGCTTGGAGCCTCTTGGCAATCCTGACAACCGGCGACTGCGGCTTCATGACGAGGTTTGGCCAGAGGGACATTTTCCTTTGCGCAAAGATTTTTCCGGCGCTAATGCTGGCGGAAGAGTCGGAGAATATTCTGCGGGCCAGGTTTTCGGCGAGGGGATATTTGAGGTTCCGGTCGGCCCTGTCCATGCCGGGATAATCGGGCCGGGTCATTTTTGTTTTAGCGTGGCTGGCGAGCCCATTATCAAGCTTAGCACCAGATTTGGTTTTACTCACCGCGGGATTGAAAAATTATTGGAAAATAAATTGCCTGATGAGGGGGTCGCCCTGGCCGAGAGAGTCTCTGGCGACTCATCCCTGGCCCAGGCGCAAGCTTTTTGCCGAGCGATTGAAAATATTAGCAAGTTAATTGTGCCGGAGCGGGCTTTATATTTACGCGCGATTTTTCTTGAGCTTGAGCGGATGTATAACCATATTTCCAGTATTGGCGGCATGGCCATTGATGTCGGGTTCTCATTTCCAGCGGCCTTGTGTTCCATTATCAAAGAAGCCCTACAGGCGCTTAATGACAGGCTGGTTGGCAGCCGGTTTTTAAAAGGCGCCGTGGCAATTGGCGGGTGTCGTGATATAAAAGAGGGGGATAAAAAACTTATTATTGATTCGCTGGCAATCATAATGGCTGATTTTAGCGAGGTGAGAAAGATGCTCCTAACCAGCGTCTCTTTTATGGACAGGGTGGATACCACCGGCAGGTTAAGCCTTGAGAACGCGGAGAATTTAGGAGTGCTGGGGATGGCTGGCCGGGCTTCAGGCCTTGCGGTTGACCTGCGGGACAATATTTATCCTTACAGCGCTGCTGGTTTTAAGATGATGGTCAGAAACGAGGGTGATGTTTTGGCGAGGCTAATAATTAGACTTGATGAGTTTGAAGAATCCGGCCGTTTGATACAAGAGTTATTGGATAAATTGCCTAAAGGAGAAACAATGAGCCAGCCAGGCAAATACAGCCAAGGGAGCGGACTGGGCGCGGTTGAAGGGGCGCGCGGGCCGGTCTTATATTGGGCCAGGTTGAATAATGAGGGCCGAATCGTCAGGTGTAAAATTGTTGATCCCTCGTTTCGCAACTGGACAGGGCTTTCTCTGGCTGTTTTAGAAAACATTGTCCCTGATTTTCCGGTCTGCAATAAAAGTTTTGACCTGTCATACGCGGGGAATGATTTATGACAATGTTAAGCCATATTCTAAAAAATCGGCTAAAAAAGGGGCTTGTCACCAGGCCGATTGCCAGCCAGGAGATCGATTCCCTGGGCCAGGAATTAAATCGGACGATAAACAAAATTTTTAAAAGGTCTTTGCATATCAGGGAGGTTGATACCGGCTCTTGCGGGGCTTGCGAATCAGAGATTATCGCGGCGACTAATCCAATTTATGATCTGCAGAGGTTTGGGATAAGTTTTGTCGCTTCTCCGCGTCACGCCGATGCCTTGCTGGTGACCGGACCGGTTTCAAAAAACATGGTTTTGGCTCTTAAAAAAACTTATGAGGCGATGCCCGAGCCAAAATTTGTTATCACCTTGGGTGATTGCGCCCTTGATGGCGGTGTTTTTAAGGGATCGTATTATGTTGAAAACGGGGTGAGCTCTGTTTTGCCGGTTAGCCTGCATATTCCCGGTTGTCCGCCAACTCCGCTTGAGATTATCAAGCGTCTTTTAGCTTTTTTGTAGCGCCTGTTTTTGCTTGTCAAGCCTCTGCTTTAGCTATATAATCTTCTTAGAGTCTTAATTATGAGGAGGTATAAAAAATGGCTTTATGGATATTGTTAGGGATTGTGGCCGCGCTTATTGTTGGGATTATTATGATGTTTAATGGTTTAGTGGTGCTGCGTACGCGAGCTGAAGAGGCTTGGGCAGATATTGAGGTCCAGCTCAAACGCAGGTACAACCTGATCCCCAACTTAGTTAATACTGTCAAAGGCTACGCAACTCATGAAAGCAGTGTTTTTGAGAATGTGACTAAAGCTAGAGCCTCGGCTATGGGGGCGCAAGGGATGGCAGATAAGGCGCAGGCAGAGAACATGCTCTCCAGCACCCTGAAATCACTTTTTGCAGTGGCGGAGAACTACCCGCAATTAAAAGCTAACGAAAACTTCTTGGGCCTACAGAACGAACTGACTAATACCGAGGACAAGATCCAGTATTCCCGCCGTTTCTATAATACTAATGTGCGTGACTATAATATTAAGATCCAGATCTTCCCCTCAAGTATTATCGCGGGCATGTTCTCCTTTAAGAAAAAGGATATGTTTGAGGCTGAAGAAGCTGCCAGGGAAGTCCCTAAAGTACAGTTCTAGTCGCGGTTCCTAATTTTTATATTTATGGCAGAATTAGCCAAATTAAATATTTATGACCAAATAGACTCTAACAAAAGAAAGACCTTCTTTTTTATCCTGTTTTTTATCTTGTTTATTGTCTTTCTCGGCTGGATAATGGGGTTCGCTTTTGAAGACCAGTTGACTTTTTTAGTGATAGCTTCAGCCATAGCAATTTTTTCCTCGGTCGGCAGTTATTATTTTAGCGACAAGATGGTTTTGGCCATCTCTGGAGCCAAAGAGATCCAAAAATCCGACAACCCAGAGCTTTATAATATAGTAGATAACCTGTGTATTGGCGCAGGGCTGCCAGGTCCCAAGATTTACATTATTGACGATAGTGCCCCCAATGCCTTTGCCACTGGCCGCGACCCCCGGCATGCAGTGGTGGCTGTGACAACTGGCCTTTTGCAAAAGATGGATAAACCAGAACTGGAGGCTGTTATTGCGCACGAGCTGTCTCATATCGGCAACTATGATATCCGCTTAATGACTATTGTGGCGATTTTGGCTGGGACAGTTGTTTTGCTTTCTGATTTATTTATGCGCTGGAGTTTTTTTGGTGGAAGGGGACGGCAGCGAGAAGGCCGAAACAGTGGCCAAGCCCAGCTAATAATTTTTGTCATTGCCATTGTTTTAGCGATCCTTTCACCAATCATTGCTCAATTGATTAAGCTGGCGATCTCTCGCAAACGTGAGTATTTGGCTGATGCTGGTTCGGCTATGATCACAAGAAATCCCGAGGCACTGGCTCGGGCACTGGAAAAGCTCACTGCCGACACTGAGCCGCTGGAGGCTGCCAACAAGGCGACTGCCCATATGTATATTATTAACCCTCTTAAAGAGTACGAAGGCTCAAGCCGCGGTTGGTTTGCCGGCATGTTTATGACCCATCCGCCAGTTGAAGAAAGGGTTGCCGCCTTGCGGGCAATGTAATGACGACTTTTCAGGTTAGCAGTCAGCTTTCTATTTTTGATCGTTTAGGTGCCCTAATGGTGCGCCTCTCGTTTAACCGGAGTGATTATGCGGTTGAACCCGGACTTTATGCGCTTAATAACCCAACTTCAGAATCTCCTGTTTTTGTTTCAGCAAATTACAAATTGAGCTTTGATATTGTGCGCAGCTCGCTGGCGGGCTTTGGCGCTTGGCTTTTGGTCCTTGATACCAAGGGGGTCAATGTCTGGTGTGCGGCGGGGAAGGGGACTTTTGGGACAGTTGAACTTGTTAACCGGATTAGATTGACTGAACTTGAAAAAGTGGTCAGCCACCGCAAAGTAATCTCTCCCCAGCTGGGTGGGACAGGGATTGCGGCCCATGAAGTGCTGAAGCAATCAGGCTTTCAGGTGATCTACGGCCCAGTTAGGGCCGAGGATTTGCCGGCTTTTATTAAGGATCATTTTAAGGTGACACAGGAGATGCGACAGGTTAGGTTTAACTTTATTGACAGGCTAACACTTGTGCCGGTTGAGCTTGTTTCGTACAGCAAGTATTTGTTTTTGCTCTTGCTGCTGTTTTTTCTATTATCTAGAATTGACCAGAGTTCTGTCTTGATTCCGTCACTAAATGTAATTGCAGCTTATTTGTGCGGTACGGTGTTTGGTCCGGCTCTCCTGCCTTGGCTCCCAGGTCGCAGTTTTGCCTTGAAAGGGGCGCTTCTTGGCTTACTAGCTTTTGCTTTAACAAGCTATTCGCTTCCTTGGCTTGACCTGCTCGCCTGGTTATTAATTATGCCGACAATTTCTTCCTTTCTCTTGATGAACTTTACCGGCTCATCAACCTATACTTCACTTTCTGGCGTGCAAAAAGAGATGCGGGTGGCAGTGCCGCTTCAGATAGCTGGTTTGACCCTTGGGACAATAATATATATATCAGCGAGGGTTGTGGGATGAAGTACTTAAAAGATGTTGTCACGCTAAAGCTTGATAAAGATAAGTGCCTTGGCTGCAGCATGTGCGTTAATGTTTGTCCTCATGCTGTTTTTGAAATGCGTAATAAGAAGGCTGAAATTATTGATCGCGATAGTTGTATGGAGTGCGGTGCCTGCGCGAAAAACTGTCCAACCCAAGCGATTACAGTTAAATCAGGGGTGGGGTGCGCGGCTGGGATAATCAATGGAATCCTCAAAGGGACTGAGCCGACTTGTGATTGTAGCGATGGCAAATCCTGCTGCGGTTGATTTGGGTGAGGGTGTTTTGTAGTCTATAAGAGTATTTGGGATATTTTTTAAGGAGTTTTGAGACCTAGTCTTTTGGTTTTTGCACCATAATCTTATTTACACAAACGCTGGCCCAGCTCAATCAATTCCTGTCCCGGATGCCTTAAGCTGAAAAAGAGGAGGAGATAGTTGCGCAGGTTGCGGGTGAGGAGAAATTTTTCCCGTACATGCTCTTTGCCGAATCTCCCCAATTGCTTGGCTACTTCCGGATTGTTGAGCAAATACCTGATTTGATAGGCTGTCCCTTCGATTGAATGGACGAGAATCCCCGTAAAATTATTGATAATTTGAATTGGGATGCCGCCAACTGCCGTGGCGATCACTGGCTTGCTTTTCCACAAGGCTTCGGTCACTGTCAGCCCAAACCCCTCACGCAGCGATTTTTGCACCACAATGGTTGACGCCCGTTGCAGAGCATTAACCTCAAAGTCAGAAAAGGGCGGAATCAAAAGAATATGAAAATCTTTTTCGCCACTGGCCCGGTCTTGGAGTTCGGCTAAGACTTGGCTGCCTTCTGGATCATCACTGGCTGTACCACCGGCATAGATAAACTGGCAATCAGTGTGTTTGCGGACCAGCTTAAAGGCTTCAAAAACACCGATCGGGTCTTTTAAGTAGTCAAAACGGGAGATTTGGGTGATGATGGGCTTGTCGGTCTTGATCTTAAACTTGGTTAAAACTGATTCAATCTCACCTTGAGTTAACTCCCGGTTTTTTTCGGCAAAGGGGTCAATGGCCGGGTAGATCATGTATTGCGGAATCTTGAGCTCCTTGGCAAAGCTGGGGGCGGAAAAGATTGAAACGTCATAGCGCTCAACATAATTGGTCAAGAAGTTCCAGACCTGGCTAATAGGATTTGAGGTATCAACGTGGCAGCGCCAGACCCATTTAGCCTTATGTTTAGCTTTTTCCTCAATCAAGCCAGCCGGTTGGGGGTCGTGGATGACGATGATATCTTCATCAAAGTTCATCTCCAGGGCGTTTTTGCGGTTGACCTCCCTAAAGGTTTCCAGCATTTGTTGGGTAATGTTGACCTTGGTGCCGTGCAGCCCGTTGTGGAAAGCTTTGGTCACGTTGAAAAATTTGTTTGTCCCTTTGATCACTTCCCACTTAACCTTGAGCCCGAGGTCGTTAAACAAGGGGATCACCCGATGGAGCATCTCAGCCACTCCGCCGCCTTCAGCCGTAGAGTTGACCATCTTAATGGTTGTCCCTTCCAGCTCGCGGGCCAAAAGCCTTATCTCTTCTAGGTTTTGCGGCCGAATAACAGTGTTGTAATCCTGGATTTTGATTTCTTTCATTTGTTTTGTCCCAATAATTTCTTGGCTAAAATAGTAAAGTTGAAACCGGATTTTTTTGCTTCCAGCTCTTTGCCTAAACAAATATGGATAATTTTGTCTCGCAGCTGGTCCATGGTCATGAAGTAAGGGTCAAGACGCTCGATTTTTTCCGCTACCTTGGGGAGCTCTAAAGCAAAAGAGATCCAATGCGAAAAGTCATTGGTCTTATGTCCCAAGCGGAGCCTGGCGTCAAAAAAGTGGTAGTAGAGCGAGCGCATTCCAACCTGTTTTAAGGCTTCGCTAAATTCCTTAAGGGTCCAGACCTTAAATGGGGTAGGGGCAATGATGCTGGTGCTGCGCAAAAAGTAAAATTCCCGACCCATCGGGGCTTTGCGGATTTCTACGACGTTACTTAAATGTTCTTCAATAATCTTGATGATCTGCGCCCGCAAGCCGGCAATGCTGGTAAAATCATGGATGTTGATGGCCGAAAGCCGCTCGGCCAAGGTCGCTTCTTCCAAATCCTCGGCGGCCCAGCGGGCAAAGTCATTGGAGTATTGTCCCGCGGCAAAAGTGTATTCCCTAAAGGTGTGATGGACGTGGAAAAAGATCGAGGAGTCATCAATCTGTTTTAAGATATTGACCAGCTCTTTAAGGTGATGGGCTTTTTTGCCAGTAATTTCTACCAGGATGGATGAGGTTATAAAACAAAACGGCTCGCTGGCTCTCTTATTAATCATGATTGAGATTATCTTAGCAAGATTTAGCAGAGATTTCTAGTAGTAAAGTTTCTAGAAATTTGTAAACTGCTTCAATGTCTTTTAAAGATTTCTGGGCCAGGGAATTTTTGAGCGGGCCAACTTTAATGGTGACCCCTTTGCTGGCCAAAACCTTAAAAGCGTCCTCGTCCGTAGTGTCGTCGCCAATGTAAATTGGGCAGTCCCCTTTTTGAAAACCAAGGTGTTTGAGGAGCCAGCGCACGGCCTCGCCTTTGTCCCACTTGACTTTTGGCCTGATCTCAAAAACTTTTTTCCCTTCGGTGATCTTTATTTTTGATTTTGGCCAGCTTTCAGCCAGCTTGTTAAATATTCGTTTAACCTCGGCAACTTTTGGCCCCTCAACGCAGCGGTAATGGAGGCTTAGTGTCGCCCCTTTATCTTCGATAATTATCCCTTTAATCCCGCGCAGTCCCTTTTTAAGTTCAAGTAAAATCTTTTTAAAGAGGGGCTTAGCTTCTTTGGCTTTGGGGTGGACAAAATTGGTTTTTGGTCCGCTGATCTCAAACCCGTGGTTGCCGACATAATAGCTGCCGGGAATATTTATTTTTTCTTTTAGGGTTGTAAGCTTTCGGCCAGAAATAATTGCGATGGTCACAGCTGGGATCTTTGCCAGGTTTTTTAATAGCTCAAGTTTGTCTTTGCCTAATTTGGCCAGGGAAGGCCTGGCTACAATTGGGGTTAAGGTGCCGTCAAAATCAAAAAAGAGCAAGCATCGCATTATGAAAGCCTAAGCAGGGCTTGGATAATTTCCGCAGACCAATGGTAGATGTTGTTTTCCGCGACATTGGCTTTCATTTTCTCCATCCGGCTTTTACGCTCTTTCTCTGGCATGGTTAAGGCTTGCTTAATGGCTTTGGCGCATTCTTCAGGATTATAGGGGTTAAAAGTGACAGCGTCGGTCAGCTCATGGGCCGCGCCGGTAAATTTTGATAGGACCAGCATCCCTTTATCCTCACTGCTTGCAGCGACAAATTCTTTAGCTACCAGGTTGAGGCCGTCGTGGAGGGACGAGACCAGGCAGATATTGGCCATCCGGTAGATAGCCAGGAGCTGCTGCGGGGTAAAATACTTCCTGATAAAGATGATTGGTGACCAATTGTCTGATGAGTATTTCCAGTTGATCCTCTCAACCAAACTGTTGATATCGTCATTGAGTTTTTTATATGTTTCTAGGTGGATGCGGGAGAGCGAGCCGATCTGGATATAGACAAGGCGCCCCTGGAACTCCGGGTATTTTTCCAGGAAAAGGTTGATCGCTTCAAACTTTTCGGTGATCCCTTTGGTATAGTCAATTCGGTCGGTGCCGACGCCGATCAGCTCAGACGTGATCCCCAGCTCTTCTTTTACTTTATCAATATCACTGGCCACAGCCTGGCTGGAGGCTTCTTTGAAGATTTTTTCATAATCAATACTGATGGGATAGGGGCGTACGATGGTTTCTGTCCCTTGATAGGTAACGGTTGACGTGACCTTGTTAACTTTAGCTTCCAAATTATGGTTGATTGTTTCCATAAAATTATCCGCGTGGTAGTGTATGTGAAAACCGAGCAGGTCAGCCCCCAGCAAGCCTTCCAAAATCTCGTTTTTCCAGGGGCAGATGCGAAAGACCTCTGGGTTGGGCCACGGGATGTGCCAGAAGAGGGCGATCTTAGCCTTAGGGTTGGCTTGTTTAATTAATTTGGGGACCAGGGTCAAGTGATAGTCCTGGAGAAAGATAAAGGCTTCCTTGTTACCGATTTCAGCCAGGATGGCATTGGCAAAACGCTCATTAATTAATTGGTAGTATTTCCAATCTTCGGCTGAAAACTTTGGTTTAGTATAGACAATGTGGCAGAGGGGCCAGAGGGCTTCGTTGCTAAAGCCGTAATAATAGCCGGCTTCCTCGGCCTTATTCATCCAGATGCGCTTTAGTGTGTATTTGGGGTCATCTGGCGGGACCTGGATGCAATCATTGGCGTCAACAACTTTTTTATCCGCGTCGCCGCTACCGTGGGCGACCCAGAGGCCGTTGCAGGCTTGGAGAACAGGGTCTAGGGCAGTAACCACGCCTGATGCTGGGCGAAAATAAGTGATTTTTTCGCGGTTAAACTTGTGAATATAAGGTTCGCGGTTGGAGGCGACGACAAAGGTGTAATCTTTGAGCTTATCTTTAATGAGTTCCTTCAGGCTTTCTTTGATCCACATTATATATCAATTATAGCATATTTCACTTTATTATTTAGGTTTTTAGGTTTGTGGTTGCTTTAAGGTTGAGGGCTTGAAGTTTGCAAGTTTAAAGGGAAATCTTCCTGCGTAGCAGGGAAGAGCTTGAGGGTAATTGTTTAAGGTCACTTTCTATCCAAACTTTTGCCCCATTATGTGCCTGATCTAAACTTTGGCCATCTTTATCTTTAATACTCATGACTTTAAAACTTATTATTTCTTTTTTGCAAGGATCAATGGCGTCCAGCTCATCGCCGAGTTTTATCTGATTACGCACGGCAACTTCAAAATCTTGATTTAAGACTGTCCCGACAAAAGTATATGTCCTGACATTGCCACCCTGGACAAGGCTTTCCGTCTCTTCTTCCGCCAGATAAAAGCCGGTAGTGAATTGGCGGTGGGAAGTTTTAGCCAGCTCTATTTTCCATTTGGGATCACGCTTGGGTGAAGCCTTAATAGCTTCTCGATAAATTTTCGTTGTTAACGCTGCATAGTAAACTGATTTCATCCGGCCTTCGATCTTAAAAGAATCTACTCCGGCTTTGATTAGTTTGGAAATATGATCAATTAGGCAGAGGTCTTTGGAATTTAGGATATAGGTGCTGCGCTGGTCTTGCCCAATTAAAAATTCTTCGTTTGGTCTGGCGACTTCTTTTAAGCGATATTCCCAGCGGCAGGGCTGGGTGCACTCCCCGCGATTAGCCGAGCGGCCTGTCATATGTTTTGAAAGTAGACATCTGCCGGCATAAGAGATGCACATGGCGCCGTGGACAAAAAGTTCCAGTTCAACTTTTGGGTTCCTCTTTTTAATTTGTTTAACCTGGGCCAGCGAAACTTCCCTTCCTAAAACAATGCGACTGACCCCTTGCTTATGCCAGAACTTTACTGCTTCACTATTTAAAGTATTAGCCTGGGTGCTTAGGTGAAGCTTTAGCTTTGGCAATTCTTTTCTAACCAGACGAATAAACCCTGGGTCGGAAATTATTGCGGCGTCGATCCCAGCTTTGACTGCAGCTTTGAGATACGCCAGCATCTTTGGCAGGTCTTCATTAAAAGCAAAAATATTAATGGCCAGGTAAACCTTAACTTTATGTTTGTGGGCAAAAACAATCCCTATTTTGAGCTCTTTAAGGTTAAAAGAGGTTGGCTGAGCGCGCAGCGAATACGGCCCGGCGCCAACGTAAACAGCGTCCGCGCCAAATCTGACCGCGGCTTCAAGCTTTTCCAGGTCCCCGGCCGGGGAGAGGAGTTCTGGTTTAGAAGGCATGATTACATTATACAGGATAGAAAAAATATGTGAAATCTTTGGCCAGGCGTTACTAGCAAGTGACTTATATAAGATTACATAAGATTAGAAGGGGAAAAGCAATGGGATCCCCAGCCAAGGAGAGGCGTTCTGATTTAGTGGTCATAATTAAACTTTTTTGACGATGAAATTAACAGCGGTTTGGGTTTGTTTGACCAGTTCTTCTACTTCAGCTTGTTTTAAGGAAACAAATTCATCATATTTTATTTCAATTGCATAAGGGGTGAGTTCTGTGACATAATCGATCTTCTCAAAAGAAGGGTCTTGCTCCAAGCATAAGCTTAACAGGGTTTCTAAGTCGTGAGTTTTAGGATAAATAATGTTTTGTGAGTCCAGATAAGCCTTGAGCGCTTTTTCTATTGCTTGTTGGCAGTGAAACGCAACTATTTCTTCGGAATAATCACTCAAACTGATTAGTTTTTGAGCTGTGTCTAAATCTTCTTTTGCTTTTATAAGCAGGATTTTCTTATGTGATTGCTTTTCTGTCATAAACAAGTTTTCCAGACCGCCTAACTTCTCCGGCGATTGAATTAAGGTCGTTTTTTTGCGCTTCGTATTCTCTAGGGGTATAAATAATAAAGTCTACCCCAATGTTAGCGCCAATTTTTTTGGTTTTTCCTGTGGAATATAAGGAAAGGGCGCGTTTGAACCTGGGCAAAGGAGTTTCTTTGATAATAAGAAAATCCAGATCGCTGTTTTTACATTGCGTCCCTTTGGCGTATGAGCCAAACAAGAATATTTTATCTGGAGAGATTTTTTCTTTTATGTATTCTATTGCGTTCTTTATTATTTTTTTCTCTTTAATCGTCATAGATGGATTATAGCATTAAGAGAGAAGGTAGTTCAATAATTGGGAACGAACATTCGATATTCGAAATTCGAGTATTCGAACATTTGTGACCGCGAATATCGGCTTTTCGGCTATCGGCTCTCTTCCCCAAATAATCCCAGAAAACCATTTGACACCCTCATCCTCAAGACGTAGAATTGAATTTGCTAAGGAGGCGCGTGATGAAAAGTAAATATTTTACAATTTTACTAGTTGGACTAATGGTTTTGGGTTTGGTTGGGACAGGGTGGGGGGGGGAAGGTGAAGATTCTTCTAGAGAAAGAGTGGAAGGAGTTCCTGTTGTTGAAGGTGGCTCTTTGTCTGGGGTAGAATTTACCGGATTAGGAGTCCCGGCGCCTTTTTTTGTTCGACCAACTGAAATTCCAAGGACGATCAATGTTCAGGGACGGGTTTTAGATGCTGCTGGAGCGCCACGATCAAATGCTGAGATCCAAGCTGCTTTTGCTATTTCTACTGCTCCTAATGGAAGTGCTCCTTTTTGGAATGAGGGTCCCTTTGATATTAGGACAGATGCGAATGGTGTTTTCAATACTATATTAGGTACGATAAGCCCACTACCTGATCTCGATGGTGGTGATTATTATTTATTTATAACCGATGGTAGCGACGTTTTGATTCCTGGGCAAAAATTAGTCTCTGTTCCAATGGCTATTTCAGCCAGAAATGTTAGAGGTGGTACTGTTGATGCCAAAAACACTTTGGCCACAAATTATTCAGCTGCGCTTCTTGCTTCGGCAACAAATAATGGGGCAGAGCTTGAGAATTATGGGGGTCGATTCTATGCTGAGGGTGGGAAGGGACGTGCCGTATTTGGCTATGCACCAAAGAGTGGCGGTGGCATTCAAAATTTCGGTGGATATTTCTTGGCTTCTGGTGGGGAGGGAATTGGTGTTTTAGGGAGTGGCAATATCGGGATTAAAGGTTATGGTCTTGCTGCTGGCGGGAGTTTTGAGAGTACAGCAGGGAGAGGTTTATCTGCTTTCTCACATGGTTCGGACCGGTTTTCAAGTGGGATTTGGGCTGAAGCAACAGATAGTTTAGATGGGACAGAAAATTATGGTGGTGTTTTTTATGCTCATGGTGGGAAGGGGCGAGGGGTTGTTGGTGATGCAAAGAATGAAGGGATAACTGCCCGGAATTACGGTGGTCGGTTTTTTGCTCGGGGTGGTGCTGGCCGGGCTGTTTATGGGGAAGCGGTAAAGGATGGGGTTGGGATAGAGAATTACGGTGGCTATTTTATAGCTCGCGGTAATAGTGGATATGGGGTTTACGCAAAAGGTGAGGCAGCTGGTGGAAAGTTTGAGAGTGGTGGAAATGGCGCCGCGCTGGAAATTGGTGCGGGGAAGATAAAAGTTAGCACACCGCCAATGATTGTTGCAAATTATATGTGGCAAGATATTAACGGTGCGACCGGACGGGTTCAATTTACTAGTGAGACTGGCTGGCATGCTGATATTAGGAATAATTATGTTAATGCTAATTCGATGATCTTCTTGTCAGTGAAGTATTCATATACACCTTATAGATCTGAAATAATCATTCCTTACGTTACATCGCTTAATAATGGGACTTTTCGAATTGGAATAAATAGAGATGTGCCGACGGGAGAAAACATTGTAGTTAATTTTTTGGTGATCAACTAATTTTGGGTGGTTGGGTTAATGGGGTATTAGGGAGGTGAAAGAGGTGAAAGAAAAAGAAAGGTTTGAGGTTTTACTAGAAGATATTAAAGATAAGGTTCAACTGGTGCTGGAAGGTCATGGGACGCTAGATAATAAGATAGAAAATGTTAGGCAAGAGTTGGGCGGAAAAATAGAAGCCGTTAAAAGTGATCTTAAGCAAGAGCTAGGCGGAAAAATGGACCACCTAGATGAAAAGGTTGAGCGGTTTGGTAAGCATTTAAGTGCCACTGCGGTAGCATCTTATGCTTTGCTCTCTGATGTGCAAAAAGATGTCCAAGGAGTGAAGCAGCAGCTTGATGAGCATGTGTGCCAGCCAGTTCACAGATAGCTTTCCATTGTTTCCCCAAATAGTCCATTGTCAATGGTCCATAGTCCCACCAAAACCTTTGCCACTATGCCTCCACTTTTCTTTGATGTCAAAGAAAAGTGGAGAGAAAAGAAACCATCAGGGGACTCTGTCCCCTGAATCCCTGCGCCGTCAAAGCACCACCCCCGGTCACCCCTCTCGGCCTCCACCCCTTTTCCTTCGGAAAACCCCACGTACGTGGGGCCAACGGTCCTCCCCCCATCCCTTTTGGCCTTCGGCCAAAACAAGACAGCGCCGCTAATGGGTGATTGTGCCAATGACGTCTTGATTTTTTCTTGTTACTTCTTTTGTATCAAGACAAAAGAAGTAAGAGAAATTTGAAGAAAAACAACTTTACATAATGTTTCTTATGAGACTTTCAATAAAATCACGCAACTTTGTCGCCAGAGGCGGCCTGCTTGCCAGCCTCTGGCTGGCCTGGTTGGTCTATTTCAGCCTCATTTTGCATTGGAAATAGACCACTATTTCAGCCTCATTCTGCATTGGACAAGACTAACCCTTGCCAAACCATCAGTAACGTTCTAAAATAAGCCAAGATGAAAAAAGTTTTCGTCTGCTCATTTTTGGTTTTGTTAGCCGGCACAACTTGTAGCTGGGCAGCGCCTACCACTACTACTGTTCCAGGTATTTATGCTGCTACTACTCTGTCACGATTTATGATGACAACTACAACTACTACAAGTCTTGCTACCGCCACCACCAGATTCATTCCCCATATAGAAATGATTACTCCCACAACTTCTACTCCTCCCTCCACTTTGCCAGTCTCTGGCGTTCCGCTGGGGATGAATGTGCAAGGACGGTTGGTTAATAGTGCGGGTGAGCCGATTACTGGGAATCGAGGATTAACTTTTCGTATCTATTCTGGCACTAGCAGGCTATGGCAAACTAATCAAACAGTAAACGCCGATCCTAATGGTATTTTCAGCACAGTGATTGGTGGTTCTGATTTTCCAAATTTCGTTGCGCAGAATCCAGATTACTACCTTGCTATCAGCTATGGTGGTGAACAATTAATCAATTCAACCATTGTCTCTGTCCCTTTTGCCTTAACTGCTAGAAATGCCATTGGTAATGGCCGGGTTGATCTAGTAACCTCTGAGGTGGCGGTCAAAGGGACATCAACTGGTAATGGTGGGGTTGGGGTTTTGGGGGTGGGTCGTGATACCGCGGGGGGGGTGGGGGTAAGGGGGGAGATAAGCGACAATGTTTATGGTGAGCTGGGTAAAAGAGAGGGAGCCGAATATTATGGTGTTTATGGTTACGCGACCGGGGAGGTGGCTGGCTGGCTTCCTCAAAAATATGGGGTGTATGGTGAGACACAAGTGGGACAAGGGGCTGGGGTTATGGGTAAATACACTAATTCTAGTTCGTTAGTACAAGGACAATTAGGGAAAGGAGCTTATCCTTATACTGGAACCAGTGATACTTCTTTTGAGGTTGGAGTTTATGGTCAATCCCTGGGCGAAGGAGGAATTGGAGTTTATGGTCAATCCCTGGGCGAAGGAGGAATTGGAGTTTATGGTTTTTCTTTTCTTTCTGTAGGGATTAGAGGGATTGCTTCAGCCAGCAATGCCTATGGTCTACGTTGTAATACTGATATAACTGCGCGTACAGCTAATCGTATTTTGGGGGCATATGCTTTAAGGTTGGGCAGAGGAAGAATCAAAATTACTACAAAACAAGAAGATGCTCATCCTTGGTATAATCCTATATCAGCGGAGGAACTAGTAGAGGTGAGTTATGGTTCTGCTTACCTAGGGGTTGCTTCTATATATAAATACGTTGGTCGTGTACGAGAATTCTCCCTTAAAACAGATTCACTTATATTCCCTTTTGTTGTTAACAATACTGCTGATAGAGGAATCGTTTCTTGTGCTTATTTGCTTTTTGATAATATGTTGCGATTTGGTTATGTGCCAATAACATCTCTTCGTGCTCAAAAAAAAGGTACTACAGGTTATTATAATTGTTATAGTTGGGGAGTTCGCGCTGGAAGCCCAGCGAAAAAAATAGGTTACTTGATTATAAACTAATTTATGAGAAAAAGAAAACATTTATTAATAATTATTATTTTGTTAATTTTGAGCTTTGTTGGTTTTGTCCAACAGATAAAGGCTGATGGGCCACCATTAAAAATAACAGTTCAGGGGAGGTTGACAGATAGCCGAGGTAGCCCAATAACAGTGCCAAGCAGGATAACTTTTAGTATTAGTGGCGGTACACGAGCTTGGACAGAAGAGCAGAATATTACACCTACAGCTAATGGTGTTTTTAGTACAATGATTGGTGGTAATATTTTGAACCCTTTACCACTTTTTAACAAAGCTGGCACAGCCTATTATTTAGAGATAAGTCGTAGTGGTGTACGTATTGGAGAGCGACTCCCACTGGTTTCTGTCCCTTTTGCCCTTACTGCACGCAATGCTTTGGGCTGTGGCCGCGTTGACGTTACAACTTCTGGTAATGCAGTTAAGGGGATAAGTGGTGGAGCTGATGGGATCGGGGTATTGGGCATTAATAGTAATTTAGATTCAACTGCGCGCACAGGGGTAAAAGGAAAGTTTTCCTCTGTTTGTTATGGTGATCTAGGTAAAAGATTAGGCAATAGATATTACGGGGTTTACGGTAGGAAGCTACTATATAATGGTTATGGAGTATATGGAGAATCAAGCTCAAAGGCTGGGGTGCGCGGTGAATATAGTGGGACAGGGGATTTAGTTGTTGGTGAATTAGGAACAAAGCGTACAACCGCAGTTCATACAACACAAAAAGAAATTGGTGTATTTGGCAGTTCAACACAAATTGGTATCTGTGGTCAATCTCTTCTTACTGGTGTTTATGGCTCTTCTAGCCGTTCTAATGGTACAGGCGTGTATGCATATAGCACACAGGTGGATCCTCATCAGATAGGAGGCTCTCATCTTTTTAATGCTAATTGTACAGCCTTATTTGCCGAGAGCGATGGCTATTCCTTAAGCTTGGGACCAGGTCAGCTGGGTATTAACAAAGATGATTTTAATGTTGTCGTGGATAGATGGTCTGTTGCCGGCCAAGTAATTGTTCCCGAAGGAGAAACTCGTGTTGCGGTAACAAACAAGCGTGTTACACAGGACTCAATAATTTTTGTAGCAGCTTTTCCCTATGGAGATAATGATAGTAATGTGTGGGCTAACGTTTCTTCTGTCCGAGGTGGAAGTTTTACTATTGATATTTATTATTTGAGACTGGATAAAACTTATGAATATAGGAGCAGTACTCAGGTTGTTGTACTTGATAGTGACACACTTACCCCTGGGTTTGTAGTTAGCTATTTAATAATTACACCTGTGGATGATTAGTTTTAAAGGAGCGAGAGTGTCAAATAAAAATTATTTAGTTGTTTTAATAGTTGCTTTCTTTATTTTTAGTTGTTTTTCTCAAAGTGTTTTTGGGGATTCCGTTGGTCTTTTGATGGGAACTAGCCAACCAACTGTTCCCCCCAAAAAAATAATGGCGCAAGGGAGATTAACCGATAGCGCGGGCCAGCCGCTAACAAGCCGCCAGACAATCACCTTTGGCATTTACGCTCAGGCTACTGGTGGTACACCGGTTTGGTCTTCTGTTAATTATGTTTATCCTGATGCTAATGGCTGTTTTACCGAAGTAATTGGTGACAGTAATTTCCCTACATTTGGTTCAGGCGGGACTACTTATTATTTAGGGATGAAAGATGCTAGTGCCCGTGAATTTAGTAATCGCCTCCCCTTAGTTTCTGTTCCCATGGCGTTGACTGCCTGTAATATTCTTGGTGGTAAGGTTGATGTTTTTAGTTCTGGCATTGCGATTAAAGGGAATAGTTATGGCACATGTGAGGGGGTTATAGGATTAAATTCCGGGACTGGAGAGCGTGTTGGGGTTAAAGGGAGGTTAAGCGAGACGGTTTTTGGTGAATTAGGCAAAAAAAGCGGGGCTTATGATGGGGTTTATGGGCGAGCAGACAATGGCTATGGTGTATTTGGTGAATCAGATGCCAATGCTGGGGTATTTGGAGTCTATACTGGGGATGGTTCCACCTATATAAATTTTGGAGAGTTAGGAACAAGGCGTTCGGTCAGTGATTTTTCTCCACGGGGGATTGGAGTTTATGGTTATGCAACGAATACTGGAATTTATGGGCGGGGTGGTGATATTGGAATTTGTGGTTATGCAAGCGGCGAGGCTGTTATCGCTGTTTATGCTCAGTCTCCGGTTTTGGCATTATATGGAGAGAATGCCAGAGGATATTCTCTCAAAATAGAAGATGGAGAGATTGGGATTAGGCGTCAGTTTGGTTCTGAAGATGTTGCTTGTGCTTTGGGTACAGTCTTTATCCCAGAGGGGGTGAGAGGTGTCACTGTTAATAATAGATATGCCACTGAGAATTCCTGCATTCTTACAAATGCGCGTGTAAGTGATGAGGTTGAGAGATGCTATGCTACTGTTTCGCAGATGGCGAACGGTTCTTTTTACTTGACAGCCGAAAGACTTGGCTCAATTGTTCGAATAGAACAAGCCGACTCAATTAATGCTGTTCATGCTTTTCGTTCCGATTATCTTCCGGCTGTGAGAGTTGATTATCTCATCATCAATTAGCTTATGTTATTTGAGAGGAATAAACAGGTTGACTTAAGGTTTGGTGGGGATTATTATTTGGTTTGATAAAAACAAAACAGCAAGCGGACGGTGTAAAGTTGGAACAGCTCGGGAAGAAACAGCAAGAAGATGGGATTAAGCTGGATCAGCTTGGATCGGATATTAAGGCCATGGCAGAAGGACATAGCGTTATTCGATCGGAAATGCGGCAAGGATTCGAGGGCGTTAATAAACAGATTGCTTTTGTTGATTCAAAAGTAGATTTTATAGGCAGAAAAGTAGACAGAATTGATGACACGCTTAACGCGACCTCTCAAGCCTCCTACGGTCTGCTGACCGATGTGCGTGGTGATGTAAAAGAAGTTAAAGATACACTCGATAAACATGTTTGTTCGCCGGCGCATGCGTGAGGGATGAGGGACGAGGGGGTATCCGGGGACCGGGGGAGTGGGGAATGGGAAGGAAGAGGAAGGAAGAAAAAATGCTAAAGCGTTATCGAACAGTTTTTGGCGAAGAAGTTTTATTGACGAACGAGAAATGGAATCATGTTGCACACAGACATCCTGAAGCGGAGAAATTTATCGAAAAAGTGAAGGAGGTTTTAAGTTTACCCGATGTGGTTAAACTGAGCAAACGAGACCCGAGCGTCCATCTGTACTATAAGTTTTATAACGGAATTTATGACGGCAAGTATCTTTTGGTCGTTACAGATAGTGTTCGCAAGTTAATTTCTACGATTTTTATTACCGATAAAATAAAGGTGGGTGAGATAATATGGCCAGGGAAATGATGTTTTATTTTGATAAGACGGAAGATATTCTTGATATCTCTGTTGATAAGCCTAAGAAAGCCATTTCTACCGAAGTTATGGATGATTTCTTTGTGAGAAGGGATGTTAAAAGTAAAAAAATTGTGGGGTTTACCATACTCAATTTTGAAAAATGGTTCAGAAGCAAACGGGATGAAAGAAGTATCCCATTATCGGCGGAGTTTCGTTTGGTTAGCTGAAAAGACGAGGGACGACGGATGAGGGACGTGGACACGTGGGACGTGGAGAAAAGGGAGCGTGAAAAAGAATGGCGGGAAAAGGAGGGGTAAAACATGTGTAGCAATGTGAGTTTAGGTTTTAAATACGAGCGGAAAAGGATTAAAAGGAAAATTAAACTTCCGCCGCTTTGCATAGACTATGAGGCGGATGGCAGTTCGGAATATTGTAAAAAAGCAAATTTATGCAAGAACGCCACCACTGCTTGGGAAGGGGAAGCGATAGGCACCTGTCGCGGCGGGATTTATGCTGAAGAAAGGGAAAGAAGAAAAGAAAAGTTTGGTATAGGACAGAAAAAGGAGGGAGGAAAGAATGGAAGAAGAAGATAAATTTGGTCAGGTGCTTGGGGAGCTTCGCACGTTAACGGCTAACGTAGATTCGTTAACGGCTAACGTAGATTCGTTAACAGCTAACGTAGATTCGTTAACAGCTAGTGTAGAAGCGATAAAAACAAAGCAGCAAGTGGATGGTGTAAAGTTGGAACAGCTTGGTTCTGACATTAAAGCTGTAGCCGAAGGGCATTTTGTTATTCGTGCCGAAATGCAGAGAGGGTTTGACGAAGTTAAAGAGCAGATTGGTTTTGTTGATGTGAAAGTGGAATTCCTGGGTAAAAAAGTTGATGCGATTGATAAGAAGATTGACGAACACATTCGCCAGCCGGCGCATGCTTAGCTCCGGATAATGGGAGCGTGAAAAATAATGGCGGAAAAGAAGAAAAGCAAATTAGATCAGATTCTGAATAAAATCGATTCTTTAGAGAAAGGTCAGCAGGAGATAAAGCAAGCTTTAGAAAATCAAAGCTTGAGATTGCTTAATCAAGATTTAAAGTTCGAAGAAATGGATAGAAAAATTGACCGGAAATTTGATGAAGTGCTGACTGGCCAGGATAAAATTGTTAAAGAGCTGGAAATCGCGCGGAATGATCGAACAATCGCAAAAAAGAACGACGATGATCAAGACATAAAACTTGGGAGTTTGGAGATAAGGCTGAAAACAGTTGAGGAAAAAGTTGGGGTTGGGTAGGGGAACGAGGGGTGAAGGAAGAGGGACGACGGATGATGGATGAGGGACGAGAGATGAGAGATGATAATAAGAAGCGTTAGGGAATTGGAAGTGTATCAAATTGCCTTTGACACAGCAATGGCGATTTTTGAAATATCAAAAGGATTTCCAAAAGAAGAGAAGTATGCGTTGACGGACCAAATGCGCCGATCCTCGATAGCGAAAAATTCAGAGAACTTGATAGTAAATGCGAGCATATCTTCGCGATGCTCATTAACATGGAACGAAAAATAGAATAATTTTGTCCCGCTTAGTCGTCCATCGTCTTAGTGAGCATAGCGAACGGTCGTCCTTCATGCTTCGTTTTTGATTGCACTTGCCTTTGTCCAACAGTTACAACTTTCTCCCTATTTTTAGGCAAATCATCAAAACATCTCAATTTAGATGCGATTGGGAGGAATAAACAGGTTGACTTAAGGTTTGGTGAGGATTATGATTTTAATAGTAAGTTGTAAGTGTTATGTTTCATGTTCGAGGTCCATGGTTAATAGTCAATTGTCAGGGTGAAGTAAAAAGTTATGGCGATAACAAATAAAGATATTCAAAAATTAAAAGAGGTTTTTGCGACCAAGGAAGATTTGGAAAAATTAAAAACGGTCTTTGCGACGAAAGAGGATTTGAAGCAATTTGAAACTAGGGAAGAAGCGGCCAAAAGGCATGGTGAGGTTATGCAGTCGCTTGACACTCTAATGAAAGAAAAAGAAACAGCGCGGGAAGACCGTCAG
>Ga0066637_10000325_pt1 | contig 28310 bp, 27 predicted proteins | sample CryGeyCG2014_020_FD_62737 | JGI IMG/M metagenome (GOLD analysis project Ga0066637, IMG submission 62737) | Groundwater microbial communities from aquifer - Crystal Geyser CG08_land_8/20/14_0.20 | ecosystem: Environmental > Aquatic > Deep subsurface > Groundwater | place: USA: Utah: Grand County...
GAAAGAGGAGCTTTATAATCTTTCAAAAGATCCCAAAGAGAAAAATAATGTTTTTTCATCGGAGCCGGGAATTCTTTCTCAAATGAAAGAAAAAGTCAAAAACTTTGAAAAAGAAAATCCACCCCTCTCGTTAGTTTAAAAAATTTCCACCAAAACCTCGGGAGATAAAAATGTATGAACCCCGTTAGAAGTCCTTGGTAGAAAAAATTTATATTCCGAGCGAAGCAAGGAACAAAGTTCCTGAGCGAAGCAAAGGGTTTTTATAAATTTTTTCTGTTCTAGATAATAACGGGGTATAATCATTAAGTAAGAATCTGTCAGAAATTAACCATAAATTATATAATGACGGACTTCTAACGGGGTGAATAAAAAACAAAATAGAATAATTGCTATAATTCCAGCCCGAGGAGGTTCCAAGGGCCTACCCGGCAAAAATATTAAGCCTTTACTAGGAAAACCTTTAATTGCTTGGACAATTGAGCAGGCCAAAAAGAGCAAATACATTGATAAATTAATTGTCAGCACTGATTATCCTGAAATTGCCGAAATTTCGAAAACATATGGCGCCGAGGTTCCTTTTTTAAGACCGGCAGAATATGCTTCTGATGATGCCCCTGTGGTTAGAGCTGTTTTCCATGCGTTAAATTGGTTTGAGAACAAAGGAGAATTTTTCGATACCATCGTTTTATTGGAAACTACTTCGCCTTTGAGAAGAGAAAACGACATAGATAATGCTATCGAGCTTCTTCTTGGCAATATGGAGAGAGCAGATGCGGTGGTTGGAGCAGCTAAAATTGAATCTGATACTCATCATCCTTATGGCAGTGTTAAAAAAATTGAAAAAGGTTACTTGGGACCATTTATCGAAAATCAAAAGTTCTTTGCCCAACGTCACGATTTGCCAGTAGCTTACTCTATTTATGGCGGAATGTACTTGACGAAAATTGAAGCTCTAAAAAAATATAATAGTTTCTATCCGGAAAAAACTCTGCCTTATTTTGTTGAGAGATGGCAGATGTATGAGATTGATGATATATATGATTTTCTTTGTGTCGAAGCTATTTTAAAATATAGGCTGGAACAAAAATTATGAGCCCCTCGAGATTTTTAATTATCGGATTGGGTTCAATGGGAAAAAGAAGAATTAGGAATCTGCAAAATCTAAAAGCAGGAAGTATTGTAGGTTTTGATTTAAAAGAAGAAAGGAGAAAAGAAGCCGAAGGAATATACAAGATAAATACAATTAAGAATCTTAAAGAGGCGGATTTTGAGAAAATAGATGCCGTTATCATTTCTACTCCTCCAAGTACTCACAATCAATATCTAAAATTGGCAATTGAAAATAGAAAACCAGCCTTTGTAGAAATCGGCGTCATATTAAAGGGGCTGGAAGAAATAAATAATTTAGCAAAAAAAGAGAAAGTTTTAATTGCTCCTTCCTGCACTTTTAGATTTCATCCTGTTATAAAAGGCATTAAGAAAATTGTAAAAAGTGGTCTGTACGGTAAGGCTACAAATTTCAGTTATCATATGGGTCAGTATCTCCCTGACTGGCACCCTTGGGAAAACGTAAAAAATTTTTATGCCGGCCAAAAGAAAACAGGTGGAGCTAGAGAAATGGTTTCTTTTGAATTAACCTGGTTGGTTGGAATTCTAGGTTTTCCCAAACGTGTCAGAGCGTTTTACGGAAAAACTACAGACGTTGGAGCGGCTATTAATGACACTTATGTTATTGCCCTTGACTTTGGTAGAAGTTTCGGGAGCTTAATTATTGATGTGGTGTCTCGTTACGCTACCCGAAGTTTGATAATAAATATGGAAAAGGGTCAAATTGTTTGGCGATGGGACGAAAGAGAGATGAGATTATACGAAGCCGAAAAGCAAAAATGGCATTTTTATCGATACTCGCGAGGGCAATCATTAAAAGGGTATAACAGAAATATAACAGAAGAGATGTATATTGAAGAAATGAAAACTTTTATAGAGGCGATTAAGGGAAACGTTAGATTTCCTCATTCTTTAAAAGATTATATTAAAATTTTAAAACTATTAACTAATATAGAAAAACGGTGAAGAAACCAAAAAGAATTAAAAAAGGGCTTCAGCTATGGAATAAGGCAAAAAAGATTATTCCGGGCGGCACCCAGTTACTATCAAAGCGCTCCGAAATGTTTTTACCGGATCAGTGGCCCTCTTATTTTAAAAAAGCTAAAGGAATTGAAGTTTGGGATTTAGACGGCAACAAATTTATTGATATGTCTTTTATGGGAATTGGAGCCTGTATATTAGGTTATGCTGATAATGATGTGAACAGAGCCGTTAAAAAGGTAATAGATGAAGGTTCAATGTGTACTTTGAATTCGCCCGAAGAAATAGAATTGGCAGAGTTATTATATCGGATTCATCCTTGGGCTAAAAAAGCAAGATATGCGAGAAGCGGTGGCGAGGCAATGGCTATAGCAGTAAGAATTGCCAGGGCTTATACTGGAAAAGATAAGATAGCTTTTTGTGGCTATCACGGTTGGTCAGACTGGTATTTAGCAGCGAATTTAGCCGACGAAAAGAATTTAGATGGTCAGTTGCTTCCAGGGCTTGAGCCATTGGGTGTGCCGCGGTGCCTAAAAGGAACAGCAATGCCTTTTAATTACAATAAACCCGAGGAGCTTGAAAAAATTGTTAAGGAAAATGAGATCGGAACAATTGTGATGGAGCCGCGGAGAGAACATGAACCCCAGAAAGGATTTTTAGAAGGAGTAAGAAAAATTGCCAATGACATTGGAGCAGTGCTGATTTTTGATGAAATAACTTCGGGTTTTAGAATGAATGTCGGCGGTATTCATCTGCTTTATAAAGTTTATCCTGACATAGCGGTTTTTGCTAAAGCAATGAGTAATGGCTACCCGATGGCAGCGGTAATCGGAAAGGCAGAAGTAATGGAAGCTGCGCAGAAAACTTTTATCTCCAGCACCTGCTGGACAGAAAGAACCGGGCCAGCTAGCGCGATAGCAACGATTAAAAAATTGAAAAGACACAATGTTCCCAAGCATCTAATTAAAATGGGAAAATTTATTGGAAGAGAGTGGCAAAAATTAGCAAAAAAACACGGATTGGATATTGAAGTGATGAACATTCCTTCTTTAATTACTTTTAAGTTTAACTATGGCCAAGAAAGCCAAGCAATTCACACTTTATTCAATCAAGAGATGCTTGAAAGGGGGTATTTGGTCACAAAAAGCGTTTATCTTTCATATAGTCATAAAGAAAAAGACGTAAATGAATATTTAAAAAACGCCGATATTGTTTTTGGCGTAATCAAAAGAGCCATTAAAGAAAAAAAAGTTTCAAAATTATTAAAAGGTCCGATTGCCCATCAAGGGTTTAGAAGATTAACCTAGCAGATAATTCGCAAGGCCACCCTTTAAAAAAATGGTAAAGATAGGTGATAAAATTATTGGTGAAAAAAAGCCGTGCTTTATTATTGCGGAAGCTGGAGTGAATCACAATGGTAATCTTCGGCTAGCCAAAAAAATCGTGGAGGCGGCAAAAAAAGCCGGAGCAGATGCTGTAAAATTCCAAACGTTTAAGTCAGAAAATTTAGTTACCGAGAATGCTGAGATGGCCGATTATCAGAAAAAAAATATCAGAGAAAAAGAAAGTCAGCTAGAAATGCTGAAAAAACTGGAATTGAAAAAAGAAGATTTTTCAGAACTTAAAAAATACTGTGATAAGAAAAACATAATTTTTTTATCCACCCCTCATACCGAAGATGCATTAGATTTTTTGGAAAAGCTGGTGCCTGCTTTAAAGATTGCATCAGGAGACTTGACCAATATTCCATTTTTGGAAAAAGTTGCCAGAAAAAGAAAACCCATAATTCTTTCTACCGGAATGGCAACAACGAATGAAGTTCGAGAAGCTATAAAAGCGATTAGAAAATGCGGCAACAATAAAATCGTTTTGCTCCATTGTACGAGCAATTATCCTTGTCATTTTTCAGAAGTCAACTTAAAAGCAATATCTACTTTAAAAAAGGAGTTCAAGCTACCAGTTGGATATTCTGATCATACTCAAGGAATTTTGATTCCAGCTCTGGCCGTGGTTTTGGGCGCTAAGGTTATTGAAAAGCATTTTACTCTAGATAAAAGATTGCCAGGGCCTGATCATCGAGCTTCTTTGGAGCCAGAAGAACTAGAAGAAATGGTCAAGACGATTAGAGATACTGAAAGAGCTTTGGGTAGCGGTGTAAAAGGACCAACAAAAAGCGAAGAAAAGATAAAAAAATTGGTCAGAAAAAGCATTATTGCCAGAGTTGACATTTCCGAAAATACGAAAATCACTAAAGAGATGCTAATTGTTAAAAGGCCGGGGATTGGGATTGCGCCAAAATACTTGAGCAAAGTTTTGAATAAAAAAGCGAAAAAAGGAATTAAAAAAGACGAACTAATTAGCTTTGAAAAGTTGGAATGAATACCTTTAGACACGCAATTTTTTTTAACAGGAGTTACAAAAAAATGTCGAAAGGGTTAAAAAAAATTCTATACATTTCTGGCACAAGAGCAGATTATGGTTTGATGAGAGAAACGCTTTTGACAATCAATAAAACTCCGGGGTTAGAACTAGAAATCGTTGTAACCGGGATGCATTTAATGCCAGAATTCGGCCAAACAATAGCCGAGATAAAAAAAGATAATTTTAAAATTCACGAACTGAAAGCAACCTACAAAAGAGACGACAAAGGGTCGATGTTAGAGTTTATTGGAGAATTTCTGCTTTTGCTTTTAAAGAAAATTAAAGAAATTAAACCAGATTTTATATTAATACTGGGCGACAGGGCAGAAGCCTTGGCCGGGGCGATTGCTGGGAGTTATTTGGCGATTCCTGTTTTACATATTCACGGCGGCGATGTTTCTGCCACTGTTGATGAAATGGTTCGACACGCCATTACTAAGTTATCCCATCTTCATTTTGCCGCGACAAAAAAAAGCGCCGAAAGGCTAATAAAAATGGGCGAGGATCCTTGGCGAGTCTTTGTGGTTGGAGCTCCCGGCCTAGACAGTATTTTAAACCAAAAATTATTGTCTCCAGAAGAAGTGGCAGCAAAATATAAATTAAATTTAGAAAGGCCTATTCTTTTAGTCTTACAGCACCCGGTGACAACAGAAGTAGAATATGCGGGAAAACAAATGAGAGAAACAATGGAAGCGATAAAAGAAATTGCCCTGCAAACCGTTGTTATTTATCCTAATGCAGACGCTGGAGGGAGAAAAATGATAGAAGTTATCAACAGATATAAAAATAATTCATTTATTCAGGTTCACAAAAATTTGCCGCGTCTTGACTATTTAAGTTTAATGAGGATAGCTAGCGTAATGATTGGTAACTCGAGTTCCGGTATAATCGAGGCGCCTTCTTTTGGTTTACCAGTGGTGAATATAGGCGAGAGAGAAAAAGAGAGAGAAAGAGTTGAAAGCGCTATAAATGTTGGTTACAACAAAAAAGCAATTAAAAAAGCAATTGGCCACAAAAAATTTATTAAAAAGGCGAAAAAACATAAAAATATTTATGGTGACGGGAGAACAGGAATGAAGATTTGCAGAATCCTTAATAGGGTAAAAATTAACGACAGATTGTTAAAAAAACAAATAACTTATTAATGAACTACCCCGTCCCAAGGGGTGGGGTATCCCTTCGGGCAAGTTCTTTTGCGGCTTATCGCTGCTAGCGAGACCGCAGGGTATTCTGCCGCAAAATAAAAAAATTATGAAAAAATGTGCCAAATGTTTAATTCCAGAGACGCACGAAATGCTGATCTTTGACAAAGAAGGTGTTTGTAGTATTTGCCGGCAAATAGAATATAAAAACACCAAGATAGATTGGCAGAAAAGAAAAGAGGAATTTGAAGAATTATTGAATCAATACAGAGGCAAATACGATTATGACTGCATTATTCCTTTTAGCGGAGGGAAAGATAGCACTTTTCAAGCCTATACTTTAATACGGGATTTTAAACTAAAACCTTTAATCGTTTCTTTTGACCACGGGTTTTTACGCCCCACTAATCTAAGGAATACCGAAAGAACTCTTAAAAAACTAGGCGTGGATTATCTAAAATTTCGTCCTAATTGGAAAGTCGTCAAAAAATTAATGCTGGAATCATTGAAAAGAAAAGGCGATTTCTGTTGGCATTGCCACACCGGCATTTATGCTTATCCAATGCGTATAGCAGTTAAATTTAAAATTCCCTTGGTTATTTGGGGCGAGTCAACGGCGGAATATACCAGCTATTACTCTTATGAAGAAAAAGAAGAAGTTGACGAAGAAAGATTTAATAAATGTTGTAATTTGGGCATTACTGCCGAGGATATGCTGGGTATGCTGAAAGATTCCACTATTTCAGAGAGAGATTTGCTTCCCTTCACTTACCCAAAAATTTCGGAATTGAAAGCTATCAATTATCGTTCTATTTGCTTGGGCAACTATATTCTTTGGGACACAAAGAAACAAGCAGCTCTTATCTCAAAAGAGCTTGGCTGGAAGGGAGATCTAAAAGAAGGTGTTCCAGAAGAATATTATTATGACAAGGTGGAGTGCGCTTTCCAAGGGATAAGAGATTATCTTAAATATATTAAACGCGGTTATGGAAGAGCTGCTCATTTGGCGAGTATAGACATTAGAAACAACCGTCTGACTAGAGAGGAAGGCGAAAAACTAGTTAATAAATATGATGGCTTGCGGCCAGCTAGTTTAGACCTATTTTTGAAAATACTAGGAATAACCGAAGAAGAATTTAATAAAATCGCAGCTTCTCACGCTGTCCATCCTTATAAGCACGATTTTAGCAAGACCAAAAATGGCAAACCACTTCACGATATGAAAGACTGGTACTTGATGGAAGTTGATTAGTTAAATAATTTTTTTAATCCCCGCTCCTTAGAGCGATTGAGCCACAATAATATGATTGTAATTATTAATTATGGTATGGGAAACCTGCGTTCGGTTGAAAAAGCGGTTGAGTTGTGCGGCGGCAGTCCCGTCGTGTCCAATAAAGTTGAGGATTTAAAAAAGGCGGATAAAATTGTTCTGCCGGGCGTCGGTGCGTTCGGTGAAGGGATGAAAAATTTGGGAGAATTAAGCCTACTCGAAACTCTGAGGGAAGAAGTTTTAATAAAAAAGAAACCTTTTCTGGGAATCTGTCTTGGGATGCAGTTAGTAGCGAAAAAAAGTTATGAGTTTGGAGAACACGAAGGACTAGGTTGGTTGGATGCAGAAGTGAAGAAATTTCCCTCTAATATGGGATTAAAAGTGCCGCATGTTGGTTGGGACGACATCCTAATTAAAAAAGAGACACCATTGTTTAACAAAACATCTCTTCGCGATCCATCCTTTTATTTTGTTCATAGTTATTATATGGAAAATAATAACCCCGAAGATGTTGTTGCCACTTGTATTTACGGTATTGAGTTTACTGCTGCCATCAATAAAGAAAACATATTTGCCACCCAGTTTCATCCGGAAAAAAGCCAAAACAACGGCCTTAGTTTATTAAAAGAATTCATAGCTTGGCAGCCAAAAATGATATGTTGAAAATCAGATTAATTCCTTCGCTTCTTTTGAGAAACGGCCGTTGTATTAAAACAATTCAATTTGATAAGGATAATGCGAGAGATACCGGAGATCCGATTAAATCTGCCAAAGTATACGATTCCCAGCGCGCGGACGAACTGTTATTTTTGGATATCGAAGCTTCAAGCGAGGGAAGAAAAATTTTTTTAAATGTTATTGAAAAAGTGGCTGAAGAATGTTTTATGCCGCTGGCAGTGGGGGGAGGCATTAGAAACACAGAGGACATTAAAACTATATTGAAAATTGGAGCTGATAAAGTAGCCATAGGAACAGCTCTTGTTGAAAATCTTAATTTTATTAATGAAGCCAGCCGCATTTTCGGTTCATCAACAATAGTCGGCATTATTAACTTTCGCCTCATTAACGGAAAATATAAGGTTTTTATCAACGGCAAAGACAAAGAAACCAACTGGGAGGCGTTGGAGCTTGCCAAAGAGATGGAAAAGAGAGGGGTTGGAGAAATTTTCTTGTATTCAATTGACAGGGATGGGACGATGGCGGGTTATGACATTGAAATTATTAAAAAAATATCCGACGCTTTGACTATTCCCGTAATCGCTTGCGGCGGAGCGGGAAATTTAGGAGATTTCGTTAAGGTTGTAAAAGAAGGACGAGCCTCTGCTGTTTCAGCCGCCAGTATATTCCATTTTACCGATCAAAACTTACTAAAAGCCCGAGCCTATATGAAAAATGCCGGTTTAAACGTAAGATCGGTCTGATAAAATTATGAAAAGAGGCAAATTATCATAACAGGAAATTAGAAAGGTTTAGCTCTTAATTAAGAAGGTACAGGATAACTAAAAATGAAAAATATAGAGAATAAACGAATTAAAATTGATGGGAATAGAATTTTTCTAAGAATTTTGAGACAAAGCGACGCTACTAAAGAATACTGTGGTTGGTTAAATGACTCTCGGGTTAACCTTTATCTTGCAACAAAACGAGCAACAATCGCTGGATTAAAAAAATATATCCGAGAAAAAAATAAAAGTTCTAATGCTTTACTGTTTGGGATTTTCTTTAGAGAAAATCAAAAACACATAGGGAATATTAAGTTAGAGCCGATTGATTTTAAAGAATCTAAAACCACTGTCGGAATAATGATTGGCGATAAAAATTATTGGGGTAAAGGTTTGGCAACCGAAGCGATTAAATTACTTACTGATTTTGCCTTTCGTAAGCTAAAATTAGGCGAGGTTAACCTAGGCGTAATTTCAGAACACAAATCAGCCATAAAAGCCTATAAAAAAGCAGGTCTTAAGATAGATAAAGTAGAAAAAAAATCAGTTCGTTATGGCAATAAAGTATACGATAAGCTGACTATGTCAATAAAAAACGTTAACAAAAGGAAACATGAAAGAAAGATTTAAAAATTGGCAATACCCAGAAATAGAAGAAGGAAAATTAACTAAATATAACTGGCTCGTTCAGCACAAAGAAAATTTTAAATTGGGCAGATATACAGACATTGGCGCTTTTACTTATATTAATGCTGAGAATGGAGTAACCATTGAAGATTATGTCCAGCTAGGCTCTCATTGTTCAGTTTATTCTATGTCAACAATTGATGACAAAAAAGGGGAAGTAGTTCTGAAAAAAAACTGCAAGATAGGTTCTCACTGCACCATAATGCCAGGGATTACCGTTGGAGAAAATTCCATTGTTGGTGCTCATAGTTTTGTAAACAAAAATATACCCAAAAATACTTTAGCCTTTGGAGCTCCGGTTAGAATAATTAGGAAATTAACCAGTAACACAATAAAGAATTTCTATGAATAAAAAAATTAAACTGATTATTCTTAATCAGAAAAATAATATCAAAGAAGCGATGAAGCGGATAGACCAAAGCGGCTTAAGAATTGTTTTGATAGTTGATAAGGATAAAAAATTATTAGGAATAGCGACTGACGGAGATATCCGCCGGGCCTTGTTGTCGGGTAAGAAATTCGAAACCCCAATTAAAGAAATAATTACCTTAAATTCAATCAAAGCCCTAGAAGATACGCCGGCCCAGGATCTTCTGGAAATGATGCTGAAAAACAAGATCCAAGAAATTCCAATAGTCAACAGTAGAGGAGTTTTGGTTGACCTTGCTTTATTGTCAGAGTTAAAGAGTATTCCTTTATCCAGTCCGGATATTACTAATAAAGAAGTTGAAGTGATAAGCAAAGTTCTTTCAACGCCATTTTTAAGCATCGGGCCCAAGGTTAAAGAATTTGAGCAAAAAATTGCTGATTATATTGGAACCAAATATGCCGTGGCAGTAAACAGCGGAACAAGCGGGCTTCATCTTTGTGTCAGAAGTTTGGGTATTAAAGATGGGGACGAGGTGATTACCAGCCCTTTCAGCTTTATTGCTTCAGCCAATTGTATTTTATTTGAAAGAGCAAAACCTGTTTTTGTTGACATTGACGAAGATACTCTTTGTTTTGACGCAAATAAAATCGAAGAAAAGATTACCAAAAAAACAAAAGCTATCCTTCCGGTGCATATTTTTGGACATCCTTGCGATATGGATAAAATTATACAAGTTGCAAAGAAAAATAATTTAGCTGTAATTGAAGACGCCTGTGAAGCTCTTGGTTCAGAGTATAAAGGAAAGAAAGTAGGCTCTTTAGGCAATACGGGGGTTTTTGCTTTTTACCCAAATAAAGTTATCACTACTGCTGAAGGCGGTGCTATTGTTACCAACGATGAAAAGATAGCCAAATTATGCCAAAGTATGCGAAATCAAGGCAGAGACGAAGGAGATAGTTGGTTGTCGCATACTAGACTCGGATACAACTATCGAATGAGCGAATTAAGCGCTGCTTTAGGAGTAACTCAAATGGATAGAATAAACAGGATTCTTGAGAAGCGTCAAAAAGTGGCTGATTTTTATAATGAGAAATTGAGCAAAATTAAGGAAATAAGAGTTCCCTATATTTTGCCCGAAGTTAAAGTAAGTTGGTTTGTTTATGTGATAAGGCTTGATAGTAAAAAATTCTCTCGTCAAGATAGAGATGAAATTATAAACCAGATGAAGCAAAGAGGAATTGACTGCCGTAACTATTTTCCACCTATACATCTGGAGCCATTTTATGTTGAGATGTTTGGTTATAAAAGCGGAGATTTCCCGGTTACCGAAAGAATTTCAGATTTAACAATCGCTTTGCCTTTTTACAATAACTTGACTGAAAGACAGGTCGGCTATATTTGCGACAGCCTGAAGGAGGTAATACAAAAAAAGACCTCAAAAAAGCCTAGAATAAGAGTTTAATTGGCTGAATGCTTTAGAGGTTGAGTTCTTTTAAGAGACTCTTTAAAAATTCAAATTCCTTTTTATCAATCCCTTGCATTACCCATACAAGCAAGCCATAAATAAAAACGCCTGAGATAATTGCAAGAATTATATTTAGCAGACTCGTAGGGTTAAACCAAACAATAAAAATTACCATTAAGACAGAAGCGAGAATACTCTTTAAGATAGATTGCCAGTCGATATCAAACTGAAGATTTTTGGAAGAATAATGCCAAGTTAAAAAAAAGGCAAAAACATAAGCCAAAAGGGTGGTCATAGCCGCGCCTAAAATTCCTAAGGCGGGAATAAGTAAAAGATTTAGAACGATGTTTAAAAGGGCAGCTATCATCCAAATCGTTCCAGATAATTTCGTTTTTTTATGAAGATAAAGTATTTGATCAAAGATTGCGCAAACTCCATATAATAAGATACTTGTTGCCACAAAAGGAGTAACGAAATATCCGTTAGAAGAAATTTCTTTGGTTGAGAAAACAGTCAGGAGCTGTTTTGAGAGAATTGAAAGACCAAAGACTGATGGAATAGCTATCATTAGGAAGTATTTTAGTGAATACTTTAGATATGTTTTTACTTCCCCGGGTTCATTCTTGTCAAAAGATTTAGATAAAACTACTGGCAGCATAAAAACTAGGGGATAAATTAAAAAATTTATTATATTGCCAATGGCATAACCCGGTGAGTAATATCCAACGAAAAGCACGCCCATAAAATAACCTATAAGATATTTATCCCCAGAGGTTACTATCCAGTATGAAATACTGCTAAAAAAAGTTGGCAAACCAAAGCTTAGATATTTCTTAATCTGTGAGAAATCAGGAACTTTTATCCCGATTTTTTTGACAACAGACCAAAGTAATGTTATAAAAAACAATATCCGAGCTACTAAAAGAGATAAGACTGCTCCATATAATCCGTAGCCCAAAAGAACTGCCGCAATAATTAACGCCAGCTCTACAGATATCTTGAGTATTGCTAGAAAAGAATATTTAGCTATTTCTTGAAAAACATGGAATATTCTTAAAAGTATAAAATTTAAACATTCAAATAAAATTATAAAACCAAGGATTTTTATTAAGATAGGCGGGCATTGAAAGAATTTTGCAACAGAGCCAGAAAATAAAAATAAAAAAATAGCGGCTGTCAAAGCAATAATAAATACCAAGACTAAGACCGAATAAATCCCTTCTTGAATCTTTCTTTTGTCCTCTTCAGCCGGCAGGAACCTGATTAAAGCATAAGGAAGACCCAGAATTATAGCTTGGCTTCCGAGGTTAATGGTCATTGATAGCTGCGTCCAAATCCCATAATTTTCTGCCCCAAGAACCTTTGTTATGACAGGAAGAATAACCATTCCTTCAACAAATAAAAAAAGATTGGCTAGGCTGATAATTCCAATATTTTTTGTAAATTTTCTGTAAGAAGCGTGTTCTTCCATAAAAGTATATAACGTTAATATTATAGCAAACTATTTTTTAATTCACTAATACTGGGTCATAATTATTATATTATTGCTTTTAAAAAAATATGAAATGGTGTTTTTTGTTAAATCAAATAGATTCTTTAATAGAGTTTTTGGGTAAACTTTCCTATCAAATCATTGAAAACGGAGATGAGTGTATTATTGTGGCTAATAGCAAAATATCCGAATATAGTAAAGGAAAGTATTTCTCGCCGAACGTGAGATTTTTTTCCAAAGTTGACTGGTGCATCGAAAATTACAAAAAAAACCTAAAGACATTTAACGACATTTCTTGGCGGGAGTTTTTTCCTACCTTTGATAGAGAACTTAAGTATTCGCGTCTCAACTATAATTACGCTGTAGAATTGGTATCTCAACTTTATCAATTTGCCGATTATGTCGTTGGAGCGGAAAAACCAGATGTAGTGATTAACGAAGTGCCGGCTAATCTGTTTACAGAAATTTTTTATAATTTTTGCAAGAGATATAATATAGTTTATCTCGGGATTATCGATTCTAAATTTGGCGGTCAAAGAATTGATTCTTACGATTTAAAGTATACCTGTTCCAAGTATGAAAAGGCTTTTAACGAGATAACCGATGCTAATATTACAGAGGAAGAGAAGAGATTTGCTCAGGATTTCGTAAAAAAATTTATATCTCATCAGCAATTTCCTTCTTTTTGGCAATATGACAGAACCCACTCTGGTTTAGTTTTCCGCGTCAAAGACTTTATCCAAAGGGAAAAAGAATTAATTGCCCCTTTTTTAAAATATCTTCGTTTAAGAAGAAAATTTCGCGATTTCGATTATGAAAGCGAAGTTGTTTTAAAATGGCATTTGTGGTGGCATTTTTGGAAAGGCTTAAAGCGAAGAATTAAATCTTTTTTACAAAGAAATATATATGATTTACCTAAAAATGATGAAAAATTTTTTCTTTTCCCTCTTCATTATGAACCCGAAGCGGGAATTTCTGTTTGGGCGACTTATTTTTCCTATCAACTAAGCACAGTAAAGAATATCGCTTTTGCTTTGCCCTTCCCCTATAAATTGTATGTTAAAGAACACCCTGCAATGGAGGGCAGCAGGAGCTGGAGTTTTTACAGGGAGCTGAAAAAAATACCTAACCTTGTTTTAGTTTCTCCTTCAGAGAATGCCGAAAAACTGATTAGAGAATCTCAAGCGGTCATTACTTTAACTGGCACCATGGGCATGGAAGCTGCTTTGGCAGGAAAACCAGTTTATGTATTAGGAAATATATTTTATTCTTATCACCCTTTGTGTAAAAAACTAAATGGGTTCGAAGAGCTAAAACAAGCAATAGAAGCAGATTTAAAAAATCCCTTCGTCATTAGAGACCTCGAAAGCGTAAATAATCGTTTCATTCTTTCTTATTTTAGGAATACTATTCCCGGTGATATATTAACTGCATCAACCGGAAAAGATATCAATAATTATAATTTAATATATGAAAATATTAAAAAAATATTTTTTGAGAAAAAAAATGGAGGAGTCGAAATATTATAAAATTAGGTCAGCGGAGCTTTTATATAGTAAGGGTGCCAAAATTGAACCTTGGTACCTTTATATTATTCTTGCCTTGCTTAACAAATTTCCGACTAAATTAGTAATGCCATTGAAGGTATTTTTTAAGACTTTCCGGATAAGGTGTAATTTTACTGTTTTAAATAGAGTAATGCATTTTTATCTGTATTCCAACTTTTATGATTTTAAATATCATGGTGGCATGGCCCATGAAATCCGCGTTTCAGAAAATTTATTGCGCCTTACCCCTCAAAGCTCCGTTTTATTTGACATAGGATGCGCCACTGGTTGGTATTCAATTTTACTTTCAGCTAAATGCGAGAAAATCCTTGGGTTTGATCCCTATGATCAATCTTCTTTGCCGAATATTAAGCTTAATGGCATAAAAAATTTTGAGCTCTATCCTTATTTTTTATCAGACCATCAAGACTCAGGCAAAGTTAAAACCACTACCCTTGATAATCTCGTTAAAAATAATTTCCCTTGGCCAGACATAATTAAAATGGATGTAGAATGCGAAGAATATAAAATTCTTTTGGGCGCCAAAGATTTATTCAGTAGCAGGCCGCCTAAAATTGTTTTGATTGAGGCGCACTCTGAAGAACTGTTTTATAACTGCCTCAACTTTTTAAAATCATATAATTATAATTTGTATAGCCTTGGTTGTCCGAAGATAAACGTAGGAGGAGATATTTATCCTTTGTCTTATAATTTAAATACGGATGTCTTTACAACCCAAAGCGAAACGCGTGTTCTTTTAGGGCTAAAATAATTTTAGGTTACCAAACCTTAAAGGAAGCCTTTTTTCTTCCATTGAAATCCGCATAAGGCCAATTAGAAATTCCTAAGAGAAAAAGCGAAATATGGAAAATAAAAAAATTCTTTTTTTAGTTCCATCCCTTGATATGGGCGGTGGTGAAAGAGTAGCTTCGGAATTATCGTTAAATTTAGCCTCTCACATTCAGAGAGTCATTGTTTTGTTGCAGAATAAAATTTCTTATCCTTATCAAGGAAAGTTAATTTCTTTGGATACCCCATTTTCTAAGAATTTTTTTTTAAAACTTTATAATTTTTTAAGAGTTTTTTTACGATTTAGGAAAATTGTTGATAAAGAAAAACCTGATTATGTGATGAGTTTTGGAAAAATGTCACATATTATTAATATTCTAACCGGAAAAAAACCAATAGTTAGAACTGAGAATTTTTTATCCGAAAGTTGCCAGGGTTTTTGGGGACGATTATTCAAAATTTTCGTAAGATTTTTATTTAATAAATCAATAAAAATTATCGTTGTTTCTAAAGGAATTGAGAATGATTTAATAAAAAATTTCGGAATTAAAAAAGAGAAAATTAAATTAATTTATAATCCAATTGATATAAAGAAAATCCAAAAAATGACCCAAGAGCAATTAAATATAGAACACCAAGCTATTTTTAAACATCCGGTAATAATTACCACAGGGAGGTTAAGCGGAGATAAAGGACAGTGGCACTTGATAAGAGCTTTTCGGGAGGTAAAAAACCGGGAAAGAATCTCTGATGGGCTAAAGCTAGTGATTATGGGAGAGGGAGAATTAAGGCATTATTTTGAGAGACTAATCAGAGATTTAAATTTAGAAGAAGATGTTTATCTTTTAGGTTGGCAAAATAATCCATTTAAATTTTTAGCAAAGTCAAAGCTTTTTGTTTCCTCTTCTTTATGGGAAGGTTTTGGGATGGCAATTTTAGAAGCAATGGCTTGCGGACTTCCGATTTTATCTTCAGGTTGTAAGGGGGGACCACGAGAGATTTTGGCTTCGAATATGAATATCGATCGCGAGATCAACGGTATTGAATACGCAGAATACGGAATTTTAATTCCGGTTTGCGAAAGAAATTTTTATGAAGCAAGCGAGCCTTTAACAGAAAATGAGAAAATTCTAGCCCAAACGATAATAGAAACCGTTAATGACAAAGGATTATTACAAAGTCTAATAAAAAAATCTAAATTAAGAGCAAATGATTTCGCTGTTAAAAAAATTATTAAAGAATATGAGTCTTTATTGGTTTAAATAAATAAGAATTATGGTCAAAGAAAAAAAATGAACTACCACGAACAAAACCGTGGCATCCTCAGGCTTCGCCTTCGGCGAGTTCTTTTCTCTTCACTTCACCCATGGCTAAGGCTGTGGCGCTTGCGGAAGAGAATAGAATATCTTGCAAAAAAGATAATAGCAAAATTAATTAATATTTATCGACAGTTATCTTTTAGACCATTTAAGAATATTCTGCAGAATTTATATCTGAAATACATAAAGCCCAAAATGCTTGAAAATAGAATCGTTATAGCAGCGGCGGATAACGGAATCAAATATGAGCTCAATTTAAATAATCCCCAAGATAACGAAATATATTATGGTGGCTGTTATGAACCAACTGTGGTGAGGGTTATCAAGAAATATGTTGGGCCGGGAATGACTGTTTTTGATATTGGCGCCCACAGTGGTTCACATACTCTTCGTTTCGCAAAAATTGTTAGTGAAAAAGGAAAAGTAATCGCAATTGAACCAGACGATAAGATACTGTTAAAGCTAGAGCGTAATCTAAGGTTAAATAATTTTAACAACATTATTGTAGAAAAAATTGCCTTTTCGGATGCTAACCGGGAAGATAAAGAAATAACGCTAGATGAATATGTAAAAAAAAATAAGGTAGAAAAAATTGATTTTATGAAAATAGACACTGACGGATATGAATATAAAATTATTAAGGGAGGCCTAAATTCTCTTAAGAAGTTTAGGCCCATTATGGTTATGGAATTTACTAAGGTTGGTCCCGAAAGATACGGAGACAATTTAGAAGATTTAATTGATTTATTAGGTTCATCTGGCTATTCTATTTTTTCTGACAGGAGTCTTAAAGAATATAAAAACAAGGAATCAATCTTGGATGCCATATCTCCGGGAGCAGTTATTAATGTTTTGCTAAAGCCAACTAAAAAATAATTAAAATATGGTTTATGAAAAAAATCGGCTATATTCAGACCTCTTCGAAAAAATATGGGGGCAAGGTTTATGAGCAACAAGTGAGAGAGGCATTGTCTAAACATTTTGATTTGGAGTTAATTAATTTATCACCCAAATACTTTAGTAAAAAATTTTTAAAAGCGATAGAATTATTTTTTTATTTGCTGAAACTAAAAGGTACCAAAGACTTATGGATTAGGGACTTTATTTCCGCTATTACCTTACCCTTAGCCAAAACCAAGGGAGAGAATATTGTTCTAATTCATCATATTGATTTTTCCGATTCTCCGTTGATTTTTAAGCCGTTTTTTTTCATAATCCAAAAGATTTTTTATCAAAATTTAAGAAAAACGGAGGCAATAGTTGTGGTTTCAGAATACTGGAAAAATCATTTTTTAAAGAAAGGGTATTCGAATGTCTATAAAATTTACAATAGTTTTAACTTATTCGAATTCAACGTTGGCGAAAAAGAAGTTGTAGAATTTAAAAAAAGATATAATCTTGAAGAAAAACCGATTATTTATATTGGAAATTGCCAAAGGGCAAAAGGGGTGGTAGAAAGCTACGAGGCGCTAAAAGGCTTGAATATATATTTGGTTACTTCTGGAGAAAAAAAGGTTAAAATCCCGACAATAAATTTAAGCATCGAATATCGAGATTACTTGCGACTCCTAAAAGCTTCTTCAATAGTTGTGGCAATGTCTAAGTTCAAAGAAGGATGGTGTCGAACTGTCCACGAAGCAATGTTGCTTAAAAAACCGGTGATTGGCTCGGGTTTAGGCGGAATGAAAGAGTTGCTGGAGGGGGGAAAGCAAATTATTTGCGAAGATTTCAATCTTTTGGAAGCAAAAGTTAGCTATCTTTTAAATCATCCAGAAATAATGGAAGAAATGGGAGAAACTGGGTTTAGTTACGTGAAAGATTTTACTGCAGATAAATTTGAAAAAGAATGGGTTAATTTAATAAAAAAAATAATACAATAATGAAAAAAAGTTTTCTTGAAATTCTACCAGTATTTCTTTTAGTGCTAGCTATTGGCTTCTCGCCAAGTTTTTCGGCTGGAAAAATCGAAAGCGGAAAGGATCTTGAAATCAGAGTAGAAGATATTTTGCTAGTTATCTTTGGGTTGGTTTGGTTGTTTGGTTTTTTGATTTCTGGGAAAAGGAGCATTGAAAAACCTCCTCTGTTTTTTCCGATTTTAGCCTGGGTAGGTGTTGGTTTTTTTAGCGTTTTAATTAATTGGATTTTGGGAAACATTTCCTATAGTCAAGGGTTTTTTTTCTTTTTTAAAGAAGTTGAAATTTTCTTTTTGTATTTTTATGTTTATTACCACTTAGAAAATTTTAGCCAGATTAAATTTATTATTAAGACATGGATATTTATAGTATTGATTAATATCGGTTGGATTATTTATGAACTAGTTACGGGCTTAACGTTGACGTATCACTATGGCCCTACTCCCTTTATTGAACCAAATGGACCTCTTCCGGCCGGTGGTTTTTTTCTGATGATTTTTGTTTTTCTTTTTAACGTTTTCCTTTTTTATAATCTAAGCCAAAAATGCTCAAAATTTAAAAAGGTAATTTTGGGTATAATGATTGCTAGCCCGGTTCTGGGGCTTTTAAGCTCTGGCTCGAGAGCTTCATTCTATGGCCTTATCCTTGCTTTATTTTTGACCCTTTTTCTTTATTTTCTTAAAAAAGGAATTCGAAAACTCTTCTTAATACTTTTTCTAGCTTCAGTTCTTATTGCTATTACTTTCCTTTTTCTTTCTACTAAGGTGCCAAGACTAGATAGATTAGTTAATATGAAGCTTATTCTTTTTGAATTTACAACAAAAGAGCACGCCAGAGGAAGCATTTGGGAACTTCAGATATCAGAGATATCGAAACACCCTCTAACTTTATTTTTTGGCCTTGGAAAGTCATTTCTTCTCGGAGGGCAACAAAGCCACAATCAGTTTCTAAAAAATTTGGGGGAGACCGGCATTGTGGGCAGTTTAATGTTTTTCTTTTTGATTTACAGTATTTTAAAAAAATCCCTTAAAGGGCTCCTGTCTGAAAAAAATACACTTACAATGAGTCTTTGCGCTGGTCTTTTCGTTGCGACAATGAGCATGCTTTTAATTTCTATAGTAGGAGAAGCTTTTATGGTAGTAAAACCCAATGAAGCTTATTGGTTTTTTGCCGCTTTAACGATGGTTTCTTTTAATTTTAATAAAGAAAAACTAAAAAATTATGAACCACCGCGGATTTAAAAGAAAATGTCCGCTTTGCCAAAAATCTCTGGAAAAGGATTATCTTTCTCTTGGGAAAACTACAGTTTTATGTCCTGAATGCTCTTTGGTTTTTAACTACAATTTGCCCGAACTTGGCTTCAAAAAAAAATGGGAGAATTTTACATTCAATTCTGGAGTTTTGGAATACGATTTAGCTAGGACTGATTTTTTCAAAGACTTCTGGGACTATTCGTCTTCTTTTGTGCAAAAAAAAACAGGAAGGGTTCTTGATATAGGTTGTGGTCGGGGAATAATACTTAAATTGGCCAGACAATCTGGCTGGGAAGCTGAAGGAGTGGAGTTGTCTGAAAGACTTTGCCAGGAAGCAAGAAATTACAGCGGTTGCAAAGTCTACAAGGGTCCGCTTGAAGAGCTGGATATTCCCGATGAAAGCTACGATATTATTTTGATGGTCGACACTTTCCGTCACTTAATAAATCCTTTAGATACCTTAAAAAATTGCGCAAGGTTATGCAAAGGACATGGGGTAACTATTATCCGCGATTTAAACCTTGAACATTCGAGTTCTCGGAAAAGACTATCAAAAAGCCTAGATTGGGATTTGCAATGTTTGTCTCCAGAAACCGGCCGGCTTTTTATGGAGAAAGCAGGATTGAAAGATGTTCAGTTTTTTCCGTCACTAATGTCATTTCTAACTCTGCCCGCTTTTCAAAATATTCACAAAAAAAATCCCAGACTAGCTAATCAATTAAGAAAATTAGCTAATAAAGCATTTCAAGTCGTTTATTATGCTTCTTTCCGGCGCTGGTTATCTATCACGCCTGAAATGATTGTTGTGGGGAAAAAAGATTAAAATAATATGTTTAAGATTTCTTTTCCCGAAGGTAAAAAATTTGCTTTTACTATTTTCGATGATACTGACAGAGCTACAGCAGAAGGGGTGCGGCCGGTTTACGAACTTTTAAATGAGCTTGGTTTTAAAACTACAAAAAGCGTTTGGGTTTTTCCTTCAAAAGATCCTAATTATCCCCGTTATCGAACTCAAACCCTGGAAGATCAAGATTATTTAAATTTTATTAAATGGTTGAAAGATAATGGTTTTGAAATCGCTCTTCACGGGGTTGCGGCGGATGGGAGCAAAAGAGAGCGGGTTATTTCAGGAATAGAACGTTTTTACGAATTGTTAGGATTTTACCCCAGGTCCTTTGCTCACCATTATTTTAAAAATTATGAAAGCATTTATTGGGGTAAAGAAAGATTAAATTCACCGCTTCTTAAACTTCTAATGGGACTATCGAAAAAGAAAGTTAAATCTTTGGGTCATCTCAAAGATTCTCCCTATTTTTGGGGCGATATTTGCCAAAAATATATCAGCTATGTCAGAAACTTCACTTTCAAGGAAATAAATCTTTTGAAGATAAATCCCTCTTTGCCATATTTTGATCCGAAAAAACCTTTTGTTCCGCTTTGGTTTTCTTCCTCTGAAGGAATGAATGTTAAAGATTTTAACAGGTTACTTTCTCGGCAAGGAAAACTTGAGCGGGAAGGGGGTGTTTGCATTGTCTATACCCATTTTGCCTTTGGCTTTGCGGAAGGTGGAAAAGTGAATTCCGAGACAAAAAAACTTCTGGAGGAATTATCAAAAAGAAATGGTTGGTTTGTGCCGGTCAGCCAGCTCCTGGATTATTTAAGAGAACAGAGGGAAAATTTAACTATTCCCAAGATTGAATTAAAGAAAATGGAATGGCGATGGTTTTTGGAGAAAATATTGAATAGGATATTTTAGAGGTAAACCCCGTTAGAAGTCTGCTTGGCTGGTTAACTTCTGATTATTATTATGATGATTGATCTATTCTATTATGATATGTTTTAGTCGCAAAGAAAAAATTTATTCTAAATTTTTTCTGCCGAGACTTCTAACGGGGTAAAATTTTGATATGCAATTAAAACCTTTGAATGGTATTAGCGATAACGATTGGGATAAAATTATCGCCCGCTTTGATAGCAAAAGATTATTCCACCAATCTGCTTGGCTGGAATTTTTATCCAAGACTCAAGGAGGAGAGAGAATTTTGTTAGAAATTAAAGCAAAAGACAATATAGTGGGTTATTTTTCAGGATTTGTTTTAAAAAAAGGCCCTTTTAAAATTTTAGGCAGTCCTTTGGTTGGTTGGACAACAGAATTTATGGGGCCAATTATTAATAGAGACTTAAATCAAACTGATTTTCTATTGGCGCTTGAGAGCTATTGCCATTTACACAAAATTGACCATTTGGAATTATCTAATCCAATATTAAAACAGGAAGTTATGGAAAAGCATGGCTTTAAATGTCAAAAGGGAGCGACATATATAGTTGAACTTTTACCAGACGAAAGAATAATGTGGGAAAATCTGAAAAAGAAATCTTGCCGTTATTCAATTCACAAAGCTCAAAAAAATAAATTAGTCGTGGAAGACACAGATGACCCGAGAATAACAGACGAATATTATAATCAACTGATAGAAGTATTTGCAAAGGAGCAATTAGTGCCTACTTATTCGAAACAGCGCGCTAAGGTTCTATTCGATTCTTTAAAAGAAAAGGACCTTTTGTTTAGTATTTGGGTAAAGTATCAAGACAAAGTAATTGCGACCGGATTTTTTCCTCACGACAACCACTTTCTCTACTTTTGGGGCGGTGCTTCTTTTGCAAGATTTCATTATCTTTGTCCGAATGAGCTATTGCACTGGACCGCAATGGTTCTGGCTGCAAAGAAGGGGATTTCTTACTATAATATGGGTGGCAGGGGAAGTTTTAAAGTAAAATTTGGCGGCGAGCTTGTGCCCCTTCGTCATTGGTATAAAAGTTACAACCCTTTAGCTAAAATAGGACGGTTATTCTATCAGTACCAATTTCGAGCAATTCAAAGAATCAAAGGATTATCAAAAAAATATGCAAGAACAGGAGAAAGTAATTAAAGAAGGAGATAGACTTTTGCAAAAATCTATAAGACACACAAGTTTTAGTCTTTTTGGTTTTATTTTTGGCGAAGGATTGGGTTTAATAATCTCTATAATTTTAGCTCGTTATTTAGGGGCGACCACCTTCGGGGTCTACGGTCTGGGATTGACAATTCTTAACATTGCCGTGTTAATAGGGGCTCTTGGTTTCCCAAGCACGGTTTCAAGATTTATCCCTGTTTATTTTAAAGAGAAAAAATTTTTTAACTTGAAAGGTCTTTTAATTCAAGCAATTTCACTTCCTTTATTTGCGGGATTAGCCCTGGAATTTCTATTATACATTTTGGCAGTGCCAATCGCTCTTAAAATTTTCAAGGCGCCGCTTCTTATACCGGCCTTGCGCTTTTTTTCTGTGATTTTACCTCTTCAAATAATAATGGATACAACAGCTGGAATTACTGTTGGTTTTGAGACTGCCAAATTCGACATTCTTTCGCGCCGCATAGTTAAACAAGCAGTTAATTTAATTTTTGTTGGCTTGGCATATTTTGCGGGTTTAAATTTAACCAATGCAATTGGCGCCTATGGATTAGCAATTTTGGCAGCTTTAATTGTTAACATTGGAGGCATCAGAAAAATTTTCCCTGAACTTTTTCGCAAAGATATTAAGCCGGTTTTTGAAACAAGAAGGATTCTGAAATTTTCTTTTGATATGCTTTTTCTAGGTATTCTAGGAATATTTTTAAGTTGGACTGATATTATAATGGTAGGTTACTTTTTGCCAGAAGCTCAAGTCGGTATTTACAAAGCCATAGTTCAAATTTGCATGCTAATTGTTGTCTTGCTTGGCGCTTTTAGTGTTATACTAAAGCCGATGATTTCTTCTCTTTTTTGCAGTGGTAAATATTATCAACTTGAGAATTTACTTCAGACAATCACTAAATGGGTTTTTAGTTTTAGTTTTTTAGCTTTTATTTTAATTCTGCTTTCGCCGAATGAATTCTTGCGACTTTTTGGAAAAGACTTTGTTCAGGGAAGGCTGGCCCTTATTACTTTAGCCTGCGGTCAATTAATTAATGCCGGAGTCGGTCCCACTGGTCTTACTTTAATGATGTCTGGCAAAGAAAAGATAGAGGTTTATAACGTTATAGGCATTTCTTCCTTAAATATTGTTCTTAATATAATTCTGATACCTCGACTAGGTATATTGGGGGCTGCCATCGGGAGTTCTATCTCAATAGCGCTGATTAATATTGTTCGACTATTTGAGGTTTGGAAAATACTGGGAATAAAAATTATAACTTCAAAGTTTTTTAAACCTTTGCTGGCAGGACTATTTTCCCTGATTATCGGCTATTCCTTCAGAGCTTTTTTAGCAAACCTTAATCTTAACTTTTTTATTCTCTTGGTGAATATTTCAGCGGCGACAACCGTAGCTTTCGCTTTAACACTATTCTTTTTGGGACTAGACAGGGAAGACCGGCTTTGGCTTAGGGTTTTGGTTGAAAAATTGATAAAGAAAGAGTAATTATTTTGTAAACCCTGCCGTTCTGCGGCGGAGAACAAATATCGTTGAAAGAAATATGTTGACCAGCCCGGAAAAACAAAATATTTTGTTAATAACAATTGACTCCTTGAGAGCTGATTTTTGCGGTTGGTTAAATCCAAAAACCAAGGATTTAACCCCTTTTCTTAATGAGTTAGCCTCTCAGTCTGTATATTTCACTAAGGCTTATGCTCCCGGACCAAACACTGCTTTTTCTTTCCCTGGAATTCTAACCGGGACATATCCCTTTAGTTTTGTAGGTTGGGACGGCAATGATTTTCCTGCCTTAAATCAAAGACCAAATTTAGCTGAAATGCTTAGCCAAAAAGGTTACCACACTATTGCTGTTCATAGCAACCCATACCTGTCGCACCATTATGGTTACGATAAGGGATTTATAGAATTTAATGACATTGGCGAGATTTCTTCTGTGAAAATGGAAACAACCTTTAGAATGCTTAATCGCAAAAACATCTTATATCGAACGCTAAAATCGTATCTAAAAAAATACCTCCCGGCACCTTATAATCTGTTAATTTATTTTACAGTGGTAGTTTTGAGACAGAATACGAAATATTGTCCGTACAAAAAAGCCAAAGATATAAACGAGAGAGCTATTCAGTCGCTTCAAAAAAAACCAGAAAAACCTTATTTTTTATGGCTTCATTATATGGATACCCATCATCCTTTTCTGCCAACCAAAAGATTTTATTCTAAAGATATGTCGCCAAAAGAAATGGAGTTTTATTTAAAGCTTTTCTATAAATTGCTTTACCGAAATGTTAAATCTGTTAAAAAAGAAGATTTAGAAAGGATAAAGGATCTTTACCGGGACGCTGTAAAGACCGTTGATGAATCATTGAGAGATTTATTTAGCTTCTTAAATGAAAAAGGATTTTTGAGAAATACGGTAATTTTAATATGCGCCGACCATGGCGAAGAATTTATGGAAAAAGGCAATACAGGACATAAAGAAAAACTGATTCCAGAGATACTAAGGGTCCCTCTAATACTGAAGGCAAGCGATAGAAGAGGAGAGATTGATAAAAAAGTTTCCCTGACTCAAATTCCAGCCACTTTGCTTGAATTAGCCGGAATAAAAACATTTCCTATTATGGAGCCTAGCTTATTAAGTGAAAGTAAACCGGAAATTAAATCTGAGTTAGTAACCGATTACGATAGTGTTCTAATTAATTTTAATTTGAACACGTATCAGAAAATTATTCATTAAAGCTAACTGGCATGAGAGATGTCTCAGAGATTTTGAAGGAATTAGAATTAAATTTAAAATTGAGTTCCCAAGAACTGACTAACTGGAATAGATCATATCTTAAAAACCACGAAGAAAGATACAAACATGACTTTAGGATTTTAAAAGAGTATTATCGTTCTGGGGAAATTTTAGAGATTGGGTCAATTCCTTGTCATTTTACCTATTGTTTAAGGAAGCTTGGGTACCCGGTAATTGGTGTTGACTTAGATCCATGTCGGGCAAGAGAATTTATTGAGAAAAACGCTTTGAATGTTAAAAGATGCGATATTGAGAAAGAAAAAATCCCTTTTCAAGACGAGAACTTCGGTTTTGTTATTTTCAACGAGGTTTTTGAACACTTAAGGGTTGACCCAATATCAGCTCTTCAAGAGATTAATCGGGTTTTAAAACCAAACGGGATTATGTTAATGACCACGCCCAACCTTTATTATTTACCTAGGATAATTAGGTTTAATCTAGGAATGGGCTTTAACGATGCTTATAAAGAATTTGAAAAAATTCATACCCTTGGCCATATGGGGCATATAAGGGAATATTCAACTAGAGAGGTAAAAACATTTTTGAGAAAAACAGAATTTGAACCTATTAAAATAGAATACAAGAGCTATCGAAGGGGCAAGGAAAAAAAGAATATGAACCCCTCCCCGCAGCAAGCTGCGGGGTATCCCGTTGCGAACGGGACAAGTTCTTTTTGCGGCTTTCATCCCGCCGCAAAAATAAAAACATATCTTTTAAATATTTTGGATAGTCTTTGTTTTTTCCTTCCGAAATTACGTTCCCACCAAATCTTTATTGCCAAAAAGTCAATCTTATCTAACGAGAATTAGTTTATGGAAAAATATCAGGATTTTATTTCAGTGATAATTCCTTGCCGGAATGAAGAAAAATTTATTGGCAAATGCTTGGATTCCATAATTTTCCAGGATTATCCAAAAGAAAGCTTGGAGATTTTGGTTGTTGATGGGGCGAGCGAAGACAGGACAAAAGAAATTGTAAAAAGTTATTCGGAAAAATACGGTTTCGTAAAGCTTTTAGACAATCCCCAAAAATATACGCCCTTTGCCTTGAACATTGGAATAGGCGCGGCTAAAGGAGATATTATTGTCAGAATGGACGCTCATTCGGGTTGTGAAAAAGACTACCTATCCAAATGCGTTAGATATTTAAAAGATTACAACGCTGACAATGTTGGCGGAGTGATTAAAACCCTTCCGGTAGAAAATACAATTTCTGCCAAATCTATCGCCTATTGCTTATCTCATCCGTTTGGGGCGGGAAGCTCCCGTTTTAGAACCGGCATAAAAGAACCTACTTTTGTTGATACGGTTTTTGGCGGCTGTTACAAAAGAGAAGTTTTTGAAAAAATAGGGATGTTCAACGAAAATTTAAAAAGAAGCCAGGATTTGGAGTTTAACTTGAGATTGAAAAAAGCTGGCGGCAAGACTCTTTTAGTTCCTGATATCATAAGTTATTACTACCCTTCTGTTGATTTTGAGTCTTTTTTCCGGCATAACTTTCTTGATGGTATTTGGTCTGTTTATCCAATGAAATTTGTGAAAATGCCATTTCGGCTTAGGCACTATCTTCCATTTTTATTTGTCTCGAGTTTGTTAGTCTCCGGGATTTCAGGAATTTTTTTTCCGGTTTTTTCTTTACTGTTTTTGTCGATAGCAGGACTTTATTTTTTTACTGCCGTATATTTTTCTTTTTTAGCAGCATTTAAAGAAAACGACCCCAAGCTTTTTTTAGCCTTGCTAATCGCTTTTGTCATTCGCCATTTTGGCTATGGCTTTGGCTCGGTCTGGGGGTTAATTAAGCTTCTTAGGGGTTAGCTTTTAGGAATTAGGGATATGGAGAAAATTATACACACATACAAAGATCTTATTGTTTGGCAAAAAGCCGTGGACTTAGTATTAGAAATCTATAGTCTTACCGAAAAATTTCCAAAAGCGGAATCTTATGGTCTAGTTTCCCAAATGCGGAGAGCTGCAGTATCAATTCCTTCTAATATTGCCGAAGGAAGATTACGGGGATATCGCAAAGAATATCGTCAGTTTCTTCGAAATGCCTATGGGTCGGGCGGAGAATTAGAAACCCAAATAGAAATATCCAAAAGACTGCCAATAACGAAAAATTTAGATTTTCAGAAGGTTGATAATCTATTGGAAGAAGTCATGAAAATGTTGAATAGAATAATTGCGAATTTAAAACCTAACAACCTACAATCCTAAAAAGCTAATAAGCTAAAAAGCTAACTATGGAAGAAAGAAAACAAAAAGAAATAGAGCATTACGACCAAAAAGCAAAAGAGTTTTCAGACAATGAAAGTGGAGATTTTGAGGGGTTAAACCCTTTTTTACTGGAAAGTTATCAATTTTTAAAAAAAATAACGTTGCCACTTATTACCGGCAAAAAAGTTTTGGATTACGGTTGCGGCAACGGTGTGCACGCTGTCTGGTTGGCAGAATCAGCTGACGAGTTAATTGGCATTGACCTTTCAGAACGATCGCTTGAAATTGCCAAAAAAAGAATAGAGAAATTAGGCGATAGGGAAGAGAGAGCTGTGTTTTTAACAATGGATTGTGAAAAGATGGAATTTCCTGAAAATTATTTTGATATCATTTTCGATGGAGGCACTTTTTCTTCTCTTGATCTTAAAAAAGTTCTTCCAGAAGTAGCGAGAGTTTTGAAACCAGACGGTTTTCTTTTGGGTATTGAAACACTAGGTCATAATCCTTTTACCAATCTGAAAAGAAAAATAAATAAAATTACAGGTAAGAGAACCGGATGGGCGACAGAACACATTTTCCGGTTAGAGGACTTAAAAGAGGCGGAAAAATATTTTGGTAAAATAGAGGTTAATTTTTTTCACTTGACTTCCTGGATAGCTTTTCCATTTTTGAGTTTACCCGGCGGTAAACTTTTGTTAAAATTACTTGAGAAATTGGATAAGGTTTTATTAAAGCTTCCTTTCTTGAAAAAATACGCCTTCAAGATAGTGTTTGTTTTTTCCTTGCCCCGTTAGAAAGTCCATCTTTTGTTGAGACGACCTCATTTGATTTCTGACACGAGAAACTAGTCTTTCTAACGGGGTTTGTCCCAAAAAGCAAAAAGAACAATATGGTTAAAAGAATATTCGATATTATTTTTTCTTTTCTGGGATTAATAGTTGCCTTACCGTTAATATTGTTGATAGCTATTTTAATTAAACTTGATTCAAACGGCCCGGCTTTTTACCGGGGGGTAAGGATTGGCAGATTTGGAAAACCATTTAGAATTTTTAAGTTTAGAACAATGGTAGTGAATGCAGAAAAAATCGGGGGACCATCTACTTCAGCCGACGACCCAAGATTAATTAAGATCGGGAAATTTCTCAAAAGA
>Ga0066637_10000328_pt1 | contig 28200 bp, 22 predicted proteins | sample CryGeyCG2014_020_FD_62737 | JGI IMG/M metagenome (GOLD analysis project Ga0066637, IMG submission 62737) | Groundwater microbial communities from aquifer - Crystal Geyser CG08_land_8/20/14_0.20 | ecosystem: Environmental > Aquatic > Deep subsurface > Groundwater | place: USA: Utah: Grand County...
CTGGACTTGTTTTCGGATATCCAGATTTCCTGTTTAGGCTGGCCCAAAGTCAAAATCAGTAGCTGGATATTTTCTTGATTTATCTTTTCGATGTCAACATTATCTTCATTCCAAATTTTTTCTTGCAGCGCCGGAAAAAGTTTTCTTATCGCCCGTTCAATCCTTTCCGGTGATGATAAGCCTTTGGGTCGCGCGATTATCCCTACAGTAAAGTTTTTTTCCGCGGCAAACTTCAGTAAATCTGAAACTGCGTCCGCGCCTGGATAGCGCAATATGCCCTTGGCGTATTTTTTTACAGCCCAGGCCAGACCAAAGCCATCAATCATGATAATATCAGCCGAATTGCTGATACTTTTTAATTCCGGGTTATTACCGGCAAGGACAATAAATTCCGGATTAATGGTTATGGCCTGTTTGCAGCCAGCCGTATCAAGGCATTTTGACAAAACCGAGTAAAGTTCTGCTTTTGATCCAATATCCAGGTTAAAACCTTTATAATTGATGCGCTTCATAAGTGAAAACTATCTTTTATCCATCTGTTAAGCAAGCTTGGCAAGACTTGCATTATTAATAATTTATTGTTAAAATCTATTAACTATGTTGAAAAAAAGCTCAAAAGGATTTATAACTTTTTGTTTGGCCCTGATTTTAGTTATCTTGCCGAATTTTGCCCTAGCCGCTTTTAATCCCGGGAGACTTATTAGCGACGAAGAATTTACCGATTCAGGCAGTATGACCGTCAATGATGTTCAAAATTTCCTGGTCAGGCGCGGAGGCACTTTAGGCACTCGGCTGATTGAAGATTTTAATAAAGTTAGTAAACCGGTTAGCGAGGCTATAGCAGAGATTGCCAAACTCTACAATATTAATCCTAAGGTGATTTTGGTAACTTTGCAAAAAGAATCAAGTATGCTGACTCATCCCTCCCCCTCGCAAAAACTTTTGGATTATGCCATGGGCTATGGCTGTCCGGACAGCGGCGGCTGCAGCAGCAAGGCCGCAGGTTTTTACAGACAAATGGACTTTGCCACCTGGCAGTTCAGGCAGTATCTGAATTATCCGAGCCAGTACACTTATAAAATTGGTTCAACCTACACCTTCACTGACTTAAACGGTTCAAAACAAACAACAGTAACTATTGAAAACCAAGCCACGGCAGGCCTTTATAATTACACGCCTCATGTTTACAACGGCAATTTTAATTTTTCCAATTTATACAATACCTGGTTTGCCAAAATTTATCCCGATGGTTCCTTGGTCCGAGTTGGCAAAATCCAAGCTGTTTGGTTTATTCAAAATGGCGAAAGGCGTGTGATACAAAGTCGTTCAGCGTTCGTAACCAGATTCGGAGATTATTCCAAAATTTTGCCAATCAGCCAGGAAGCTTTGGAAAATTATCCGCGCGGCGCAGACATCAAACTTCCGAATTATTCCCTGGTCAGAACCCCGGATATGTCAATTTATCTGTTAAGCGGAGATGAAAAAAGACTAATAAAATCCCAGGATGTTTTCCGGAACCTTGGTTTCAATCCTGAAGAAGTGGTGGATGTGTCTTTTGAAGATGCTGCGCCCTATCTTGATGGCGTGCAAATTTCAAACACCAGTGCTTATCCGGCCGGGGCTCTGATTCAGGTTAAGGGCAGCGGAATTGTTTGGATTGAACAAGGCGTTTGGTATCCAATTCTGGATAAGGCCATTTTAAAATCTAGATTTCCAAATCGAAAGCCAAGCATTACTATTACCCAACAAGAATTAAGTCAATATGAAAAGGGCGAAGCTTTGAAGCTGCGAGATGGTGAATTAGTCAGGGTTAAGGGAGATGCCGGCATATATGTCATATCCAATGGTTTGCGGCGGGGCATTCCTTCCAGAGAATTATTCAAGCAATTTGGTTATAACATGAAAAATGTTTTGGTGGTCAATCAAAGGGTGGCTGAACTGCATCCGCGCGGTGATAACCTGAATAATGTCAATTTATAAAATATGAGTATTGTTTTAGCGGCTTTAGCGCCCCATTCTCCCCTCTTGCTGCCTACAACTGATAAATCTCATAAAAAGGCCTTAAACCGGCTCCTGGAGGCTTATAAAAGCCTTGGCCAGCTCATCCACGCGGTTAAACCCGATGTTATTTTGTGTTTTAATCCTCACGCCACCAGCGTCAGTAATGTTTATACTTTTAACCTGGCCGAAAAATTCAAGGCGACTTTTCCAGAATTTGGAGATTTGGTAACCATAGCAGAAGCACTGGGTTCGCCGACTTTTACCCATCACCTGAAAGAACATCTGGAGGCAAACTGGCCGGTTTCCTCGATAATCAAAGAAGAAATAAACTACGGGGCCGGGATTCCGATATTAACGTTTAGTAGTTTGCCGGACAAACTTAGGTACAGCATTATCTCCAGCCGAAAAGCAGAATTGGCCGAACATTTTAATTTTGGCATTAAACTTCAAAGTGAAATAATAAACTCTGAAAAAAGAGTGGTTGTCTTAGCTTCTGGCGATGTTGCCAGCGGAATCAGTGAAGCCGCGGCTCGCGGAAAAATTCCAGGATCTGAAGAATATTATCAGGATTGGGACTTGGCATTCAAAAAAAATGAGATTGTAAAATTTCTTCACGATGCGAAAAAAACCCAGGTAGATAAGTTCTGTTCCTGCGGAGCTTATAGTTTATCCATGTTGCTCGGCACTATCAATAGTATTAACACGGAATTTACCACACTTTACCAGGAAGTTCTATTCGGAGTCGGCTATCAGCTTTCCATTTGGCAGCCAAAGTAGTTTTTTTATTTAAAAATTTGAGGTCGATAAACCTGCTTGGCTGAAATAGCCTAAGTTCTTTTTTTAAAGTAGAATTGGGTTATGTCAGGAATTATATTCAGCATTATTCCATTAAGAAGGGTTCCGCCAGCTTTAAGCCGGCTCGATTATTTTTTGGCTGAAAAACAACGAATCCCTGAAATCGGCGAGGTTGTTGATATTCCTTTTGGCAGTAAAAAAATTAAAGGCGTTGTCTGGAAAAAACTTACCAGCACTGCTTTGCCAAGCGGCAAAATAAAATTTTTTACCCCGCCCAACCAACCAATAAAATTTTCAAACTACCTGCTTGTCCTGGCCGAGTGGATTTCTTTTAACACTTTAACCCCGTTAAACCTGGTTTTAATGGGCATGGAAATAGGGAGTCAGAATTTTAATTACCGCCTAGACCCTGTCAAACCCAAGCCAAGTTTATTTTTAGCTTCGGATTTAGAGACCAGAGAGGCTTTGATAAAAAAATGGATTCAGATGATAAGCCAAGAAACAAAGCCGACCCTGGTATTGGTCCCAGCTTATGCTTATGCCGATTTCTGGATAAAATATAAAATCAGAAATAGCATTTTTTTAAATTCCAAACTGAACAAAAAAGAGAAGGCCGAGGCATTTTCAAAGCTTGGCCAGGTAAAACTGATTATTGCAACTTATAGCGGACTACTTTATCCCCTGCCAAAATTAGGCCGGGTAATAATTGACCAGGCTGACGATGAAGGATTTTTTGCTTTTGATCAAGCGCCGAAAATTGATATTCGAGCCGTTGCCAAAGAAACTGTTTATTTGCACAATGCAAAGTTAACTATTTTAGCTAGATGGCCAAGCCCAACCGTGCTTGGCTTTTCGCCAAGCAAGCCCTACACAATTTTAAAGGCAGTTAAAAAACCTAATATCATAAACAGAAGTCTGGAGGATTTTAAAGATAAAAAAGAACTAATCAGTCAACAAATCTTTAATCAATTATTGCCAGGCAGAACCTTTTGGCTTGTTTTTAGGCGCGATGAGGCTGGAATTTATCAATGCAATGACTGTAAAAGCCCAGTTACATGCCCAAAATGCAACTTGCCGTTAAAGGTCCTTCAGCAAGGACCGCCAATTACGCTATTTTGCGAAAAAGATAAGTTAAGAATTCTGGCTCCGGAAAAATGTCCGAATTGCCAAGGCGTTAATTTTTCACTAAGAAGATTTGGCTTAAAACAGTACCAAAAATATCTAAAAAATATTTTCCCTGAAAAAAAGATTGCCGCCCTGGATAAAAATACCGTTATTGAAAAAGACTTTTTGACGGCCGAGCATCTTATCGGCACTACTGCCATAACCAATTATCCGGAACTAAGGTTTGAAAATTTAGTGGTAATCAATCCGGAAACTGTTTTGAATTCCAGTGAGTACAGAAACGAGGAGGCGGTCATAAACTCAATTATAAGCGTGGCCCAGCATCTAACTGGCAAATCTGAATTTTTCATTCAAACCAACAATCCCGGTCTCTCTATTGCTGAAAAATTCACTGACTTGCTCAATGCTTCTGAAAAAATGCTTGAAGAAAGAAAGGCTTTTAACTACCCACCATTTGGCTTGTTAATAGTTTTAAATTGCAATTCAAAAGATAAAAGTCTGCCTCCTATTCCAATTGAGGTGGAAAATCAATTAGCAACAAAATTTGAAGTAATAAAAAGTCCGGACCAGTGGATTATTAAAGGTCCTGTTGAAAATAAAAACTGGATTCTTAAGCTTTTGCAAGAAAACCTTGATCCTTCCTGGTTGCCAGTGATTAATCCGCCTTATTAGTTAGCCTCATTTATAAATCAATTTCGCAACAATCAGCGAAATAACTAAAATTACTTCTATTGTGTTCATTACGATAATCGGCATTTGCTTTATGCCAAATCCGTAAATAAAATATAACAAAAGACCTAGTAACAATATAATAGTCCAGGGTAAAGATATGTCCTTGGTAGATTTCGTTTTCCAAGCCTGAATAACTTGGGCTGTTAAGGCAATAGCAATTATGAATCCAGCTAAGTATCCAAAAAATTGTATTAAGTCCACGGGTATGATTTATATACTGGAGAAAAAGAATTTTCATTCATATTATTTAAAATAGTTTTATAATAATTAAATTAATGCCTTGCTAAAAAATACACAAAATATTTTTAGAGAATGGAGAAGCATTTGCTTCCCCCTGATAAAGGTCTTATGAATTGGGCCCATATTTCTTTTCCCACGCCTCCCTGGCGGCCTCTTCAAACGAATATCCGTATCCAACATGTCATTGAATGGTGATCTGTTCAAGTTATCAAGGCGGGTTGCCGATTTACCAACTAACCGGACTTGAAAGGGCTTGGCGCAATTGGGGTTGTGGTGGACTGAAAAAGTTACTTTTGATAATTTCTGAAAAAAGTTTTTCATGCTGAAATTCCTTTTTTGATTTTGATTGAACACCCTCTAAAAACATTTTGTAAAAGAGCAACATTTCCGGTAATTCGTTCTTTCCTGGATAAACAGGATTAAGTTCAAATGACCTTGAAAATAATATAAATATTACTTATACTGCATTGACTCCCAATCCGATCCTATTTTAAATTGCCAGGAATGCAAGATTTCGCTACAGAGTTAAAATGCCACTATAAATTATGTCAACCATAATCACCCACCCAAATTCGATCCTGCGGCAAAAGGCCGTTGAACTCCGACTTGAAGAAATCCCTAAAATTCAGGAGTTAATTTATGATATGCAGGAAACCATGTCTGAAAAAGACGGCATTGGTTTGGCCGCCAATCAAATAGGCATCTTAAAAAGAATCGTCGTGATTGCTGACAAGGAAGGACCTTTGATTTTGATAAACCCCGAAATAATCGAAAAATCCTGGTTAAAAAATATAATGGAAGAAGGCTGTTTGTCCGTGCCAGGAGTTTTTGGCACGGTTAAAAGACATAAAAAAATCACTGTTGCCGCAATAAACTCCAGAGGCGAAACACTTAAACTCAAAGCCGAAGGCATGTTGGCCAGAGTAATTCAGCACGAAATAGATCATTTGGACGGAATTTTGTTTATCGATAAAGTCATTAAGTACACCGAAGGTGAGCCTCCAAAATCCACATAAAAAATGGCGAATCATATTTGCCGGTTCCCCTGCCTACTCCATTCCAAGCTTGGAGGCGATTTTAGAGCTGTCGAATATTGAAGTAGTCGGGGTTTTAACGCAAAAAGCCAAGCCAGCCGGCAGAGGTCAGGCTTTAAAATCCAGCGCAATTGGAGAATTCGCCCAAAACAAAGATTTGTTGGTTTTAACTCCTGATAGTTTGAAAAAACCGGATATTCAGGCATTAATTGCCTCTTTATACGCTGACTGCGGGTTCGTAATTGCCTATGGAAAAATAATTCCCAAAGCCGTGCTGGACATACTGCCATTAGGCTGGTTAAATTTGCACGCTTCGCTATTACCGCGCTGGCGGGGAGCTTCACCAATTCAATACACGATTATGTCCGGCGATGCTATATCCGGGGTTACGTTAATGAAAATAGATTACGGTTTAGACACTGGCGGAATTTTGACTGCAAAGGAAATTGAATTAGCTGCAGATGAAACTAGTCAAAGTTTGGCTAATAAATTATCGAGCTTAAGCGCAGACTTAATTTCTGAAAATTTAACTGCTTATTTACTTGGCAAATTAAGTCTAAAAAGCCAGCCGGAAATTGGTATAACGCTGGCGCCGAAAATTGAAAAAACTGATGGTCAGATATTTTGGCATGAACCAGCAAAAGTTATTGAAAGAAAAATCAGGGCTTTAAATCCCTGGCCCGGAACTTACAGCACTTGGCAAAGCAAGAAGATATTTATTAAACAAGCCGCAGTTTTTGACCAAGACATTGAACCAGGAAAGATTATAAAAACTCCACTTGGTTGCGCAATTGGCACTTCCCAAAAGTCAATTTTTCCAAAAACCCTCCAGTTGCCCGGCAAAAAGCCTTTAGCAATTGAAGAATTTTTAAGAGGTTACCCGAAGTTTATCAACTCGAGCCTGACTTAATTATTGAGGCTGAATTTTAATGCTCTGGATTTCATCTCCAACCTGGATGTTTTTAACCACATCCATGCCTTTGGTTACCTTACCAAACAGGTTATAGCTTTTAGTCAGGTTTTTGCTTTGGTCGGCTAAGGTGATGAAAAACTGCGAACCATTGGTGTTTGGACCGGAATTAGCCATAGCAACAGCGCCTTCGGTATATTCACCTACCACTGGCTCGTCTTCAAAGCTGTAACCGGAACCGCCAGAGCCATTGCCTTTTGGATCGCCGCCTTGGATGACAAAGCCTGGTTCAACCCGATGAAAGGTCAAATTATCGTAAAAACCTGCTTCGCTTAAATAAACAAAATTGCTGACAGTCTTGGGCGCGTTTTTATAATCCAGTGAAAATTCAATTACACCTTTGCTTGTGGTAAGAACCGCTTTTTTGTCGGCAATTTTATCATTGCTTAATATGCCAGGGAATCTGTAAGTCATAGAATTAGTGTTATTAATGGTTTTTGAATTTCTGGTGCCAGACCAGATTATGCCAGCGCAGGCTATCAGGATAGCCAAAGCCGCAATTAAGGTAATAATTATGTTTTTGTGCTTCATAGACGATCAATTTTTATTAGTAAGTAAAAAAGTTTTAATTAAGTTTTCATTCCAATGCCTTTTTCTCGTCCTCTCCAACCTGCTCTGGCTTCGATTGAACAAAATCCTTATGTACTATATAATAAAAACCACAAGGAGTAAAAAATATGAAAAAATTATTAATTATTATTGTTTTATGGTTTTTGGCAAGTTTGCCAGTCCAGGCACAGGTTAATGGTTCGGTTAATAGCCCGGCTGACGCGACTAAGCCGGTGATTTCCAGCGTTTCTATCAGCCGAATAGCCAAAAACACTGCTAAAATCTCCTGGGTAACCAATGAAATTTCCACTAGTTATGTTGATTTTGGCCCAACTGATGTCTACGGCAATACCTTGGGTGATGGTGCATACACTTTAAGCCATGAAGTTACGCTTTTAGGGCTCATTGCTGAAACTCCATATCATTTTAGAATCCGGTCCAAGGACGCGGCCGGAAACGAGGCTGTTAGTACAGATACAACCTTTACTACCTTGGCGGCTACCACTAACACCAATACTTCTTCAAATTCAAATATCAATTCATCAACAAATTTAAACACGAATAAAAAAACCAACATCAATACCAATACCAATAAAAACGCAAATTCAAATCTAAATGCTAATAAAAACACTAACGCTAATACCAATAAGAATGCTAATTCGAATAAAAATTCAAACACTAATACTAATAAAAACCTGAATGTCAGCCTGGATGATTCTGCCAGCGTTAATTCAAACCTGAATGCTAACACCAATGAAGATTTAACTAATACTGATGATCTTGGACTGACAAACCTGAATGCAAATTCTGATACAGAATCTACTAAAACAAATGCAAGCGACGGCAGAACCGGCCTTATTCTGATAATCGGCGGTGTGGTGCTGCTGATTGTAATTATTGTCTTTGCCTGGAAAAAGCTAAGGGGGCAATCTTCATTTAAGCCATAAAACTACCAAACTTTTTCAATAATGCCTCCTCCCAGACATTCTTGTTTTTGGTAAAACACGATTGATTGACCAAGTGCGGGCGCCCAAACTGGCTTATTAAAAATTACCTCAACTCGTTTGCGGTTTAAGGGTTTTAGCCTACAGGCTGCTAAATACTGTCTATACCGAATCCTAGCCTGGCAAACGAGTGCTTTAGTCAAAGCTTTGCCTGATACCCAATTTAGTTTAAGGGCAAGCAGTCGTCTTCTTAAAAGAGCTGGGTCTTTTTTATTATCCGTGACAATTAAAATATTTCCCCTTTTGACCTTTGCAGACACATAAAAGGGCCTGCCCCCGCCGATGTTGATTCCATGCCTTTGACCAATTGTATAAAAAGCCAAACCTTTATGTTGGCCGATTGTTTTGCCACCTGAAGATACAATTTTACCAGGTTTAGATTTAATTTTGCTTTGTAGAAAGCTTTTTAAGTCCACTTTGCCGACAAAGCAAATTCCCTGGCTGTCAGGTTTTTGGGCATTGGGAAGTCTGGCTTTTTTGGCGATTTGTCTAACTTCAGGTTTAGTTAAATTTCCGATTGGAAAATAAATTTTTGCTAATTGGGATTGATTCAAGTTATACAAAAAATAACTCTGGTCCTTATTTTTGTCTTTTCCGGCTAATAAACGGTAACCATTTTTATTTTTAATTACTCGGGCATAATGGCCGGTAGCAATAACATCATATCCTTGAGCTACCGCCTTTTCCAAAAACAAGCCAAATTTGATTTCCTTGTTGCACATAACATCAGGGTTCGGAGTTCGGCCAGCCTGGTATTCAGAAAAAAAGTAATCCAGCACCCTTTTTGAATACTGCTTTTCAAAATTCCATGATTCCATAGGAATTTTAAGCCTGGCGCAAACCTTTTTGACTTCCGTCTGATCTACCTGCCATGGGCAGCTTTTATTGGAATCACCCGGGAGTTCATAATTCTTCATAAAAACTCCTTTAAGCTCATGCCCGGCTTTTTTTAAAAGTAATGCCGCGACTGAAGAGTCTACTCCACCCGACATAGCCACAATTATTCTTGCCATAATTACTTAATTTTCTGGTAGAAATAAAAATTTTTCACCTGTTCAATCAACTTATATCTTGGGTCTTTGGCTACATCAGCGGCAACGGTGTGGTTCCGCTGCCATTCCAATGTCCCCTCTTTGGCCATTAGAATTAAAATATAATCCGATTCACCTACTCCTTGGGGAAATTGATAAAGATATTGGCGATGCGCCAACTGCGCCCCGACCGTATTAGTTGCTGAAACTTTAGCGTCTCGGGAAATTTGCTTTACCGCCGCTTTGATTATCGACGCCATTGGCGCTGGCCAAAAAACCCGCATATCTTTGGTTCGTGAATAAGGCAAAGGGCTTAAACGATATGATTCAATAGCGGCCGTTGCAATGAGGATAAAAATTAGCAGCATTTCTAAAGTAAATTTGGAGTTCTTTTGAATTTTCCTTTGCCACCAGGGCCCCAGCCTGCGGCGGATTGCGGCCAGTCCGAATATGGTTGAGATAAAAACAAAACCCGTAATAGTCGCTTGGTAGTGGTAATTAAGCAATCTTGGTTCGATTCGATCATTAAATAAATTAACTGCAAAATCCGGCCAGGCGACAGCCAGCCAAGCAGGGCTTGCCAATGGTAAAAACGCCACTGGTCCTAATAAACCAGCATAAAGGTGTCTGGCTTGTGCCCCGGCCACCATAGATAAAACTAGTTTTGGATTTTTAATTAAATTGGCGGTAATGGCTTCTGGCTTATTGCCCAAAGTTTCATACTGATAATTATATTTACTGGGCTGCCAACTTCTGGCCGCGGGCATCAGCCATAAAAAATTCAGCATAAAATAGGCTGCGGAAAGTAAAATAATGACCATTGCTTTGCGCCACTCTTTCCGTTCCTGCCATAAAATTATCAAACCAAAAGTCGCGACCATTAAAACCAATTCTTCTTTACACATGTACAGCAAAATCGCGTACACGGCAAAAATTTTCCAGCGTTTTTCAATATAGGCTAAAACCATGCCCACAGAAAAAGTCGCACCCAAAGTTAAAGCATGAAAATCAAACATCACTGCTCTTTGCAGGGTCGGGTAAAATAAATAGCTTAAAGCCAAAATTGCGGATAACCATTCATGACCAAGGACTTTTTTTGCCAGGCGATATACCAGCCAAGCGCCAAAAGCCACAATACATGCCTGGGCTACCAGCAAAACATAAGGGCTTGAGAATAACCAATACAACGGTGCAAAAAGGACTAAAATTATATCAGCATGGTGAATGTACCTTAAGGCGATATTTTTATCATAAGGATTGGTAAATTCAAAAAATCTGCCTTGGCTGGTATTCCAAACCACCTGATCCATATTGCCCAAATCAAAGCGGCCGGTAATGACTTTGTAATGCATTAAGCAAGTAATGACGGAAAAATAAACAGCAAAAATTATGGCAAAGATAATGACAATGGCTTTTGGCTTGCGAATAAAATCCCAGCAGGAGGTCAGAATTTTTTTAATGTACCTGCCAGCAAAGACCAAAACCCAAAAAAATTCTACCAAAGTAACGCCCAGACGAGTTAAAGAAGCTATTAAAACCCCGGTTGCGCCCAAAGAACCTTCTAAAATAGCGGCCATGCTGGCTTCTCTAACACCTATGCCGCTGGGCGTGATAAAACTAATAAAGCCCAAAAACCAGCCAATTGGCATGGCCACCAGGACTAGCCCCATTTGCCCAAAATTTGATTTAATAAAAGCCAGACTTAAAAATAAACCGCCAAAAGCATAAGCAAACCAGCCAAATATGAACAGGCTTAACAGTTTGTAATTTTGGGCTATTGAATAAGTTAAAATTTCAGAATTGGAGCCGAATTTTTTGATCAGCCAGTCAACCACCCTTTTTAATAATTTTGAAAACCAAAAAATCAAGACCGCGGCCAAAGCGCCCAGTAAAATCAAGAACTTAAACCAAGCTGGCAAACCTTGAGCGAAAAAACTTGCAATTCCGCCCATAACCACTGCGGCTGATAAAAGCGAAAGGATCTCCAGGACAGTTGCGTAAAAAGATTGGGCTTTGGAAACCCCGTATTTTTCGCTTTGGCCCATTCTACCCAGGACACTCCAGACATTGCCAGGCACATAGCGGGTGAATTCAGAGAGCATGATGATTTCGCCGGATTGCTTTACAGTCAGTTTATGGCCAAAGTCTTTCATTAAGTTTTTCCAGGCAAAAATCCTGATAAAATAATAAAAGCTAAAACCAAAAAACGCTAATGCCAGCCAAAGAATGTTTGGGCGGGTAAATTTGCCGGAAATATCCTGCCAATTTTTGTTGAGGACTTTTACAAAAAATAGAACAACAACAATTACAATTATTGCTGTTGCGATCGGTCGGATTTGTTTTTTATATTTAAACCAAAGGTTCATCGCCATTCCATTCTGCGCGTATGGGGAGATTATTATGGTTTTCTGATCGGACCAAAAGTTCAGCCAATAGACCGGTAAAAGTCAACTGAAGACCAACCAAGGCCACAAAAATTCCGAACATCAATAACGGCCTGGTGCCAATTGACTGATTAAATCCGAAATGCAAAATCGCCAGATAGATTAAAACTATCGTGCCGACAAGGCCTAAAAATAAACCCAGCCCGCCGAATAGGTGCAAGGGCCGGCGATCATACCTGGTTAAAAATAAAACCGTTAATAAATCTAGCAGACCCCTTAAATATCTTTTACCCTTATATTTAGTTTCGCCATACTTTCGTTGGCGGGTATGAGTCGGCACTTCGGTAATTTTGAATCCTTGGCTGCTTAACAAGACTGGGATATAGCGATGCAGTTCACCGTACAATTTTAGCGATCGGGCGGATTCTTGAGTGTAAACTTTAATTGCCGAGTTAAAATCATGAAGTTGCAAACCGCTTAATTTTCTGGTTACGAAGTTGAAAAATTTGGATGGAAGCCGCTTTTCCAAGTTATCTGGCCGGTCAAATTTCCAGCCGCTCACCACATCATAGCCTTCATCTAGTTTTGCCAGCATTTTGGGGATTTCCGCCGGATCATTCTGCAAATCCGCGTCAACCGTTATGATTATTTCGCCCCTGGCTTTTTGAAAAGCTGAATACAAAGCAGTGGCTTTGCCCAGTTTTTTTCTATGATTAATGACGTGCAATTTTTTATCTACTCCAGCCTGGTTTTTCAAAAATTCAAAACTGCCATCGTTTGACCCATCATCAACAATGATAATCTCATAAGGAATATCCAGTTTCGCACCGGTTTGATGGAGCTCTGCGATTAATTCTAGCAAGCTTGGCCTTTCGTTAAATGCAGGTGCAACAAACGATATGGAGTTTATCTTCATAGCTGAACCTTAACAATTTTAAAATATTAAATCAACCCCGCACCACTTTCCAAACAAAATTTGATATTAGTTAAAGATATTTTTCGCAATAAATGTCTATACATTTGAGTGGTGTTTTGATGAAAAGTGGTGCGGGGTCAAGCCATACCTTAATTGCCTTAAAACCTGACTGTTTTACCAAAAGGAATTTCAGTATCTTTGGGCTGCGGTTTTTGCTGCGGTGGCTGGATAACTGGGAAGTTTTCTTGCCTCCGTTCTGGCGGATGATTAGGTCGAAAATTTTGATTGCGATGATATGGCCGGTTTCCTCTAAAAGGCTGGGGCTGGGTCTGTTTGGTTAGCTCATTCAGACTTATAGCCGGGGCCTCCGGAACATTTATTACCGGCTCCACAGTTACTTCCGGGCTTTGGAACATATTTTTTGGCGGTCTTTTCCTTTTTCCTTCTGCCCGGTAAATAGATTCCTCTTTTTCAACTGCCTGATTTTCTTCTTCAGCCGAAGCTCGATAAACATCTTCGACTCCGCTCCATCGCAAAATTTTTTCTTCGACCTCGGCACGGTTTTCAGCATATTTTTCTCTGGAAACTTTAATGGCTTTTTCTCGATTATTAGTTGGTAACAGTTCTGCCGGCGGCAGGGTGGCGGCGCTAAATGGCTGGGAAGCCACGCCGTCAATCATTAATTTCAAATAAACTTCATATTTCGGCAGGTTGACTAAATCAACCTGGGTAAAGGTCGGAAAAAATTCCTTTTCCAAAAACTCCGCATCTGCCCCGCCAACCCGGAAAGCCATAATAGTTCCAACATTGCCGAAAACCGCCGGAGCAACTGTTTCATCTAGTTGTTCAATATATTGATGAGCGATGGTTAAATTCAATCGGTATTTTCTGGCTTCGGACAAGATATTGGCAAAACTTTCCGTGGCGAAATTCTGAAACTCATCAACATACAAGAAAAAGTCTGGCCGCTCGGTTTCAGGCATGTCAACCCGGCTCATGGCGGCTAATTGCAGCCTGGTGATCATCATGGCTCCAAGCAAAGCCGAATTATCTTCGCCAATTCTGCCTTTGGCCAAATTTAAAAGCAGTATTTTTTTGCTGTCCATGATATGGCGCAGGTCAATGGTGCTTTTTGCCTGACCGACTATATTGCGAATGATGGCGCTAGACAAAAACTGACCAACTTTATTTTGTATTGGCGCAACCGCTTCATTCCTGAATTTGTCATTGTAGTTGGCGAATTCATCCACCCAAAAGCCCTTGACAATCGGGTCGGATACTTTAGTCAGAACCCGCGTTCGGAATCTGGAATCAACCAGCATGCGGGCAATGCCAAGCATGGTAGACCCGGGATATTCCAGCAGGGCTAGAATTGTGTTGTTCAAAATATATTCCATTCTGGCGCTCCAAACTCCTTCCCAAATTTTTGTAAACACGCCCATTAAACCCGAAGCGACTAAATGCCTTTGGGTGGCATCAACAGCCTCCAGGACATTAAAGCCTATGGGATACTCGACATCTGACGGATTAAAATAAACCACATCATTAATCCTTTCCGAAGGTACGTAATCCAAAATTTTCTCAACCAAATCTCCATGCGGATCCACCAGGGCCAAGCCATGTCCCGCATTTAAATCATTGACAATCATCCTTTCCATAACCGTGGACTTGCCCATGCCGGTTTTTCCGATTAAGTACATGTGCCTCCTGCGATCGTCAACTTTAATGCCAAAACGCCGGTAATAACCCCGGTAATTTGTTTGAGCGAAAACATTTATTTCTTTTGGGTCGAAAAGCATTTTATTCTATAAAAGGTAGATTAACCGGCACCTCGGGTTCTTTAATGGCAGGCTGCTGAACATTTTGCTGTGGTTGAACTGCCGGCGAAGTTTTTGGAGGTTCAGTAGGCAGACCGATTGGCGGACCGGCCTTTGGTTGCAAAGATACTGAATGGACTTTTTGAATAGGCAAAGGCCTTTCAAAAGGTAAAGTAGACGGCGCGCCTGATCGTTTAGTTTCAGTTTTTTGCACTTGCCCAGCCTTAACATCAATGGTCGGGAAATGAAAAATTGTTGCCAGCTCCTCGATGTTTAAATACATGGGTTTACGGCCGCGCCAGATTGATCTGAACCTGTAATTAATTAAATTTCTTTGCCTTCGCCAAAGCAGACGTTGTTCTTTTAGTACCACAATATCACTGGTCTTTGTCTTTGCGTTGAAAGTAAAAAAGTTACAATCTTGCAAAGCAAATTGCCTTAAAGCTCCATTTACGCCGTTCACTCCCCTGGCTTTGCTGTAGGGCTTAATGCCGTCAGGACCAGGCGTGGTTTTGCCCCAATAAATAAATCTGCCCTTTACCTTAAAGGCAATTTTTGTCAGCTTCATCTGAAGCTGAGTAACGGTGTCTCTTTCTCCAGGCGACAAATGTAACATCAGGGTTGGGGGTTCATCCTTTTTAAACTTTTCCTGTTCGTGAGTAATAGGCAGCAAAGATGCGGTGATAGATTCCCTTACGCCTTTAACCACCTGCAAAGGTATTTCAAAAGGACTGGCCTTTGCCCCACTTTTCCTGCCAATAAGTTTACTGACAATTTGCTTGGCTTTTTCCCGCCAAATCGACGGGAATTCCTCCTGCTGTAAAACCCATTGCAGCCAAATTTGCTCATCCGGACTAATGCGATTCATAATTTCCAGAAGCGATGCCATGGGGTCTATCAGCTTTTGGGACATGCTGTGTTCAAACATGGGGTAAGTACGGATTGGATAGCAATCCGGCTGAAAAAGCTGAATTTGCGCTGACCAACAATCCCACTCCTCATGCGGCAATTCGCTTGGTTTGGGCATTAAATCGACATAATCTTCGACTTCAGTGATTTCCGCGTCGGGATATTGCGCGTAAATGGCTGATTCAATAATTTCTCGATGGACTATCAAGCACCTGACAAAAAACTGCACATAACCACCTAAACTGACTATTTCAACTGACATGCTTGGCGGAATGAAACCATAACCAAAAAATCCCGTGAAAGGCAGACCCCATTTTTCCGGAAAAATCGGCTGTTTAGAAATGCCGTTAAAATGCGCGAACATCTGTTCAGCCGCTTTTGGCGTTTGTTCACTGTCCTTTGGCACATCAATGGCTAAAAGCACATAATGGCCGGCGTAGTATTTGTTTATGTACCGGCGGTTAATAAAATCTCTCCAAACATATTTAAAACCGATTACAAAAGTGATAACAACAGCAAGCCAGCCTCCATTTTGGAAGATAAACCACATCATTAAAACTGGATTGCCAGCCGAAGCTCGGAAAGCATCAGCCATGGCCGAAAGATCAATTACCATGTTTGATTAGTTTGTTTTGAATGACTAAACAAGAGTATATTCGCCGCTTGGCAGCTTGTTGAATTTTTTTCGGTTAGTTAGAACAAGATAAATAGTATTCTTTTTTACTAATCTTTGTTTTAATACTTCATCTGCCAATTCTTCCTTTTTCATCGGCTTGTTGCTCTTTTTTAATATATCAATCAGGATATCGGCTACCACCCCAGGCTTATAGCCCCATTCTTTTAAAGCATAAATACCACGGCCGACTAAAACATACTGGTCATTTAAAATTAGTTCATTATGCACAGTTGGCGAATAAGCAGTTCGATGGTCGAACTTTGTTTCGTTGATCAATTTAGTTATTTCGTTGAAATGCAAAGGCTTGCCGGCTTTTTTCAAAACTAAATAAATTTTGTCATTCATTCTTTTGGGAACTATTGTCCCCCATTCAGCTAACCCATATTCGCCGTAAGGATTCTTGGCAAGCTTGGTACTTATTTCTATATACGAAGAAATAGCCTCATCAGTTAATTGAAATTTGTGCTCTTCACCATATTTTGATTGTCTGATTTTTTCCAAAAGTTCATTGAGTTTTAGCGGCTTGTTTCCAGAACTTAATATCTCTTCCGCTTGTTGAATTGTGTCTGCAACTAAGTGCGTGGGCGCGGTTTTTAATTGCCAGGCCATATGAAAATCACCTTCAACGGAAAGGGGCTTCAGCTTGTCAGAAAACAAAAAACGGATGATGAAAAGTGTCGCAGCCCTGGTGGTTTGTCTGTCATCCTGAAGATCTAAAATTTCTCTCATAAAGTTCTCTTCTTTCATTATTCCCCCATGGTTATTTATTATGCCAATAATTGCGTCAGATAAATGATGAATTTGACCGCCAGTCTGATTAGACTTTTTAATTTTGTTTATCGCCTCGGTTTCAATCTGTCTGATCCGTTCCCGGGTGACTTTGTAAATTTCTCCAATTTGTTCCAATGTCTCTGCCTCTTTACCGTTTATGCCATAGCGCCTGCGCAAAACATCTTCTTCTCTCGTTGACAAAATTTTCAAGATATTAGAAACGACTTCAACCGGGTTGAAATGCTCAATTTCTTCAGTTTGTTTTTGGCTTAATACTCGGTCTAAAATTGAACCGGTATTTTGATTATCACTATCCATAAATAAAGCGTATTTAGTAGCTTTTACTAATATAGCACTTTATTGTTATTGTGTCAAGTTTTTAGTCTAAAATAAAATACATGCCAATGATTAGCGAGCGGTTTGTTTTTAAGTTTTTCTTCTTTGCCTAAAATTGTTCCAGGTTACTAAAATAGGCGAAGCTACAAAAATTGAAGAATAAGTCCCTGAAGCAATTCCAATTAAAAGGGCTAGCACAAAATTCCTTATGGTGCCTCCGCCAAACAAAACCAAGGCGGACAAAATTAGCAATGCTGTCATGGAAGTATTGATTGATCTGACCATAGTCTGATTCATACTTTCATTAACGACCTCTTCGTAAGTTTTGCCAGCCGAGCCAATTAATCTCTCGCGGATTCGATCATAAACAACTATGGTGTCATGGACTGAGAAGCCCAATATAGTCAGCAAAGCAGTTACAAAAAGGGCATCTATTTCAATTCCAAAAAAATGCCCAAAAATTGAGAATGCCCCTACCACCATAACCAGGTCGTGAACCAAAGCGACAATGCCACTGACCCCGTAAATCCAGGATGGAACCGGGCCGACTGATACTTTTCTGAAGGCCCAGCTGATATATAAAACTATCAGAATTAAAACAATAGCTATGGCGGTTATTGATTTTCTTTTTAATTCCGACCCAATTGTTGGACCTATGGTCTCAAAACTACTTTCCACTATTTTTTCATCGTATTTTTTGAGTGAGCTGATTATTGTTTCCTTTTGGTCATTAGTAATGGGTTCAAATCTCATGCTTATTCCCTTTTCCTCGGTTGTTTGAATAGAAAGATTTTTAATGCCAGCGTCTTTGGCCGCGCTTTGGATTATTTCCGTGGCAGGAACATTTTTTGAAAATTCCAAACGCAGTAATGATCCGCCAGTAAAATCTATGCCAAATTTAAATCCCCAGATGATCATTGATAAAATACCTGGGATCAACAAAAGCAGAGAGAGGCTGTAAAAATATCTTCTTTTCTGAATAATAGCGTACATATTTTAATCTTTAGGTTTAAACAAATCCCGAAGCCCAAACCATTTTGGATTTCTGGCAAAGTTCAAATTAGTCACGAGCCTCAATAACATACGGGTAACGGTTATGGCTGAAAACAAACTAACCACAATACCAATCAGCAGGGTAATGGCAAAGCCTTTAACAATGCTGGAACCAAACCAAATTAAGATAACTGAAGTTATAATGCTGGAAACATTTGAATCTCTGATTGAAAGCCAGGCCCGTTTAAAGCCTTCTTCAATAGCCACATCCAAAGGCCTGCCATTGTGAAGCTCTTCTTTGGTTCTTTCAAAAATTAATATGTTGGCATCCAAAGCAATGCCAATGGAAAGAATGAAGCCCGCGATGCCGGCCAAGGTCAAGGTTACTGGCCAAAGTTTGAAGATCGCTATAACTATCAGGGTGTATAGCAGTAAAGCAATAGTGGCCAGCAAGCCTGGCAGTCGGTAGAAAATAATCATAAAGAGCGAAACAACAATTACTCCTAAAAGTCCGGCAAAAATGCTTCTGGCCACAGAATCATTGCCCAAAGTTGCACCAACAGTTTGCTGGCTGATTAAACTGACTGGAACAGGCAAGGCGCCGGCATTAAGCCTCTTGGCCAAGTCTTTGGCCTCTTTCAAAGTAAAATTGCCTGTAATGACTGCTTCGCCGCCGGTTATTTCCTGATTGACTGTTGGGTTGCTGATTATCTGCCCGTCCAAAAAGATTGCTACATTTTTGCCGATATTCCTTTTGGTGATTTCGGCAAACAGTTTTGTTCCTTCGCTGTCAAAACTTAGGGTAACTTCTGGTTCGCCAGTTGACTGATTAAAGGCCACACCCGCCCTTTTCAACTGCTTACCTGAAAGACCGGTTGTTTTAAAATTCACCTGGTTTTGCTCGGTACTGACTGCAAATAAAATATGAGCGCCTCTGACTTCCACCACATCCTTACCCTCCTCCTGTACAGTTTTAGTTTCAATTCTTTTGATAATATGATAGCCGAATTGTGTTTTAACCAGCTTTGGGTAAACCTGGCCATCTTTTAATTCATCAAAAAGCACTTTTTCAAATTCAGCCACAAAAGTTCCTTTTTTGGCAAAGCCCAAATCACCGCCCTTTTTTTGGCCGTCGGTTCCAGTGTTGCTTGGGTCTTGGGAATACTGATTGGCCAACGCCGAAAAATCCGCATTTTTTGCCAAAGCTTCTTTCAAAACTTTTTCAGCTTCTGTCTTAACGCCTGCATCAGCCGCGGCTTGAGCTTTTTTTTGCTCTTCAGTTTGTGGCTGGCTGTCAGCGACTTCTTTAAACTCCAGAATCGGCGTGTCGCCGATCATTTTAATAGCCTGGTTGATGTCTTTAATCCCGGCCAGCTCAACAATGATTCTCCAGCTACTACCAACCTGGCTGGTTTGAACCACTGGCTCGGAAACGCCGAAAGCGTTAACCCTGGTCTCAATGACATTCCGCGCGCTTTCTAAAGCCGCAGCCTGATCTCCACTGGCGATTTTTGAAGTATCAGCTTTATATACCAAAGAAGAGCCGCCCTGTAAATCCAGGCCTAACCTTAAATCAAATTGTTTGCCGAAAACTTTAAAACTTGGCAGTAGTTTTTTTGGTAAAGCAATATAACTGACGGCAATACCAAGCAAAACTATTAAAATAAAATTTATCCAAAGACGTTTGCGAGAAGACATTTTTTTAATATAAAAAACACCGAGTTTAAATCAGTCTAACATGTCCCTATTAAATTTGGCAAGACTTTAATTTTGCACCCGAACCGATGTACCAACATTAGCCCAATTAAAGACTTCTCTTGATTCAGCTGGTGAAAGCCTGATGCAGCCATGGGAAACTCTAATACCAAGATGCTGAACGCCTTCATAGTAAATACCTCCGTTTTTCAGCTTCCAATATGGCAAGGAATGAATGCCATAAGCCCCATCGGCGGTAAACGCCATCCAGTTGTCCATGTACAGTCTGTACTTTCGTGAATAGGCCGTGTTCATTTTGTTCTTGACTGTAAAATTTCCCAGCGGGGTCGGCATTGACCATTTACCGGTTGAAACCCGGTGAACCTTAATCAACTTACCGTTTTCATAAATTTTCATTTTTTGTTCGGAAATGTCCACGACAATTAGTTTTCCTGTGCCGGGATTATCATCCATTTGTTCAGACCCGACTGGCACAATAATTATTTCCGCATCGTCATCATTATCAATGTTGGCCGTTGCCACGGAAAGTCCCTGGGTGTGATTCTTGCCATAAGGGTAGAATTTTATATTCCCGGGTTTTCCAGTAGGCAAGTAGCTAACGACTTGCGCAGAAGTACCTGGAGCGTCAGCAAGCACGATTTCATTTTCTAAACCAACGCTGGATTGACTACTGATCTTTAAAGTGTTTGGGAAAACATTGGCAGTCTTAAAAGCGTAGGTTAGACTTCCGTTTGACTCAAAAATCTTTACCAGCGAATTTTTTTCCAACTTAGTAGTAACAATTTCAAATCGGTTATCATTATTAATATCAATAGCAACAGGTATCACCCCAGTCCTTATTTCTTTTGGATAAGCCCAAAAACCAAAAATGTTTTCTCCTTCGGCATTGAAAATTTTAATCAAAGGACCGCCGCCTTGGCCAGGTGCAACAATAATTTCATCTATTTTATCGCCGTTTACATCGCCGACATCCAGATATACGCCGCCTTTAAAAGCTTCTTCAAAAGCAAAAAAGGTGTTTAAGCGGTTACCCTCAATGTCGAAAATCCAGATTTCAGGCGTGGTGCCCTTTCCAAAGCCAGCGACAATCTCTTTTTTACCATCGCCATTTATATCCCCGACCGCCACCCTGACCGCCGGTTTATTTTTTACGCTTTCCAGCTTTATGTTTCGAAGAACATGCCCGTCAGAGTTTAACATTCGGATGCCAGGATTTTTTCCAGCCGGTGTCCCGTAAATTAATTCTGAAATACCGTCATCGTTTAAGTCGGCTGAAGCGATATTTGCGCCAATCGGGATGTTTGAAATTTTCCTGACTAATTTGCCATTTGACTCATAAATGCCGGCTTGGGGACTGGCGGCCAGACTGGTTTTGGCAAATATAAAAAAATTAAGCCCTAAAGCGCAGATGGTCAAAATCTTTAAAATACCTTGATTTTTTCGCATTTTTGTTGTTTATTTTTGCTTTTATATTTTTATATTAACACAAAAACGACATTCAGTCAACTTTTTAGGCATTACCTGATTGATTTAAACCTAGTCCGCTACAGTAATTCTTTGTTTTTAGTTCAAAGGGAATTAATGCTATCTGGAAGATGATCAATTCCCTGAAACTCCTTCACGACAATCGACTTAATTTTCTGCTTAACCCTTGGTTTTACAAAGGTGATTGTCATTTCCTTTTGTCCACCGATGCTTTCGCAATCGTTTTCAATTAAAATATCTGGCATTATTCTTTCAACAACATCTTTATATTTTTCATTCGCCTTTCGATATTCTAATAGTCCTTTTGGGGAATTATTTTGATTAAAAACATTTTGAATTTCATCTATCTCCTGCTGTTTTTTTCGAGAGGTTATATAAACAATTTGTATACCTTGATTGACCCAATTCTGAATTTTGCCTACTGCATTAGCAATGGATGCATAATTAGCATAATTCCTTACAGATGGATTCTTATTTATAACCTACTTAACAATTTCGTCACAATTGTGCCCAATAGCACTTTCGTGCATCAATACTGTTCCTTCTGTAAAGATAGCTATTTGCATAGGCTTATTCCCCATGACACTTTTGATTTCATTTGTGAGCCCATAGAGATTTTTTCGGCCATATCGCAAGGAAATAAGCACTCGAATCTAATACATTATTAAACCAAGCGAATCGAAATTCTTCTGATTTAATCTTATGAATTTTAGCATCCATAGGATCGTTATAATGGAAAAAACCATTTCTATATTCTCTAATGACTATAAAGTGTCCCATTTTAGTCAGTTTTTTATTGTGGAGCAACGAAGACCGAACGGCTAATATCACCGGTATTCTTCTCCAGAGATATTTTAATACAACCTTCACATCAGGCTTCTTGATCTTCGCCTTACTGCCGGCGAGTAACTTGTTATATGATAAACATTCAGTTTCAAACCCAAGTTTCTTCGCCGCCTCTGACAATTTTACCGTTCTAACACCATATCGACTTATCTTACCAGTAAGTTTCTTAAGATCATTTTCTGTAATTTTTTCACCAAAATATGCCAACACCATTCTCAAGGCTGTTAGTCCACAAGTATTTTTCTTCTGTTTGAATAATGGAATTTTCATAGATAGTGTTTGTCCCTATTCCCCGTGATATTTCCGATTTTTAATAATTAACCGCGGAAATTATTTCTTAATCCTGGATATATTGTCGGTTGTAATCCAAGCCGACATCATCCCAAATCCAATTTTATCAATCTCAAATGGCCTTATTTCAATAGGGTTCTTTAAGAATATGAGCAGACAGTATTTCTTGTCTTTGAATCTTTCAAAAAATTGGCGGGATTTTCCTTTTTCTATCCCATCTTGCTCGCCATATCCGTTTAGGATTTCTTTTACTATTTTCGGAGTCAAATTTGAAAATTGCATTACTTTACTAACTTTTGCTTTTACTCTTACAGGCCCACCTGAATCTTTAAAATAAATCGTTTCTCCTTGTTTAATTGCACTCCAGGGCTTGCACTTTACAGAATACCAGCGGGATTCAATTTTCTTTTGACCATTTAGAATTTTATCAGTGAATCCCCATGATTTTCTCATTATTGCTAGATGTTCCATACCCTACGCCCCATGGCACTTTTTATACTTCTTACCGCTTCCACAAGGGCAAGGATCATTGCGCCCGATTTTTTGATTGGCATAAGGATTGGTTGAGCTTTGCGAAACTTGCGGTGCAGAAGTGAAATTACTTTCCGAAGCTTCTTTGGCTGGCGCGGACAAGGTTAAATTTTTTGACTGGGCTTGCTGTTGTTCAACCATGCTCTGGGAAACCCGGGCTTTAAAAATGGTGTGAACTAATTGCGAACGGATTGTGCCAAGCAATTGGCTAAACAAGAGATAAGATTCTTTTTTATATTCAACCAAAGGATCTCTTTGACCATAGCCCCTTAAGCCAATGCCTTGCCGCAGGTGATCCATCAAATCCAGATGTTCAATCCATAAGGTGTCAATAACCCGTAGTTCCACCGCTCTTTCAACCAGGCGCATCAAATTTTGATTCTGACTTTGGGCTTCCCGTCCAGCCGGCGTTTCATTAACTTCCTTTTCCAGCTTGGTATAAGCTTCCTGTAGCATTTTTTGAAGATGCTCGGTGATGGCGTTTCGAGTCGCAGCAGTTGAGCTGACTGTGCTGGCCTCCTGCCTGAAAGATTCCAATTTCAGTCTGGCTTGCAGGGGGATGGAAAAAATTGAATCAACCGATTCGTAAATTTCATCCAAATTCCACTGATCTTCTTTTTCACCCGAGGTGTGGGTTGAAACGATTTGATTTATTTCATCGTTCAGAGCTTGCAAAATGGTTTCTTTGCGGCCGGCTGGTTCGGACAAGCAATTCAAAACATCGCGGCGCCGGGAATAAATAACCTCACGATGTTTGTTAATTACATCATCGTATTCCACCAAATGTTTGCGGATGTCAAAGTTATGACCTTCAACTTTTTTCTGCGCGCCTTCAATCGAACGGGAAATCATTTTATTTTCAATAGGCATATCTTCTGGCACGTGCAGTCTTTCCATCAGGCTTTTAACCCTGTCGCCGCCAAAAATCCGCATAAGGTCATCCTCCAAAGACAGGAAAAATTGAGATGAGCCCGGGTCGCCCTGCCGGCCGGAACGACCGCGCAACTGATTATCAATGCGCCTGGATTCGTGCCTTTCTGTGCCAATCACATGTAAGCCGCCCAGTTCTTTGACCTTTTTCGCCTCTTCTGGTTTTAAGGGGTTGCCTCCCAGGATAATATCTACGCCTCTTCCGGCCATGTTCGTGGCCACTGTAACCGCACCTAAACGGCCAGCTTGGGAAATTACTCCAGCTTCTTTTTCATGGTTTTTGGCATTTAATAATTCATGGGGTATGCCTTCCCGCTGCAATAACTGGCTTAGCATCTCATTTTTGGCAATTGAAATTGTACCGATCAGAATCGGCTGACCCTGGTCGTGTCTGATTTTAATGTCTCTGACTATTGCTTCATATTTGCCCATTTCAGTTTTATAGACACTGTCAGCCGAGTCTTTTCTGACCATGGGTTTATTAGTGGGGATACTGACGACTTCTAAATTATAAATTTTCGAAAATTCCTCGGCTTCGGTGGCGGCCGTGCCAGTCATGCCTGCCAGCTTTTTATACATTCTAAAATAATTTTGAAAGGTGATAGTGGCTAAAGTTTGAGACTCTTGCTTAATTTCAACATGCTCTTTGGCTTCAATGGCCTGATGCAGGCCTTCGGAATAACGTCTGCCATGCATAAGCCTACCAGTAAATTCATCAACGATAATTACTTCATTATCCTTGACAACATAATCTCGGTCCCGTTTAAAAAGCGCATGAGCCTTTAAGGCCTGCTCAATATGGTGGACGGTTTCCACGCCTCCAGCCTGATAGATATTGCCGATGCCTAACCAACCTTCGATTTTAGAAATACCTTCTTCGGTCAAAGTTGAAGCCCGTAATTTTTCATCAACATTATAATCAGGACCTTCTTCCAATCTTTGAACCAAATCCGCAAAACGATAATACTGCTCGCTGGGCGTGTCTGACGGGCCAGAAATAATTAAAGGCGTTCTGGCTTCATCTATCAAAATTGAATCAACTTCATCGACAATGGCATATACCAATTCCCGCTGGGCCAGATATTGGGGATCTGGGACCATATTATCGCGCAAATAATCAAAACCGAATTCATTATTGGTGCCATAAGTAATGTCCGCCTTATAAGCAGTAGTGCGGTCAACCGGCCGCAAATTTTTGGTAAATTCATCGCCTTCAAAATCCGGATCATAGACAAATGCCGCTTCATGCTGGATTGTGCCCACAGAAAGGCCGAGGAAATGATAAATTTGCCCCATCCAACGGGTATCGCGTTTGGCCAAATAGTCATTGACTGTAACCACATGGACGCCTTTACCCGTGATTGCGTTCAGGTAAGCCGGCAAAGTGGCAACTAAAGTTTTTCCTTCACCAGTCCGCATTTCTGAAATTCTGCCCTGATGTAAAACTATACCGCCCATCAACTGGACATCAAAATGCCTCTGGCCGAGTGTCCGTTTGGCAGCTTCTCTGACTAAAGCAAAAGTTTCGGGCAATAACTTATCCAAAGATTCGCCTTTGAGGAAGCGTCCGTAAAACTCCTTGGTTTTTTCTGAAAATTTTGAATCAGGATAGTCCTTTACTTCATTTTCCAGAGCATTAATCTGCCTAATCAAAGGCTCCAAGTCCTTTACGACTTTATCATTTGGGTTGCCAAAAATTTTGTTAATTATTCCCATAAAGCCACTACATTTTACTCATTCTGCCTTATAAATCAAGAGCTGGGCCTAATTCAAGCCGTGGTGGCCAGCGCGTTTTGAAAGCCAGAGTTCTTTGGCATCCCGTAGCTGCCGTTCCATTTTTTCTTTAACTAAATCCACGGCCTCAAGCATGTCATCGGCCTTAACCCTAGCTTTATAAATTTTACCAAGCCAGACCACTGACGCTTCTACCCTATAAATATCTCCAGTATGCTGATTGCGATCAAAATCCAATCTGACTTTCATTTTCGTGATTGGCTGGCGGCTCAATTTGTTCAGCGGCTCTAATTTCTCTTCTACAAAAGTTTCTAAATTTTGTGTTAAGCGAAAATTTTTTGTCGAAATGATCATATTTCAAAAAAATTAATTAAAACCAAGATATCTGACTTCTTCTTCTAATTGTACTCCAAATTGATCGCGGATTTGCTGCTTGATGAAGCTTATAAGAATGATTATGTCTTCGGCCTTGGCTTTGCCAGTATTGATAATGAAATTCCCATGCTCTTCAGAAATTTTCGCGCCACCGATGGTTTTTCCCTTTAGTCCAGCCTCATCAATTAACTTCCCGGCAGATTTGTTTGCCGGATTTTTAAAGATACAGCCGGCGCACCAAACGCCTTTAGGTTGCCAAGATCTTTTTTCCATAGCTTCCTTAACCAATTTTTGGGATTCGATTGGCTGAGCTGGTGCTAAAATTAAAATTGCCGAAATGATGATATCTTCGGGGGTATATTTGAATCTAGTGTAACGATATGAAACATCTAATTGACTCTTGTCGCATATTTTTAGTACACCGGTTTTGTCCACATATTTCAGCGATTCAACATATTCAGCAATGCCATGACCGCTGGTGCCCGCATTGCCGGCAATGGCGCCGCCGAACGAGCCAGGAATGCCAATCGCGAATTCTAAGCCTGTTAAATTTTGGCTTAAGGCCGTTCTGATAATTTTTGCCAAACTCGTGCCAGCGTCAGCATCCAATTTATTCGTATCAATCAAATCACAGCGCGAAGAAGATATTTTGATTATTAAACCATTAAAACCCTGGTCAGAAACCAAAACATTGCTGCCGCCACCAAGCGCGGCGAATTTCAGCCCGGCTTTATTGGCAATTCTAATTGCTTTTTGGATGATTTCCGAATCATTGGTTTCCAAAAAATAAGCGGCTGGGCCACCCACCTTAAAGGTGGTGTGATTTGCCAAGACTTCGTCTTTTTTAATTATCCCGATTGCTTCCAGTTCAGGGCTAAAAATTTTTGTTGACATAAATTATCTAATTGTCTACACTATAGCGCAATTTAACATAAACATTAAATTTTTTTGGAGGTAAAAAAGTTGCCTTTACAATATTACTTACGGATACTTTCAGAGTGGTTTTCCAGCCATATCTGGGTCTTAATGCTGATTTGCGGCCTACTGGGTTTCCTGTTGGGAGTCTCAATTTTGGCAGCGAGGTTTAATAGCATCAAGGGATACATAAAATTAGTTCAGTATTCATCAGTTGAGGAACTTAGTTCAAAATGGCTGGGCGTAAAGATTATTTGCAAAAAAATCTATGCGAATAATACTGCGATACAATCTCGCGCCCTAAACATTCCCCCGCCAGCTTTAAGATCAAATGGCGTCCTGCTTTCACCAGAACAAGTTTTGGTGACCCAGCCTAATGAGTTAATCTACTACCTTCCGGAAAATGCCAACACACCAGGAGCAAAAGGCATCGCCTTCCCTTCTAAAGTCAGACTGGTTTATGGCAATCCGCCAATTCCAGAATTGACCGGGATTTTGCCGGTTGTGCCAGTTTTAGCCCCGGCCAGCGGAATCTGGCTGTCAACAAAAGTTGGACCGCAAAATATCACGGTTGATATTCTCGACAAAAGGTACCGAGGCAAACATTCCAGATTATTGAGAAATTTGTATATCCTGGATTATGTTGAAAAAGACGATTTGCTTGGCTACATCCAGCCGGTTGAAAAAAAATCCAAGCCAGTTTCGGTCTTTGCGCCAGTTAGCGGGTATATCCTACAATTTGGAGCATTAGAGAAAACTAGCATAGCAAAAGGCGCAAGCGTAATGCTATTGGCTCGAGTAAATTCTGTGATAATAAAATCAGAACATGTTGGGACTTTCTTTACTCATGAAAATAATCAACCATTATTCCAGCTTGGACAAATAGTCAAAGCCGGAACAACAATTGGCTATTTAACTCATTTGCGGAATATTCGGCATGATATTAAAGCGCCCTGCGATTTGGTTTTACTTCGCTGTTTTGTTTATTCTGACCAGTCCGAACTAGGCACTCCGGTCGGATTCGCGGATGATCTTTTTTCTTATCGAGCTATTAATAAACCCCTCGTCTAAAAAACAAGGGGTTTTATTTTTTT
>Ga0066637_10000331_pt1 | contig 27923 bp, 18 predicted proteins | sample CryGeyCG2014_020_FD_62737 | JGI IMG/M metagenome (GOLD analysis project Ga0066637, IMG submission 62737) | Groundwater microbial communities from aquifer - Crystal Geyser CG08_land_8/20/14_0.20 | ecosystem: Environmental > Aquatic > Deep subsurface > Groundwater | place: USA: Utah: Grand County...
TATCTGGAAGGCGATAAATACAAGCAATACCGGATTTTGCGGGCAGTTAAGAATCGTTTTGGGCCAACTGATGAAGTCAGTATTTTGGAAATGACCAAAGAGGGCCTGCGACCGGTGGTTAATCCTTCAAAAATATTTTTAGCCCAAGCCCATCATCAGCCCGGCTCTGTGATTTGCGCCGTGGCTGAAGGGTCGCAGGTGTTTTTAGTGGAAGTGCAGGCCTTGGTGTCAAAAACTTATTCTAATTATCCTAAAAGGCAGACATCTGGTTTTGACCAAAAGCGTTTAGAGCTACTGGCGACGGTCATCAGCAAAAAAGCCGGCATCAACTTAGCGAATTTTGATGTTTATTTAAATATTGCCGGGGGCCTTTCTTTAAAAGAGCCGGCTTTAGATTTGGCAGTTTGCTCTAGCATTATTTCGGCCTACTTGGATAAAGTTTTGCCGGAAAAATTTGCGGTGTTTGGCGAGGTGGGTTTAGGCGGCGAAGTTAGAAATGTTGCCAAAACTAAAGAACGGGTTAAAGAGGCACTTAAGCTTGGTTTTAATAAAATTATACTGCCTTACTTTGAGAGCGAAGTTAAAAATGCCGGGCTAATAAAAATCAAGGAGGTTAAAGAAATTATCAAACTGTTATAACAGCGCGAACATTCACTGACATTCGCAAACCGCGAACCGCTGACAACAAATAAATCCAAAGTCAGCGGTTCGCGTGTGTCAGCCCAGCTAAGCTGGGTCAGCGCAGTTACTAATCTATGCGTTTAGCTCGCAGTTTTTTTGAACAAAAGACGCTTACCGTGGCTAAGAATCTGCTTGGCTGTTTTTTGATTCGCCAAATCGGTCAAAAGAAAATTATCGCCAGAATTATTGAAACCGAAGCTTATTGCGGACCTTATGATTTAGCCAGCCACGCTTCTAAAGGCAGAACTAAAAGAACCGAGGTAATGTTCGGGCCGGCTGGCTATGCTTATGTCTATTTAGTCTACGGGATGTATTATTGTTTGAATGTTGTCACTGGTCGTGTTGGGTATCCAGCAGCGGTTTTAATTCGGGGGATTGAGTTGATTCATGGTTTAAAATTTTCAAATTTTAAATTACCAAAACAAACGACTAATAACAAATTACGAACCACAAAAATTATTGGGCCGGGTAAAGTGTGTCGCGCGCTTACAATTGATAAAAGATTTAATGACATTGATTTGATAAAGGGCAATCGTTTATATATCGTTCGGGTAGCCGACGATTTTAATCGTCGGACAGTAAAAAAACTCCCACGCGTGGGCGTGGATTATGCTGGAAAATATAAAGATAAAAAATGGCGGTTTGTGTTAGAATGACAAAGGATAGAAAAAAAGCCGAGCATTTTACTGACTCGGCTGTTTAATTTAGAATTTAGAGTTCGCTAATTTTAATCCTCAGGTATTGGAGTAGTTGTTTATTGAGGTAAAATTTCCCTCCCCTTCTTTTGGCTTCTCTAAGATAGTCTTTCAATTTTCCCTGGTGACGACTACCTACAACAACCAATTGACACTTTAGACATACTTCAAGATGTTTTGTCCCTGGATTAGGAAAAGTGATAAAACCCAACACGTTGAAATTGTGTTCTATTTTCCCAGTCCTTGGGTTAGTGCAAGAAGGATTAGTTCCTTGCTCTTTTTGCGCAGTTTTTGCCATTTTCCGTCTTCCCGCCATTTTTCCGCCTTTTTGTTAGTTATTAACTGTTAGATTATAAGATAGATTGGACAGAAATGGCACTCAAGTGAATTTATTTTTCATAAGCCTCCTATATTTATTTGAGGTTTTTTATAATAAATTTTATAAGGTGCAAAGTGAGGAGCGGACTTTCGGGTAGGCGGAGACCCTATTTTGCTAAGTGAATGTGCCAAAGGACCTCTGGCGTCTTTATTTGCAGATCCTGGCCGCGTATTCTTAGACAAAAAATCCGCTCCTTGGATAACTATAATATAGCGGAAAAAATTTTTTTTGTCAAATTTCACAGATAAAACACTGATTACACACTGACAACCCACTGATTGCTCACATATTTTTGTAAATATATCGGTGAGTAATCCATGCGTCATCTGTGCGCTATCGGTGTTTTATCCGTATTACTCAGGATGGATAATTGTATTTAGTTTGATTCTATTTAATATATCGGGAAAGCCGGCGATAATTTCATTCGCGGCTTTTTTGGTTTCTTCAATGAGTTTAACATCAGAAAGCGAGGCAATTTTTAGAGTAGAGAAAAAGCCGGTTTGTTGAGTGCCCACCAGGTCGCCAAAGCCCCTAAGCTTTAAATCCTCTTCGGCCAGTTTAAAACCATCATAACAATCAACTAAAGTCTTAAGTCGCTGGGTAGATTTTTCTGAAGCAGATTCGGTAAAAAGAAAACAATAGGTTTGATAGGTTGAACGGTTGACCCGGCCGCGAAATTGATGAAGTTGCGCCAGGCCAAAGCGTTCAGCTGATTCAATAAGCATGACATTGGCATTAGGAATGTTGACCCCGACCTCAACTACAGAAGTAGATACGAGGATATTAATTTTATTTTTTTGAAAGTCATTCATTACCCTTTCTTTTTCTTTTGATTTTAAGCGACCATGTAATAAACCGATTTTTAATTGGGGGAAAATTTCTTCGGAAAGTTTTTGATATTCTTCGGTGGCGGCTTTAACTCCTAGTTTATCTGACTCAAAAATTATAGGACAAATTACAAAGGCCTGTCGGCCCTCTTTGATTTGCTTAAGGATAAAGTCGTAAGCTTGCTCTCTTTTGTTAGGTTCAACTAATTTAGTAATTGGTTTTTTCCGTCCCGGCGGTAATTCGTCAATTATGGAAATGTCCAAATCGCCATAAAGCGTCAAAGCTAAAGTTCTTGGGATCGGCGTGGCGGTCATTGACAAAAGATGGGGAGTGGTGGTTATATCGCCAGATTTTTCCCGGAGCGCTTTTCTTTGCTCCACGCCAAAGCGGTGCTGTTCATCAATAATCACCAGCGCCAGATTTTTAAATTCAACATTTTCTTGAATTAAAGCATGGGTGCCAATAGTCAAATGGATTTCACCTTGAGCAATTGAGCGAGACAACTTGGCTTTAGTCAATGTTGTTGATTCAGAGTCAGCAATATTTAAGACTTCATGTTGAGAATGAGTTAAAAGGGCAATATTACAATCAATGACTTTGAGAATCTCTCTTAACGTCTGAAAATGTTGGCAAGCTAAAATCTCGGTTGGCGTAAGTAGGGCAGTTTGATAGCCGTTTAAAGCCGAGTTAGCAATGGCTAAAGCGGCTACCGCAGTTTTTCCAGAACCAACATCACCTTCTAAAAGACGGTTCATTGGAGTTGTCTTGGTCATATCAGTTAGAATCTGCCAGGCGGTTTTGCGTTGAGCATTGGTTAAGTCAAAACCGAAATTTTTTACAATTTTTTTAGTTTCATTTTCATTAAAAGTTATCGGCACGGCCCGACTTTGCTCCAGGTCTTTTTTCATCAAATAGTTTTGTAGATGTAATTCCAGCAGTTCATTAAATTTTAATCTTCTGGTGGCTTTATTAAGATAGTCCTGATTTTTAGGGAAATGAATATTGATTAAAGCTTCAGTCAGTTCAATTAAACCATGATTTTCTCTTATTTTATCAGGCAACCAGTCAGCAATTTGATTGACGGCCATTAAAGCTTGTTTAATTAAAAATCTTAGCTGTTTTTGCGATAGTCCTTCAGTCAACGGATAAATCGGCACAATTCTTGCCGTATGGGCAGTATCAGACGTCATTTTTTCGTAAGAAGGATTTTTAAAATAGAGATTAAATAAGTCGCCTTCAACTTTACCGGAAAAAAAGACTTCATCATTATTTTTTAAAACTTTAGTGATAAAATGCTGACCGAACCAGATAGCTTTAATTGAACCGCTATCGTCAGTTAAAAAACATTCCGTAATCATCATTCTTTTTCTAGGCGAGCGTTTATTGGCTAAAAGCTCAATTTTGCCTTTGACCGTGGCTACTTCTCCAACCTCCAAGTCAGAAATTTTTTTTAAATTACTAAAATCATCATAACGAAAAGGATACCAATAGATTAAATTTTGGACATTTAAAATGCCCAGACGTTTAAGCCGAGAAGCGACGGTTTTACCCACACGGGTGAGATTTTCAACTGATGTATCTAGTGAAATCATATATAGATTTTAGCAAATTTTAGGTAAAAAAAATAGCCATAAAGTAAGTTTCGCTGCGTTCAACTACTTTATGGCTGTTTGTTTTTGGAATTTGGAGCTTGCCTGCCCCGACCTTTCAGCCACGAGCCCTCGGCCCGAAGGCTCAAGGCCGAGTGGGCGATAGCGAGGGGTGCTTGTCAGGTGGTTAATGCTTCAGTCGCCTCACCTTAATTATAACCGGAGTTCCCAAAAAGCCAAACTTCTCCCTTAACTGGTTTTCTAAAAATCTTAAATATGATTCATGCAGGTTGGATTTATAATCTTTAACTAGTTCAAACTGCGGTGGGTTGATGTCCCGCTGTTTTAACTGATAAATCTTCGGCATTTTTGCGCCTTTGCCGCGGTTAGGCCGATGTTTTTTTATGATTTTATCAAGAAATTTATTAAGAGCGTTTTCGGAAATTAGGCGGTGGCGCTCATCATAAACCTCTTTAGCTAAATCCAGAATTTTTTTGACTCGCTGTTTTTCTAGGGCAGAAACAAAAATTATCGGGACAAATTTTAAAAAAGGAAAAAAAGCATAATAATAATCAATGAATTTGTTGATGGTCTGGCTATTTTTATTTTCTATCTTGTCCCATTTATTGGCCACTAAAATTAAGCTGGCTTTGGCGCTTAAAACTTCATCAGACAAAGTTTTATCCTGCTGGCTCAATGGTTCATTAGCATCAGTTATCAGTAAAGTCACATCTGCCCGTTTGATGCTATTTAAGGCTTGATTAACGCTAAATTTTTCCAGATTATCTTTGATTTTAGCATGCTTCCTGATGCCGGCCGTGTCAATCAAAGTATAATCCTGCCCGTTGTAGGTTAAATCAATATCCTGGCTGTCGCGGGTGGTGTAAGGGACAGGTGAAGTAATCATTCGCTCTTCGCCTAAAATGGAATTAACCAAGGTTGATTTGCCGGTATTGGGTTTGCCAATAATGGCGACTTTTATTTGATTGTTGTTTGTTGATTGTGGAATTTTACATTTTAGTTTAGTCACAATCTCGTCAAGCAAATCGCCGGTGCCGGTGCCATTAATCGCTGAAATGGGCATTGGTTCACCAAGATTCAATTTATAAAACTCCGTTGCTGAATCTCTCAAATTTTTATTATCCGCTTTATTGGCGACCAAAATCACTCTCTTACCGCTTTTTTTTAAAATGGCAGCCACTTCTTTGTCTTGGGGCATTAAGCCATCTTGAACGTCAACTAAAAATAAAATTAAATCCGCTTCTTGCCTGGCAACCGCGGCTTGTTTAAGAACATCTTTTTCAATATCTTTGGGATGGACCAGATCAATGCCGCCGGTGTCGATTAACTCAAAAGTTAAGCCGCGCCAGGAAACTTTGGCGTAGTTTCTGTCTCTGGTAGTGCCGGCAACAGCCGAGACAATGGCTTTTTTCTGTTCAATTAGCGTATTGAATAAAGTGGACTTACCGACATTAGCGCGGCCGATGAGAGCGACTTTTGGGTATTTGATCATTTGACTATTAGATTATTTGCTTGCCCTGAAGCGAAACGAAGGGAATCGAGAAGGAATCGAAGGGGGCTTTCACCTAGGGAATATTTGTTCGTAAATTTTAGGTGATCAGGTAAATACCAAAGATAATCAAAATCATTGCAATAACTTTCAAACCAATGATACTACCAGCAAGTTCTTCTTTGAGAATTTTGGGATATAATAAACTGATTAAAATTGTCAGCAGTAAAAGAAATAAAAATTGCATTGATCCCATCACGCTGACTAAAGAAACAAAGCCAATGGAGATGGCCATTAACATAATAAAAGTAGCGCTGATATTAGCCGTTTCATTAATCAGTATTATTTTTAGAGATTTAGTTTGATTGATAATAGCCGCTTTAACAGTTTCCCAATTAACTATCAAGAAAGGGATAACGCCAAGAAAGGCACCAATTTCAATAAAGATAAAAAGATGAAGGGGGTTTACATCAGTCAGGAGGTATTTTTCAATAATTAATTGGACGGCGGTTAAAAGGCTGGCTAAAAACATAAATGTCATCCACTGTCCGAATCTTATAGTAAAGCCACGTTTGATAGTGATGAGAAACAAGCCACTTAATAATATCCCTATTCCAATATATTGTCGAAGAAACAGAATTTCATTTAAGAAAAGTCCGGCCCCTACAACTACCAGAAGAGGTGAAAAGGCAAACCAAGGTATTACTCTTGAAACCTCTTCTATTTTAATCGCTTTAAAGTAAAGGAGATTGACTATTGGATAGGTTGCTCCCACCGCTAAACCAACTATTAAAAGAGGAGAAAGTTGGATTTTTAAAACTACCAAGAGAGTCAATCCTACTACTAACCCAAGACTGCTTAAAACCGTAACAAAAACTATTGGTTTAAGATTGTATTTTGAAATAACATGCTTATCAACTACATTAACACAGGACCAGATTAAAGCGGCGAGTAATGATAGGGCTATCCACATTATATTAATAGATTAATTGCTATTTTGCTTTTTTTGTTTTCTTGTTTTATTGTTTTCTTGCTTCTTCAATCAGAGATTATGAATTTTTTTGACTTTTTTAATAACCTTCGGCAAAGCCCGCTTCATATCGCGATAGATTTGCGGATGGGCTTTTTGAGCAATTTTTAAGTAATACTCCTTTGCCTCTTCTTTCCAGCGCGGGAATTTAATAGCCGCAGGACTGCCTTGAGGAATGTAGGGCCAGCTTTTGAGATTATCCAAAAGATCCACGGCCTTAATCAGTAATACCTCTTTTTTATTTTGCAGGAGCTCATTAAATTTTTTTTGCTTATTGATTTTTTTCTGCTCTTCGGTCTCGTTTGGCGGCGAGATTCTGGTTAAAGCTTTAACTAAATAGGCAATATGTTCATAAAAATTTTGTCTAATCGATTCTACGGTCAAATTGCCGTCCTCAATGGTGTCGTGCAACAGGGCGGCGGCGACAAAATCATAATCAGCGACTTTTAACTTTTTCAATAAATAAACAGCCATTCTCAAAGGATGGATAAGATAAGGATCGTCTTCTTTTCGTAACTGCTTGAGATGCTGGACTTGGGCGATTCTGAAAGCTTTTTTAAGCATCAGTTGTTGTTCCTCGGGCAGTTTTTTCAGCAATTTAAAAAAGAGTTTTTGCTGGTAATTCAAATTGCGAAACCGATTAATCATATAATATAGAATAGCAGGTTTAATGATTTTTTGCTATAACACGAATAGTTCACGAATGGACATTAATTACTCACGAAATACTCACGAATTATATTTATCAGATTATTTGTGAATCATTTGTGCGCCATTTGTTTGTTTTTTAGTGAGTTATTTGCGTTATTAGTGATAAATAAAAAAGGGCTTGCTTTGTTTTGTCGCCCTTTGTTATTATTGAGTCTCTAATGTTGTCGTCGCCGTTTCTTCAGTAGTAGTGGCAGTCATCATCGTTTCCGGCAGTTTGAATTTTAGGGCATAGTCTACGCCTAAAATTACTAAGAGGTCGGGTTTTTGAGGAGGGGTAAGTGACGGCGGGGTGGAGGTGGCATTGGGATAAATATTTTTAATATAGTCAGGGATGGTTTTGGTAATATAGCCTTGTAGCTCTTTAGCCAAGTTTTTAAGCGTGGTTTTCTTTTGGCCGTCGGTAAAATCATAAATAATAGTACGTTGATAATCTTTGGTCGGGGCATTGCCGTAATTAATAATATGATAATTGAGTCGCTTAAGATAAAGATTAGTGTAATAGGCCAGATTTGATGTTTCGGTGCCGTTTAAGAGCTCAATTGCGGCCGCCTCACTTTTAATTTTACCAAGGTCAAAAATATTATTGGTCAGATTTTGTAATTTTTCGTAACTATTATCCGTCGGCTTTAGCACATACTCGCCATTTTCCATAATCACTGATTCCAGAAGCCCGCCGGGACTGTCATCTATGACTAAACGATAGATATGGTCAGGAGTGATGCTTTGGCTAAGCTGGCTTAATTTTAAAACTTGCCAAAGGGGAAGATTGGTTTCTAAGTGGTTGGTTGGAAGCTCAAAGATGCTGGCAATCTTTTTGGGATTTATTAGAGTGCTAATCGTCATCACTTTACCTTGCACCGCCTCTAAAATTAACTGTTGTCTTTTACTGCGGCTAAAGTCCGAACCCTCGCCGCTTCCGCCGTGCCGCGAGCGGGCAAACATCAGCGCGGTCTTACCATCCATCAACTGTGGACCGGCGTTAAAAGAAACCGTGGTTGTCAGAAAATCATCAGTTGGATACTGACTGTCAACAAACCCCTTTTCTACGTTGATATTGATGCCGCCTAAGTCATCAATTAATTTCTCAAAGCCGGTAAAATCAAGAACTGCGTAATAATTGATTTTCAGGTCAAGGATATTATCAATGACTTTGGTAATCATCTGAATGCCATCTGATTTTTGGGTTTTGCCGAAGGCATAGACTTGATTAATTTTTTGCCATTCACCCGAAGGTAGCGGTACGAGCAAATCGCGAGGCAGGGAAATCAAGGCAGCTTCTAAAGTAGAGGGTTTGAGACTGGCTACCATAATCGTATCAGTTAGATAAGGACCTTCATGACCGGCGCCGCCTACGCCCATTAAAAGGAAGTTGACACGATCCTTGCTTTCGCCAGACAGCCTTTTATCCGCCGAAGTGACGAGTAGCGCCAACTGTTTAAAAGGATTGAATTTATTAAGGCTGGATAGCTCGCTTGTGGGCGTGGAAAAGACGACTTCCGAAAGATACATGGCGCCGGTAATCAAAAAAATCAGCAGGATAATTAGAAAAATCTTAACAACGTTTGTTTTAGAAACCTTTGGCCGAACCAATTGTTGGACGTCGGCTACTTCTTTTTTAAGCGTTCCCATTAAAAAATCAATCCGGCTTAAACGGTCATGATCTTTTTGTCTTTTATTAATGCTGTCCAAAGGAGTCATAAACTTTATCTATTATAATCAATTATAAGGGAAAAAGCGGCTAATGGTCAACATTGTCGCTGACGACCCGCCCGACATGCCTGATGGCCCGCCTGCCAAGACTTGGCAATGTCGGGCAGGCAATCAGGCGGGCGGGTGCTGACTTACGCTGATATTCGCAAACTTTAGAAAAAGGTCAGTGGTTCGCGAGGGTTCGCGAAGGTTCGCGCCTGCCTTCGCCGAAGCGAAGCTCCGGCTTCGCGCAGGCAGGTTGTTGGCGATAGTTTGCGTAAGTTCACGCTGGTTAGTACTGGTCAGTGTAATAATATAATAAAGTTTGTTTAACAGCTATTGATTTTAAGCTAAAACGCTGTTATAATGGCGGTATTCATTGGGTTTTTCCCGCGGCTTGTTAGTCAAAACTTGGGTGTATAGCTCCCGCCTACATTCACTTCGTTCATTTCGGCGGGCAGGCAGTTGGTTAGACCCGCCCGCCTTGCTTCGCTAAAAGATGGCATGTAATATAAAGTTTATTTATAAAATTAAACATGGATGTATAGCTCAGCTGGTTAGAGCGTCGCATTCACATTGCGAAGGTCCGTGGTTCGAGTCCACGTACATCCACCATTTAATATCATGCAAATTGCAAGGCGAAGCGGGCGGGGCGTCGCATTCACATTGCGAAGGTCCTTGGTTCAAATCCAAGTACACCCACCATTATTAAAAAAGCGGAGCCTGTCCCGAGCCTTGAGTTTTTTCGAAAGGTGAGGGATTCACACCTGAGACGGGTCGAAGAGGTCCCTGGTTCAAATCCAGGCACGACCACCATTTAAATATAGAGGGCGGAAAAGGTCGCAGGTACGCCTACCCGCCTCTAGAGGAGCGGAAAAATTTATTGAATGGGCAAAGAAAGAGAAATTAAATTTTTGGAGATAAGTAAAATTTAAAAATATGATGAATAGCTATACACCTAAAAATTTACCAATAAAAGATTTAAAGTGGGATTTATTTGTCCACCTTATCGGAAAAGCAAACGCGGAAATTGCTCGGTTTGACGGATTATTGCAAACAATTCCCAACCCATCTGTGCTTTTAAGTCCATTAACTACCAATGAAGCGGTCTTGTCTTCACGTATAGAAGGGACACAAGCGACATTAAAAGAAGTTTTGGAGTTTGAAGCTAATCCGCAAAAAGAAACCAAGAAATACGAGGATATTCAAGAAGTTATAAATTATAGAAGAGCGCTAAAAGCAGCAATTGATGAAATGGAAAAATTTTCGCTTTCAACGCGCGTAATCAAAAAAGCTCATATGATACTATTGCTGCAAGGAGTAAGAGGCGAAAATAGAGATAGAGGAAATTTCCGACGGCAACAAGTTTTTATTGGAAAACCCGGTGCAAGTATTGAGCAAGCAACCTATATTCCGCCGACTGCAGAAAAAATCAACGATTTGATATCCAATTTGGAAAAATACATTCATAGCGATGATAAAGATTTACTTGTTCAGCTTGCAATAATTCACGCGCAATTTGAAATGATTCACCCATTTTTGGACGGCAACGGCAGGGTCGGACGAATGTTGATGCCTTTATTTTTGTATTTCAAAAAAGCCATTTCCTATCCTTCATTTTATTTAAGCGAATATCTGGAGTCACACAGAGACGAGTATTACAAAACCCTCCTTGATATTTCTCAAAATGACAATTGGGTAAACTGGATCAGCTTTTTTCTCCGAGTTGTAGTTGAACAATCAAAAGAAAATATTGCTAAAGCCAAAAAAATTATCAGTCTTTACGAGCAAAAGAAACAAAGAATAACAGATTTAACAAAATCGCAATTCAGCATCAAAATTCTTGACGCGCTTTTTGTGATGCCGATTTTTCAAAGTCAAGACTTTATTAGGCTTTCCAAAATACCCAAAGCAAGTGCTTTTAGATATATTGGAATATTGGAGAAAAACGGCGTGATATCGTCAAATAAGAAAAGGAAGAATAAGCTTTATTCTTTCAATAAGTTATTGGATATAGTCAAATAGTATTACCGATGAGACTATAAAAAGTCATAGTCTCACAAAAGCCAAATAATGAGACTATTAAAATTATAGTATCATCAGTAGGATTAAAAAAGGCGAATTGCCTGACGGCGTGCCCACCCTATACGGAAAATTTCCAGTAATAATTATTACCCGCAAATGGTTCGCAAAGAGCGGGTTGGGTGTCATATTTTAAAAAACTATGAGTATTATTATCTCCGAGAACGGCAAAAATGCCAAAAAAATTGACAAATCCGAAATAGAAAAGGAGGGTTACCTACAAAATTATATCCACCAAAACCCTGAAGCAATCCCTGTTTATGAAATAGAGGAAGATAAGAAACTTTTTGTTGTGGCACGGGAATTTTCAACCGAATCCGGCCCGATTGACGCTTTGGCAGTAGATAAAGACGGTGATATTTATGTGGTTGAAACAAAACTTTACAAAAACCCTGACAAAAGAACGGTAGTTGCCCAAGCACTTGATTACGGAGCTTCACTATGGCGTCATAGCGATTATGGAGAATTTATCAATAAAATTAACAATGAAATTAATAACAAATTTAAAATAAGTTTTGAAGAAAAGCTAAAAGATTTTTTTAACCTTGACGACGAACAAATTTCCACAACGCTTGAAGCGATTAAAATAAACTTACAACAAGGCAATATCAAATTTGTGATTTTAATGGATTCAATAGACGACCGGCTTAAAGATTTAATCGTTTTCATTAACCAAAACAGTCAGTTTGACATTTTTGCCGTTCAAATGGAATATTATCAGTTTGAAAAATACGAAATAATGATTCCGAAATTGTTTGGTGTTGAAGTTAAGAAAAGCATAACAAGCAGTTCCACAGGTAGTCCAAGAAGGAAATGGGACGAACAAGGATTTTTTAAAGAAGTGAAAAAAATATTTTCAGGACATGACTTCGAATCAATCTCTAAACTTTATAATTTTTCTAAAAAATCAGCTGATGAAATTCATTGGGGAACTGGATTAAGTCGAAGCTCATTTTCTGCAAGGTTCCATCAACTAGGTAACAGACCTTTATTTGTCGTCCGTTCTGACGGGATACTGAAAATTTCAACTGAATACCCTAAACGAGATGCAAACCAAGAACAAATTATCAATCTAGATAAACTTAACCTAGCTATGAAAAATGTAGGAGTAAATATTAATCCTGAATCTGAAAGAACTGCTTTCACAATAGATGAGTGGTCAAATAAAGTAAACGTAATAATAAAAACAATTAGCGAAGTAATAAAATAAATTTTTCGCCCCAAATCAAATACAATTATAATTTAAAAAAAGAAAAAAGTTTTTAGATACATCGCCTAACACAGGATTGCCGATTCCCCTCGACTTCGCCCCTCGACCTTTCGGTCTCGGGACTTCGCTCGGGGCAGGCCAAATTGTTCGTTCGTTTAGATGAAACTACCTTTCCTGTTTTAAAGCAAACTTAAAACCGCTCAAACGAGCAGTTTAGTCTTTTCTCAAACTTAACTAAACAGATAGCGGTTTTAATCGCTTTACATTATCTTCAATCCGCTTAACTCTTTCGCCCATAAAAGTTAATTCCTCATCTTTCTTTTTAGCCAAGCCCACAAGCTCATCCAGAGTATTAGACATATTGGAAATATCTGACTTAGTCGCCATGCCTTCTTTAATATCATTAACCTGTTCTTGGATATTCACAACAGTCCTGGCAAGGGTGTCTACTTGCTGGTCAAGTTTATCAAATCTGTTATCGTGATTTTGAAGCTTTTTAATAATTTTGTCTTCCATAGTATCTTGCATTATACTATATAACATAATGTTGTCAATATAAGCAGGAAAACCAACTCTGTTTAACATATGATTGCCAATTCCCGCCTACCCCTTCCCTTTCGCTTCGCTCACTCGGGGTCGTCGCTCGGGGCGAGAGCAAACTATATTTTGTCGGCCACTATTAAAATATTAATATGACTAAAAAGATAAAACCGATTCATCCAGGCGAAATATTAATGGAAGAGTTTTTAATCCCTTTTAAAATCAGCCAATACCGTTTAGCCAAGGATATTGCTGTTGCCCCTAGAAGGATTAATGAAATTATCCATAGCTCAAGGGCTATTAGCGCCGATACTGCTCTCCGTTTAGGCAAATACTTTAATACTTCGCCGCAATTCTGGCTTAATTTACAATCTCGTTATGATTTAGCCATAGAAAGCGAGGAGTTAAACAGCGTTTTGAAAAACAACGTTAAAACTTTTAAATTTGCCGTTTAAGGCCGAGAAAATATAGCTTGCTCACCCTCTCTCCCTTCCCCTCATTTCATTCGGGGTCAGGGTTAAAAGCGGGTCAAATTGCTCGTTCGCTGGCGCGGTTGCCCTCAACCGAAGGCTTAGCTGGGTTCAGCCTTGAAATTATCTAAAAACTCTGTTAAATTATAAAAATTAAGGTCAATACCAAATATGAGTTTAAATCGTGATATACAAAGCTATTCGCCCGAAGATGAAAAAAAGACGGCTATTTTACCAACGGAGTTGCTTCATTATGTTCCCGTAGAACGTCTCTATGAAAATGCTCAAAATTATCCAGAAATGGCAATGGAACTTACAGAAGCCCAAAAAGAAAGAGCGCGAAGAATTAAAGATGTATTAATGCAAATTCCTCTTATTCACGCAACATCTAACGAGCAAATCGCAAAAGGACTTTCTGACATTTCTCCGTCTGATGATTTGTCAGTTGGTCACCATGGTCATTCGCTCGAGAGCGACAGGAGTTTGGGCTTAACAAGATGCGTATTTTTTAACTGGGGCATGGCTCAAAAAGGTTATGGACGTTTTATCGCCCAATTTTCACCTGAATTATTAGACAGAGAAAATGTCTTTGTGACTCCTATGGACATTGGTCACATCGAGCTTGCAGATGAACGCCCGTTTGATGAATTCGAACCTGAGAAAAGAGACCGTGTAGATAAGAATTATTTTAAATACATGGTAACTGGAAAAGTATGGAAAGAAATTATTGCACGCCGTATTTTAAAAACAGTAGAATCTGGTCAGCCGTTTTTTCCTCTCAGCACATCCTATACTTTGGGTGAAATAAAACATTATGGTACAGTAAACGCTAAGGATTTTATTGGTTCGTTTCCTATTTCAGACATGCGTACTCATTATCGTTATCTATATGAACATGGTCTTGCATTTACCAATATGGAGGAAAATCGCATGTTATATCAAAGGACGGGGAATAAATATGGCGTTGATTCTTCTCATGAGGAATGTGGTATTAACTATGAAGAAGCAAGTATTTTTTGGAAGAAAACATTAGGATTAGAGTAAGGAGTCTTGGCTTCGGGGCATTCACCCCAGCCCTTCTGCCCTTCGCCAAGACAAAAATAAAATTTAAATGAAATTTATAACCTTTCAGCGACTCGGTTTGTAAATCGCATATTACTGAAGAAGAAGCTGCAGAAAGTATTGCCAGTGGTTCGTGAGTGTCAGTGAAGGTCAGCGCCTGCCTTGCCGAAGCTAAGGCGGAGGCAGGTGGTCAGCGAAGCCTTGAAATTATCTAAAAACTCTGATAGATTTAGAAACATTAGAACATTGAGGAATCAGAATATCAATTCATTTATCATTTATCATTAATCATTTGTCATTTAAATATGGACATCCTTGATTTAAGAGATAAAAAGATAAGAGAAGAAAGAAAGATTACTTTAGCACCCACACCTATCAGGCCGTCAAGTATAAAAAAAGCGACTAATTTTATCTGGGAGCTCATAAAAATCGTGATTATCTCTCTTATGATAATCATTCCGATTCGGATGTTTGTTGTTCAGCCATTTATTGTGGAAGGCGCTTCCATGATGCCAAATTTTTATGACGGCGAATATCTGATTGTTAATGAATTTAGCTACCGTTTTTTCCCTCCCAAGCGAGGCGAGGTGGTGATTTTTCATCCGCCGCAGAATCATAGAATCTATTACATCAAAAGAATTATCGGTCTGCCCGGCGAAACAGTGGAGTTAAGGGAGGGGGTGATTTATATTTACAATACCGCTGAGCCGCAAGGCAAAAGGTTAAGCGAGCTCGGCTACGAAGTTGAAAATCATCTTTCGCCAAACCAGACAGAGAAGGTCACCCTTGACAAAGATGAATATTATTTGCTGGGCGATAACCGCACCAATAGTTTGGATTCTAGGAGTTTTGGGCCGGTCAAATTTGATTATTTAAAAGGCAAGGCCTGGGTTAGGGCTTTTCCTTTTAACCGCTTAAATATTTTTGAAACCCCAAATTACAATTTATAATAAAGTCACAGACCTAACAGACAAATCACAAACCTATCACAGACATAATAAAGTAAGGTCAGCGATCAGTCTGTAAAGTCTATGAAAATATATGAGCAAAAAAGAAAGAAAAAAGAAAAGTTACCAATTAGTCAAAGGGATGAAGGATATTCTACCGGAGGAGGAAAAGTATTGGCAGTATGTTTATAATATTGTAGATAAAGTGGCAGTCAAGTACAGTTTTAGCCGGATCGATGTGCCATTAATAGAGGAAACCGAATTGTTTGCTCGTTCCGTGGGGCAGGCGACTGATATCGTAGAAAAAGAGATGTATTCTTTTATTGATAAAGGCGGCGAAAATATCAGTCTTAGGCCAGAATTCACCGCCGGCATTGCCAGAGCTTATCTGGAACATGGTCTTATTAATCTGCCCCAGCCCGTTAAACTTTATACGCTTGGCCCTTGTTTTCGCTATGATAAACCCCAAGCCGGGCGCTATCGGCAGTTTTTTCAATTTAATTTTGAAATCATCGGCGAGGAGGATCCAATTTGTGATGCCCAGATTATCCAGATTGCTTATCAGATTAATCAACTGATTAATCTGCCAGTAATGATTCAAATTAACAGCATTGGTTGTCCTGCTTGCCGACCGGCTTATGAACAGGTGTTAAAGGATTATTTTAAAAGAGGGCGGGGCAAATTAAGTGAAGTTTCTCAACAGAGATTAAATAAAAATCCTTTAAGGATTTTAGATTCTAAAGAAAAGGATGACCAGCAAATAATTGAAGGAGCGCCGCAACAGGTTGATTATTTGTGCGACGAGTGTAAAAATCATTTTATCCAAGTTTTGGAATATCTGGATGAATTAGAAGTGCCCTATGCTTTAAATCCCACGATTGTCCGGGGTTTGGATTATTATACTCGGACTACTTTTGAAGTAACGGCGATTGAAGAGACAGCCGCCGATAAAGAACAAGGTCGCCAGAGCGCTCTGGGCGGCGGCGGTCGTTACGATGGCTTATTGGAACTTTTGGGTGGCCGACCGACTCCTGCGGTTGGCTTTGCTAGCGGCATTGAAAGATTAATTTTACAGATTAAAGACCGGGATTTGAAAGTGCCAATTATCCTTGCGCCGAAAATTTTTTTAGCTCAATTGGGTGCCGAAGCCAGGTGTAAAGCTTTGGGATTATTTGAGGAATTGTATCAAGCTGGCTTTAATGTTAAAGAGGCTTTTTCTAAAAAAGGCTTAAAGCCGCAATTAGAAGTGGCGAACAAAGTTGGTGCCAAGCTTTGTTTAATTTTAGGTCAAAAAGAAATTATTGACGGCACCATTATGATTCGGGATATGGACGGCGGCATTCAGGAAGTGTTGGATTACAAAAAAATTATCCCGGAGCTTAAAAAACGTTTGGAAAAACAGGTGGTGATAAATAAAGAAACTTTTTAGGGTAAAGGATGAGTTTTTCACAGGTTAGTCAAATTTTTTCTTGACTATTTTTTTATTTTATGTTATCCCTATAGTAGTAATATATTATTAATAAACAATACTAATCGTCTGTGTTTAACAAATCTTAAGAAAGGAAGGTGAAATTGTGTTAGAAGTAAAAAGGAAAGATGGCGAGAGATTTGAAGGCTTGATGAGGCGTTTTTCCAAAAAACTTTTACAGAGCGGTCGCATTTTACAAGTTAAGAAAATAAAATTTTATCAAAAGCCGCTGAATAAACGAGCCATAAAGTTGCGTGCTTTAAGGCGGGAAGAACTCAAACGCAAAAGAGAATACTTGAGAAAAATTGGTAAATTAGACGAATATTTAGAAACCAATAAGCGAATCAGTATTAAAAAGAAGAAATAATCCAAATTTTAATCTATGCCTGACTTAGCCACCAAATTGGAGGCAGATTGTATTAAAGCTGCTAAAAGTAGGCAGGCGGAGCGTCTTAATACTTTGCGGTATTTAAAAGCCGTTTTAAAAAACGAAGAGATTGCCAAACGCGGCCAATTAACCGACGTTGACGTTATTAAAGCCTTGAAGCGAGAAGCAAAAAGACGCCAAGAAGCGATAGACGTTTATGAACGAGGCAATCGCCCTGATCTTAAAGCTAAGGAAGAAGCAGAATTGGCAATAATTAAAGAGTATTTGCCAGCCGAGATGCCTCTCGTAGAACTTAAGGCAAAGATAGAAGAAATAATTAAAGAAAATAAACTTGAAGGTCAAAGGGATTTTAATCAGGCAATGAAGTTGGTCATGGCGGCAGTTGCTGGTCAGGCCCAGGGTGCTACTATCAGCCAGCTGGTTAAAGAGTTGCTTTCGTCATCAGGTGAGACAGAGAATAAGTGATTCTTTTTCTGGAAATCTATAAGTTTTCCAGTTTCAAGCCCGCCCCGTGGGGCCGGGTTCACAAATCTCAAGGAAGGTTAAATATCAAAGCTTTAGAGTCCAATTATGTTAATAATCTTATGGAACTAAACACTTAACCATCAATATTATGAAAAGCGATTTTAAGGAAAGTTCCATATTACTTTTAACTTCCTTGAAACCCCTCGGCCTGATGTCCTTGGGACGAAGGCTTGAATAATGGAAACTTGAGACTTTAAGTTAATCCCATGCGTTCCCAATTATTTACATCAAAATTATTTAAAACAGCTACTCGTGTCGTAGTTATTTTATTGGCAGTAGCTGTTTTTGTTTATTTGGCGCCTTCTGTTTTAGCCCAAGCTTCGGTGGGTTTAGAAGCAGTTGCTGCAACTGGTTTAGGAACTGCTGATATTAGAGTGATTATCGTTAAAATCATTCAGGTTCTTTTAGGTTTCTTAGGTTTGGTGGCGGTTACGGTGATTCTTTACGGCGGTTATATCTATATGACTTCCGAGGGCGAGCCGGATAAGATTGCTAAGGCCAAAAATATTTTGCTTAATGGGGCAGTAGGTTTGGTGATTATTTTATCAGCTTTTGCTATTGTCACTTATATCATTAATCGGATGAATGAAGTGATTTTTGGCGGCGGTGCTGGACCAGGCGGCCAGCCTGGTTTTAACATAAATAGCGGTGCTTTGGGCGGTGGCGTCTTGGAAAGCGTTTATCCCGAGCCCTGGGCAGAAAATGTGCCAAGGAATACTTTGATAATGGTGACTTTTAAAGAAGCAATGGACATAGGGACAATAATTAGCAATACCACCCATCCTGATTGTCAAACCGTGCCTAATTTGACCTGTGGTATTTTAGCCGGCGCTCTGGAAAGTCCTAATGTACAAATAATCAATCAAGATGACAATAACAGCATTTTGCCCGTAAGTGAGGTGATGGCGATGACAATGGACGGCAAGAATTTTGTCTTTGACCCTTATGGTTTAAGCCTAACTCAATTTTTAGGCAGTCCCAATGGTTATACTAATTACGCTGTTAATTTATCTGATAATATTAATAAAGGCAATGGCCAGCCTGCTTTCTTGGCCGGCGGCTATACTTGGAATTTTACCATAAGCGATGTTTTAGATTTAACGCCGCCCGTGGTGGAAGATAAGATTCCTCAAGGCGATAACGTTTATCGGAACGCCATTATTCAGATTGATTTTAGTGAGGCGATTAATGCCGCAGCCGCGGTTGGTCAGACAGTCGTTGATCCTGACGGCCAGCTTACGCCCGACAGCTATAACATTATCACGGTAAGTTATGATGATAACGGCACGACCAAATATGTGAGTGGCAATTTTGCCATTAGCAATCAATTCAGAACCATCACCTTTATCAGCGACGCGCCTTGTTTAGATGAACAGGGTCAGCCGGTTCAAAATTCCTGCGGCGAGGATGTCTATTGTTTGCCGGCTAATGAAGAGGTAACCGTTTTGGTTAAAGCGGCGCAAGTTAGTCCTTTTAATCCGTTTTCGGGAATTTCGGATACGGCGGCAAATTCCTTGGATGGTAATAGTAATGGCACTGCCCAAGGTCCGCCTGATGATAATTATACCTGGGATTTTACGACCAACAATGAATTATATTTAGAACCGCCCCAGATTGTTGTTCCCTTGGAGCCGGTAAGGGATGAGGTGCAAGTGCCGCTTAATAAAAAGGCCAAAGCTTTATTTAATACCAATCTTTTAAGCAGTAGCATAAATTCTACCAACATCAGTATTTTTAAATTTATTTGTAACGGACCGGAGTTTCCTTCTGACCCAAGTTGTTATCCGCCTAATGGTTTTACTGTTTATAAAGAAAATGTTAGTGGCACCAGCCGCGTCGTCATTAAATCCTATTCGCCTTACCTTGAGCCGTTGACAAAATATAATCCGCGGCTAACTTCCGGTATTAAAGACGGCTATCAGAACTGTTTTTATCCGGCTTGCGGCCCGGATTCCAATAACCTCGGTTCGCCGGCTTATAATCCTGAATGCCTGTAATAGGTCTAGCGTTTGTCGGTTACGAAGTCCGTATCGTCTTACGTCTATCGTCCATCGTCTAACGCCTAAGATTAAAGTTATTTCAACTGAATGAAGCTTAATCAGAAAAAAATTCTTTTTTTCAGTTTAGCCTTTCTGATGATAGGAATTTTTATTTTGCCCCATTTAGCTTTAGCCCAAGCTTCCTTAGGTTTGGAAGTACCAGCGGCAACCGGTTTAGGCACCGTTGGTCTGCCAGAATTGATTGTTCGGATTGTTCAAGTGCTTTTGGGCTTTTTAGGCATTATCGCGGTTATCGTAATGCTTTATGGCGGTTATGTTTGGCTAACCGCCGGCGGCAGTGCTGATAAAGTTTCTATTGCTAAAAGAATATTGATTAACGGGACGATTGGTTTAGTCATAATCCTTGCGGCTTTTGCAATTGTTACCTTTGTTATCAATCAGATGATGGGAGTAACTGGGCCAGAGAGCTTGGCTTGTGAGCCGATTGGCGAGGTAGAGTCCTGCAGTAATATTGGTAACTGTGTAAGAGAGCGTGAATGTCTAGATAACGGCCAGGGCGTAGGCGTTTGGGGTAGTTGTTATATTACTAATCTTCCTTGCAATCAAGAATACAACCCCGGTTCAAGTTTTTATCCGCAAAACATTCAGCCACAGGGCCAGCTGTCTATAAAAAATGTGGTGGTTCAAGTGAGTTTTAATAAAAATGTTGATCCAGGGAGCGTTATTAATCCGCCATCCGGCTTTCCGCAGAGCCTTAGGGTGCTAAAAGAAATCAGCAGCGGGAATTACGAAGAAGCCACCGGCACTTTGGCCTTGGCCGCCAATCAGCTAATAACCTTTACTTCGGCGACCCCTTGCCCGGCGCCTAATTCTAACATTTATTGTTTAGATGAAAATACCCCTTATAAAGTTCAGGTGAGCAGCGATCCCAATATTTCCATTAAAAGCACCACGGGCCAAACGGTAAATTGCAGTTTTGGCATTTGCGAAGCGGAATTTGTAACCGGCAGTTTAGTGGATGTAACAGCGCCACTAGTCAATTTAACCGAGGTTATTGCTTTAGTTGGCCAGCCAAGCACTAGTTTGTATAACGGGGTGTCTTTATCCACTAATGCTGAATATGACCTCCATGCTCTTGCGACCGATGATGCGGGAGTAACTCAAGTTGATTTTAATTTAGAGGGCGGTCTTTTAGGTTTTACTAATCCTTCACCCCCACCGCCTTTATCTTTTGACGCCAGCACCAGCTGGAACACTAACAGCTATCAGTTGCAGGCATATACGCTTCAGGCCAAAGCCTACGATGCCGCTTTCCATTCCAGCGATTCGCCGGCTATTGCCGTAATCATCCGTCCAGAACATTGCTTTAATAATCAAATTGATCCGAATCTTGGAGAAACCGGTTTGGATTGCGGAGGTGAGTGCCCGACTTGCCCTAATGATTTATGCGGTGAACTATCGGTCGCCGGTCAGTGTACTAATCCCAACAATAATGCCTGCCTTTCCGGGCTTTGCAATGCCAGCACTTGCTATTGTGTGCCCGTGCCGGTAATTACTAGTACTGATCCAAATAACGGTGCGCCTGGCAATTGGGTGACGATTTTAGGTGAGCATTTTGGCACCACTGAAGGAGAAGTTAGATTTACTGATTCAGCCGGCAATATTTATATAGCAGTTCTGCCTAGCAGTATCGCGGCTTGTAATAATGTTTGGCAGGATGAGCAGATTATTGCGGTAGTGCCCGAAAACGCTCCTTTAGGCATTTCCCAATGGCAGGTGATTACGGCGCAAAGCTTGCCCAGCAATCTTTATGAGAATTTTGTGGTTAATGATACGAAAAGGCCGAGTATTTGCGTGGTTGAGCCAGCCCAAGGGCTTTTTGAAAGTTCTTTTAAAGTTATTGGGACGCAATTTGGCACGCCCGCAAGTATGCGAGAGGTTTATTTTGGCCAGCCCAGCTTTCCCATTACTGCCTTAGAGCCGTTTGTTTGGTCAAATTTAGTTGACTATGATGAAGTGGTGGCCAGGGTGCCAAATTTAGCCAGCGGTCAAACCGCAGTCAGGGTGAAAGTAGATGAGCAAGATAGCAATGGTTTATACTTTAACGTTTTAGAGCAAGCTCAAGCGCCGGTTTCTATCAGCTATTTTGAACCAACCACGGGTGCACCGGGTCAGTATGTTACAATTTATGGCCAAGGTTTTGGTACGACCAAGACCAGTAATAGCTTTGTCAGATTCGTCGTAAGTAACGCTAACGGCTATGTGGAAGGCGATTTTAATTTCCCGGTCGCTTGTGGTACCAATTACTGGTCAGATAATCAGATTATCGTTAAAGTGCCGGCGATTCCACTGTCAGAAGTTATCAATGGCGGGGCGCCGATTATCATAATAGCAGACGGTCAGCCAGCAACTTCCGGCACTAATTTTCTTTATAACGCCAGTTTGCCGGTAACGCCAGGCATTTGCAGTATTAATCCTAGTAGCGGCACGCTTGGGACAGAGGTAGAAATTGCCGGCGAGCCATTCACGGGGGCGACGGTTAATTTTTCTAATATCACTAATTTGGCGCCGCTTCCTGGCAGTACTAATAATTTTATTAGAATCAATGTTCCCAATAATGCCCAAAGCGGCAATGTGGTGGTAGTCAATAACAGCTTATTTAGCAATCCGGTTAATTTTGAGGTTACGGGTGCTGGCGGTCCAGGCGGCGGTGCTGTTTCTGATTATTACGAATGGCAATTTACCACTTGCTGGGATTGTTTGGCGCCCGAGGTAATGGAAAGCGGCAATTGCTGGAGCGGAATGAGCGCCTCGCCGGTGCCAACCAAATATCCTTTATATAATAACAATCAGGCTTTTATTAATCAGAATGTTGGCATTAGGTTTAATGTGGACATGGCGAATAACACTTTTAATACTGCTTCCACTTTCAAACTGGAGTTATGCGGCACTGGCACTATGTATGGCGCTTGCTCCGATTATCTTAGCTGGTCAGGTACTTTTAGCTTTACTGACAGCACGCCGGAATATGTAACCTTTGATCCAGATAATAATTTTACGCCGGATACTTGGTATAAAATCACCTTAACTACCGGTTTAACTAGTACTTACATTAGCCCAATTACCGGTCTTTCCGAAAATATTCCTTTAGCCGAAGATTATGTTTGGTACTTTAAAACTAGAGAGAGTCCTGACCTTTGCACCGCTGATACGGTCTGGTTGAATCCCTTTGACCGCACCGAAGGCTCAACTTTAGGCCCAGTTCCGCGTTATCAAACGGTTCCCTATAATTCCGCTGGCGGCAATTCCGGCAACTGCGCCATTTGTCCGGATACTTTTAACTGGAACTGGTCTTCGGTTAATCATCCCCAGGAAGCGATTTTAGCCGACCAGGACGAACCAAATAATTCTCATAATTGGGTGTATGCTTCCAATTTTGTGGAACAGCCCGAGGAGGCGCAAATCTCTGCCGCCATCACCGATGTGCCGCCTAATCCAGTTGGTCTTGCTACCTTAAATATCGTGCCGCCAAATCCGCAAGTAGTTTTGGATTACAGCTGCGTAAATGGTTCTAATCGCAGTCCCACGCCTTGGCCGAACCAAGAAGATATTTGCGTTAATGATATTATTTATGCCCGCTTTAATGTACCAATAATGGCAAGCACTTTAAATACCGATAATGTTCAGGTTTTCCGCTGCGAAAGCGGCAGTTGCAATGTTGCTGTTCCCGAAGATGATAATCAAATCGTGCCGGCTGGCGCAACTTCAGCAACAGAATTTACCTTTACGCCGGCGGCTGATTTATTGCCTAACACTTGGTACGAAGTTTATTTAAGCACCAATATTCTAAGCACTGACGGCGTCAATTTGACTGGTCTTTTAGCTTGGCAGTTTAAAACCAAAGATGATTTAAGCTGGTGCACTTTTAATAGTGTTTCGGTCAATCCGTCTTTAAATAATATAGAAGTGGGAGAAAGCTATAACTATCTGGCTAATGGTTATGATTCCTTAACCTGCCAGTTATTAAAAGTTTTAAGTACTACCACTTGGAATTGGTATTCTATTTTAAATAGAGATGACTTGCCGCCTTTTACAATAAGCACCGGCTTAAATGTCGCTTCAGTCAGTCCCGTGACTAATACGGGCAGTTTTGGTCAAACCGTGGCCACTGGTCAAACCGCCGGCCTAACTTATCTTAGGGCGGGCGTTAATTCTGCCATTGCTAATATTTACAACAGTGGTTATAACGGTCAGCTCATGGTGGGCATACCGCCAGAGCTTATTATGACCAGCCACCTGCCGACCGGCGATAATGTCTGCTTAAACGCCCTAACTAGAGCCCAGTTTAATATGAGTTTAGATGAAGCTTCTATTAGCAGCAATTTTAATGTCTTTAAACAAGATCCAATAACATTGAATTGGTTACCGGTTGACACATTAATTTCTTACAATAATGCCAGAACCTCAATCAGCTTAAGACCAAATTCCGCTACTTACCTTTGGGAGCCGGGCTTTCAATATTTGGTAATAGTTAGTGGTGGCGAGAACGGTATAACTAGCGGCGATTTGCGCTTGACACAAGGTGGCTGTTCAGCCGTCTGGGACAATAATAATCAAACTTGCAGTTGGAATTTTACAACTGTCAATGAAATGTGTACGGTTGACCATATTGGCATTGAACCGACCAGCACGGCTAACTATATTGGCGATGAACAGGACTTTCAGGCCACGGCCTATGATGAGTTTAATGCTCCGCTTTCTAATCCCTTTTTACCTGACAATTGGTCATTAACCAATCCGGCGGTCGCCAGCTTAAATGTTACGCCGCCCGGCCAAGCGACCAGTGAAAGCTTGGTGGCGGGCGAAACCTATCTTTTCGCCCAAACCGGCGGCAAAACCGGCAATGCTTATTTATCAGTCCAGCCGATTTTAAGTGGTCCGAGCGTGATTGATACCACGCCTAATCAATGGGCCCAAGAGGTCTGCCGCAATACGGCGGTGAGCATTGATTTTGACAAGTATCTTAATTCAGACACAGTTAATGATGATAATTTTAGCATCAGCTATTACACCGCTAATTTGCCGCAAGTGAGTGATACGATTTTGAATTTTGACGGCATTAATGATTTTGTTAGTCTGCCAGCAGCTGCGGCAACAGATTTAAATTTAGGCACTAACAGCTTTTTGGTTGAAGCCTGGCTAAAGACGACTGACATTGAGGGAGTAGTAATTAACAAATGGGGAACCAGTGGCTGGTGGTTTGGCGTAGGCAATGCCCCTTGGACTATTCCTGCTAGCACTCCCCGCGTTTGGGCCAGGTTATCCGGGCCGCAAGGTATTGGAACAAATACTGATAAAATTATCTACTCAACAATGAACATTGACGACAATGCTTGGCATCATTTAATTTTATTAGTCAATCGTGGCACTGGCACGGCCCAAATTTATATTGACGGAACAACAAACGGCGAGGCAACGGACATTGCCGAAGTCGGCAGTTTAAACAATGATAATAATTTCAGCTTAGGCGCCCAGAGCGACGTCACTACGGCTTTTCTTGGCCAGATGGGATCGGTTAGATTATATAAGTTTTCCAGCAATGTGCCAGCAGCTATTGATTCTTTAATCCAATGGCAGGCCGAGCATCCTTTGGCGGTTCATAATGAGCTGGAAACTTACTTATTAGGCAGATGGGAAATGAATGAAAATAGCGGCTTGGTCGTTGGCGATTCTTCTTTTTATGACCATAATTTGGCGCCTAATAGTTCAGTCAATATGCCGAGCTGGTCAAATAGTACCTTGCCGACCTTTGGCGCTTGCGAAGAAATTGTTGCTTTAAGCCAGCCGAAAGTAAGAGGAAATAATAGACTTTTCAATACTTTATTAGCGCGCTTTTTTAATGAAATCATCACCGAGTTATTCAATCCTTTATATAATTTAATTTTTAAGAATGTTTATGCTTTGGATCCACCTGATCCAGGACAATTTACAATACCCACCAGCGGCTTTTGGTGCACTTGGGAAAATTTTGGCAGTTGGGCTTTAAGCAATATCAACAATCAAGGCACGGTCAATTTTCAATTAGATGACGCCTTGCCACCCACTTCCACCTTGAGGGTAAAAATAGCGGGCGGCGAAGACGGCGTTAAAGCTATTGACAATGAGTTGCCCTTAGAAAATCCCAATTTCGGCGATGATTATCTCTATTACTTTACCACGAGAGGAGATATTTGCGAATTGGATTTTGTGTCAGTCACGGTTGATCCTCTGACCCAAGATAAAGACTGGACCTTTACCACTAGCCATGATGAGACCGGGGATAATACGTATAGTGCCGCGGCTTTTGATACGGAAAGTGATTATGACAAGGTCTATCAGGTAGCGGGTTATACTTCTTTTGGCGAATCACTCCAAGCGATTCCCGATGTTTATGATTGGGAATGGTATTGGCAGTCCAGTGATACCAGCGTGGCGTTGCCGGCCGATTGTTCGGTTTCTGCTTATTCAGTTTATTATCCAGCTAATTGCGCTTATGATAACGATTATAAAGTGGTACTCGCGGCCAATAACAATGGCGTGGCCGATATTACCGCTAGCGCGGTTTTTCCGGAATGGTACAGCCAGCCGGATTTAACGGATTCTGGCCAAGCCATTGTGGAATTGTGTGAAAATCCCTGGCCTAGCTACAGCCAAAATGAGAATTTAAGATATTATGATGAGGATTATTATTTTGCCTTAAGCTACTGCCGTGATAGCGGCGGTCTTAGCACAACCGATGATTTGCCTTCGCTTTCAACAACTTACCAATCTTCTCCTTTAAATGAGCCAGATGAATGGGTCATTACCGATTTATTAGCCAGTGCTAATCCTTTAGACGGCATCCAGGATGATTTGCTAAAAGAATATTTAATTCCGGTGCCAAATGCGGATGACATTATCGGCCTTAGGGTTTACAGCAATTATTATCATTTAAGCCCGCTTAATTGGTACAGTAATAATATTCCGCAAGGCCAGCAGGGCAGTCCTTCAACTCTAATGGTCGGTGGTTATCCCGCGATTAAGGACGGCCGGACCGTTTATGTGGCCGCGACCACCGTTGATGTTAATGCCGCCGGGGATATCAGCGAAGTCTGGACAGATATTTATTTATTATCTTATAACTCCGGTGCCAGCCCCATTACCGAAAACATCTTTAACCAGCTTATTGAGCGCTGGGAGTTTAACACTAATGTTGAAGAAGCAGAAACAAAGCTGGCCATCAAGAACGATTTGACGCGGATGAGCGACTTATCTTCCCTAGAAGATAATCTTTATGAATACAGCTTAAGCCAGCAATCTCCTGAACTTTTAAATAATGATTTTGAAGAAGGGATAGAGAGCTGGGAAATAGAAGGCGAGCCAGACCAGGTTACGGTGTCAGCGACCACCAGCCCGGCTTTTGTTTGGCACGGCAGTAAATCTTTATACATTGATGCTGATTTTGCTGACAAAGGCATTAAACAGGAAGTCAATTTACAACCAAATGCCAATTATGATATGTCGGCCTGGGTTTATGTGGCAGCGGGCCGAGTCCAGCTAACTTTTGAGGGAACTGACCATAATAATTGGAATAGCCCAGCCGGCTTTACTGGCTGGATAAAATTGGAAAATGTGCTACAAACTAACACTGCCAGTTATGGCGCAAATTCACCGAACAACACCATTAAGATTTATTCATATAACGCACCAGCCGAGTTTTATGTGGACAGTTTAATTATTCGCAACCATTATCCCGAACTGGCTGGCGGCACCTACCTTTATGGCATGAGCACTTCCAAGTGGCCCTCTTGGAACGAAACTTTAGGCCCGGCTTTAGGCGGCAATTTACCCAATGACCCCCTCAATGATTTTAACGGTTGTGTGGCTTGCGAAGCTAATTTACAAAATGGCGGCTTTGAAGATGATTTGGATAATTGGACAATTACCGAAGGAGTGACGGTAGATATTAATACCATTGAAGATTATATCAAGTTGGGCGAAAAATCTGCCCATATAATCGGAAATACCGCCCTGACTGGCATTAAGCAAAATATTAATTTAGGTGAAGATTCTCTTTATACCCTTTCTACTTGGGTTTATG